>Ga0164243_10001191_pt1 | contig 44908 bp, 36 predicted proteins | sample OricompcompostOP_FD_108781 | JGI IMG/M metagenome (GOLD analysis project Ga0164243, IMG submission 108781) | Organic Plus compost microbial communities from Emeryville, California, USA - Original compost - Organic plus compost (OP) | ecosystem: Engineered > Solid waste > Mixed feedstock >...
CATCTCGGTGTTGTCGCCCGGCATGACCATCTCGGTGCCCTCGGGGAGGGTCACGACGCCGGTCACGTCCGTGGTACGGAAGTAGAACTGCGGACGGTAGTTGTTGAAGAACGGGGTGTGGCGACCGCCCTCGTCCTTCGACAGGATGTACGCCTGGCCCTCGAACTCGGTGTGCGGGGTGGTGGTGCCCGGCTCCACGACGACCTGGCCGCGCTCGACGTCCTCACGCTTCAGGCCGCGCAGCAGCAGACCCGCGTTGTCGCCGGCCTGAGCCGAATCGAGCAGCTTGTGGAACATCTCGATACCGGTGACGGTGGTCTTGGTGCTCTTCTCGCGGATACCGACGATCTCGACCTCGGCGTTCACGTTGATCTCGCCGCGCTCCACACGACCGGTGACCACGGTGCCGCGGCCGGTGATGGTGAAGACGTCCTCGACGGGCATCAGGAACGGCTTGTCGGTCTCGCGGACCGGATCCGGGATCGACTCGTCCACAGCAGTCATCAGGTCCTCGACGGACTTGACCCACTTCTCGTCGCCCTCGAGCGCCTTCAGCGCCGAGATCGGGATGACCGGGGCGTCCTCGTCGAACTCCTGGGCGGCCAGCAGTTCGCGGACCTCCATCTCGACGAGCTCCATGATCTCCTCGTCGTCCACCATGTCGGCCTTGTTCAGGGCGACCAGGATGTACGGCACGCCGACCTGACGCGCGAGCAGCACGTGCTCACGGGTCTGCGGCATCGGGCCGTCGGTGGCGGCCACGACCAGGATCGCGCCGTCCATCTGGGCGGCACCGGTGATCATGTTCTTGATGTAGTCGGCGTGACCCGGGGCGTCGACGTGAGCGTAGTGACGCTTGTCGGTCTGGTACTCGACGTGGGAGATGTTGATCGTGATACCACGAGCCTTCTCCTCCGGCGCCTTGTCGATCTGGTCGAAAGCGAAGCTCTCGTTCAGATCCGGGTACTTGTCGGCCAGCACCTTGGTGATGGCGGCCGTGGTGGTGGTCTTGCCGTGGTCGACGTGACCGATGGTGCCGATGTTCACGTGCGGCTTGGTCCGCTCGAACTTCGCCTTCGCCACTTGTGTCCTCCTGGACTTATCGTCTGCCGGGTGGTTCCCAGCAGATGGGGTTTACAGTTCCGGTCGCCGACTTCACACCGTTGACCGGGGGTATTCGTTTGTGCGCCGTAGCGCGGTCGCCGAGCCGGCGGGCGACTACTCGCCCGTCGCCTTCGCGATGATCTCCTTCGAGACGTTCGCCGGAACTTCAGCGTACGAATCGAAAACCATGGAGTAGTTCGCCCGGCCCTGAGTCTTCGACCGAAGGTCTCCGATGTAGCCGAACATCTCCGACAGCGGAACCTGAGCCTTGACGACTCGCGCACCGCTGCGCTCCTCCATGGCCTGGATCTGGCCACGGCGGGAGTTCAGGTCGCCGATGACATCGCCCATGTAGTCCTCGGGAGTCGTGACCTCGACGGCCATGATCGGCTCCAGAATGACGGGCTGAGCCATCTTCGCAGCCTCCTTGAGGGCCTGCGAACCGGCGATCTTGAAGGCCATCTCCGAGGAGTCGACGTCGTGGTACTGACCGTCGAGCAGGGTGACCTTCACGTTGACCAGCGGGTAGCCGGCCAGCACACCGTACTGCATCGCATCCTGGGCGCCGGCATCCACGGACGGGATGTACTCGCGCGGGACACGACCGCCGGTGACGGCGTTGTCGAACTCGTAGGTGGCGCCGTCCTCGGCGTCGACCAGCGGCTCGAGCTTGATGATGACCTTGGCGAACTGACCCGAGCCACCCGTCTGCTTCTTGTGGGTGAACTCGTGCTTGTCGACGGTCTTGCGGATCGTCTCGCGGTAGGCCACCTGCGGCTTGCCCACGTTCGCCTCGACCTTGAACTCGCGCTTCATGCGGTCGACCAGGATGTCGAGGTGCAGCTCGCCCATACCGCCGATGACGGTCTGGCCGGCCTCTTCGTCGAGTTCGACCGAGAAGGTCGGGTCCTCTTCGGCGAGCTTCTGGATCGCGATGCCCAGCTTCTCCTGGTCGGACTTGGTCTTCGGCTCGATGGAGACCTTGATGACCGGGTCCGGGAAGGTCATCGACTCGAGCACGATCGGGGCGTCCGAGGCGCACAGGGTGTCACCGGTGGTGGTGTCCTTCAGGCCGATCATCGCGTAGATGTGGCCGGCCACCGCCTCGTCGACCGGGTTCTCCTTGTTGGCGTGCATCTGGAAGAGCTTGCCGATGCGCTCCTTCTTGCCCTTGGTGGCGTTGAGCACCTGGGTGCCCGGCTCCACCTGGCCGGAGTAGACGCGCACAAAGGTGAGCTTGCCGAAGAACGGGTGCGCCGCGATCTTGAAGGCCAGCGCCGAGAACGGCTCGTCCTTGCTCGGCTTGCGGGTGAGCTCTTCTTCCTCGTTGCCCAGGGCGTGGCCGTGCACCTCGCCGATGTCCAGCGGGTCCGGCAGGTAGTCGATGACCGCGTCGAGCAGGGGCTGAACGCCCTTGTTCTTGAACGCGGTACCGCACAGCACCGGGTACAGCTCGGAGTTCACCGTCAGCTTGCGGATGGCGCCCTTGATCTCGTCGACCGTCAGCTCCTCGCCGGAGAAGTACTTCTCCATGAGTTCCTCGTCGGACTCGGCGACGGTCTCGAGCAGCTTCTCGCGGTACTCGGCGGCCTTGTCGGCCAGATCCGCCGGGATCTCCTCGATGGTCGGCTCGGCGCCGATCTCGACGGTGCCCCGCCAGGTGATGGCCTTCATCTCGATCAGGTCGACGACGCCGTCGAAGGCATCCTCGGCACCGATCGGCAGCTGCAGCACCAGAGGCTTCGCGCCGAGGCGGTCGATGATGGTCTGCACGGTGAAGTAGAAGTCCGCGCCCATCTTGTCCATCTTGTTGACGAAGCAGATGCGCGGCACGTCGTACTTGGCGGCCTGACGCCAGACCTGCTCCGACTGGGGCTCGACGCCCTCCTTGCCGTCGAAGACGGCGACGGCGCCGTCGAGCACGCGGAGCGAACGCTCCACCTCGACGGTGAAGTCGACGTGGCCCGGGGTGTCGATGATGTTGATCTGGTTCTTGTTCCAGAAACAGGTGACGGCGGCCGAGGTGATGGTGATACCCCGCTCCTTCTCCTGCTCCATCCAGTCGGTGGTCGACGCACCGTCGTGGGTCTCACCGATCTTGTAGTTGACACCCGTGTAGTACAGGATGCGCTCGGTGGTGGTGGTCTTACCGGCATCGATGTGCGCCATGATGCCGATGTTGCGGACCTTCTTCAGGTCGGTCAGCACTTCTTGTGCCATGTCGTTCCCTTCGGGAAGTCGTGAGGGCTTGGGCCTGTCGTTACTGTTCGGCGAAGCGCTGCGCGGGGCCTGGGCCCCGCGCAGCGGAGATCACCAGCGGTAGTGGGCGAAGGCGCGGTTGGCCTCGGCCATCTTGTGGGTGTCCTCACGACGCTTGACCGCGGCACCGAGACCGTTGGAGGCGTCCAGCAGCTCGTTGGCCAGACGCTCGACCATGGTCTTCTCGCGACGCTGCCGGCTGAAGGTGACCAGCCAGCGCAGGGCGAGGGTGTTGGCGCGGCCGGGCTTGACCTCGACGGGCACCTGGTAGGTGGCGCCACCGACGCGACGGCTCTTCACCTCGAGGGTGGGCTTGACGTTGTCGAGCGCACGCTTGAGGGTGATCACCGGATCGGTGCCGGTCTTCTCACGGGTCTGCTCGAGGGCCTGGTAGACGATGCGCTCGGCGGTGGACTTCTTGCCGTCCAGCAGGATCTTGTTCACCAGCTGGGTGACCAGGGTGGAACCGTAGACCGGATCCTGGACGAGGGGGCGCTTGGGAGCGGGTCCTTTACGTGGCATGACTTAGCTTCCCTTCTTGGCGCCGTAACGGCTGCGAGCCTGCTTGCGGTCCTTGACACCCTGGGTGTCGAGCGAGCCGCGGATGATCCGGTAGCGAACACCGGGAAGGTCCTTCACACGACCACCGCGCACCAGCACCATCGAGTGCTCCTGCAGATTGTGGCCTTCACCCGGGATGTAAGCGGTGACCTCGACGCCGCTGGTCAGGCGCACACGGGCGACCTTACGCAGAGCGGAGTTCGGCTTCTTGGGGGTGGTGGTGTAGACGCGGGTGCACACGCCGCGACGCTGCGGGCTCCCCTTCAGGGCTGCGGTCTTCTTGATCGAAGCCTTGTCCTTGCGGCCCTTTCGGACCAGCTGATTAATGGTTGGCACTAGTTATCTCTCATCTCGTGGTCCGGCGGTGCGCCGGTCCTGTCTGCCATCGCGGTTGGTGCTCCGGGCAGGCCGTCGGCACGGGCAGGTGCCCCGCCGGCGACTTCCGCGATTCGCCCCACCAGCGTTCTCACACTGGTCAGTGATGGTTTTTTGCACCCGAGGTCGGGCGTGTCGTGCAGCCCGGTTCGGTGCAGGTCTTTACGCACCGTCATCTCCGTACCGGCAGACGACAGCTGGGCAGCACCCAGCGGGCTGGGCGCCGTCGACATACTTTACAGGCCAGATTTCGACAGGTCAAAATCGTTGACATCGCTGTTCAGGGCTGGTGTGGACGCCGTCTCGGCGACCCCGGATTCCAGGGTACGGCACCGGCCCGGTCACCACACGGTGCGGCGCATCGGACGGGGGTGCGGCCGGTCACGTCCGGCCCGCCCCGGCCGAGCCGGATCGGGTGGGCGGTGACAGCATGGTGCCCATGTCCCCCACCGTCGGCGGCCTCCGGGCGTCCCTGCACGGCACCGGCCGGCGGGGCCGGGTCCTGGTGCTGATCGCGATCCTGGTCTTCTCCCTCAGTCTGCGCACGGCCGTCACCTCGCTGACCCCGCTGCTCGGCCGGATCGGCGACGACCTCGGTTTCGGAAGCGTGGCCACCGGCCTGCTGGGCATGCTGCCGACTCTGCTCTTCGGTGTGGCCGGGGTGGTCGGGGCCGGGCTGGGCCGGCGGTTCGGGCTCGAGCAGGTGACCACCGCCGCGGTGGTGCTCACCCTGGTGGGTATCGGCACCCGGGCCTTCTGCTCGTCGGCCTGGTCGCTCATCCTCACCTCGACGCTCGCCCTGTTCGGCATGGGGCTGGGCAACGTACTGGTGCCGCCCCTGGTCAAGCGGTACTTCGCCGACCGGATCGCGGTGGTGAGCACCGTCTACATCCTCTGCGTGCAGCTGGGCACCACCGTCCCGGCGGCGATCGCGGTGCCGGTGGCCGACGCCGCCGGCTGGCGCGTCTCGCTGGCCCTGTGGGCGCTGGTGCCGCTGATCGCGCTGCCGGCCTGGCTGATGGTGGTCCGCGAGCGCCGCGGGGCTCCGGTCGACGACGCCGGCGTCGCCGAGCGCCGGAAGCTGCCGGTCTGGCGCTCGCCCATCGCCTGGGGCCTGACCCTGATGTTCGGCATGACCTCACTGCTGACGTACTCGCTGCTGACCTGGATGCCCAAGGTGATCACCGACGCCGGCGGCAGCGAGTCGCTCGGCGGCACCGCGGTGGCGGTCTTCTCCGGCGTGGGTCTGGCCGCCACGGTGGTGGTGCCCTGGCTGACCGTCCGGTTCGCCAATCCGTTCGGTTTCGTCGCCGGTTTCGCGGTGTGCATGCTGGCCGGTCTGGCCGGGCTGCGGTGGGCGCCGATGGACGGCTGGATCTTCTGGGCGCTGCTCACCGGTGTCGGCGTCTGCTCGTTCCCGATGTCGCTGACGCTGATCAATGTGCGCACGCGCACCGCCGACGGCTCGTCGGCGCTCTCGAGCTTCGGGCAGGGCCTGGGCTACCTGCTGGCCTGCGCCGGACCGCTGCTCTTCGGGGTGCTGCACGATGCCTCCGGCGGCTGGGACCTGTCCTTCGGGGTGCTGCTGGTGGCCACCACGCTGATGACCATCGGCGCGTGGATCATCTGCCGGCCGCGGAACCTGGAGGACGATCTGGCCCGGCGCTCCGCCGCGGCCGCGCCGGACGCTCTAGGCTGAGCGGCAGATCCCGCTGCCGCCGAAAGGACCGAAGTCCGGTGACGACCCCTGCCAGCCCGCCCGCCCCGGTGACCGTGGGCGTCGACGAATCCGACGAGGCGCTCGGCGCCGTGGCCTGGGCGGCTCGCTACGCCGATGCGGCGAACACCGGACTGCGCCTGGTCCATGCGATCGCACCGGTCGAGTGGATGTTCGGCGCCGCGGTCGCCTTCTCCCCGGAGGGGCTGGGCGCCAAGCTGTCTCAGCACGCGGACGAGGTCCTCGCCCGGGCGACGACCACCGCACGCGAGGCGGCCCCCGGGCTGTCCGTGCAGACCCAGGTGCTCGACGGCGGCGCCGTGGCCGAGGCCCTCGCGCAGGCGGCGGCCGACTCACTCCTGCTGGTGATCGCGGCCGGCAGCGCCGGCGGCGGGCTGCGCGAGGCGATGCTCGGCGGCCACGTGACCCGCACGGTGCTCAGCTCACCGGTGCCGGTCGTGGTCTGGCGCGCCCCGGAGGCCACCCGGACCGGGCCGCCGCTGCCGGTGGCGGTGGGCGTGGACGAGTCCGAACCCGCTGAGCGCGCCGTCCGCGCGGCCTTCGCCGCCGCGGCGGTGCTGCGCGCGCCGGTGCAGGTGGCCCACATGTGGGAGACCGGTGCGGCGGTGGGCCTGGGTTACGGCGAGGGCCCCACCGACTGGCCCCTCGAACATGTCCTCAAAGCCGAGCAGGAACAGCAGATCACCGCGCTGGTGGCACCGGTCGCCACGGACTTCCCGCATGTGCACCAGGTGGAGGTGCGCACCGACACCACCCCGATCAAGGGGCTGACGGAGGTCTCCGGATCCGCGCAGCTGCTGGTGGTGGGCAGCCGCGGCCGCGGCCGGCTGGCCGGCGCGGTGCTCGGCTCGGTGAGCCAGGCGCTGCTTCATCACGCGCGCTGCCCGCTGCTCGTCGTGCACTGACGATCAGCGCTCCACCTCCGCTGTGAACTGTGGCACAGTGGCGGTCAGGGATGGGATCCGGAGGCACCGAGGAACCATGACGGCACCACAGCAGACGTTGATCACTGCGTCGTGGCAACGGTCCGAAGCGGCCGGGCTCAGCCGGGACGCACGACCGTCGCCCGAGTTCGCCGACATCTACGACGCCGACCCGCTGCTCGACGCGGCCCGGCCGGTGCTCGCCCAGGCGGCGTCGGCGCTGCAGGGGACGGAGACCGCGCTGCTGCTGATGGATCAGCGGTGCCGGCTCGTCTCGTCGGTGTCCGGCGGATCGACGCTGGAGCGAACCCTGCGCGCCAACGGCATCGAGCCGGGCGCGCGGGTTGACGAGGACAGCATCGGCACCACCGCGCTCGGCACCGTCGCGGAAGTCCGCGGTCAGGTGACCGTGCACGGCGCCGACCACTATCTCGAACAGTTCCGCGGGATCAGCTGCTTCGGGCAGCCGATCATCCACCCGGTGACCCGCCGCCTGGCCGGTGTGCTGTGCCTGGCCGAATCCGCCGATCAGGCGACACCGCTGTCGGTGCCGATGGTCCGGAGTCTGGTCGACGGCATCGGCGAGCGTCTGCTCAGCCGCTCCAACCGGGACAAGCACCTGGTGCTCAGCGCCTTCGAACGCGCCACCGCTGCCGGCGGAGCGCCGGTCGTCGCCCTCGGCCACGACGTGCAGCTGACCAATGCGCGGGCCGCCCGGCTGCTCGACATCGCCGACATGGGGCTGCTCCGCATGCTCGTCAACGCCCCCGACGGCCGGATGCACACCCTCAGTCTGTCGTCCGGTGCCGTCGTGGAGGTCCTCGTCGAGCGGCTGCCCGGTATCCGGGACGCGGCCCTGTTCACGCTCCGCGAAGCGGCCCCGGCGGAGCCGGCCGGGACTCCGGCGGCGGCCATCGGATCGGAGGCCGCCGCGGTCGCCGTGTTCGGGGAGCCCGGCAGCGGCCGCACCACCCGGGCCCGCACCCTGCTCGCCGGACGCCCGGCCGACGAACTCGACGTGGCCGCCAGGATCCTCGGGACCGACACCGTCGACGTGACCGGTGCGGTGCGCCGGGCATGGGCGGGAGGGCGGTCTCTGCTCGTCGACGGCGTCGACCTGCTCGACGATCGTTCGCTGGCGCTGCTCGCCGCCGCCGTCGAGCGCGCGGTGGGGCGCCACGCCCTGGTGCTGGTGGCCGGCGACGACCCGCGGCCGGCGGTCGCGTCGCTGCTTCACCGCTGCGGCCGCCGGGTGGAGACGCCGCCGCTGCGCCGCCGGCCCGACGAGCTCGCCGCGCTGGCCCAGGCGATGCTGACCCGCCTGCGGGAGGGCGCACCGACGGCACCGGCGCTGACCGGCCCGGCGGTCGACGCGCTGCTCAGCCGCAGCTGGCCGGGCAATCTCCGGGAACTCCACGCCGTCCTCGAACGCGCCGCGGCCGCGGCCGCCGCCCGCGGCACCGACCGGGTGGATGTGGGCGATCTGCCCACCGAGTACCGCACCACCACCCGGGCGGCGCGCCTGTCCGGACGTGAACAGGCCGAGCGGCTGGCAATCATCGAGGCCCTCGAGGCGGCCGGCGGCAACAAGGTGCACGCCGCCCGCGCCCTGGGCATCAGCCGGACCACCCTGTACGCCCGGATCCGGGCGCTCGGCGTCGACCTCTGAGCCGCACCGCGCACAACTGTTCAGTTTCTGGACATCGCGGCCCCGGCCGGACCTGGCAGAACTGAAGGGGCACACATAGTGGTGCCGATCACGATTCTGCTTCCGCGTGGTCGACGACATAGTGATGGAGTCCCCGATGACCACTTCCACCGAATCCCGGCCGCTCCCCGAAGTCGCGGAATTCGTCGCGCAGGACAAGCGTCTGCTGATCGGCGGCGCGTGGGTGCCCGCGCAGTCCGGCCAGACCTTCGAGACGGAGGACCCGGCCACCGGCCGGCCGATCACCCGGGTCGCCCAGGGCGACGCGCAGGACGTGGACCGCGCCGTGCAGGCCGCCCGGATCGCCTTCGAGGAGGGTCCGTGGGCCCGGATGAAACCCAATGAGCGCGAACGGCTGCTCTGGCGGGTCGGCGACATCCTGTCCGAGCGGGCCGAGATCTTCGGACAGCTCGAAGCACTCGACAACGGCAAGGCCGCCACCATCGCCACCGCCGTCGACACCGCCTGGGCCGCGGACGTGTGGCGCTACAACGCCGGCCTGGCCACCAAGATCAAGGGCGACTCGGTGAACGTCTCGATGCCGTTCTCACCGGACGGCCGCTTCCACGCGTACACGCTGCGGCAGCCGCTCGGCGTCTGCGGCCTGATCGTGCCGTGGAACTTCCCGCTGCTCATGGCCAGCTGGAAGCTCGCACCGGCGCTGGCCGCCGGCAACACGGTCATCCTCAAACCGGCCGAGCAGACGCCACTGACCGCACTGCTGCTCGGCGAGGTCTTCGAGGAGGCCGGTTTCCCGCCCGGCGTGGTCAACATCGTCACCGGCTACGGCGACGCCGGTGCCGCGCTCTCCGCGCACGACGGTGTCGACAAGGTCGCCTTCACCGGCTCGACGGAGGTGGGCAAGAAGATCGTGCACGCCGCGGCCGGGAACCTGAAGAAGGTCTCCCTCGAACTGGGCGGCAAGAGCCCGAACATCGTCTACGCCGACGCCGACCTCGACGCCGCCGTCGCCGGCTCGGTGGCTGCCTGGATGTTCAACCACGGTCAGTGCTGTGTGGCCGGCACCCGGCTGTTCGTCCAGCGGGAGATCTTCGACGACTTCACCCAGGCGGTGGCCGACGCGGCAGCGCAGGCCAAGATCGGCCCGGGCCTCGATCCCGCGACCGAACTCGGACCGCTGGTCTCACAGGAGCAGTTCGACCGGGTCGACGGCTACATCCAGCAGGGCCTGGCCGACGGCGCACGGGCGCTCACCGGCGGCAAGCGCTGGGGCACCGAGGGCTACTTCGTCGAGCCGACCGTCTTCGTCGACGTACGGCCGGACTTCTCGATCGTCGAAGAGGAGATCTTCGGTCCGGTGGTCGCGGCGCTGCCCTTCGACGGTGAGGACGACGTGGCCCGGGCCGCCAACGACTCGATCTACGGTCTCGCCGCAGGCATCTGGACCAGGGACATCTCCAAGGCGCACCGCACCGCCGCCGCCGTGCAGGCCGGCTCGGTCTGGGTCAATCAGTACAACGGCTTCGACACCGCCCTGCCGTTCGGCGGCTTCAAACAGTCGGGCTGGGGCCGGGAGCTCGGCGACTGCGCCATCGACCTCTACACCCAGACCAAAGCCGTCAACGTCGCACTCTGACCACTCCCCTCCCGCTCGACTCACGACAAGCATCGACCAAGAAAGCAGGACGTCATGAAGACCAAAGCCGCTGTGCTCCTCGAGGCCGGCAAGCCCTTCGAGATCATGGAACTCGAGCTCGACGGTCCCGGACCGGGCGAGGTGCTCATCAAGTACACCTCCGCCGGCCTGTGCCACTCCGATCTGCACCTCACCGACGGCGACCTGCCGCCGCGGTATCCGATCGTCGGCGGCCACGAGGGCTCGGGCGTCATCGAAGAGGTGGGACCGGGCGTGACCAAGGTCAAGCCGGGCGACCACGTGGTGTGCAGCTTCATCCCCAACTGCGGCACCTGCCGGTACTGCTCGACAGGTCGCCAGAACCTGTGCGACATGGGTGCCACCATCCTCGAGGGCTGTATGCCCGACGGCACGTACCGTTTCCACGCCGACGGCAAGGACTTCGGTGCCATGTGCATGCTCGGCACCTTCGCCGAACGCGCCACCATCTCGCAGCACTCGGTGGTCAAGGTGGACGACTGGCTGCCGCTCGAGACCGCGGTGCTCGTCGGCTGCGGAGTGCCCTCGGGCTGGGGCACGGCGGTCAGCGCCGGCGATCTGCGCGCCGGGGACACCGCCGTCGTCTACGGCATCGGCGGGCTGGGCATCAACGCCGTGCAGGGCGCGGTGTCGGCCGGCTGCAAGTACGTGGTCGTGGTCGATCCGATCCCGCTCAAGCGGGAGACGGCACTGAAGTTCGGTGCCACACACGCCTTCGCGACGGCGGAGGAGGCGCACGCCAAGGTGACCGAGCTGACCTGGGGGCAGGGCGCCGATGCGGCCCTGATCCTGGTGGGCACCGTCGACGAGGCCGTGGTGAGCGCGGCGACTGCGGTCATCGGTAAGGGCGGCAAGGTGGTCATCACCGGACTGGCCGATCCGACCAAGCTGACGGTGCACGTCTCGGGCACCGATCTCACGCTCAACCAGAAGACCATCATGGGCACCCTGTTCGGGTCGATGAACCCGCAGTACGACATCGTCCGGCTTCTACGGCTCTACGACGCCGGCGAGCTCAAGCTCGATGAGCTGGTGACCACGCGGTACTCCCTCGAGGAGGTCAACCAGGGCTACGAGGATCTGCGCAACGGAGTGAACATCCGGGGCGTCATCGATCACGCCGTGTAGCACCGCCCCCGGTCCCCCCGGACACCGCTGAGCCGCCCCCGCCCGGGGGCGGCTCAGCGCATCGCGCGCTGCGGCTCGGCGGTCAGGAGCCGGCGCCGCGCATGAGCTGGTCGAGGGACTGCAGCGCGGGCACGGCGGCGGTGAGTCGCTCGCGGTCCACGGCGCTGAGTTCGGAGATGTACCCGGAGAACCAGGCGGCCCGGCTGCGCCTGCGGGCGGCGACCTCGTCGCGGCCCTGCTCGGTCAGTTCCACCAGGATCGCCCGGCCGTCGGCGGGGTCCCTGCGGCGCACCACCGAGCCGGACTGCTCGAGCCCGGACACCAGTGCGGTCATCGACGGCTGCGCCACGCCCTGCTGCTCGGCGAGCACCGTGATGCGCTGCGGGCCCACGTCGTTGAGCCGCGCCATCGTCGCCCCGGCGGTGGGGCTGATCTCGCGCGGTATCTGGCGGTGCAGCTGGGAGAACAGCGAGTAGAGGACCTCGGCGAGTTCGTACGACTGAGCGCCGCGCTGGTCGTCGGTCGCGGCCGCTTCGGCCATCGAGTCCTCCTTCGATCCGTCCCCGTCCGGGACGACCGGACCGGGCGGGGGTGATCCGCCCAGTCTATGCGGTCGCCGCCGACGTCAATTTGCATTGACTATCTATATAGGCTATCTATCTTTATATGGCTCATTCCTCGGCAAGTCCGTTCCAGCAGCCGCGGGCGGTGTGGGCGGTCGCCTTCGCCTGCGTCGTCTCGTTCATGGGCATCGGATTGGTGGACCCGATCCTCAACTCCCTCAAGGGAGATCTCGGCGCCACCGACTCGCAGACCACCATGCTGTTCACCAGCTATCTGGTGGTGACCGCCGTGGCCATGCTGATCACCGGCGCGGTCTCGTCCCGGATCGGCGCCAAGAACACGCTGATCGCCGGCCTGGTGCTGATCGTCGCCTTCGCCGCAGCGGCCGGCGCCAGCGACTCGATCAGCCAGATCATCGGCTTCCGGGCCGGCTGGGGCGTGGGCAACGCCCTGTTCATCGCCACCTCGCTGGCGGTCATCGTCGGCGCGGCCAGCGGCGGCTTCGAGGGAGCGATCGTGCTCTACGAGACCGCCCTCGGCGTGGGCATCGCCACCGGCCCGCTGATCGGCGGGCTGCTCGGCGAGGTCAGCTGGCGCGGGCCGTTCTTCGGTGTGGCCGTGCTGATGCTGATCGCCCTGGTCGCCACCGTGGTGCTGGTCGAGCCCACCCCGAAACCCGCCGAGAAGCAGTCGGTCCTCGAACCGATCAAGGCCCTGCGGCATCGCAGCCTGGCGACCACCAGCGTCGTCGGCCTGCTCTACAACTGGGGCTTCTTCACCATTCTCGCGGTCTCGCCGTTCCTCATCGAGTTCAAGCCGATCCCGATGGGCGGCATCTTCTTCGGCTGGGGCATCCTCGTCGCCGTCTTCGCCGTCTTCGGCGCCCCGTTCCTCAAGTCCCGGATCGGCACCACCAATGCGCTGTTCATCGCGCTCGGCGGCATGGTGGTGGTCTCCCTGGTGATCGGCATCTGGGCCGACACCAAGGTGGCGGTGATCGTCGCGGTGATCGCCTCGGGCGTCTTCGTCGGCCTGAACAACACCCTGGTCACCTCCGCGGTGATGAGCATCGCGCCGGTGCCGCGGCCCACCGCCTCGGCCACCTACGGCTTCGTGCGCTTCATCGGCGGCGGCCTGGCCCCCTACGCCGGCGGCAAGATCGCCGAGACCGTGATGAGCGGCAGCCACCCGGAGGCCACCGACTACCGCATCCCGTTCCTGATCGGCGCGGCCGCGGTCTGTCTGGGCGGGCTGCTGCTGGCCACCCTGCGCAGCGATCTCGACGCGGCCGACGCCGAATCGCGCCAGGCGGTCTCGAATGAACGCCGCGACTCCGAGGAAGCGGTCCGGGAGATCCCGGCCGTCGAGGAGGAGGCGGTGCTCGCCGAGGACGCCCTGCACGGCGACCGGGAGTTCAGCGGGCAGGAGTTCGGCGGACGGGACGAGACGATCGCCGACCGCTCCCGCTGAGCGCGGCCGCCGGAGAGGTTCGCCGGTCAGTCGGCCACGGTGTGCGGCAGCGTGACGGTGCCGGGCGTGATCGTGGCCGGGCGCGACGGCGGCGGCACCACCGGTCCCACGTTCCCGTCCGGCGCGGTGTCGAGGTCCACCACCACCGGCGCGTGGTCGCTGGGTTTGGTGCCCTTGCGGGCGGCACGGTCCACCCAGGCGGCCTGCACCCGCTGCGCCAGCGGCGCACCGGCCAGAATCAGGTCGATCCGCATGCCCAGATCGCGGTGGAACATGCCGCCGCGGTAGTCCCAGTACGAGTAGATGCGCTCGTGCGGCCAGTGCTCGCGGACCACATCGTCCATGCCCAGCGCCAGGAAGCCGGCCAGCTCGGCGCGCTCGGGTTCGGTCACGTGGGTGTGCCCCGCAAGCGCGAGCGGATCGAAGACGTCCTGATCGGCCGGAATGATGTTGAAGTCGCCGCACACCATGGTGCCGGCCGCCTCCGGGGCGACGGCCGCGCGCAGCCGATCGAGCCAGGTCAGCTTGTAGGTGTAGTGGTCCGAGTCCACCTCGCGGCCGTTGGGCACGTACACCGAGTAGATCCGGACGCCGTCGCAGACCGCGGAGATCGCCCGGCCCTCCGGCGGATCCGCGGGGTCGGGGTAGCCCGGGGCATCCGGAAAGGCCACCTGCACATCGGTCAGACCCACCCGGCTCAGCAGCGCCACCCCGTTCCAGCGGCCCTGGCCGGCGTGCGCGAATTCGTAACCACGGGAGGACAGTTCGTCGCCGAGCTCCTCGGCGAAGACCTCGTCGGAGACCTTGGTCTCCTGCAGGCACACCACGTCCGGGGCACGCTCGTCGAGCCAGGGCAGGAAGCGGGGCACGCGCTGCTTGATCGAGTTCACATTCCAGGTCACCACACGCATGCGCTCAGCGTACTGCGCGCCGTCACGGCACCCGACGCGGCTGTATACCCGGTGTGGCCGAGAACTTGGGCTGCCTGACCGACCTCTGAGGTCGGTCAGGCAGCCCAAGTTCTCCGGGTTCGGGGCCCGCGGCGGTTCAGCCGGAACCGAGCGCGGCGCGCAGTTGCTCGGCCCAGGCCGCCGTCACCTGGGCGCGGCGGGCCGAGTCGTCGGAGAGGGTGTCGGCCAGACCCAGTCCGCGTGCCAGGTCCAGGGTGACCTGGGCCAGCCGGTGGGTCTGCGGGTTGGTGCCGGCCGGGTCCAGTCCGGACACCGTCAGCCGATGCGCGGCCCGCGCCAGCTTGGCCTCGAGCGGCAGGATCGCCTCCCGCAGCACCGGATCGGAGGCCGCGGCCGCCCACACCTGCAGGGCCGCCTTGAACTGCTTGCCGGTGTAGATCGACACCGCGCGGTCGACCACCGTGTCGATCCGCTCGGGACCGTCGGGCAGATCGGCCACGGTGGCGGCCGCCTCGGCCGTCATCTCCTCGAACATCTCCTCGAGAACCGCGGTGATCAGCGCCTCCCGGGTCGGGAAGTGATGCTGCGCGGCGCCGCGCGAGACCCCGGCGGCCTCGGCGACCGCCGACACCGTCGCCGCCGCCCACCCTTCGGTGGCCAGCAGGTCGACGGTGGCCGCGAGCAGCCGTTCCCGGGTGGCCCGGGAACGGTCCTGCTGCGGCTGCCGCGCCGACACGCTCACGGCCGGCGCACCTGAACCGCGGGCGCCTCGACCGCCCACGGCGGCGGCTCCTTGCTCAGGAAGGCGGTCATGCCGGCCCGCGCCTCGTCACTGCCGAAGAGCGCCATCGACTCGGCCGCTCGGGCCTGCGCGGCGGCGTCGTAGCCGTCGAGCAGGGCCGCGGTGGTCAGTTTCTTGCTGGCCGCCAGCCCCTGCGGGGACGCCTTGGCGATGCCGGCCAGCACCGCCGCCAGCTCGGCGTCGAGCCTCTCGGCGGTCACCGCGGTGGTGATCAGTCCGATGCGTTCGGCGGTCTGCGCCCCGAAGGTCTCCCCGGTGACGAAGTACCGGCCGGCGGCCCGGGCGGAGATCTTGGCCAGCAGCGGCACCGAGATGATCGACGGGGCCAGACCCAGCCGCGCCTCGGTGAGCGCGAAGCTGGCGGACTCGCCGGCCAGCACGATGTCGGCGGCGGCCACCAGCCCCAGACCACCGGCCCGCACGTGACCGTCGACCACGGCGACCACCGGCACCTCGAGCTCGAGGACGGCCTTGATCAACTCCACCATCGCCGCCCCGGATTCGGCTGTCGCCTGCTCCGGGTCCAGGCCGCGGCGCAGTGCCTCACCGAGATCGGCTCCGGCGCAGAAGGTTCCGCCGGTGTGCGTGAGCACCACCACCCGGACGTGCGGATCGTCGGCGGCGCGGCGCAGCCCGTCCCGGAGCCGACTCACCAGTGCCGAACTGAGCGCATTGCGGTTGTCCGGCGAATCCAGGGTCAGCGCCAGCACCGGCCCGGACTGCTCGCACCGGACCAGCTCCTGCTGCTCATCCGTCATCTGCTCACCTGCTTTCGATCGAATGGGACCAGTAGATCAGTACGACTTGGGCAGTCCCAGACTGGTCTGCGCCACGAAGTTGAGGATCATCTCCCGGCTCACCGGCGCGATCCGCGAGATGCGCACCAGCGAGAGCAGCGGGGCCAGTCCGTACTCGGAGGTCAGGCCGTTGCCGCCGAGCGAATGCACGGCCTGGTCGACGATCTTCACCGCGGCCTCCGCCGCCGCGTACTTGGCCATGTTCGCCGGTTCGGCGGCGCCCCAGTCGTCGCCGGCGTCGTAGAGGGTGGCGGCCTTCTGCATCATCAGCTTGGCCATCTCCAGCTGGATCTTGCCCTCGGCCAGGGGATGGGCGATCGCCTGGTGGGTGCCGATCGGCGCCTTCCAGACGGTGCGGTCGCTGACGTACTCGACGGCCTTGCCGAGTGCGAAGCGGGCCATGCCCACGGCCGAGGCGGCCGCCATGATCCGTTCCGGATTCAGCCCGGCGAAGAGCTGACTCAGTGCCGCATCCTCCGAGCCCACCAGCGCGTCGGCGGGCAGCCGGACGTCGTCGAGGAACAGCCCGAACTGCTTTTCCGGGTTGAGCAGTTCCATGTCGATCAGCGAGTACTCGAACCCCGGGGAGTCGGTGGGCACCACGAACAGCGCCGGCTTGAGCTTGCCGGTCTTGGCGTCCTCGGTGCGCGCGACGATGAGCACCGACTGCGCCTGATCCACCCCGGAGATGAACACCTTGCGGCCCGACAGGATCCAGTCGTCGCCGTCACGGCGGGCGGTGGTGGTGATCTGGTGCGAGTTGGAGCCGGCGTCCGGTTCGGTGATGCCGAAGGCCATGGTGAGCGAGCCGTCGGCCAGCCCCGGGATCCAGCGCTGCTTCTGGTCGTCGGTGCCGAAGCGGGCGATGATGTTGCCGCAGATGGCCGGGGAGACCACCATCATCAGCAGTCCGGTGCCGGTGGCGGCCAGCTCCTCCATCACGATCGACAGCTCGTACATGCCGGCACCGCCGCCGCCGTACTCCTCGGGCAGGTTCACGCCGATGAAGCCGAGTTCACCGGCCTCGGCCCACAGTTCGTCGGTCTTGCGGCCCTGCCGGGCGCAGTCCTGGAAGTACTGCTGACCGTATTTGGCCCCGAGGGCCGCAACGGCGGCACGCAGTTCGGCGCGTTCCTGGGTTTCGACGAAAGTCATTGGTTCTCAGTCCTCTTCGGATCGATTCGATGGATGTTCGGGTGGTGAGTCACGGCGCACCCGGCCGGGCCGGTGGCCGTCTGGGGTTCAGCCGGCGGGCGCGGATTCGTCGTCGGCGGTGATGACGGCGAGCACCTCCCCCACGCTCAGCTGGCGGCCTTCGGTGACGGCGAGCACGGAGACCACGCCGTCGGCCGGAGCGGAGATGGTGTGCTCCATCTTCATCGCCTCCAGGCGCAGCAGCGGCTGCCCGGCGCTCACCCGCTCGCCTTCGGCCACCTCCACCCGGATCACCGATCCGGGCATCGGGGCGAGCAGCGAACCGGGCCGGGTCACCGCGGCCGGATCCACGTAGCGCGGGCAGCGGGTCAGCGCCACCGAGGCGCCCGGCCAGTCCACGTAGACGCGATCGCCGTCCACGCCGACCCGGTAGCGCCGGCTGACGCCGTCGTCGGCGAGCACGACCTGTGTGGGCGTCGCCGAGATCAGTCGGGTCCCGGGGAGATCCGGCAGTTCCACGCCGCCGTCGCGCGTGCGGCGGTACCGCACCAGCGCTTCCCCGCCGTCCGGCCGCAGGTAGCTCTTGTGCTGATAGTCCGCGGCCAGGTTCCGCCAGCCCGACGGCAGCGATCCCAGCACCCGGGCGCCGGCCCGGTTGCGTTCGGACTGGGCCAGTGCGGCCGCGACCAGTGCCCGCTGCACGTCGTCCTCGCCGGCCAGCGGCGCCGACAGCGTGTCCAGCCCCACGGTGTCGAGATAGCCGGTGTCGGTGACCCCGGACAGGAAGCGCCTCTCGCGCAGGGTGTTGACCAGCATGTCCCGGTTGGTGACCAGGCCGTGGATGCGGGCCGAGTCCAGGGCCCGGGCGAGCATGGCGGCGGCCCGCCGGCGCTCCGGCGCCCAGGAGATCACCTTGGCGAGCATCGGGTCGTAGAAGGTGGAGATCTCACTGCCGTCGGCGATCCCCGAATCCACCCGGATCCCGGGCCGGTCGAGCAGCGCGAAGCGGGTGTCGGCGGGGATGTCGATGGTGCTGACCGTGCCGGATTGCGGCTGCCAGTCGTGCGCCGGGTCCTCGGCGTAGAGCCGCACCTCGATGGCGTGGCCGGTGGTGACCGGCTCCGATCGGGGCAGCGCCTCACCGCCGGCCACCCGCAACTGCCATTCGACCAGGTCCTGGCCGGTGGTCAGTTCGGTGACCGGGTGCTCGACCTGCAGCCGGGTGTTGGTCTCGAGGAAGAAGAATCTGCCGGTGTCGCCGTCGGCGAGGAATTCGACGGTGCCCGCACCGGTGTAGCCGATCGAGGTCACCGCGGTGCGCGCCGCCGCATACAGCCGCTCGCGCATGTCGCCGCCGATGCGCTCGACGAGCGGTGCCGGCGCTTCCTCGATCACCTTCTGGTGCCGGCGCTGGATGGAGCATTCACGCTCGCCGACCGCCCACACCCGGCCGTGAGTATCGGCCATCACCTGCACCTCGATGTGGTGACCGCGCTCGATGTACGGCTCACAGAAGACGGTCGGATCGCCGAAGGCGGATTCGGCCTCGCGGGCGGCGGCGGCCACCTGTTCGGCAAGCTCGTCGAGGTCGCGCACGATGCGCATGCCCCGGCCGCCGCCACCGGCGGAGGCCTTGATCAGCAGCGGCAGGTCGGCCGCGGTGACCGACGCCGGGTCGAGATCGGCCAGCACCGGCACGCCGGCCGCAGCCATCAGCTCCTTCGCATTGACCTTGGAGCCCATCGCATCGATGGCGGCCGGCGGCGGGCCGATCCAGACCAGTCCCGCGTCGGCCACGGCACGGGCGAAATCCGCGTTCTCGGAAAGGAATCCGTAGCCGGGGTGGACCGCGTCGGCACCGGCGGCCCGGGCGGCCGCGATCACCGCGTCGCCGCGCAGGTAGGTCTGCGCGGAGGTGGAGCCGGGCAGTGCGACGGCGGTGTCGGCGGCCCGCACGTGGGGCGCGTCGGCATCGGGATCGCTGTAGACCGCCACGGTGCGCAGACCCATCCGGGCGCAGGTGGCCATCACCCGGCAGGCGATCTCGCCGCGGTTGGCCACCAGCACCGAGGTGATGGCCGTCGAATCATGCTGTGTCACGGGAAAACTCCTCATCACATCCGGAAGACGCCGAAGTTGCCGGTGCCCTCGACCGGGCCGCTGGCGATGGCCGACAGGGTCTGGCCCAGTACGGTGCGGGTGTCCCGCGGGTCGATGATGCCGTCGTCGTAGAGCATTCCCGACAGGAACGCCGGAACCGACTCGGCTTCGATCTGCGCCTCGATCATGGCGCGCATGCCGGCGTCGGCCTCCTCGTCGACCACCCCGCCGCGGGCCTCGGTGGCCGCGCGCGAGACGATCGAGATGACTCCGGCCAGCTGGGCGCCGCCCATCACCGCCGACTTGGCGCTGGGCCAGGCGAACAGGAAGCGCGGATCGTAGGCCCGGCCGCACATGCCGTAGTGGCCGGCGCCGTAGCTCGCGCCGATCAGCAGCGAGATGTGCGGCACCGTCGAGTTGGAGACCGCGTTGATCATCATGGCGCCGTGCTTGATGATGCCGCCCTGCTCGTACTCCTTGCCCACCATGTAGCCGGTGGTGTTGTGCAGGAACAGCAGCGGGGTGTCGCTGCGGTTGGCCAGCTGGATGAACTGGGTGGCCTTCTGCGCCTCGGCGGAGAACAGCACGCCCTGCGCATTGGCCAGGATGCCCACCGGGAAGCCGTGCACCCGCGCCCAGCCGGTGCACAGCGAGCTGCCGTAGTCCGGTTTGAATTCGTCGAAGTCGCTGTCGTCGACCACGCGGGCGATCACCTCGCGCGGATCGAACGGGATCTTCAGATCGGTGGGCACGATCCCGAGCAGCTCCTCCGGGTCGTACCGCGGCTCCACGGGATCGGCCACCGGGCCGGGTCCGGTCTTGCGCCAGTTGAGCCGGGCGACGATGCGCCGGCCGATCCGGATCGCGTCCTGCTCGTCGGCGGCCAGATGATCGGCCAGTCCGGAGACCCGCGCATGCATGCCGGCGCCGCCGAGCTCCTCGTCGTCGCTCTCCTCGCCGGTGGCCATCTTCACCAGTGGCGGACCGCCGAGGAAGACCTTGGAGCGGCCGTCGATCATCACCACGTGATCGCTCATGCCGGGCACATAGGCGCCGCCGGCCGTGGAGTTGCCGAAGACCAGGGCGATGGTGGGGATTCCGGCGGCCGACAGGCGGGTCAGGTCGCGGAACATCCGCCCGCCCGGCACGAAGACCTCTTTCTGGGTGGGCAGATCGGCGCCGCCGGACTCGACCAGCGAGATCACCGGCAGCCGGTTGGCCAGTGCGATGTCGTCGATGCGCAGGATCTTGCGCAGGGTCCACGGATTGGAGGTGCCGCCCTTGACCGTCGGATCGTTGGCCACGATCAGGCATTCGACGCCCTCGACCACGCCCAGACCGGCTACCACGGAGGCGCCGACGGTGAACGGGCTGCCGTAGGCGGCCAGCGGGCACAGCTCCAGGAACGGCGAGTCCTCGTCCACCAGCAGTTCGATGCGCTCGCGGGCGAGCAGCTTGTCGCGCTTGCGATGCCGGGCGACGGACTTCTCCCCTCCCCCGTCGAGCGCTTTGCGCATCTCCAGCCCCACCTCGGCGAGTTTGGCGTTCATCGCCGCGACGTTGGCGGTGAACTCCTCACCGGTGGGGTCGATCTTCGAGCTGATGACGGTCACTGCTGGTACCCCAATCGCTTGGCGGCCAGGCCGCTGAGAATCTCGTTGGTGCCGCCGCCGATACCGATGATGCGCATGTCGCGGTACTGCCGTTCCACTTCGGATTCGCGCATGTAACCCATGCCGCCGAAGAGCTGAACGGCCTTGTCGGCCACCCACTGTCCGGTCTCCACCGCGGTGTTCTTGGCGAAGCAGACCTCGGCGATCATGTCGTCGCCGGAGGACACGTAGCGTTCGACCAGCGCCCGGGTGTAGGTGCGGGCGATGTCGATCTTGCGGGCCATCTCGGTGACGGTGTCCTGCACCGATTGGCGGGCGATGAGCGGCTTGCCGAAGGTCTCCCGGTGGCGGACCCATTCGAGAGTCAGGTCCAGGCAGCGCTGGGCGCTGGCATAGGCCTGTACGGCCAGTGCCACCCGTTCGGTGACGAAGGCCTGCGCGATCAGCGCGAAGCCGCTGTTCTCCGCACCGACCAGGTTGGCCACCGGCACCCGGGCATCGACGAAGGACAGTTCGGCGGTGTCCGACGAGAGCCAGCCCATCTTCTCGAGCTTGCGGGCCACGGTGAAGCCGGGGGTGCCCTTGTCGATCACCAGCAGCGAGACGCCGGCGGCGCCGGGGCCGCCGGTGCGCACCGCCGTCACCACGAAGTCGGCGCGCACGGCCGAGGTGATGAAGGTCTTCGCGCCGTTGACGATGTAGTGGTCGCCGTCGCGGACGGCGCTGGTGCGCAGATGACCCACGTCGCTGCCGCCGCCGGGTTCGGTGATGGCCAGACTGCCGATCTTCTCGCCGGCCAGGGTGGGCCGCACCCAGGTGTCGATCTGCACCGGATCGCCGGCGGAGATCAGGTGCGGCAGGGCGATGCCGTTGGTGAACAGCGAGGCGAAGACGCCGCCGGCGGCGCCGCGGTAGTGCAACTCCTCGCACAGGATGGTCGCGTCCACCAGGTCGCCGCCGGAACCGCCGACGGCTTCCGGGACGCCCAGCCCGTACAGGCCGAGTTCGGCTGCGGCCCGGTGGGTTTCGCGCGGGATGAGTCCCTCCCGCTCCCACTGGTCCTGGAACGGCAGGATGTGCCGTTCGGTGAAGTCGCCGATCATGGCTCGCAGATCGCGCCGCTGCGGGCTGTCCCAGAGTTCGGAGGCGATGGGCATGAGGGTCCTCTCGTCGTCGGTGAAGTCGGTCGGCCCGGTGCTCAGGCGGGCAGGAAGCGGTCGGGCACCGGGACCACGCGGGAGCGCAGCCATTCGGCCAGACCCTTGGCCTGCGGATCGAAGCGCACGTTCTCGGCGACGCCGCGGCCGAGGAGGCCCTCGATGACGAAGTTGATCGCCCGCAGGTTGGGCAGCCGGTAGCGGTGGACGGTCAGTCCGGCGGTCTCGGGCAGCAGTTCCTTGAGCTTCTCGACGGTCAGCAGCGCGTCCAGCCAGGCGTACTCGTCGTCGCTGCGGGCCCACAACCCCACGTTGGCGCTGCCGCCCTTGTCGCCGCTGCGGGCGCCGATCAGGGCGCCCAGCGGCAGGTCGGTGACCGGCCCCCAGTCGGCCGGTGCGGGTGCCGGATCGTCGACGTCGGCGACCGGCTCGGCGCGCAGCGGTGACGGCTCGATCCGCACCGAGACCCCGTGCGGCTGGACCACCACGTGTTCGGGCACGGCGGCATCGACGTAGCCGGGCTCGAAGACGCCGTACGGGGAGCCGTTTCCCGGAGGCGCGGTGAGCGAGAAGCCGGGGAAGCTCGCCAGCGCCAGCTCCACCGCGGCCGACGAGAACGGCCGGCCCACGACCGCCGGATCGGTGTCGCGGGCCACGCAGTGCAGGATGGCACTGGCCTGTTCCTCGGTGTCGGCGTCGGCCTGGTCGAGGCGGGCCAGATCCCAGGTCAGGTCGGCCGGCTGGGCCGGCAGGGCGGCCAGGAACTGCTGCTTGAACAGCTCGGCCTTCTCCTCGATGTTCAGGCCGGTCAGGATCACCCCGACCTCGTTGCGGATGCCGGCCAGGTGGTTCAGTGAGACCTTCACCGTGTCGGGCGGGTTCTCGCCGACCGCGGCCGAGACGGCCACCCGGTCGGGTCCGGCCTGGCTCAACGTCACCGAGTCGAGCCGGGCGGTCACATCCGGGTTCAGGTAGCGTGGCCCGCCCACCTCGTACAACAGCTGCGAGGTGACGGTGCCCACGGTCACCGCACCGCCGGTCCCCGCGTGCTTGGTGATCACCGACGAGCCGTCCTCGGCCACCTCGGCGATCGGGAATCCCAAGTGGCCCATGGGGATCTCGGTGAAGAAGGAGTAGTTTCCGCCGGTGGCCTGGGCCCCGCATTCGATCACGTGCCCGGCGATCACCGCCCCTGCCAGCCGGTCGAGGTCGCGGTAGCTCCAGTCGAAGGCGGAGGCGGCCGGCCCCACGGTGAGCGAGGCGTCGGTGACCCGGCCGGTCACCACCACGTCGGCCCCGGCGTCGAGTGCCTTCTTGATACCGAAGGCCCCGAGATAGGCGTTGGCGGTCAGCGGATTCCCCAGGCCGAGCTGCTGGGCCCGCTCGGAGAGGTCGTCACCGGCGACGAAGGCGATCTGGGCGTCGACGTTCAGTTCGGCGGCGAGTTCACGCAGGGCCACGGCCAGCCCGTGCGGGTTGAGTCCACCGGCGTTGGTGACGATCTTGACGTCGCGGTCCAGGGCCAGCGCCAGATTCTCCTTCATCTGGCGCAGGAAGGTCTTGGCGTAGCCGCCGGACGGGTTCTTCATCTTGTCGCGGCCCAGGATGAGCATGGTCAGCTCGGCCAGGTAGTCGCCGGTGAGGTAGTCCAGGTCACCGCCTTCGAGCATCTCGCGCACCGCGCTGAAGCGGTCGCCGTAGAAGCCTGAGGCGTTGCCTATCCGTACTGCCTGGGTCATGGTTCCTCCTGTGCGGCGGTGGCCGGCGGATGTGGATGCGGGGAGTGCGATGGGGCGGGTCGGCCAGGGCCGGGCCGCCCGGGACGGTCAGAGCTGCGCCGCGGGCGGACGGCCGCCGCCGGGCGGGCCGGCGAAGCATTGGGCGATCCCGGCCCAGCGGACGGTCTCGTCGCCGATCAGGGTCAACTGCAGGTCGGCGAGGTTCCGGCGCTGGGTGGCCAGCGCACAGAGGTCGACGGCCGGTCCGCGCACCACGTCCGGGGCATCGTCGGGACCCCAGGTCCAGAGTCGTCCGGACGGTGCGGTGATCTCGTAGCGGAACGGCGCGGCCGGCGGCGTGAGTCCGTTGACCAGGTAGGCGAAGTCGCGGGTCCGCACCGCCAGGTGCACCACCGCCCGGATCCGGTCGCTGTCGGCGCGCTCGATGCCCAGGGCGTCGGCCACGTCCAGGCCGTGCGCCCAGGTCTCCATCAACCGTGCCGAGACCATCGAGGCCGCCGACATCGGGGGCCCGAACCAGGGCAGCTTGACCCCGTCGGGGACGGCCGCCAGGGCCTCGGCGAGTTCGGCGCGGGTGGCCCGCCAATCGGCCATCACCCCGTCCTGGGGGCGCGCCGCCTCCGCAGCGGCCGCGGTGTCGACGTAGCGCTCCACGTCGTCGCCGGCCAGCACCTTGTCGATGGCGGTGGTGAACTGGTCGGGGCGGGCGGCGGAGAGCGCCGCCATCCGGTCGGTCCACAGCAGGTGGCCGATCTGATGTGCAACGGTCCAGCCCACCGCCGGTGTCGGCGTGGCCCACTGCCGGGCGTCCAGACCGGCCACCATCGCGTCCAGAGCGGCGGACTCGGCGTCGAGATCTGCCAGGAGGTCGGTCATCAGGCTCACAGGTCGAGCCTCACACAGACCCTTAAAGAAATCAAGCATGAATGATTGTTTATTGCGGAGACGGCGGCCGCGCGGTACCGCCGGTGATCGCCGGACCGGTCAGACGTCGAATCGGGCTCCGGCGGTGGCGTGCGCCAGCAGCAGCGAACCGTCGTAGAGATCGGCGGCGAAGAGCGACAGGCGCCGGCCCAGCTTGATCGGGGTGATCCGCACCGTCACCTCACGGCCGTCCACGGCCGGGGAACGCAGGAAGTCGATAGTGAAGTCGACGAGCTGATAGCCGGCACCGGGACGGGTGTGCCACTGCGCGCCGAACGAGATGCCCTGGGCCACAGCCGCGGCGATCACCCCGCCGTGCATGGTGCCCATGACATTTCCCTCCCACGGCGCGGTGGCGCAGTGCACCTCCGGAGCGTCGTCGACGATCTGCAGGCGCATGCCCAGCAGCTCGGCGATCCGGCCGGCCGGCAGTTCCCCGGCGGCGATCGCCTCGATCACCGTCCGGCCCGGCAGCGCCGGATCGGGTGCGGCGACAGCCGGCAGCCGATCGGCGGGCACCGGCTCGGCCAGGTCGAAGTGCTCGGCCTCGTTCTCCACCGACCGGCCCACCCGCACGTTGCGGGCCGAGCCGGTGCACAGCAGGCGCCCGTCCCGGCCGGCGATGTCCACCGCCGTCAGCCCGTAACCCGGGGAGGTCATCCGCAGCCGGGCGGTCGCCTCGAGCACCTCGTCGGTCTCGGGCCGGTCGAGCATGGACATCGACAGCCGGGCCTGCATGGACGACTCCGGCGCGGCGGTGTAGAAGGCGACGCCGCCGATGTCGTCGAAGAGCACCGTCAGCGCCGGCAGGTCGATCAGTCCGCGATGGTCGGTCAGCCCCGGTCCGAGCTTCTGCACCATCTCGGCCAGGGCCGATCCCGGCGTGCGTCCCACGGAGAAGGCTTCGAACGGGTCGGCGGGAAGGTGACTGCTCATGACCGTCAGTCTTTCAGTGCCGCTTCGCCGGGGTACCGGCGGGCCGGTGCCGCCGCCGCGGTTAGGGTCGGTTGATGGACTTCCGTGTCGAAGACATCACCCAGGAGGAGATCGACCGGCGGCTCGCCGTGGTCGAGCCGCTCACCGATGCCGTCCGCGATCTGGTCGATGCGGTCATCCGCAGCACCGTCGACGACGAGGTGCTCAGCGCCGCTCGCGGACGGATCGAGGAGGTGACCGCCACGCTGCGCACGCAGCAGCGGGAGGGCTCCTTCGGAACCCCGTTCACACCCGGGTTCGTCGGCATGCCGTGGGGCAACGCCGTTGTGGGCGCCCGCAACGCGCTCGCACCTCCGCTGCGCATCGACCAGGAGGCCGGCGGGATCGCGCACTGCCGGATGACTCTCGGCGCCGCCTACGAGGGCCCCGGCGGCTGCGTCCACGGCGGGGTCGCGGCGATGCTGCTCGACCAGCTGTGCGGGGAGGCCGCCGCGGTGGAGGGCGTGCCCAGTTTCACCGGCACCCTGACCGTCAAGTACCTGCACCCGCTGCCGCTGAACGCCCCGCTGCGCGGCCGTGCCGAGGTGACCCGGCGGGAGGGCCGCAAGACCTTCGTCGGCGCCACCCTGGCCGACGCCGACGGGGTGGCCGTGCAGGCGGAGGCGATCATGATCGCCCCCAGGGGATTCGAGCTGCCCACCGAGTAGAGTCCGGGCAGCAGCCGTCGAGACAGGATGGAGGTCCGCCGTCATGTGCGCCACCGGGACCGGCGATGAGGCTCCCACGCCCCTCAACCCCCCAGCCCAGAATCCAGCAGCCCAGAACCCCGAAACCCAGAACCCCGAGACCCAGAACCCCGGGCCTGCGGATGCCGAACCCTTCAGCACCGCCGAGGCCGCCCGGGTCCGGGCCTTCGCCGACGAGCTCGGCCTGCCGGGTCTGATCGACGTGCACACCCACTTCATGCCGGCCCGGGTGCTGAACAAGGTGTGGGCGTACTTCGATTCCGCGGGGCCGATGCTCGGCCGCGAGTGGCCGATCACCTACCGGGCCGAGGAGGAACGACGGGTCGCCGCGCTCCGCGACTTCGGAGTGCTGGTCTTCTCGTCGATGATCTATCCGCACAAGCCGGAGATGGCCGCCTGGCTCAACTCCTGGGCGGCCGGCTTCGCCGCCGCACACCCGGACTGTCTGCAGACGGCCACCTTCTACCCCGAACCCGGCGCCGAGCAGTACGTGGCCGAGGCCATCGCGGCCGGGGCCCGGATCTTCAAGTCGCACATCCAGGTCGGCGACTACTCCCCCGACGATCCGCTGCTGACCGGTGTCTGGGCGCAGCTCGAGCAGGCACAGATTCCGGTGGTCATCCACTGCGGGTCCGGCCCGGCGCCGGGACGATACACCGGCCCCGAGCCGGTGCGCCGGGTGCTCGCGGAGTTCCCCCGGCTGCCGCTGATCGTCGCGCATATGGGCACCCCCGAGTACGCCGACTTCCTCGGCCTGGCCGAGGAGTTCGAGAACGTGCGCCTGGACACCACGATGAGTTTCACCGATTTCTCCGAGGAGTCGGCGCCGTATCCCCGCGAGCTGCTGCCCCGGGTGCGCGCTCTGGGACACAAGATCCTCTTCGGCAGCGACTTCCCGAACATCCCCTACTCGTACCGGCACGCACTGGACGCATGCGCCCGGCTGGACCTGGGGCCGGATTGGTTGCGCGCGGTGTGCCACGACAACGCCGCCGCCCTCTTCGGCCTCCCCGGGAGCCCGCACACGCAGGGATGACCGTTCCCCGCGCAGCAAACTGAAACATGTTCTAGTCTCGGTGACATGGCCGACACCGTGACACAGCTTCTCGCCGAGCGCAGCGACGACGACAACCCCGCGATCATCACCGACGACGGGCGGTGGACCTGGCGCGAGTACATCGACGCCGCCCGCCGCAGCGCCGCCACCGTCCTCGCCGACGCCGACTCCGCCCGCCCGATGCACATCGGCACCCTGCTCGCCAACGGCCCCACCATGCTCATCGCCCTGGCCGCCGGCGCCCTCGGCGGCTACGTGACGGTGGGCCTGAACAACACCCGGCGGGGACAGGCCCTCGCCGACGACATCGCCCGATCCGAATGCCAGCTCGTGCTGACCGACGACGAGCACCTGCCGCTGCTCGACGGACTGGACCTGAGCGGTGTGCGCGTGGTCAACACCTCGTCGGCCGAGTGGGCGCAGCGCCTGGCTCAGGCCGGCGAGCTCGTTCCGCACTCGGTGCCCGGTCCGCTCGATCCGTTCATGCTGATCTTCACCTCGGGCACCAGCGGAAATCCGAAGCCGGTTCGCTTCGCGCACATGATGATTCCGTTCGCCGGGCCCACTCTGGTGGAGAAGTTCTCGGTGACCTCCGACGACATCTGCTATCTGTCGATGCCGCTGTTCCACTCGGCGGCCCTTCTCGGCGGGTACTGCGTCGCCCTGATCTCCGGGGCCGCGATGGTGCCGGCGCGGTTCTCCGCGTCAACCTTCCTCGACGATGTGCGCCGCTTCGGCGTGACCTACCTGCACTACGTCGGCAAACCGCTGGCCTACATCCTGGCCACCCCGGAGCGGCCCGACGACGCCGACACCACTCTGCGCGCCGCCTTCGGGAACGAGGCCGCCACCCGGGACATCGACGAGTTCAGCCGCCGCTTCGGGTGCGACGTCTGGGACGGCTACGGCTCCACCGAACTCGCGGTGATCATCACCCGCGAGCCGGGTACCCCGGACGGCTCCATCGGCAAGGGCTTCCCCGAAGTGGCCATCTACGACCCGGCCACGATCACCGAATGCGCCGTCGCCGAGTTCGACGAGAACGGCGCGCTGATCAACGCCGCCGAGGCCGTCGGCGAGCTGGTCAACACCGAGGGCGGCGGCCTGTTCAACGGCTATCACAACGACCCGGCGGCCACCGCCGAGCGACTGCACGACGGCATGTACTGGTCGGGCGATCTGGCGTACCGGGATGCCGACGGCTGGATCTACCTGGCCGGCCGCAGCGGCGACTGGCTGCGGGTGGACGGCGAGAACATGGCCGCCGCACCCATCGAACGCATCCTCGAGCGTCATCCGGCGATCAGCCGGGTGGCGGTCTACGCCGTCCCCGACGAGACCGTCGGCGACGCGGTGATGGCATCGATGGTGCTGCGCGACGAGACCTCACTGACCCCCGACGAGCTCACCGAATTCCTTGCCGCACAGCCCGATCTGTCACCGAAGGCGTGGCCGCGCCACGTCCGGATCGCCGACGATCTGCCGACCACCGCGACCAACAAGATCCTCAAGCGTCAGCTCAAATCCGAGGGACTGCAGGCCGGCGAGGATCTGCTGTGGGCACGCGAGCCGCGCTCGCGCGAGTACCACCCGCTCTGAGGATCCGACGCCGGACCGACCTCCGACGACGACGGCGCCCCGGCCCTTGCAGGGGCCGGGGCGCCGTTGCGCGTCGCTACGGGAAGGTCAGAGCGCTTCGAGGAGCTCGCGTGCGAGGCGGGCGGTCTCGCTCGGCGTCTTGCCGACCTTCACGCCCGCGGCCTCGAGGGCCTCCTTCTTGGCCTGCGCGGTGCCGGAGCTGCCCGAGACGATGGCGCCGGCGTGGCCCATGGTCTTGCCCTCCGGGGCGGTGAAGCCGGCCACGTAGCCGACGACCGGCTTGGTGACGTTGGCCTTGACGTAGTCCGCGGCCCGCTCCTCGGCGTCGCCGCCGATCTCACCGATCATCACGATCACCTTGGTCTCCGGATCCTTCTCGAAGGCCTCGATCGCGTCGATGTGGGTGGTGCCGATGACCGGGTCGCCGCCGATGCCGATAGCGGTGGAGAAGCCGAGGTCACGCAGCTCGTACATCATCTGGTAGGTCAGGGTGCCCGACTTGGAGACCAGACCGATGGGGCCCTTGCCGGTGATGTTGGCCGGGGTGATGCCCACCAGCGACTCGCCCGGGGTGATGATGCCGGGGCAGTTGGGGCCGATGATCCGGGTCTTGGCGCCCTTGTCGACGTTGTAGGCCCAGGCGTAGGCGGAGTCCTGCACCGGAATGCCCTCGGTGATGACCACCAGCAGCGGGATCTCCGCGTCGATGGCCTCGATGATGGCGTCCTTGGAGAAGGCCGGCGGGACGAAGGCGATCGAGGTGTCGGCCCCGGTCTTCTCCATCGCCTCGGCGACGCTGCCGAAGACCGGCAGTTCGACGGAGTTGCCGTCGGCGTCGACGTGGCTCACCGTGGTGCCGGCCTTGCGGGCGTTCACGCCGCCGACGACGTTGGTGCCGGCCTTGAGCATCAGGGCGGTGTGCTTGGTGCCCTCGCCGCCGGTGATGCCCTGGACGATGACCTTATTGCTCTTGTTGAGGTAGATCGACATTGGTGCGGCTCCCTTACTTGCTCGCCAGTTCGGCGGCCTTGTCGGCGCCTTCGTCCATGGTCTGTGCCAGCGTGACCAGCGGGTGGTTGGCGTCGGCCAGGATCTTCCGGCCCTCCTCCACCTTGTTGCCGTCGAGCCGGACGACGAGCGGCTTGCTGGCCGCGTCGCCGAGCTTGCCCAGGGCGCCGACGATGCCGTTGGCCACCGCGTCACAGGCGGTGATGCCGCCGAAGACGTTCACGAACACGCTCTTGACCTGCTCGTCGCCCAGGATGACGTCGAGACCGGCGGCCATGACCTCGGCCGAGGCGCCGCCGCCGATGTCGAGGAAGTTGGCCGGCTTGACGCCGCCGTGGTTCTCGCCGGCGTAGGCGACCACGTCCAGGGTGGACATGACCAGGCCCGCGCCGTTGCCGATGATGCCGACCTGGCCGTCGAGCTTGACGTAGTTGAGGTCGTTCTCCTTGGCCTTGAGCTCGAGCGGATCGGTCGCGTCCTTGTCCTCGAACTCGGCGTGACCGGGCTGGCGGAAGTCGGCGTTCTCGTCGAGCGTCACCTTGCCGTCGAGGGCGAGGATCTGATCGTCGGGGGTGCGCACCAGCGGGTTGACCTCCACCAGGGTGGCGTCTTCGGCGACGAAGACCTCCCACAGCTTGGCGATGGTCACGGCCGCGGCGTCGAGGACCTCGGCCGGCAGGTGGCCCTGCTCGGCGATGCTGCGCGCGGTCGCCAGGTCGACGCCCTTGACGGCGTCGACGGGCACCTTCGCGAGACGATCGGGCTTGGTCGCCGCGACCTCTTCGATCTCCATGCCGCCTTCCACCGAGCACATGGCCAGGTAGGTGCGGTTGGCGCGATCGAGCAGGAAGGAGATGTAGTACTCCTCGGCGATGTCACTGGCCTCGGCGACCAGAAGCTTCTTGACGATGTGGCCCTTGATGTCCAGACCGAGGATGTTGTCGGCGTTGGTCTGCGCCTCGTCGGGGTTGGCGGAGAACTTCACGCCGCCGGCCTTGCCACGCCCGCCGACCTTGACCTGAGCCTTGATCATCACAGGCTTGCCGATCTCCTCGGCGATTGCCCGTGCGTCGGCTGCGGTATCGGTCACCCGGCCCGGTGTGGTGGGTACCCCATGCTTGGCGAACAGTTCCTTCGCCTGGTATTCGAAGAGATCCATTCAAGCTCACCATCTGATGTGTTGCGGAACGCCCGCTCGGGTAAAGCGGGCCGCATCGGACTTTAGTCTCATCGTGATCCGGGCAGTCGACACCCTCCCCGTTGTGCGCCATCTCACTGCCCGGCGCGTCATGTTGTTACTCGCCGGTCAGGCCGTTGTGTGCGCCACTGCGGAACTGTGGAGTCCCCCGAAAGGTGGACGGATCACCGGTGCTTTCGCTACCGTTCATGAGGTTGGTAACAAGATGGTCACGACCATCTGCACGATCGAAGGTGAACGACTTGTCCGTACGCAGCGACTCCCGGGTCTCAGCGAACGCCGGCAGCACCCGCTCCGGGAGCGCGGCCGGAACCGTCGATGCCGCCGGAGTCTCCGCCGCGGCCACCCGTGACTTCCCGGTCCCGCCGCGGTCGGTCCGGGTGGGCCTGAGTGCGCAGCGCTCGGCCACCGAGTCCGCCGTCCGCCGCACGGCCGCCGCCCACGACCCGGCAGCCCGGGTGTCGATCGCCCAGAGCTCGGGCACCCGGAGTGCGAGCACCCGGACTTCGAGCACCCCGACGCTGACCGTCAAAGACCTCACCGAACGGGTCGGCGCCGCCGAGACCACCCTGGACACCCCCGTGGTGGTCACGGCCGGGGAACTGACCGAGACGGCCACGGCCGGCGAGGCCGAGATCGAGGCCACCACGCCGGAGGAACCTCCGGTCCCCACCAAACCCCGCGGCGGCAAGCGCGCCAAGCACGCCGTCTCTCCGCCCGCCGCGATCCGCACCCGCGCCGCCCTGGTGGCCGTGGCCGCCGGAGCCGGCGCCGTGGCGATCAGCGGTTCGGTGTCCGACGACGGGACCGCCGCGCAGGCGCCCGCTCAGAGCCCCGCGCAGGCCCCCGCCCCCGCCCTGGCGGCCGGCAGCACCGACATCGGCGGCGGCGTGACCGCGGCCGACAGCCGGGCCGACATGAGCGGGTTCACCTCCCAGCTGGCCGCGGGCAAGACCCTCGCCGCGCAGCGCAAGGCCGCCGAGAACGCCAAGAAGGCCCCGCTCTTCTCAGCCCCGCTCACCGGCAACTATTCGTTCACCTCCGGTTTCGGCGGCCGCTGGGGCAGCTTCCACGGCGGCCTGGATCTGGCCGCGCCGCTGGGCACCCCCATCCACTCGGTCTCCGACGGCGTGGTGGTCGAGGCCGGGCCGGCCTCCGGCTACGGCAACTGGGTACAGGTGAAGATGTCCGACGGCACCATCGTCATGTACGGCCACATGGCCTCCTCGGGGGTGCTGGTGCACGAGGGCCAGAAGGTCACCGCCGGTGATGTGATCGCCCTGGTCGGCTCCGAGGGCTTCTCCACCGGCCCGCACGTGCACCTCGAAGTCTGGAAGCACGGCATGAAGACCGATCCGGCGCCGTGGCTGGCTTCCAAGGGCATCCGCCTCAAGGCCTACACGGGATAACTCCCCCCCCCCGGCATCACCCCGCCGGGATCACCTATCCGGCCGCCCGGCCGGACTCGTCGAGTGGGCGCATCGCCTGACCGCTGCGACCGTCGGCCTCCGCACCGGCTCAGCCGATCACGCCCCGTCGATCACAGTTTCTCGCCGGGCAGTCCCCCGAGAGTGAGCAGGGTGACCCGGCCGACGTTGCCGCCGAAATCGAAGGTGATCTGTTCGGTGGGACCGGCTCCCTGCTTCGCCACGGCCTTGCCCATCCCGTATTTGGGGTGGTTGATGCGGTCGCCGATCTCGTAGTGCTCCATCGTGTTCCGCGACCGTCCGGCTCCGGACGAGCCGAAACCGAAAGCGCCCGAGGACTTTCCGAACGACGATCCGAAGGACGATCCCGACGAGGATCCGAAGCCGCGTTCGCTCCGCCTGGGCTCGGTGCGCTGCCATTCGATCAGATGCTGCGGGATCTCTTGCAGGAAGCGTGATTCCGGGTTCGCCACCGGCTGCCCCCAGGAAGCTCGGGTCAGCGCCCTGGTGACGAACAACCTGCGCCGGGCGCGGGTGATGCCCACGTACGCGAGCCGCCGCTCCTCGTTGAGCTCGTCCGGATCACCGAGGGCCCGCATATGCGGGAACTGGCCGTCCTCCCAGCCGGTGACGAAGACGATCGGGAACTCCAGGCCCTTCGCCGTGTGCAGCGTCATCAGGGTGACCACGCCCTCGTCGTCCTCGGGCAGTTGGTCGGCGTCGGCGACCAGCGAGACCTTCTCCAGGAAGGCGGTGAGCGAACCGGGTTCGGCCTCGCCCTCCTCGGCGGGTGCCGGCGCATCCGGATCTGCGGAGGCGTCCTCGTCCTCCCGCTGTGCGGCTTCGAGACTGAAGTCCTGAGCCACGGCCACCAGTTCGTTGATGTTGTCCAGCCGCGCCCCGTCCTGCGGATCGTTGGACGCCTCGAGTTCGGCCCGATAGCCGGTGCGGTCGACGATGGCCTCGACCAGTTCACCGATGTCGGCCCCCTCGGTCGAGGCGTCGGCGACCGCGGTCTCCCCCTCGCCGGGCTCGTCGGCGAAGGCCAGCAGGTAGTCCCGGCGCAGCCCCTCGATGAGGTCGACGAAGCCGCTGATCTGTTTGACGGCCCGGGTGTTCAGCAGCGCCACGGTGCCGGCCGCGGCGTCGAGCAGCGCCTGATAGAAGCTCACGCCCAGATTCTCGGCGTGCACCGCCACACAGGCCTCGGCGCGGGCGCCGATACCGCGGCGCGGGGTGTTGAGGATGCGCCGCAGACTCACCGAATCGTCGGGGTTGGCCACCACCCGCAGGTAGGCGACGATGTCGCGCACCTCTCTGCGTTCGTAGAACTTGGTGCCGCCGACCACCTTGTACGGGATGCCGTGCCGGACGAAGACCTCTTCGATGGGCCGCGAGCCGGTGTTGGTGCGGTAGAAGACGGCGACGTCGCCGTAGCCGGCCTTGGCCGGACCGCCCACCGAGGTGTCGACGAGTTCCTCGATCTGGCGGGCGATGAACTGCGCCTCGTCGCGATCGGAGTCGGCCACGTAGCCGACGATCAGGTCGCCGTCGCCGGTGTCGGTCCACAGCTTCTTCTCGCGCCGGTTGGGGTTGCGAGCGATGACGGCGTTCGCCGCCTCCAGGATGGTCTGGGTGGAGCGGTAGTTCTGTTCCAGCAGAATGGTTTCCGCGTCCGGATAGTCCCGCTCGAACTCCTCGATGTTGCGGATGGTGGCCCCGCGGAAAGCGTAGATGGACTGGTCGGCGTCACCCACCACGCACAGTTCCGACGGGGTGAGACCGTCGTCGTCCGGCTCTTCGCCGACCAGTTCGCGCACCAGCACATACTGCGCGTGGTTGGTGTCCTGGTACTCGTCGATCAGCACGTGCCGGAAGCGCCGCCGGTAGTACTGCGCCACCTGCGGATGTCGTTGCAGCAGCGCGACGGTCTCGCCGATCAGATCGTCGAAGTCGAAGGCGTTGGCCGCGGCCAGCCGTCGCTGGTACTCGTCGTAGATGCGCACGATGGCTTCGGCGGCCGGTCCACCGGTCTCACCGTCACCGTCGGCCGCCACCTGCGCGGCGGCCTCCTCCGGATCGATGAGCTCGTTCTTGTAGTTGGAGATCACCGTGCCCACGCCGCGCGGGCTGAACTTCTTGGGGTCGAGGTCCAGGTCGCGCACGATCATCCCGAGCAGCCGGCGCGAATCGTCGGCGTCGTAGATGGAGAAGTTGGAGTTGCGGCGGCCGAGCAGTGCGGACTGGGCGCGCAGGATCCGCACGCAGGTGGAGTGGAAGGTGGACACCCACATGTAGGCGCCGCGCGGACCCACCAGCTCGATGACGCGTTCACGCATCTCGGCGGCGGCCTTGTTGGTGAAGGTGATGGCCAGGATCTGGGCCGGGGAGACGTCACGGGCGGCCAGCAGGTAGGCGATGCGGCGGGTCAGGACCGCCGTCTTGCCGCTGCCGGCCCCGGCCACGATCAGCAGCGGTCCGCCGGTGTGCAGCACTGCGGCGCGCTGCTGCGGGTTGAGGCCGTCCAGGAGCTGATCAGTCGTCGTCGTCATCGCTCGTCCAATCTACCGCGCGCCCCCGACAGCCCGGCCTAAGGTGCGAAGGCGCCGACGATCGGCTCGCCCACCCGGCCGGCCCCGGTGTGCAGGGCCAGCCCCGGGGTGAGCGGGGTGAGTTCGAGCGTCTGGCCGCGCCCGGACAGCTGCACGTAGAGCGAATGCAGGCCGGCCTGGACCGGCACCTGCAGTTGGTCGCGGCCCAGCCGCACCGCGATCTCACCGGAGCGGTCGGCGCAGTAGCTCAGGCCCACCGTCCAGGTCCACTCGATCACCGGACCGGACAGGGTCAACTCCGCCGGGCCGTCGGGCGGCCGCCCGCACGAGCCGGGCCCGGCGGGAATCTCACGCACCGGCGAGACCGCCCCGGGCACCAGCCGGCCGTTGCTGTCGAGCACCCACAGCTCGTCGGTGTGCCGGCCGAAGCGCGGCCGCTGCGGCAGCCGCCCGAAGACCCGGCTGATCTGGTTGTACGGGTACGCCATCGGGCTGAGCACCTCCAGCGGCACCGGCTGGTCGAACATGACCAGGCCGGGGTGCGCGGACAGTTCGCCGGCGGCGGTGGACAGGTAGGCGCCGGTGGGGTCGTCGCGCCACGACCGGGAGAAGGTGGCCGTGCTCGCCAGCGACGATGCGATCAGTGTGAGCACCACCAGGACGCCCACGCCCTGCCGGATCCGCGGGCGGGCGGGGGCCGCCGCGGTGCGCGCCGGGGCGGCGCCGGTGAAGGCGATCGCCAGGGCCAGCACCAGAGCGGTGTCGGGCAGATAGCGCAGAGTCTGCGCCAGCTCGAGCGCGGTGCCGGCACTGGACCTGTTCCACATCACCGGCAGCTGCGCACCGATCGCGTACACCACCGCGCACGCCCACACCGCGCCGGCGCCGCGGCGGCGGCGCACGGCCAGCGCCACCGCGCCGATCGCCAGGACCCAGCCCACCGCGATCAGGGCGGCCGGCGGCATCCCCATCGGCGGCGACGGAATCCAGCGGTCCCAGAACCAGGGCCCGCCGGCCAGCGCCGGCACGATCCCCTCGTGCACGCTCCGCCACACCAGCGCCGCGGTCTGGCTCAGGGTGTGATCCCCGGCGGTGACCCCGGAGAAGGCCAGGTACAGCACCGCCCAGGCCAGGAAGATCAGCAGCAGCGGCAGCCACAGCGCCCGGCCCCGCCGCCAGCACACCGACAGCAGCGGTGCGCTCCCGGCGTCGGACCGCTGCCGGTCCAGGTGCACCGCCAGCAGGGCGGCGGCCACCGCCACCGGCGCGATGAGCAGCGACTTCTCGAAGAAGAGGAGGGCGAGGACGAACGCCGCCAGCGCCCCGGCGACCAGCCGTCGACGGCGGGCGGCGGGAACGTCGGGGCGCATCAGCAGCACGGCGGCGGCCACCACCACGGCCATGCCCGCCTGCAGCGGCAGACTGTTCAGCCCGGCCGACCACCAGGTGAACGCCGGCAGCGTCATCGGGACGAACAGATAGCAGGCCAGCGCCGCCAGACCGATGCGCGGTGCCCGGGGGGCCACCACGGTGATCATCCGCCAGACCGCCAGCGAGGCGAGCAGCTGCAGCAGCACCAGCGTCAGCGCCGGCAGCCACCACTGCAGCGGAGCCGCGAGCGTGCTCAGCCCGGCGATCAGGAAGGCGCCGGGCATGAAGTGGCCGTCGTGGCTGTGACCGAGGTAACCCCAGCTGAGGACCGGATGGTCGGTGCTGCGGCCGATCAGGATCAGATCGTCCCAGTAGAAGTCGCCCCGGGCGGCCACGACCGTCCGCACGATCAGGGCGGCGACGATCAGCGTCGCCGCGGCGACGGTGGTTCGGGTGGGACGGGCCATCGCCCCAGTGTCTCGCACCGGCCGCGGCATACGACGTTCGGCCGGGTGATCCCGGCGTGGCAGAATCGATAACCGTGAGTGAGCAGGAAACCCATGGCCGGGAGGCGGCCGACGAGCCGGCCGTCGATCTGTCGGCGTACGACCTCGGCAGCGATGTGAGTGACCTGCCCGACGACATCGACGCGCTGCGCGGCGAGATCGACCGGATGGATGCGATGATTCTGGCCGCGATCCAGCGGCGGTCGGCGGTGTCGAAGAAGATCGGTGCCGCCCGGATGGCGGCCGGCGGTCCCCGGCTGGTGCACAGCCGGGAGATGAAGGTCCTCGAACGCTTCTCCGCCCTCGGCGGTTCCGAAGGGCACACGCTGGCCATGCTGCTGCTGCGGCTGGGCCGCGGACCGCTCGGCCGCTGACCGCCCACTCGCCGGCTGAGCCGGATCGGGCACGGCGGTCCCGGCCGTCGCCACGGACGGGTGTGACCCCGGTCAGCGGGTACGGCCGCGGCGCTCCCGGTACCAGCGGACCAGCTCATCGGTCGACGAATCTGGCAGCGGGGCCGGCGAGGCCTCGTCGACCAGGTCGGGGGTCAGCGCCACCGACACCTTCTTGCCCAGTTCCACACCCCACTGGTCGAACGGGTTGATGCCCCAGACCATCGCCTTGACGAAGACCTGGTGCTCGTAGAGCGCGATCAGCTGTCCCAGGACCGACGGGGTGAGCCGGGGCGCCAGGATGGTGGTGCTGGGCCGGTTGCCGGGCATCACCTTGTGCGGCACCAGCTGCGGGTCCACGCCTTCGGCGGTCAGATCGTCGGCGGTCTTACCGAAGGCCAGCACCTGCGTCTGTGCGATCAGATTGCTCATCAGCAGGTCGTGCATGGAGCCGCCGTCGGCGGTGGGCAGATCGTCGGTCGGCTCGGCGAAGCCGATGAAGTCCGCCGGGATCAGCCAGGTGCCCTGGTGCAGGAGCTGATAGAAGGCGTGCTGACCGTTGGTGCCGGGCTCGCCCCACACCACCGGGGAGGTGGGGGTGGTGACGTGGCGGCCTCCGGCGGTGACCGATTTGCCGTTGGACTCCATCACCAGTTGCTGCAGATAGGCCGGGAAGCGGCGCAGGTCGTCCGAGTACGGCAGCACCGCCTGGGACTGCGCGTCCCAGAAGTTGGAGTACCAGAGGCCGATCAGGGCGAGCAGCATCGGTGCATTGCGTTCGAGCGGCGCGGTGGCGAAGTGCTCGTCGAGCCGGTGGAAGCCGTCGAGGAAGTCGGCGAAGGCCTCCCGGCCCACCGCGATCATCACCGACAGCCCGATCGCCGAGTCCACCGAGTAGCGTCCACCGACCCAGTTCCAGAAGCCGAACATGTTGTCGGTGTCGATGCCGAAGGCGCTCACCTCGTCGGCGTTGGTGCTGACCGCCACGAAGTGCTTGGCCACGGCGTCGTCGTCCCCGCCGAGCCGGTCGAGCAGCCAGCTGCGCGCCGCCCGGGCGTTGGTGAGCGTCTCGAGGGTGGTGAAGGTCTTGGAGGCGACGATGAACAGCGTGGTCTCCGGATCGAGTCCGGCCAGCGTGCCCACCAGATCGGCGGGGTCGACGTTGGAGACGAAGTGGCAGCGCAGCCGCGGGTGGCGGTAGTGCCGGAGAGCCTCGTAGACCATCGCCGGCCCCAGGTCCGAGCCGCCGATGCCGATGTTGACCACGTCGGTGATCGGCTTGCCGGTGTGCCCGGTCCACTGTCCGTCGCGGACACGGCCGGCGAACTCGCCCATCGCGCGCAGCACCGCGTGCACGTCGGCCACCACGTCCTGACCGTCCACCGTCAGCGACGCCGTCGGCGGCAGCCGCAACGCCGTGTGCAGGGCGGCCCGGTCCTCCGAGGTGTTCAGGTGGTCCCCGCGCAGCATCGCATCGCGGCGCTCCTCCACCCCGGCCTCGCGGGCCAGGCTGGCGAGCAGTTCCAGGGTCTGCGCGTCGACGAGGTTCTTGGAGTAGTCGATGTGCAGGTCGGCCGCGTCGACGACCATGGTGCGGCCGCGGTCGGGATCGGCGGCGAACAGTTCCCGCAGCTGATGGGCGAACAGATGCTGCTGATGCGCGGCGAGCGCGTGCCAGGACACCGTCGACGTGATGTCGTGCTCGTCGCTGTTCTCGTGCTGCCAATCGGCGCGGTCCATACAGCCAGCCTATTAGCGTTCGGGTACCGGTGCACCGGCTCCGGAGCGGTGGTGACCCATGCCACTGCGTCGGGTCCGGCGGCCCCGGCGCGGCTCAGACCAGCTTGGCGCTGATCGCATCCGGGAGGAGTTTCAGGGCGACGGACAGCGGCGCCCACGGCCAGGCGGGGACGGCGGCACGGCGCTTCTCCGCCTCGATGGCGGCGACCATGGCCCGCACGCCGCTGTCGGTGTCGGACATCATCGAGGTCTTCACGCCGCGGTTGATGTCGGTCTCGATGTAGCCGGGCAGGATCACGCTGATCGTGATGGGGCTGCCGGCGAACTCGGCCTGCAGTCCCTGGCCGAGCGCCGAGACCCCGGCCTTGGACGCCGAGTAGGCGCACTGCGCCTTGGGCAGTCCGCGCACCGCGCTCATCGAGCTGATCAGCACCAGGTGACCGTGGTTCTGTTCACGGAAGATCTTCAGCGCGGCCTCGGCCTGGGCCAACGCGCCGATCAGGTTGGTCTGGACGGTCTCGATGTTCGCGTGGGCCTTGCCGGTGCCGATCTTGGCGCCCTTGCCCAGACCGGCGTTGACGATCACCCGGTCCAGGCCGCCGAGTTCGCCGGCCAGGCTGTCGAAGACCATCGGCACGGCCTCGGTGTCGGTGACGTCGAGCGAGGCCACCGCGACCTGCTTGGCCTGGCCGGACAGTTCCCCGGCGAGGGTTTCGAGCCGGTCGAGCCGTCGGGCGGCCAGCGCCAGCGAGCGGCCGCGGGCCGCGAACTGCCGGGCCATGCCTTCGCCCAGACCCGAGCTGGCACCGGTGATGAGGATCTTCTCGCGTGTCATAGCTGCCGAATCTACCGTCGGCCGCCGCGGTGCGGTGATGGGTGTGAGCGCGAATCGTTGACAAGACACCGCACCGAATGCTTATCGTCTCACCACATGACCTGAATCACAGGAGCCACAGTGAAAGAGCGCCACGCCTTGTCCCGTCTCGCCTGCGGCCTCGCCGCAGCGCTGACCGCGACCCTGGTCCCGCTGGGTGCCGGGCTGACCGGAACGGCGGCGGCATCCCCCTGCGGCAACGTGGGCAACAACTCCAGCTTCGGCTCCCTGGACCTGAGCTTCCTCGGTCAGCACGGCAGCCCGATGGGACCGCAGAAGGCGGCGCCGGCCTTCGACAACGGCACCTCCAAGGTGATGTCCTGGGTGACCGGCCCGCGCAGCCTCAACAAGACGTACACCCGGTTCGGCATCTCCGGCACCGACCTGGGGGTGGCCTGGGACAACGGCCGCGGCCAGACCCTGCTGGCCTTCGGCGACACCTTCGGCAACTGCCGGGCCGGCGGCCAGTGGCGCAGCAACACGGTGCTGCGCTCCTCCGACCGGAACCCGGCCGACGGCCTGCGCCTGGACGGCAGCGGCTTCGCCGGCGAGAAGATCGGCGCCCTGCGCTTTCATGGCCTGGAACAGACCATCGTCCCCACCTCCGGCATCTCCATCGGCGGCAAGCAGTACATGAACGTCATGTCGGTGCGGTACTGGGGTGCTCCCGGACACTGGGACACCAACTACTCGGGGATCGCCGTCTCCGGCGACAACGGCCGCAGCTGGCGGACGGTGCCCAGCACCTTCCGGGTGAACGCCGGCGTCACCGTACCGATCGGCGAGAACCAGCCCACCGTGGTGGCCAACAACTCCCGCTTCCAGCAGAACGCGTATGTGCGCGGAGTGGGCGCCGATGCCGGCTGGATCTTCCAGTACGGCACGCCCAGCGGCCGCCAGGGTGCCACCTACCTGTCGCGCTTCCGCCCCGGCGACATCCTGAACCTCGACAAGTACGAGTACTGGACCGGCCGGGGCTGGACCCGTGACCTCAATGCCATGCCCAATGCGCCGGTGGTCCGGCCGCCGGGCTCGGAGATGTCGGTGGCCTACAGCCCGTACCTGCGCAAGTACGTCATGCTGCACACCATCCGTGGCGTGGTGCTGCGCACCGCCTCCCGTCCGCAGGGCCCGTGGAGCCGGCCGCGATCGATCGTGCCGGCGGGCACCGCGGAGATCTACGGGCCGATGATGCTGCCGAACTCTCCGGCGCTCACCGGCGCCGGCCCGGAGCTGTACTACAACGGCAGCCGCTGGAAGGACTACAACGTGCTGCTGATGCGGACCCGGCTCAAGCCGCACTGGTGACCGCCGCCCCTGCGGATCGGCCCTGTCCGGGTTCGGTCCGTCGCGGCTATTTGAGCAGGCGCGACATCCGCCGGTCGGCCAGTACGGCGCCGCCGGTCTGGCAGGCGGGACAGTACTGGAAGGACTTCTCCGCGTAGACCACCTCGCGGACGGTGTCCCCGCACACCGGGCACGGCAGACCCGCCCGCCCGTGCACGGCCAGCCCGGTGCGCTTCTCGCTCTTGAGGCCCGCCGCACCCACCCCGTCGAGCCGGGCGAGGGCCGCAGTGAGCACGGTGCGCATGGCCGCGTACAGGCTCGCGGCGTCGTCGTCGGACAGGGCCGGCCCGAGCGCGAACGGGCTCAGCCCGGCGGTGTGCAGGATCTCGTCGGAGTAGGCGTTGCCGATGCCGGCGAGCAGTCGCTGATCGGTGAGCAGCGTCTTCAGCCGCGAGTTGTGGCCGGCGAGGATCGCGCGGAAGCTCTCCTCGTCGACGGCGAGCGCGTCCGGGCCGAGAGCGGCGATCTGCTCGATCTGCTGCGGATCGGTCACCACCCATGCCGCCAGGCGTTTGCGGGTGCCGGCCTCGGTCACATCGAAGCCCTCCCCCGAGCCGGGTCCGGCGGCCGGGATACCGCAGTGCACGCGCAGCGCCACCGGACCCTTTCCGCCGGGCCGGGGCGGGGCGAGCGGCAGCGCGTCGCGCCACTGGATCCAGCCGGCCCGGGACAGGTGCAGCACCAGGGACAGCTCGGGCGGGGCGTCGGGCGGCGGCTCCGGCCCGGGCACGGTGGTGATCACCAGGTACTTGCCGATCCGGGTCACCGTGGTCACGGTGCGCCCGGTGAGTGCCGTGTACGGCGGCTGCGCCGTCTTGAGCACCGACAGCGAGGCCAGGTCGACACGACGGATCGGCAGGGCGGCGATCCGTCCGTCCAGGAAGTCGGCCAAGGCGGCCACCTCGGGAAGCTCCGGCACGGTTTCCAGTGTGCTCTAGTAGAGGCGTGCAGCCCAACGACTACCGGATTCCCGATGCCGATCTCGCCGCTCTGATCGCCGAAGGGGCGGGACGGATCCTGCTCGGCGTCGGCGAGGGTGAACTGCTCGATCCGCGGCAGCTCGGGGCGCTCGGCGATGCGATGGCGCAGGCCTGGATCGGGCGGGTGCTGGCGCGTCAGCGGCCCCGCGATGCGGTGCTCTCGGAGGAGGCCGACGACGTGGGCGATCGGAGCACCGCCGAGCGGGTGTGGATCATCGACCCGCTCGACGGCACCAGCGAATTCAGCATGGGCACACCGCATTGGGCCGTGCATGTGGCGTTGACCGTGGACGGCCGGCCGGAGGTGGCGGCGGTGTCGCTGCCCGCGATGGGACAGCTGTTCCGGTCCGACGAGGTGACCCCGGTGACCGGCGAGCTGAGCGGGCGGATCGCGGTGTCCCGATACGGGCACAGCTTCCCCTCGCTCGCGGTGGCCGAGAAGCTGCAGCTGCGGCCGGCGCACATCGGTTCGGCCGGCGCCAAGGCGATGGCGGTGGTGCGCGGCGACGTCGACGCCTATGTGCACTCCGGCGGGCAGTTCGAGTGGGACAACTGCGCCCCGGTGGGGGTGGCGCTGGCCGCCGGCCTGCACTGCAGCCGGCTGGACGGTCGCGAGATCGTCTACAACAATCCGCAGCCCTACATGCCGGACTTCGTCATCTGCCGCAGCGAGATCGCCGACGACGTGCTCGACGTGCTGGCCTCGGCGTGGTGACCGCCGCCGCACGCTGACGACGGGTCAGGCCCCGTCGCCGCCCGGCTGCCGGCCGGAGGCCCGGCGCAGCAGGTAGATGTCCATGATCCAGCCGTGTTCCTCACGGCCGCGCCGTCGGGCCTGCGCGATCGACTCGGCCACCTCCCCCACCCGGCCGCTGATCAGCAGCTGGTGCTCGGTGCCGAGGAAGGCGCCCCAGTAGACGTGATCGTCGTCCGCGGCGGTCTCGGTGAACGCCAGATGCGAGTCGAGCATGACGATCTGGTTGGCGTCGGCGCCGGCCGGTGTCTGCGCGAGCCGGCGTCCGGTGGTGATGTGGACGGCCTGCCCGATTCCCTGGGCGGTGATCCCGAAGGCGGCGGTGAGCGCCGCGGCGCTGGTCACGCCGGGGATCACCGAGACGTCGAGGGACAGTCCGTCGCGGTCTCGGAGCTCGTCGACGATGCGCAGCGTGGAGTCGTACAGCGAGGGATCGCCCCACACCAGAAAGGCCGCGGACTGACCGTCCGAGAGTTCCGTGCGCAGCAGAGCCTCCAGGGCGTCGCCCCGTGCACGGTGCCAGCGGCGGACCTCGGCGTCGTAGTCGGCCGGGTCGCGGTCGCGCGGCGGGTCGGGCACCCGCACCACCCGGTGGCCGTCGCGACCGTAGCGGGCCACCAGTTCCTCGCGCAGCGTGTTCAGTTCGGCGACCCGCGATCCCTTGTCCAGCAGGAGAAAGACGTCGGTGGCGCCGATCGCGTCGACGGCGTCGAGGGTCAGCTGGCCGGGGCCTCCCGGGCCGATCCCGATGACCCGCACCGTGATCGACAGGTCCGCGGGGCGATCGCTCATCGGCGGCGGACCCTGCCGAGACCGTGCTTGCGGGCGGTCAGATCCAGCACCCACTGGCGCGGGGCGATCCGGCTGAGCAGGAAGACCAGCGGGGCGTTGTTGCCGCGCGCATAGAACGGCTTGGGCTTGTCGGCGAGCGCCGCACTGACGATCTGTTCGGCCATCGCCTCGGCGGTGACGCCCTTCTCCTCGTTGCGGCGGGTGGCCGCGGCCACCGTCTCGTACTCCTCGCGGTACGGGGAGTCCTCGCCGATGTGCACCAGCCGGCGGCCCCCGATGCCGGTGGCGATGGTGCCCGGTTCCACCGAGATCACCCGCACCCCATAGGGTTCCACCTCGCGCCGCAGCGCGAAGGCGTAGGCCTTGAGCGCCGACTTGGTGGCCGAGTAGGTGGACCGGAACGCCACCGGGAAGCTCGAGAGCATGGAGCCGACCATCACCACGGTGCCGGTGCGGCGCTCGCGCATCCGCGGCAGGACCGCCTTGGTCAGGGCCAGCGGGCCGAAGACGTTGACCGCGAACATGTGCTCGATGCCCTCGTCCATCGGGGTGTCCTCGAAGGCGCCGGCGTGCGATTCGCCCGCGTTGTTGATCAGGATGTCCACGTCGCCCACCTGTTCGGCGCAGGCCTGGGCGCTGGCGTAGTCGGCGTTGTCCAGGCGCACGTACTGCACGCCGGGGATGGGCTCGGCGACGGTGTCGGGATTGCGCGTGGTGCCGTAGACGGTGTGGCCGGCGGCCGCGAACTGCCGGGCGACTTCGGCGCCGATGCCGGAGCTGGCTCCGGTGACCAGCACGGTCCGGCCGGTGGAGAGCGGATGCGTCATGGCACACAGCCTAGTTGTACTTCCCCGACACGTTGTGAACATCTGAGGTAGGACGAAGACCTCCGGGCAGGATGTGGGTTACCACACTCACGATCTAGCCACGGAGGTCTTCGTGACTCACGCTAACGCACCTTTGAC
>Ga0164243_10001192_pt1 | contig 44888 bp, 39 predicted proteins | sample OricompcompostOP_FD_108781 | JGI IMG/M metagenome (GOLD analysis project Ga0164243, IMG submission 108781) | Organic Plus compost microbial communities from Emeryville, California, USA - Original compost - Organic plus compost (OP) | ecosystem: Engineered > Solid waste > Mixed feedstock >...
AGCACCAGGTCGTGGTGCTTCTCGTCCATGCGGTCGACGTTGGCGCCCAGCGCGCGCCAGAAGTCGACCAGCTGCTGCGCCGCCTCAAGGTAGGGATCGTCCTCGCGCGGCAGCGGCGTGAGGATCACCCAGCGGTTCTGGAACAGCTCGGCGAAGCCGGCCTCGGGGCCGGAGTATTCGGTGCCCGCGATCGGGTGGCCCGGGACCAGGAAGACGCCCTCGGGAACCAGCGGGCGCAGCGCCTCGGCGACGACGGACTTCACCGAGCCGACGTCGGTCACGGTCGCGCCCGGCTTCAGCGCCGGCGTGGCCTGGGCCAGCGCCCCGCTCATCGCCCGCACGGGCGTGGCGAGGACCACGAGGTCGGCGTCCCTGGCGGCCTCGGCCGGATCGGCGGTGACCAGGTCGGCGTAGCCGAGCTCTTCGATCCGCTTGCGGTGCTCGGCGGAGGCGTCGGCGACGGCGATCTCGCCGACGACGCCGGCCGCGCGGGCGGCGTGGATCACGGAGGAGCCGATCAGCCCGCAGCCGATCACCGCCATCCGCGGATACATGACCTTCGTCTGTGCGGCGGGGCTCATCGCTGGAAGAAGTCCGTCAGCGCCTGAACCACCGCGCGGTTGTGCTCTTCCAGGCCGATGGTGATGCGCAGGTGGTCGGGCAGGCCGTAGTTGGTCACCTGGCGGACCAGGAGGCCTTTCGACGACAGGTAGGCTTCAGCTTCGCCGGCGGTGCGGCCGGGGACCTTGGGGAAGCCGACCAGCACGAAGTTGGCCGCCGAGGGGCGGACGACGTCGAGGCGGAGGCCGCCGAGCTGCTGCTCGAACCACGGGCGCCACTGCTCGACCAGGGCGATCGAGCGGCGCTGGAAGTCCTCGTCGGCCAGGGCGGCGACGGCGCAGCGCTGGGCCGCGATCGAGGTGTTGAACGGCAGCCGGATCCGGTCCATCGCCGAGATGATCTCAGTCGGGCCGTAGCCCCAGCCGACGCGCAGGGCGGCCAGGCCGTGCAGCTTGGAGAAGGTGTGGGTGACGACGACGTTGTTGGCCGTCCGCGCATACTCCAGCCCGTCGTCGAAGCTGGGGTCGAGGGCGAACTCGGAATAGGCCCCGTCGAGCACCAGGACGACGCTCGGCGGCAGGGCCTCGTGCAGGCGGCGGACCTCGGAGAACGGGATCCAGGTGCCGGTCGGGTTGCCGGGGTTGGCGAGGAACACCAGCCGGGTGCGGTCGTCGACGACCTTGAGGATCTCGTCGACGTCGATGCGGTAGTCCGGCTCGCGGGCGATCTTCACCTCGGCCTGACAGGCGTAGGCGCCGATGGCGAAGGCGGCGAAGGCGAACTCGCCCTGGACGATGTTGTCGCCCGGCTCGAGGAAGGTCTGGTTGAGGATCGCGAAGACCTCGTCCGAGCCGCAGCCGAAGATCAGCCGCTCCGGCTCCAGGCCGTACTTCTCGGCGATCGCCTGGCGCAGGATGGTGGTGCGGCTGTCCGGATAGACGTGCAGTTCGCCGGCCGCGGCGGCGTAGACCTCGCGGGCCTTCTCCGAGGAGCCGAGGACGTTCTCGTTCGCCGAGAGCTTGATCGGGTTGGCGATCCCTTCCGCCTTGGCCTTGCCCGGCACATAGGCGTGGATGTCCATGATGCCCGGCTTGGGAAGGGGGCGCTCGGCGCGGGCGCGGTCGCTGGGCGTGGGGGTGTCGGACATCTGGGAACCGTAACGAAAACGTCGCCTTGAGATAGGCTCGCCGGCCGCCTCTTACACGTCCAGCGGCGCCGGCGCAGCCCCGATGACGCCGGAAAGCCGGCCCGGCGCGCGGGCGAGGCGTGGATCGTCCGCCTGGTAGTAGCCGGACAGGACGAACAGCTTGAGGCCGCCGGCGTCGAGCAGGAGGGTGGCGGCCACGCCGTCGCGGCTCAGCGCCTCGACGATGGCGGCGCCGCCTTGCGGGGCGTCGGTGACCCAGAAGGTGCGGTCGTCGCCGGTCGGCTCGACCTCGACCTCGGCGACCCCGAGGGCGGTCAGCGGCCCCCAGGCGGTGAGGCAGGGCAGGGTGGTGAAGACCTTCAGCTTCGGCTCGGCCAGCAGGCGCAGCCACCAGGGATTGTCCGGGGTGAGCGCGGCGACGGCGACGCCGCCGCGGGCGCGGGCGGCGGCCAGGGCGTCCTCCGGCTTGGCGACCTGGGTGATCGGCGGGGCGGCGCCGAAGCGCATGCGGGTCAGCTCCATCACCCGGCCGGGGTCCTTGCCGCCCCAGACGCTGACGTGGAACGGCCCCTGCAGGCTCAGGCTGTCGGCCATCAACTCGCGCCAGATGCGCACCACGAGCGGCGGGCGGGCGGCGACGCGGCGGGTCGCCAGCAGCTTGCGCATCACCTGGGTCTCGCGGCCGGGACGCAGGCCGAAGCCGGTCTCGCCGGAGGCGGCCTTGGCCGCGGCGACTTCGCGGGCCAGCGCCGAGCGCTCGTCGATGAGCTTGAGCAGCTCGGAATCGATGGCGTCGATCCGGGCGCGAACGTCGTCCAGCGACGGCGGCGCGGACTTGCTCTCGGCCATGTTCCTCCCCCGCAGTTACTGAGGCCGCCGGGCGCCTGGCGACGCCCCCCGAAAATCAGCGTTGCGGTTAGGTCATCGGGGCTGAGGGCGCAAGATGCGCGATCAGAAGCGTTTGGTCACAGCCACGCCGTAGGTGCGCGGCTCGACGGTGAAGGTGTTGGTGAAGAGGCCGGAGGAGTCGTCGGCGAGATAGAAGTCGGTGATCGGCGTCTCGTCGGTCATGTTCTTGACGTAGAGCTGCACCGCAACGTCGCGGGCCGGCCCGTCGAAGGTCAGGGTGGCGTTGATCAGCGGATAGCCCTTCAGCTTGTCGGTCTGGCTGTTGAAGATCCGCGCGTAGGTGTCGCCCTGACGGTAGTAGTCGCCGCGCAGGGTCGCGCGCCAGTCGGCGAGATTCCAGCTGTACTGGGCGCCGAACGAGACGGTCCATTCCGGGGCGTTGGGCAACCGGTTCCCGCGCAGCGACACCGGCACGCCCTGGCCGACCTGGACGATGGTGTTGGCCCGCGGCGCGTTGTTCACCGCGATCGGCGCGGTGGCGAGGTTCACGCCGGAATAGTTGTAGAGCCCGAGCGCCGAATAGAGCCCGGAGCAGGCGCCGAGCAGGGCGGCCGGATTGCCGGTCACCCCGGCGACGGCGGGCGCGCCGGGCAGGCCCTGCTGGACGGCGACCAGGCTGGCCAAGCCCGCGGCGTTGACCACGCAGTTGGAGCCGTCCTGGGCCTTCAGCACCGCCAGCCGAGGATCGCCCTGGGTGCGGTCGAGGGTGTCGATGACCGCGCCGCCGCGAATCTTGGTCTTCAGCCAGCCGGCGGACAGGTTGAGGCGCAGGTCGGCGACCGGCTCCCAGACGCTCTCGAACTCCAGGCCGTAGATGCGGGCGTCGATGTTCTGGTTGACGGTCGACTTGTTGACCGTCGCCGCCACCTGATAGCCGCGGTAGTCGTAGTAGAAGCCGGTCAGGTTGAGCAGCAGACGGCCGCCGGCCAGGACGTTCTTGGTCCCGACTTCGAAGGCGTCGACGTGCTCCGGAGCGAAGGTCTGCGGGACCGAGCCGCAGCCCGGGCTCTGCAGGTCGCAAGGGGTGTTGAAGCCGGCGCCCTTATAGCCGCGCGAATAGCTGGCGTAGACCATCGTGCGGTCGGTGAAGCCGAGCTCGGGCGTCCACTCGAGGTTGAGCCGGCCGGTGGCGGCGGTGTCGGTGAGCTTCAGAACCGCCGCCGCCGGCAGGCCGCGTCCGCCGTTGAACGCCGGATTGAGCCGCAGGCCCGAGGCCGGCGGGGCCGCGGCCAGGAACATGGGCGCCAGGAGCGTGACCGGATGGGGCTCGCTGCGCTTGCGCGCGCGGGTCACCCGCAGCCCGCCGGTCAGCTTCAGGTCCGCCGCCGGCCGCCAGACGACCTCGCCGAACACGGAGCTGGAGCGCGTACGGTTGTAGGCGGCGTTGAGGAAGTAGTTGTGGCCGCTTCCGTCGGGCGGAAACGACGGGTCGACGTAGTAGGGGAAGCCGTTCGGGAAGCCAGCGAAGGCGTCCTGAAACTGCGCGAAGGCGGTCAGCGCGTTGGCGAGCACGTAGTATTCGCTGTCGACCGAGAACTCGCGGTGCGCCGCGCCCAGGGTGAAGTCCCAGGCCCCACCGAAGTCCGAATAGAGCCGGACCTCCTGGGTGAACTCCTTGGAGCGGGTCCGATAGTAGTCGTAGCTGCGCAGGCTGTTGGCGCCGCCGACCTGGGCGTCGTTGACGAAGCCTCCGGGGAACAGGGCGGCGGCCGGTCCGACCGGGGTGAACGGGGCGTTCGGCGTGAGCCGCAGGTAGTCCTGGTAGGTGTAGGCGCGATCCTGGTTGAAGCCCGTGAGCGACTGCAGCGTCAGGTCCGGGCGCAGCCGGAAGCGGCCGTCGATCTGGAAGAAGTTCGTGCGCACCGCGTAGATCGGATCCTGCGCGGCCTCGATGTGGCGCAGGTCCGGATCGCGCACCTTGCCGGCGAAGAGGTCGCCTGGCGCCATGCCGATCACCGGCAGATAGATGCCGGCCAGCGTCGCCAGCGAGTTCACCGCCCCGTTGGCCTGCGGCGAATAGCGTGACCCCGGCTTGCAGCCCTGGCTGAGGTAGCCGCGGTTGGCGCCCAGCACCGGCACGCCACCGATCGCCGTCGGGCCCGGGTCGCTGACGCAGAGCGCCTTGCCGACCCGCGAGCGGTGGTCCTTCTCGTTGAAGTGCTCCCACATGAGGTTGATGTCGAGCACGTCGCTCGGGTGCAGGCGGAAGCTGGCGCGGAAGGCCTGGATGTCCCGATCGTCGATGTCGGCGCCGGTGACGACGTTGGTCATGAACCCGTCGCGCTTGAGGGCGAAGCCGGCCAGGCGCAGCGCCATCATCTCGTTCAGCGGCAGGTTCAGCGCGCCCTGCAGGCGTCGGGTGTCGTAGGCGCCGTACTCGGCCGTGACGGAGCCTTCGAGGCGGTCGGTCGGGCGCGTGGTGAGGATGTTGACCGCGCCGCCGGTGGCGTTGCGGCCGTAGAGGGCGCCCTGCGGGCCGCGCAGCACCTCGACCCGGTCGACGTCGAAGAACTGGGCGTCGGCCAGGCGGCTGAAGGTGAGCGGCGTGGCGTTGACGTGGATGCTGACGCCGTATTCGCCGGACAGGCCGATGAACTTCGAACCGACGCCGCGGATCGACAGGTTGTAGGTGCCGAAGTTCGAGCGCGAGTAGTTGCTGTTGGGGACCGCCTGGAACAGGTCGCTCGGCCCGTCGAGGCGGGAGGCGCTCAGGGCCTCGGCGCCGAGCGCCGAAACCGCGAGCGGCACCTCCTGCAGCGAAGCCTCCCGGCGCTCCGCCGTGACGATCAACTCCTCGACCTCGACGGCCTCCGCGGCGCGCGCCGCGCCTGCCGAGACGACGCCCAGGGCGCTTGCGCAGGCGCCTGCCACGAGCAGGCGCCGGTGACCCCGACTCAACACCATGAACTCCCCCATTCGGGGAAGCCCATACTCCGGGTTCAGCCAGAGGTGGAGCTGAACCTTCCCTGCGAGGGACGATAAGCCGCGACCGGGCGCGCAGCGGCGGCCTCCGCCACCCGCTCGAGCAGCGCGTCGGCGAGGATCGGCTTCGACAGGTGGCCGTCGGCGCCCGCCGCGAGCGAGGCGCTGACGTGCTCGGGCATGGCGTTGGCGGTGAGCACGCAGATCGGCGTCGGATCGGCGCCGGCCATCTGCTCGAGGCGGCGGATCTCGCCGATGGCGGTCAGGCCGTCCATCACCGGCATCTGCATGTCCATCAGGATCAGGTCGAAGGCGCGGTCGCGGAACGCCTCCACCGCCTCGGCGCCGTTCTCGACGCAGGTCAGGTCGACCCCGGCGGCGCCGAGAATCAGCTCGACCACGCGGCGGTTGGTCGGATGGTCTTCGGCCAGCAGCACGCGCATGCCCACCAGCGGATCGGCGGGCTCGGGCTCGGCCGTCTCGCACCACAGGTCGAAGGCGCCGACGCAGCGCGGCAGCTCGATGGTCAGGGTGAAGATCGCCCCGACGCCGGGTTCGGCGTCGCCCTCGAGGCGCCCGCCCATCGCCTCGGCCAGCGATCGGGAGATCGACAGTCCCAGGCCGGAGCCGCCGAAGCGGCGGGTGATCGAGCCGTCGGCCTGTTCGAAGCGCGAGAACAGCCGCGCCTTGGTGTCGGCGTCGAAGCCGATGCCGGTGTCGCTGACCTCGAAGCGCAGCTCCGAGCTGGTCTCGCCGCGCCGCGCGTCCACCTGCAGCCGCACGCGTCCGGACTGGGTGAACTTCACCGCATTGCCGAGCAGGTTGGAGAGGATCTGCCGCAGCCGCGCGGCGTCGCCGACGTAGGCCCCGAGCGCGGCGGGGGCGATCGCCACCTCCAGATCCAGGCCCTTGGCCTGGGCGGCGGCGTCGAACAGCGCGCTGCAGGCGTTCACCGAAGTCGCCAGGTCGAACGGCTCGGGCCGCAGCTCCATCTTGCCGGCCTCGATGCGGGCGAGGTCGAGGATGTCGCTGAGCAGCGTCTCCAGCGTCTTGGCGGAGGTCTCGATCAGCGAGACCATCTCCTGCTGCTGGGCGGAGAGCATGGTCCTGGCGAGCGCGCCGGCGACGCCCATCACGCCGTTCAGCGGCGTGCGGATCTCGTGGCTCATGTTGGCCAGGAACTCCGACTTGGCGCGGTTGGCGGCCTCGGCCTCGGCGGCGGCGCGCTGCAGCGCCTTGGCGGACTCGCGCAACTCGGTGACATCCTCGGCGATCCAGAGCAGCTGGCGGCGGCCGCGGCGGTCGCGGAAGATGATGTGCTTGATCCGCGCGGTGCGGCCCTGCAGCGGGCCGTCGGAGTACTCCAGCTCCTCCTCGAACACCCCGCCGGCGAATTCGGCCTCGCGGATGAAGCGGTCGAGCTTGGCCAGTTGCGCCGGCGGCAGGACGTCGCGGTATCGGCGGCCGATGGCGGCGCCGAGGTGGTCAGCAGCGCCCTTGATGACGCCGGCGTTGAGCATGGCGATCCGCTCTTCCTCGAGGTCGAGCAGGGCGATCTGCGCCGGCAGGTTGTCGACCACGGCGCGCAGCTGCGCCTCGGATTCGGCGCGCGCGTGGCGCGCCTCGACCTCGCCGCTGATGTCCTGGTGCGTGAAGATGACCGCGATCGGCTCGCCGGCGTCGTCGCGCCAATAGGTCGCCTGGTTGCGCAGGTGGATCTGCTGGCCGTCCTGGGCCTGGACGCTGCGCTCGCCCTCGACCATCGCCTCGCCGGCGCGCAGCTGGTCGAAGATCTCGGTCGTCGCCGCGGCGGCGTCGGGCATGACCTCGGAGACAGGACGGCCGATCACGTCCTCGCGGCGGGCGCCGGTCGTCTCGACGTACATCTTCACGAAGGGCGGGCTGAGCTCCAGGACGCGGCCGTCCAGGTCGAGCAGCGTCAGGAGAATGGGTGCGCCGGCCACGAAGCGCCGCGCGGCGGCCATCGGGCCGTACGAGGTGGCCTCGGTCATGATTTCCCCCTGTTCCGCGGAGGATGAGGCCGATCTGCTTAATTTTTGGCGCCTGACCTAAAATGTGTCCCAGTCGTGGGCGCGGGAGCCGGCGATCTTCTCCGCCGCCGGCGCGTAGGCCTGCCAGCGCACGCAGCTCCAGCGCCCGGTCGCCGCGCACTGCTGCGCGAGCGCCACTTCGCCGGCGTCGCAGTCGACGCGCTCGTCGGGGTCCCAGCCTTCCGACGCGCAGAGCTCGCGCGCCACGGCCTCGATCTCCGGAGATGGGCGTGCGGCTTCCATTGCGACGCTGGCTACAGCATCACGGTGTGTGGAAGGTTTACACGCGCGATGGTCGTAGCGGAGCTTTCGCACGCATTAGTCGCGCGCGTCGCCGCCCTCGTCGGGTAGGCGCGGATCGCGGCTCCGCGCCTCCAGGCGCTCGGCCAGCCGTCGCAGTTCGGCCGCCTTGGCGGTCAGCCACGCCTTGTCGGTTTGATAGCTCACCACCCGGGCCATGAACTCGGCCTCGGCGGCTTCCTTGCGTAGTTGTTCAGGGGTCACGCAGACGAAACTCGACCAACATTTGAGGGTTCCGGGGGCGGGGTGCGACGCACGGTCACGCGTTCAGGCGTGGCCGGTGGGATCGCTGACGGCGTCGTCCTCCTCCGCGGCGCGGCGGGCGAGAACCTCGGCTCTCAGTTTCTGTTCGATGCGGCGGCCCTCCGGGCTGTTCGCAAGGTCAAGCGGCTCGCCGATCTGCGTCGCGGCGCTCGGGAGGGTGCGGTTACAGGGTTCGCCGCCGGCCTCGGGTCCGACTGGATGCCCCATTTGCCGTCTCCTATTGATCCGTGAGAACGGGAACCTGAGGCGGCGGCGCGCTGTTCCACGCTTTCGCGCCGCGAGCCGGCGCCTGTGTCTTCCCTGCCGCGCCCCTAGCGCGCATATGGGGCCGATGACTCAGACCTCTGGCGCGCTCGTGCTGTTTTCCGGCGGACAGGACTCCGCCGTCTGCCTGGCCTGGGCGCTGGAGCGCTATGGCCGCGTAGAGACGGTCGGCTTCGACTACGGCCAGCGGCATTCGGTGGAGCTGCAGGCGCGCGACGCCGTGCGCGAGGCCATCGTGGCGGCTTTTCCGGGGTGGCGCGGCCGGCTCGGCGAGGACCACATGCTCGACATGCGCGGGTTCGGCGCGGTGGCCGAGAGCGCGCTCACCGCCGACCGGGCGATCGAACTGACGGAGAAGGGCCTGCCCTCGACCTTCGTGCCCGGCCGCAACCTGGCCTTCCTGGTCTATGCGGCGGCGCTGGCGGACCGCCGGGGCCTGAAGCGGCTGGTCGGCGGGATGTGCGAGACCGACTTCTCCGGCTACCCCGACTGCCGGCGCGACACGCTCGACGCGATGCAGCAGGCGCTGAACCTCGGCATGGCGCAGGACTTCGTCGTCGAGACCCCGCTGATGCGGCTGACCAAGGCGCAGACCTGGGCGCTGGCGAAGACCCTCGGCGGCGAGCCGCTGGTCGAGCTGATCGTCCGCGACAGCCACACCTGCTACCGCGGCGAACGCGGCGAGCTGCACCCCTGGGGGCACGGCTGCGCAAGCTGCCCGGCCTGCGAGCTGCGCGCCCGCGGCTGGGAGACCTGGGTCGCCGAGGGCCGGCCGGCGCTCGCGCCGGCGGAGGCGGGCCGATGAGCTACGCGGTCAAGGAGATCTTCCTGACCCTGCAGGGCGAGGGCGGCCAGGCGGGCCGGCCCGCGGTGTTCTGCCGGTTCGCCGGCTGCAACCTGTGGTCCGGCCGCGAGGAGGACCGCGCGGAGGCCGTCTGCACCTTCTGCGACACCGATTTCGTCGGCATGGACGGGGAGGGCGGCGGCCGTTTCGCCGACGCCCAGGCGCTCGCCGCGGCCGTCGAAGCCGCCTGGCGCGGCGGGCCGTCGAACCGGCTGGTGGTGCTGACCGGCGGGGAGCCGCTCTTGCAGGTCGACGCCGACCTGATCGCGGCGTTGCACGCGCGCGGCTTCGAGATCGCGGTGGAGACCAACGGCACCCTGGCCGCGCCCGAAGGGCTGGACTGGATCTGCGTCAGCCCGAAGGCCGACGCCGCGCTGGCGCAGACGCACGGCCAGGAGCTGAAGCTGGTCTATCCGCAGCCGGGCGTCGATCCGGCCAGGTTCGAGGGGCTCGCCTTCGAGCGCTTCCTGCTGCAGCCGATGGACGGGCCGGACCGGATCGCCAACACCGAGGCGGCGATCGCCTATTGCCTCGCGCACCCCCGGTGGCGTTTAAGCGTGCAGACCCACAAATACCTCGGCATCGCCTGAGGACTCCGCCCGGCTCGCCGCCTAAGACCCTATGAGTTCAGCCATTTTCGAGATCACCAAAGCCGCCGGGTTCGACGCGGCGCACAACCTGCCGGCCGGCGGGCCGCCGGGAAGCCCCTACACGCGCATGCACGGCCACTCGTTCAGGGTCGAGGCGACGGTGCGCGGCGAGGCTGCGCCGCCGGTGGGCTGGGTCGCGGACCTTGGCGAGCTCGACCGGGCGCTGAAGGCGGTGGCGGCCGAGCTCGATCACGGGCTGCTCAACGAGAAGCCGGGCCTCGAAAGCCCGACGCTGGAGAACCTCTGCGTCTTCTTCGCCGGACGCCTGCGGCCGCAGTTTCCGGGCCTGTGCCGGGTGACCGTCTCGCGGCCCACCATCGGCGAGAGCTGCACCTATCTGGTGAGCTGAGCCGCGGCTTTTCCTCGCATCGGGGAACCTCCGTCAGCCTGAGGAACTCTCCGCGACGGGCGGGCGCGATCGACACGAAGTTGCTGCACTGCGGCGTCAGCGTGCGCAACGACCCGCCGCATGCGGACCCCACTCAGCGAGGAGCTTTCGATGGCAGACTCCGACACCACCGCCACGCCGGCCGGCAAGGCCGGGACCGAGGCTGCGAGCGAAGCGGCCCGCAAGGCCGCCCAGGCCGGCGCGCGGCAGGCCAAGGAAGGCGTTCGCGCCGCCGAGGCGGTGGCGGCGAAGACCGCGGAGGCCGGCCGCGCCGCGGCCAGGGCCAACAGCGACATCCTGCGCAGCCAGTTCGAGACCGCCCAGCAGGCGATGCGTTCCGGCCTGGAGGCGAGCGCCCGCAGCTTCGAGGGGCTGACGCAGAACTGGACCCGCACCTTCGGGATGGCCGCGCCGAACCCGGACCTGGCCGAGCGCTCGGCGCAGAACGTCCAGGTCGTCTCCGAGGCCTCCAGCGTGCTGGCCAAGGGCGCTCAGGACGCGTCGCGCGCCTGGTTCGAGCTGACCCAACGGGCGATGCGCACCAACCTGGAGGCGTTCAGCCAGTTCGCCGGCTGCCGGTCGATGCAGGAGGTGATGGCGGTGCAGAGCAACCTTCTGCGCGACAACCTTCAGCAGGCGATCGAAAGCGGCGAGGTCATCGCGCGGGTCTCGGCGGACACCATCCGTCAGGCGACCCAGGCGATGCAGGCGACCCCGCCGGAGACGCGCGTCTAAGGCGCCGCCGCTCCCCCGGAAAGGGGCGCGGCTACCGCCGCCCGGTCACGCCCGGCTGGAAGGCGCCGCCGCCGGTCTGGGCGCGGTGGCGCAGGAAGGCGTCGGCCAGCACGCAGGCCATCATCGCCTCGACCACCGGCACGGCGCGGATGCCGACGCAGGGATCGTGACGGCCCTTGGTGCGCAGCTCGATCTCCTCGCCGGCCTCGTTCAGGGTCCTGCGCGGGGTGAGGATCGACGAAGTCGGCTTGAAGGCGATGCGGGCGGTGACCGGTTGGCCGGAGGAGATGCCGCCGACCACGCCGCCGGCGTTGTTGGCGAGGAACTCGGGCCCGTCCTCTCCGGCGACCATCTCGTCGGCGTTCTCCTCGCCGGAGAAGGCGGCCGAGGCGAAGCCGGCGCCGAATTCCACGCCCTTCGAGGCGTTGATCGACATGAAGGCGGCGGCCAGTTCCGCGTCGAGCTTGCCGTAGAGCGGCGCGCCCCAGCCGGCGGGAACGCCCAGCGCCTCGACGGCGACGACCGCGCCGGTGGAGGAGCCGGCCTTGCGGACCTTCTCCAGGTGTTCCTCCCAGACCGGGACCATGGCGGCGTCGGGACACCAGAACTGGTTGTTCGCCGCCTCGGCCCAGTCGATGCGGGCGGGGTCGACGGCGTGCGGGCCGATCTGCACCACCGCGCCGCGGATCTCGACCTGCGGGATGAGCTTGCGGGCGATCGCCCCGGCGGCGACCCGGGCGGCGGTCTCGCGAGCCGACTGTCGGCCGCCGCCCCGGTAGTCGCGCACGCCGTACTTGGCGAAGTAGGCGTAGTCGGCGTGGCCCGGGCGGAACGCCTGGGCGATCTCGGAGTAGTCGCGGCTGCGCTGGTCGACGTTCTCGATCATCAGCGAGATCGGCGTGCCGGTGGTCACCTGGCCGGGAGTGCGCTCGTCGCCGAACACGCCGGAGAGGATGCGCACGGCGTCCGGCTCCTGCCGCTGGGTGACGAACTTGCCCTGGCCGGGGCGGCGCTTGTCGAGCCACGGCTGGATGTCGGCTTCGGTGAGCGGGACGCCGGGCGGGCAGCCGTCGACCACGCAGCCCAGCGCCGGCCCATGGCTCTCGCCCCAGGTCGTCACGCGGAAGAGGTGGCCGAAGGTGTTGTGCGACATGGCCCGGCTATTAGCGGAACACCGCGGGGGGAACAAATGCGCGCAGCCGGAGCGTGCGCTATATCGGCCGTATGACCGACAAGAGCCTGATCCCGCCGTCGCCGAGCGAGGACGACTACGTCCGCCAGGTCGCCTCCGCCGAGCCGCCGCCGCTGCTGTCGGAGACGGATCCGATGACGCTGTTCGACGCCTGGCTGCAGGAAGCCTGCGCGAAGGAGCCGAACGATCCGAACGCCGTGGCGGTGGCCACCGTCGACGAGGACGGCCTGCCCGACGTGCGGATGGTGCTGCTGAAGGACGCCGATGCGCGGGGATTCGTCTTCTACACCAACTTCGAGAGCGCCAAGGGCCGGCAGCTGCTGGCGCAGCCGAAGGCGGCGCTGCTGTTCCACTGGAAGTCGCTGCGCCGGCAGGTGCGGGTGCGCGGCCCAGTCTCAAGGGTCAGCGAGGCGGAGGCCGACGCCTATTGGGCCACGCGGGCGCGCCCGGCGCAGATCGGCGGCTGGGCCTCGCAGCAGTCGCGGCCGTTGCCGGACCGGCTGGCGCTGGAGAAGCGGATCGGCGAGTACGGCATGCGCTTCGGCCTGGGCAAGGTGCCGCGGCCGCCGCACTGGTCGGGCTTTCGGGTGGAGCCGCAGGTGATCGAGTTCTGGCGCGACCGGCCGTTCCGGCTGCACGAGCGGCTGGTGTTCGAGCGCGCGGGCGAGGGCTGGACCACGCACCGGCTGTTCCCTTGAGCGCCGATCCCCAAGCCGAGGCCGCCGCCTGGCTGGAGGACCGCAGCGAGCGGGTTATCGAGACCGCGCTGGCGCGCGTGTTCCTGACGCCCCACGCCGCCTTCAAGCAGAAGCGTGCGGTGCGTTTCGACTATGTCGACTTCACCACGCCTGAGCTGCGCTACGCGGCGCTGGCGCGGGAGCTGGAGTTCAACCGCGCCACCGCCCCGGACATCTACCGCGGGATCCGGCGGATCACCCGCGCGGCGGACGGCAGGCTGGAGTTCGACGGGCCGGGCGAGGAGCTGGAGCGGGTGCTGGAGATGCGCCGCTTCGCCGACGACGCGGTGCTGTCGGCCAACCCCGACGCGCTGGACGGGACCATGGCCGAGGCCCTCGGCCGGACGATCGCGCGGATGCACGCCGCCGCTCCGCTGCGCTCGGTCTCGGGCCTCGCCTACACCGTGCCGTCGAACGCCTCGGTGCTGCGGGAGCTGGCGGCGGAGCTGGGCGCGGCGGCGGTCGAGGCGCTGAACGGGGCCACGGAAGCGGAGTACGCGCGCCGACGGCCGATGCTCGAGGCGCGGGCGGCGAGCGGCTTTTCGCGCCGCTGCCACGGCGATCTGCACCTGGGCAACATCCTGGTCGAGCAGGGCCGGCCGGTTCCCTTCGACTGCATCGAGTTCAACGACGCGCTGTCGGACATCGACGTCTTCTATGACCTGGCCTTTCTGCTGATGGACCTCGACTTCCGCGATCGGCGAGGGGCGGCGGTGCGGGTGCTGTCCGGCTACCTCGACGAGGCCGCGCGCAGCTTTCCGCCGCAGCTGTGGGAGGGGCTCGCGGCTCTGCCGCTGATGCTGTCGGTGCGCGCGGCGGTGCGGGCACACGTCTGCGCCCACAGCGGCGCGGCCGAGCTCGGGCGGCGCTACCTGGCGGCGGCGCAGGCGCATCTGGCGCCGCCGCCGCCGGTGCTGGCGGCGGTCGGCGGGCTCTCGGGGTCGGGCAAGTCGAGCCTGGCGCGCGAGATCGCGCCGGCGCTGGGCGCAGCGCCCGGGGCGGTGATCCTGCGCAGCGACGAGATCCGCAAGCGCCAGGCCGGCGTCGCCCCGACCAAGGCTGCGCCGCGGAGCGCCTACAGCGCGCAGGCCGACGCGGCGGTGTTCGAGGCCATGTTCGCGACCGCGGAGGTCCTGCTGAGGGCCGGGCGCGCGGTGGTGCTGGACGCGACCTTCATGCGGCCCGAGCTGCGCGCGCGGGCCGAGGCGGTCGCGGCGGCGGCCGGCGCCCCGTTCCACGGCCTGTGGCTGGACGCGCCGGCGGCGGTGCTCGCGGCGCGAGTGGCGGCCCGCAGCGGCGACGCCTCCGACGCCGACGTGGCGGTGCTGCGCAGCCAGCTGACGCGGGATCTCGGCGCAATCTCGTGGCGAACGCTCGACGCGTCGCAGCCGGCCGAGGCGGCGGCGCGCGGGTGGCTGTCGGAGATCACTGGCTGAGCCGGGCCGCGCGGCCGCCGAGCCGGGCGACGGCGAGGGCGGCCATGCCGAGCACGCCGCCGAGGATGGTGGCCGTCACCCGATCGCCCGCGACGAGCGGGCCGCTGAGCGCGAACAGCAGAACGATGTAGCTCGTCACCGCGGCCGAGAAGGTGCCGTAGTTCACCCACTGTGCAGCGTAGGCGCACCAGGCGGTGAACACGATCAGCAGCAGCAGGAGCGGCGGGTCCGGCCGTCCGAACGTCGCCATCAGGGCGCCGGCGCCGGCGCCGACCAGGGTGCCGGCGATGCGCTGCAGGCCGCGGATGACGGTCTCGGTCCCGCCCCGCCGCAGCACCAGCAGCACGGTCAACGCCACCCAGTAGCCGTGCGACAGCCGGAGCTGCTGTTCGAGAACCACCGCCGCGCCGGTGGCCAGCCCCAGCAGCACGGCGTAGCGCATCTCCGGCGAGGCCGGGCGGAAGACCTGCCGGGCGCGCGCCGCCCATCCGGCCCGTCCCTCCGGCGGCGGCGTGGCGTTCGGGCCGGAGAGCGGCGGGAAGCCCCTGGGCAGGAGGGTTCGGACGCCGGAGACCAGGAAGCTCTGGAACAGGCCGCCGCCGAGCACGAGCAGGGCGCGGTTGACGGCCTCCTCGAAGCCGGCCGGCCGCGAGCTGGCGAGCACCAGGAAGATCGCTCCCTGGAGCAGCACCCACCAGGGGCCGGTGCCGAAGCTGGCGGCCAGGCCAAGGGCGCAGGCGCCGAAGCCGACCGTGACGGCGTAGGCGGTCGGATTGACCCCCAGCAAGGTGCCGGCGGCCGTCGCGAGGGCCATCACCAGCGAGGCGAGCAGCATGGGCGCGATGCGGAACTGGGTCACGCGCTGAAAGGCGCCGAAGCCGGCCGAGAAGGCGCCGCCGGCCGCCAGCGCCGCCGCGCCGGCCTGGCCGGCCGAAACGCCGACCGTCAGCACCAGAGCGAGGGCTGGGAGGCCGTAGAGCGCCGGAAGCGGATGGAAGGCGCTCCAGCTCTGGCGGAAGGCGCTGCGGACCTGGGTCCGGAGGTCGGGCGGTCCGGGGTCCTGCGCGGGCTGAGGGGCGGGCATGACGGCCAAACGCCCCCCGGTCAGGCTTGATCCTAGGGCTTTCCTCCGGCGGCCGCGGTCCCTAGATCAGGCGGATGGCCGTCGCCTTCACCCGCGAGGAAGACTACGAGGCCCGCGCTGCGGACCTGCCCGACCGTCCGATCTCGCCGCATCCGAACCTCGTCACCGCGTCGGGCCTGGCCGCCATCGAGGCCGAGCTCGCCGCCGCGCGCGCGGCCTATGCCCAGGCCCAGGCCGAGGGCGGGATCAGCGCCGACCGCACGGCGATGGCCCGCGCCACCCGCGACCTGCGCTACTGGTCGGCGCGGCGCGCGAGCGCCCAGCTGACCGAGCCGGAAGGCCCGGCCGAGATCGTGCAGTTCGGCCGCACGGTGGAGATCGAGCGCGAGGACGGCCGCCGGCAGAGCTTCCGCATCGTCGGCGAGGACGAGGCCGATCCGGCGAAGGGCAGCATCTCCTACGTCTCGCCGCTCGCCCGCGCGCTGCTCGGCAAGGCCGAGGGCGACCTCGTGGAGGTCAACGGCGGCGAGGTCGCGGTGGTGGCGGTGCGGTAGGGAGGGGCTACTTCCCGCCGCGGCGCATGATCGAGCCGGCGTAGTCGATGACGCACATGTCGCCCCAGCGGCGGTGGACGCCGCAGGCGACGCCGGCGGCCTGGTAGGCGCGGCTGAACATGTCGCGGCGGTGGCCGCGGCCCGGCACCCGGCTGTCGACCACCAGCTGACGAACGACGTCGCGCGGATCGGCCTGGCCATAGGAAATGCTCTCGGCGGAGATCCCGGCGAAAAGACCCTCGGCCTGCAGCCGCTGATTCAGCGCGCCCGAGCCGCCATGGCCGACGTCGCCTCGCGGGCCCTGGCGCGTCACGTGCCGGCGTGCGGCCGCCGCCAGGCGGGGATCGAGCGCCAGCGGCGGGGCGGGCGGCTGGCGCATCAGGAATTCGATCGCCTCCTCGACGGCCTCGGGGTCCTCCTGGGAGATGCCGTAGCCGTCGTCGCGGTAGCGCGCCTGCAGGACCTGCTGGCGGCGCAGCTCGCGGGCGTAGGCCCGCGGGTTGGCGCGCACGGCGTTGATCTCGGCCAGCACGGCGCTCTCGAAACGGTCGGCGCGGGCCGGATTCGGGACGACCAGGAGGAGCGGCAAAGCGATCAGGCTCAGCCAGGCGAAGGCGCGCGCACGCATGCGATGTTCAGACTCACGGAAAAATGTCCCCCGCGCGCCCGCTACCACGGCCAAGCTGTGCGTCGCCCTGCGACCGGACGTCCTGGCCGCAGTTTCCTGGATCGCTGCGGCGGAATGTGCGCGCCGGGGCTAGCTCGCAGCCTGCGGGGACCGTAGGTTCGCAGCGAAGTTTTCAGCCGATAACAAGCTCAGGGAGAACGGCCGATGGCGGTCAGGGCGGCATACGGCAAGGGCGGCGCCGGCATCGAGTCGATCCAGGTGCGCGAGACAGCCATGCCTCAGCCGGGCGCCGGCGAGGTGCTGGTGCGGCTGACGGCGGCGACGCTGAATTTCCGCGACCTTCTGTTCTCCAAGGGCGTGCTCAAGAACATGACCAAGGAGCCGGAGTACGTGCCGCTGTCGTGCGCGACCGGCGAGGTGGTCTCGGTCGGCGCGGGCGTGGACGGCTTCAAGCCGGGCGAGCGGGTCAGCCCGACCTTCGTGCAGGGCGTGGCGCGCAACGAGGGCATGTCGGCGAACATGCTCGGCGGCGCCGCCGACGGCGTCGCCCGCACCCACGGGGTCTTCCCGGCGATCAGCCTCTGCAAGGTTCCGGACGAGCTGGGCGACCTGGAGGCTGCGACCTTGCCGTGCGCCGGTCTGACGGCCTGGAGCGCGCTGTTCGGCGCCCGGCCGATCCAGCCCGGCGAGTGGGTGCTGGCGCAGGGCACCGGCGGCGTCTCGCTGGCCGCGCTGCAGTGGGCGAAGGCGGCGGGCGCCAACGTGGTGCTGACCTCGTCGTCGGACGCCAAGCTGCGCCGCGGGGCGGCGCTCGGGGCCGACGTGACCATCAACTACAAGACCGATCCGGACTGGGCCGCGACGACACGCGCGAAGCTGGGCGGGAAGGGCGTCGACATCGTCGTCGACGTGGCCGGCGCGCAGGATCTGTCCGGCTCGGCCGCCGTGCTCAACGACGGCGGGATCATCGCCGCCATCGGCATGCTGGCCGGCGACTTCAGCTGGGGCAAGGACGTCGGCAAGCCGATCGTGCCGATCGCCGTCGGCTCGGCGGAGCAGCACGACGACATGCTGGCGTTCGCCGCCAAGCACCGCATCCGCCCGGTGGTCGACGTGGTCTACGACCTCGACCGCATCCAGGACGCCCTGAAACGCCTGGAGAGCGGGGCCTTCTTCGGCAAGGTCGGCGTCAACCTGCTCTGACGCGGCGCAATGATTCGAAACTTTCAACGTGGGTGAACAAGTATGATCGGTGAAGATCCGCTGGACCTCGGCGGGCAGGTGGCGCTGGTGACCGGCGCCGGCCAGAGCGTCGGCCGTGAGATCGCGCTGACCCTGGCGCGGCACAACGCCGGCGGCGTGGCGGTCAACGACTATGTGCTGGAGCGCGCGACGGCGGTCGCCGCCGAGATCGAGGCGATGGGCGTGCGCGCCGTGCCGGTGGCGTTCGACGTCGGCGACATCGCCGCGGTGCGCGCCGGCTTCGCGACGGCGGCGGAGACGTTCGGCAAGCCGGTCTCCCTGCTGGTCAACAACGCCGGCAACGCCGGTCCGAACGCGCAGATCGGCCTGTCACCGGAGTTCTGGCAGACCGATCCCGGCGAGTGGGACCGTTACTTCCGGACCAACACGTTCGGCGTGATGAACTGCTGCCACGCCGCGGTGCCGGGAATGATCGAGGCCGGCAAGGGCCGGATCGTCACCATCGTCTCCGACGCCGGCCGGGTCGGCGAGCCGCGGCTGGCGGCCTACTCGGCGGCGAAGGCGGGCGCGAGCGGCTTCGTGCGCGCGCTGGCCAAGGAGACGGGGCGCTACGGCATCACCAGCAACGCCATCGCGCTCTCGGCCATCCTGCCGCAGATGGACCCGGCCAAGGAGCAGGAGTTCGAGCAGAGCGAGCACGGCAAGCGCCAGGTCTCGCGCTACGTGATCCGCCGCTTCGGTCGCCCGACCGACGTCGCCGGCATGGCGCTCTATCTCTGCTCGGACGCGGCGTCGTTCATCACCGGCCAAACCATCCCGGTCGACGGCGGCTACGCTTTCGCCGTCTGAGGCCGGCTTCGGGGGCGCCGGGCTGCGGCCGCGCGCCTTCGCCTAGTCATGTTGCGAAAAGGTGGCCCCGACCTTCGGGGGAAGGTCGGGGCCGGACCGATGCGGACGGGGCATCGGCGCGAGGGCGGGGCACATTCGGGCTCGTTCCGCCGCCCTCGATGTCCGCCGTCCCGGAAGGAGACAAACCGGGGCGGTTGAGCCCCGCGTTGCATGATATGTTCCCGGTGAGGCGGCTGCGGCGCGCCATCGGCGGCGCGTCGGCCCCAACGAAGGGCGAACGCGACCATGCGAGTCCTGATCGTCTACGGGACCACCGAGGGCTACACGCGCACCCTGTCCCACTTCGCGGCGCGGGCGCTCGGCGAGGCGGGGCGGCCGACCGCCGTCGAGCCGGCGGGCCACGAGACGCGGCATCCTGATCCGAGCCCCTATGACGCGGTGATCCTGGCCGGGTCGCTGTACGTCGGGCGCTTCCAGGCGCCGCTCGCCGCCTACGCCAGCGCCTGGAAGGCGGTGCTGAACACCAAGCCGTCGGCCTTCATCTCCGTCTCGCTGTGCGCCGCGGGTCTCAATCCGCACGATTGGGACAGCGTCGAGGACTGCTTCGCCCGCTTCCAGCAGGAGACGCAGTGGACGCCGACGGCGGTGCACCACGCCGCCGGAGCGGTCCGCGACAGCGAGCACGACTTCTTCAAGCGGCTGGCCCTGAGGTTCATCGCCGCCCAGCGGGGCGAGGCGCCGACCTCCCGCGATCAGGACCTGACCGACTACGCCGCCCTGCGCGGCTTCCTGATCGACTTCGCCGGCGGCGCCGCCGTGCGGGCATGAGTTGACGAAGCGGAGCTTCGCCGCTCTGGTCCGCGCATGTCGAGGATCGTGTATCTGCTGCTGACGAACGCCGGCGTCGCCGGCGGGCAGAAAGTCATTCTGCGTCACGTCGAGACGCTGATCGAACTCGGCTTCGACGCCGCCGTGCTGACGGCGGACGACATGAAGCCGCCGCAGTGGCTGCGGCACGAGACGCCGTACATCGCCGCCCCGGACCTCCGCGCCAGCGACATCTTCGTGGTCCCGGACGACGGCGTGCCGGCGCTGGGCTTCGCCCTCGAGCGGGGGCTTCGGACGGTGGTGCTGTGCCAGTCGTCGGCGCCCTACTTGGCGGCGGGCGGGCTCAAGACCCTCGTCGAGCACGAGGCGCGGTTCTCGACCCTGCTGTCGGTGGCGCCGGGGCATACGGCGATGCTGCGGCGGCTGTTTCCGAAGGCGGTGATCGAGACCGTCCGCTGCTTCGCCGACGAGCGGCTGTTCCGTCCGGGCGAGAAGACGTTCACCGGGGCGATGGTGCCGCGCAAGCGCCCGGCGGAGGCCGCCGCCATCCGCCTCTTGAGCCGCCGCCTGCACCCGGCGACCGCGGAACTGGGCTGGGTCCGGCTGGAGAACGCGAGCGAGGCGCAGGTGGCGAAGACCTTCGCGGCCGCCAGCGTCCATCTCAGCCTCAGCCGCATGGAGTCGGTCGGGCTGACGACCCTGGAGGCCCTGGCCAGCGGCTGCGTCTGCGCGGGGTTCACCGGCGGCGGCGGGCGGCAGTACGCGACGCCCGACAACGGCTTCTGGGTCGACGACGACGATTGCCTGGCGGCGGCGGACGCGCTGGCGCAGGCGGTCTCGCTGGTGCGCGGCGGCGGGCCGCCGCTGCGGCGCTACGTCGAGGCGGCGCTGACGACGGCGCAGCAATGGTCCTACGCCGCGTTCCGTGCGGAGCTGGCGGACGTCTGGGCGCGCCTTGCGCCGGAGGCGAGGACGCGGGCCTAGCCTTCCAACCGCGGGCGCCGGCAAGGCCGGGAGGTAGGCGAAAACCTACGGACCGCTCAGGCTGGATCTGGGTCCCGGCGTTCGCCGGGACGAGCGGGTCTTTCAGGCTGTTCAGGCCAGGCGATATTCGCTTCCCGGCTGCGGGGCGCCCTCGGTGCGGATCTTCCCGCGGCGGACGAGGTCGATCATGTGCGCCAGCATGGACCGGGCGGCGGCCGGGTGCAGCCGCGGGTCGACGTCGGCGTAGAGCCTGGGCACCAGGTCGGCGATGCGCGCCGGGCCGGCCTGCAGCGCGGTGAGGATCTGGGTCTCGCGGGCGCGGCGGTGGGCGACGTAGGCGTCGAGGAAGGGCTGCACCTCGCGCACCGGCGGGCCGTGGGTCGGCCACAGGGTGGCGAAGCCGCGGGCGCGGATCCGCTCCAGGCTTTCCATGTAGTCGGTCATGTCGCCGTCGGGCGGCGTGATCACCGTCGTCGACCAGCCCATCACGTGGTCGCCGGTGAAGAGGGCGTTCTCTTCCAGCAGGGCGTAGGCGACGTGGTTGGAGGTGTGCCCGGGCGTCGGGATCGCCTCCAGCGTCCAGCCGGGGCCGGCGATGCGTCCGCCGCCGCAGGTGCTGACGTCCGGGGTGAAGCCGACGTCCGCCTCCGCCTCCAGGCGGACCTCGTCGGGATCGTGTTCCACCGGGTGCGCGACCGCGCAGCCGTAGACCGTCGCGCCGGTGCGCGCCTTCAGCGGACCGGCGAGGGGCGAGTGATCGCTGTGATGATGGGTGATGACGATGGCGGTGATCCGCTCGCCCGCCGTGGCGGCGAGGATCGCCTCGAGGTGGTCGGGCAGGTCGGGGCCCGGATCGATCACCGCCACCTCGTCGTGGCCGACGATGTAGGTCCCGGTGCCGAGATAGGTGAACGGGCCGGGGTTCTCGGCGATCACCCGGCGGATCAGCGGCGAGACCTGGTCGACGCGGCCGTACTCGAACTGCAGCTCGCGGACGTAGGGGATCATGTCTGTGCGGCTCTGCGGGTCAGGCCGGCAGGACGCCGCTGAGGTCGTAGCCGGCGTCGCGGCCGAGCTTGACCAGCTCGTCGCGCGGCCGCGCTCCGGAGAGCGCTTCGCCGAGCGCCCAGGTGACGATCGAGCGGGTGCCGGAGCGGCAGAAGGCGAGCGTCGGGCCGTCGGCGTCGGCGATCACCTGGCGCTGGGTCTCGACCTGTTGCGGGGTGGGGCCGCCGCGCACCGGGATGTGCACGAAGGCGACCCCGGCGGCCGCGGCGGCGGCTTCGAACTCGCGCGCCGGCGGCTGGCCGGGCTCCTCGCCGTCGGGGCGGTTGCTGATGATCAGCCGGAAGCCCTGGCGGGCGGCCTCGTCGACGTCGGCCAGCGAGATCTGCGGACTGACGGAAACCTGGTCGGTGACGCGGCGGAACTGGGTCATGCGGGCCTCACACCTCTCTCGTCTGCGTGGCCGGTTTGACATCATTCCGACGGGGAGGGAAGGTCGCCGGGCACGCCAGCCGCCACGGCCATCGCCCTTATGATCCGCTTCATCGGCCGGCGCCTGCTGGTCGCGATCCCGACCCTGTTCCTGGTGATCACGCTCGCCTTCTTCATGATGCGCGCAGCGCCCGGCGGGCCCTTCGACAGCGACCGCAAGCTGTCGCCGGAGATCGAAGCCAACGTGCTGGCGCGCTACGGGATGAACAAGCCGCTCGGGGAGCAGTACCTCGCCTACCTGACGGGGGTCGCCCGCGGGGACTTCGGACCGTCGCTGAAGTACAAGGACAAGAGCGTCCTGCAGATCCTGAAGGAGAACGGCCCGGTCAGCCTGAAGCTGGGCGGGCTGGCGATCGCGCTGGCGGCGAGCGTCGGGATCGGCCTCGGGGTGCTGGCGGCGGCGCGGCAGAACGGCGGGGTCGACCACCTGGTGATGGGGATCGCGGTGGCGGGCGTGTGCGTCCCGACCTTCGTCACCGCGCCGCTGCTGGTGCTGGTGTTCGGCTCCAAGCTCGGCTGGCTGCCCAGCGGCGGCTGGAACGGCGGCGCGGCGGCCAACCTGGTCCTGCCGGTGGTGGTGCTGGCCCTGCCGCAGGTCGCCGTCATCTCGCGCCTCACCCGGGCGGGCATGATCGAGGTGCTGCGCTCCAACTACATTCGCACGGCGCGGGCCAAGGGCCTGCCCGAGCGGCGGGTGATCAGCCGACACGCGCTGCGCGCGGCGCTGCTGCCGCTGGTCAGCTACCTGGGTCCCGCCTGCGCCGGCCTGCTGACCGGCTCGCTGGTGGTCGAGAAGATCTTCAACCTGCCGGGGCTCGGCAAGTTCTTCGTCCTGAGCGCCCTGCAGCGCGACTACACGGTCGTGATGGGGATGGTGATCGTCTACGCCGGGCTGATCCTGCTGCTCAACCTGCTGGCGGACCTGCTGTATGCGGCGCTCGATCCGCGGGTGCGGCTGTCATGAGCGTCGGCCTGTTCGGGGCGCGCCGAAGCAACGAGGCGCTGGAGGGCGCGGCGGTGCGCGGCCGCAGCCTGTGGGAGGACGCCGGCCGGCGACTGCTGCGCAACAAGGCCGCGGTGGGGGCGATGATCGCGCTGGCGCTGCTGGCGGTCGCCGCGCTGGGCGGACCGTACCTGGCGACCTTCGGCTACGACGAGGTGCGCAAGGACGAGGTCTGGCTGCCGCCGCTGACCGGCGGGCACCTGCTGGGCACCGACGCGCTCGGGCGGGACCTTCTCGCCCGGCTGCTGATGGGCCTGCGCGTCTCGCTGGCGATCGGCCTGACGGCGACGGCGGTGTCGCTGGTGATCGGCGTCGCCTGGGGCGCCGTCGCCGGCTTCGTCGGCGGCCGCACGGACGAGGCGATGATGCGCATCGTCGACGTGCTCTATTCGCTGCCGTTCATCTTCTTCGTGATCCTGCTGATGGTCGCTTTCGGCTCCAACCTGGTGCTGATGTTCCTGGCGATCGGCGCGGTCGAATGGCTGACGATGAGCCGCATCGTCCGCGGCCAGACGCTGGCGCTGAAGCAGAAGGAGTTCGTCGAGGCGGCCCGCGCCGCCGGCCTGAGCAACGCCGCGATCATCGCCCGGCACATCGTGCCGAACCTCCTGGGACCGGTGGTGGTCTATGTGACGCTGACGATCCCGGCGGTGATCCTGGCCGAGAGCTTCCTGAGCTTCCTGGGACTGGGCGTGCAGCCGCCGATGGCCTCCCTCGGCGGGCTGATCGCCGACGGCGCGCAGCAGATGGAGCTGGCGCCGTGGCTGCTGATCTTTCCGTCGGCGGCGATGATCGTCACCCTGGCGAGCTTCAACTTCATCGGCGACGGCCTGCGCGACGCGATCGATCCGAAGGACCGGTGAGGGGCCGTCCAAGTATTCCGCTCGTAAGGCGCCCAGGTGCTGCCATGAGCACATGGCGGGCGTCATCTGGATCCCGGCCTTCGCCGGGATATGCGGTTGAGGAAGTTCCCTTTACTCGTCGCGGTGGACGCGGACCGGCGACTTGCCGCCGATCATCATCATGTAGCTGCCGAGGATCGCCTTCTTGATGATCGCCTCGGCGCCCGGCTTGGGGATGCGGCTGAAGTCGCTGCTGTCGATCTGACGCCAGACCTGGCCGCCTTCCAGCTGGATCAGCCACTTGCCGTTGGGCATCCGGCGGGCGCTCTCCACCGCGAGCCGCACCTCGGAGACCTCTTCCGGCTTCTCGCCGCGGTCGAGAATGTTCAGCGAGGGCAGGGTGAAGCCGAACGCCTGCTTGCGCACGGCCTGCACCTGCTCGCGGTCAACGGCGACGACCTGACCCTGGCCGATGGCCTGGCCGAGCGCGTCCACCGCCGAATCGTAACAGGCGAGACGCGCCTGATCGTCGGTTAACTTGCGACAGTCGATGGTCGCCTGTATCGCCTGGGGACTCGCCGGCGGCGGCCCGCCCGCCGCCAGGGCCGGGGTCGCCAGGGTGCAACCCAGAGTGACGGTCATCAGGTGACGCGCTGCCCGAAATCTCACCATGTCTTCGCCCCACTTCCGAGGCGCCCAGAATGCATGGGGCGGCCTTCGGCCCATAGGAATTTTTGCCGCGGCGAAGCAGTGCGCGTCGGCCTGCGCACCGCTGCGGCGGCCGGATCGGCAAGACTCCACCGCATAACCCCGCAAACGGGAGAACCCGTTCCGCGAGTATTCGGCGCCGCCGCCACAACACTCGCCCAGGCTGTGACCAGAATGTGACACGAGCGGCGCTGCGGCGATTACGGCTCCGGTTCCACGTTGACGCTTGTTTCGTGGTGAACGTAACAAATCCGTAACCAGGGTCAGCGTGACCTAGGGAACCTACTCAACAAGGCGGACCCGTGGAGAGCACCAGGCGGGTCGCTGCAGGGGAAAGCAACGTGAACAACAAACCTGTGCGGGAGCGCCTGCTGGCCTCCTCGATGATCGGCGGGCTCGGCCTCGCCCTGGCCGGGCTTGCGGGGACCCAGGCTGTTGCGCAAGAGGCCGCCCAGGGCCAGGTGGAAGTCGAGGAGCTGGTGGTCACCGGCTCGCGCATTCCGCAGCCGAACATGACCAGCATCAGCCCGGTGCAGGTCGTGAACTCGCAGGAAATCGCCGTCGGCGGCCGCACCGCCACGGTCAACATCCTGAACACCCTGCCGCAGGTCAGCGTCAACGCGACCACCGACCTCGGCCCGACGTCCAACCCGCTCGCCGGTCCCGGCGGCGTGTCGACCGCCAACCTGCGCGGTCTCGGCCCGACGCGGACCCTGGTGCTGGTCGACGGCCGTCGCCTCGGCGTCGGCGACCCCAACACCGGCAACACCACTCCGGCGCCCGACCTCAACCAGATCCCGTCGCAACTGATCGACCGGGTCGAAGTGCTGACCGGCGGCGCCTCGGCGGTGTACGGCTCGGACGCCATCGCCGGCGTCGTCAACTTCGTGATGAAGCGCAACTTCGAGGGTCTGCAGCTGGACGCCCAGTACGGCGTCAACCAGCACAGCCAGCACAACAAGCTGATGCAGAACCTGCTGCGCGAATCCGGCGAGCACGTGCCGGACTCGACCTGGGACGGCAAGTCGATCGACTACAGCCTGATCTTCGGCGCCAACGCGCCGGACGGTCGCGGCAACATCACCGCCTTCGCCACCCTGCACCGCCAGGACCCGGTGACCTTCGCCGCCCGCGACTGGGCGGCGTGTCAGCTGAACGTCGACCCGGTGCCGCGCTGCGCCGGCTCGCCGAACTCGAACCTGTGGTCCCGCGCCGACGCCGCGGATCTCCTGATCGGAGGGCAAGCGGTTCCTGAAGCCGCCGTCCTCGGCAACCAATTCGTCGAGTGGGGCACGGAGCCGACCAACCCGCCGGCGTTCTTCAACTCGAACCCCTACGAGTACCTGCTGCAGAAGAACGAGCGCTGGACCGGCGGCTTCTTCGCCAACTACGAGATCAACAACCACTTCAAGCCGTACACCGACTTCTCGTACATGCATGACGAGACGCGCGTGGTGATCGCGCCGTCGGCCGCGTTCCTCGGCGACGGCGTGCAGTCGGGGGGCGGCTTCTTCATCAACTGTAACAACCCGCTCATGAGCGCCCAACAGGCGGCGGCCATCGGCTGCGCCCCGGGATCGACCGAAAACGTCGAGATGCTCATCGGCCGGCGGAACGTCGAAGGCGGCGGTCGCGTGCAGGAATACGTGCACGACAACTATCGCGTCGTCATCGGCACCAAGGGCGACATCACCGGCCCGTGGAAGTACGACCTGTACGGGTCCTACTATTACACCTCGCTCTATCAATCGAGCTCGAACTACCTGTCGAAGAGCCGCATCCAGAACGCCCTGCTGGTCAACCCCGACGGCACCTGCATGGTCGGCGGCAACTGCGTGCCGTGGAACATCTTCCAAGACGGCGGCGTGACGCCGGATCAGATCGATTATCTGAACACCAGCGGCACCAACCGCGGCACCGTCACCGAGCAGATCGTCGAAGGCACCATCACCGGCAACCTCGCCGAGTACGGCGGCAAGTCGCCGTGGGCGCGGGACGGCATCGGCGTGGCTCTCGGCTTCCAGGTCCGTCGCGACCACCTGGAGTTCGCGCCCGACCAGGCGCTGCTGAGCAACGACCTCGCCGGCGCCGGCGGCGCCTCGACCGCCATCGACCGCAGCATCCGCTCGACCGAGTTCTACACCGAAATCCAAGTGCCGCTGGTCCAGGACCTGCCCTGGGCGCGCGACCTGAGCCTGAACGGCGGCTACCGTCGTTCGGACTACTCGACGAACGTCAAGGCGGACACCTGGAAGATCGGCGCCGAGTACGCTCCGACCGAGGACATCCGCTTCCGCGGCGGCTTCAACCGCGCCATCCGCGCGCCGAGCATCCTCGAGCTGTTCACGCCGGTGGCGGTGACCAACACCAGCGTGGTCTCGGAAGACCCCTGCGCCCGCGACGCGGAAGCCCCGGCGACCCTGGAGCAGTGCCTCAACACCGGCATCAACCCGGCGCAGTACGGCAACATCACGCAGTGCCCGTCGGGTCAGTGCGCGGTGCTGAACGGCGGCAACCCGGCGCTCGCGCCGGAACGGGCGAACACCTACACGGTGGGCGTCCTGCTGACGCCGCGCTTCCTGTCGAACTTCAACGCCAGCGTCGACTTCTACGACATCACCGTGAAGGGCATCATCAACACCATCCCGCTGGGCGTGGTGCTGCAGAACTGCCTGGAGACCGGCGAAGACCAGTTCTGCAGCATGGTCGTCCGCAACCCGACCAACGGCATCCTGTTCGGCAGCGACGTGAGCCAAGGCGGCTTCATCGTCGGCACCAACGCCAACGTCGGCCGGCAGAAGGTCCGCGGCATCGACTTCCAGGCGGCCTACCGTCTGGGCTTCGACACCTTCGACCGCGACGAGTGGGGCGACCTGACCTTCTCGTTCAACGGCGCCTACACGATGAAGAACGAGACGCAGCCCTTCCCGGGCGGTCCGACCTACGACTGCGCGGGCCTCTACGGCACCCAGTGCCAGACGCTCACCCCGAAGTGGCGTCACAACCTGCGCATCACCTGGAACGCGCCGCGTGACGTGCAGCTGTCGGCGCAGTGGCGCTACATCGGCAAGGTCGATCTCGAGACCCTGTCGGACGAGCCGCTCATCGGCACCAACACGGGCGGCACGGACTTCAACCGCAAGATCAGCGCCGAGAGCTACCTCGACCTGGCGGTCAACTGGAACGTCACCGAGAAGCTGGCGGTGCGGGCCGGCATCAACAACGTGACCGACAACGATCCGCCGATCGTCCGCTCGGCGATCTCGGGCACCGGTGCGCCGAACGCCTACCCGGCGTACGACTACCTCGGCCGTCAGATGTTCGCGGCCTTCACGGCGCGGTTCTAAGACCCCGTCGATCCGGAGAGCTGGGAAGGGCGGCGAGAGCAATCTCGCCGCCCTTTTCGTCGTGCCGGGTTCCGCTAAGAAATCCTCAAGCACATGCATGATTAATCCGCGCCGGCCGCGCACCCGGCGGCGGAGGATCATCGACGTGCACACCAAGAGCCTGCGTGGTCGCCTTCTGACGACTTGCGTGATCTCCGGCCTGACCGCGCTGACGTCAGCGCCCGCCGCGGCGCAGAGCGCCGAAGCCGAGGTTTCGGAGGTCGTGGTCACGGGCACGCGGATCCCGCGGCCGAACCTCGAGCAACCGACGCCCATCGTCGTGCTCAGCAACCAGACGATCGAATCGCAGGGACCGCTGAGCCTGGGCGACATCGTCAGCCGCCTGCCGCAGGCGGGCTACGCCGGCACGCTGCGCGCCAACTCGAACAATTTCGGCAACGGCGCGGGGATCAGCGCGGTCGACCTGCGCAGCCTCGGCGTCTCGCGCACCCTGGTGCTGGTCAACGGCCAGCGGCACGTCGCCGGGGACGTGACGACCAACGCGGTGGACCTCAACGCGATTCCGCAGGCGCTGGTGGAGCGGGTCGAGGTGATCACCGGCGGCGCCTCGGCGATCTACGGCTCCGACGCGGTCAGCGGGGTGGTCAACATCATCCTGAAGGACAGTTTCGAAGGCCTGGCGGTCGACGCCCAGCTCGGCGGTTACGACAACGGCTTCGGCGCGAAGTACGGCGCCGCGGTGACCGGCGGCCGCAATTTCCTCGACGACAAGCTGAACGTCGCCGTCACCGGCTTCTGGCGGAAGGAAGCCGGCGTCGACGTGCGCGACGTTCCTGGCGCGAACAACTACGGCCTGATCATCAATCCGGCGGACGTGCCAGCCGGGCAGTTGGACCCGAGCTTCCGCTTCAGCGGCTCGCCGATCCTCAACAACGGCGTGCCGGACCGGCTCTACGCGCCGAACGTCGGCAGCGAGCTGACCACCCGCAACGGCGTGCTGGTCAACGCGGTCAGCGGCGCGGCCGTTGTGTTCGACGCCGCCGGCAATCCCGTGCCGACGCCGCGGCGCAGCGGCTACAACAGCTTCGGCTTCGGACAGCTGCCGGCCGACTGCGAGGTCTGCTTCTTCCCCGAGGACTACAAGCAGCTGTCCTCGCCGATCGAGACCGCGGGCGCGGCGCTGAACATCAAGTACGACTTCGGTCCGCGTCTGCGCGCCTATGTCGACGCCAAGTTCGTGCAGAACGACGTGGAGAACGACATCCAGCCGTCGATCATAGCGGGCGAGTACCCGCTGCTGCCGGACAACGCCTTCCTGACGCCGGCGATCGGCGCGGCGCTGGCGCAGATTCCGGGCCCGCCGGCGTTCGTCTTCTCGCGCTTCCTCAACGACGGCCGCCAGCAGGACATCCGCCGGCGGACCTGGCGCATCGTCACCGGGCTGAACGGCGAGTTCGACGCCGGCTTCGCCGACGTGAAATGGAACGGCGCGCTCAACTACGGCCAGACGGACACCCGCATCCGGGGGAAGAACATCCGCATCGTGCCGAACTTCGCCGCCGCCCTGGATTCGGTGATCGACCCGGCGACCGGCCGGCCCGCCTGCCGCATCAACGTGCCCTCGGCCGGGCCGTCGCACCCGATGTACGCGGCGTCCGCGCTGGCGCTGAACCCGTGGGCCTGCACGCCCTACAACCCGTTCGGCCTGAACAACGGCGCCGAGGCCCTGGCCTATTCGTTCGGCGACTTCACCACCCGGGACCGGCTGACCCAGCAGGTCGCCAACCTGAACGCGAGCTTCGACACCGGCCGGTTCGTCAACCTGCAGGGCGGCCCGCTGCGGGTGGCTCTCGGCGCGGAGTACCGCATGGAGCGGACCCGCGAGCGCAACGACCCGCTGGTCCTGGCGGGCGCGACGGAGAACTTCGCCTCGGATTCCGCCGGCGGCTACAACGTCACCGAAGGCTATCTGGAGCTGAGCGCGCCGATCTTCCGCGACGCCGGGCCGCTGCTCGACGAATTGACGATCGATGCGGCCTACCGCGGCGCTCACTACAGCAGCGTCGGCGGCGTCTCGGCCTACAAGGTGGGCGGGGTCTATGGTCCGGCGTCGTGGCTGCGGCTGCGCGGGACCTGGTCGCGGGCGGTGCGCGCGCCGAACATCACCGAGGCCTTCCTGCCGACCTCTTCGGCGGTGTTCACGCTCGCCGACCCGTGCAGCGTCGAGAACATCGGCGGGAACGCCAACTACGCCGCCAACTGTGCGGCGGCCGGGCTGCCGCCGGGCTTCACGGCGACCTCCAACGTCTCGATCCCGGGCACGATCTCCGGCAACCGCCAGCTCGATCCGGAGACCTCGAACAGCTACACGGTCGGCTTCGTCGTGCGGCCCTCGGCGGTCCGCAACCTGGCGGTTTCGCTCGACTACTATTCGATCCGCATCAAGGACGCGATCACCGAGGTCGCGGCGCAGGACGTCGTCAACAACTGCTACGGCTCGAGCGGCGGGCTGGATTCGCAGTACTGCAGCCTGTTCACGCGCGATCCCGAGAACCGCATGAACATCTCGTCGGTGCGCACGACCTATGTGAACGCCTCGAAGCTGTTCACCGACGGGTTCGAACTGCAGGTCAGCTACGCCGCCGACGTCGCGCCGCTGACCGGGCAGTGGCGCTACACCCGCCCGCTCGACGGGCGCGTGGCGTTCAACCTGACGGCCGACTACGTCGTCTCGCTGCGCAACTATCCGTTCCAGCAGAACCCGAGCCAGGTGAACGTGCTGGAAGGCACGGCCAACACCGTCTTCGGCAACAATCCGCAGCTGAAGGCGATCGCCGAGCTCGCCTACAGCCAGGGGCCGCTGAGCCTGGGCTGGACGACCCGCTACATCGGCAAGCAGGCGCTGTTCAGCCGCGATCCGTCAGCGGCGAGCGGCTCGGAGTCGCTGAACATCCCGTTCACCGAGCCGGTGTTCTATCACGACCTGGCGGTCACCTGGCGCATCGACCGGGGCGGCTACCGCGCGGAGTTGTACGCCGGCGCTCAGAACCTGTTCGACGAGCACGTGCCGTTCACCGTTCTCGGCACTCGCCAGGGGCTGGCCTACGACCTGGGCCGGTTCCTCTATGTCGGGGCGCGCTACCGCCGCTGAGGCGCGAAGGGATGCGGGGGGCGGCTCAAGGGCCGCCCCCCGGACCGGCTGCGACGGGGGAGTGGGAACATCGCGGGGCTCGGGCCGGCCCGGGTGGCGGGTGCTTTACGCAATGGGTAGTCTAGTTAAAACTATACACGCGTCAATCCCGGCGAGGCGTCGCAGCGCCTAGAACTGGGCGCGGATCAGCGCGCGCAGATCGTACTCCTGGTAGTCGCTTTCGAAGGCGCCGCCGCCGTCGAGGGTGAACAGCAGGCCGGAGGAGGCGATGCGCAGGCCCAGCCGTGCGGTGAAGGCGTGCTCGAAGGGCTGCTCGGGATCGAGGGTGAAGGCCTGGCCGCCTGCGAAGCGCGCCGTGGTGCGGCCGGCGTCGCCGGCCAGGCGCTCGCGCCAGCCGAGTTTCAACTCCGGCGACCAGACCGTCGTATCGCCGAAGTTGGCGCCGAACGCGACGGCGGCCTCGCCGGTGAGCAGATCGCCCTTGCGGTCCTCGACCTGCAGGTCGAAGCCGGCGCCGCCGCCCTTTTCGTCGTAGCCCTGCTCGCTCAGGCGGATGTAGTCGAGCGACACCCCGGGACGGGCGTAGAAGCGGCCGAGCTCGACGGCGTAGGAGGCGCCGGCGTGAGCGTCGGCGGTCCAGCCGCTCCAGTCGGCCTTGGCTTCCAGCGAGAGGTTCTCCGCCGCCAGCCGCCGCTTGCCGTCGAACCAGGCGTAGCCGAGGCCGGCGCGGGCGTGGGCCTGCAGCCCGCCGCTGTTCAGTCGCCAGTAGACGCCGCCGCTGACCAGACTCATCGCCACCTGTTCGCCGCCGGCCGCGCCGCGGTCCTTGTATTCGGCGCTGACCAGGCTTGTGGTGAGGCCAAGGGCGTGGCGCTCGCCCATGGTCTCGGCGCCGGCGGCGAGGCCGAAGCCGTCGGAATCGTAGCCCTGCGCCTGGTCGCGGTCACGGCGCAGGCCGAAGGCGATCTCCTGGGCCCAGACGCCGTTGGCGGCGGGGCCGATGCGCATCGGCGCGGCGGTCGCCGAGGAGATGGCGCTGGAGATCGCCGCGGCCGACATCAGCGCGCCGCCGGAGTGTTCCGGCAGCATCTGATCGTAGAGCGCGAGGAAGCCGTCGCGGCTGGTCTGCGACAGGACGGCGGCCTCGATCGCCGGGTTGCGGTCGAGCGCGTCGAACACCGCCGAATAGGCCTGGGCCCCCGAGCGGTTGAGGCCGATCTCGGCGGCGGTCTTCGGGCGCAGGTCGAGATAGAGCGAACCGGCGCCGGCGTCGGCGCGCAGGGACGCCTGGTAGAGGTAGGGCGCGCCGCTGAGGGCGGCGGCGGCCTGGCCGGCCTGCAGGCTCTGGGCGTGCAGCAGCTCGTATGACTGCGCGCCGCGCTGCAGCGAGGTGAGCGAGACGTCGATCTTGGCGTCGTCGGCCAGGGTCGCGCCGCCGGCCACTTCGAAGCGCGTGAAGGCGCCTGCCTTTGGATCCACGGCGACGCCGAGAACGCCCTGGCCGCCGAGGTTGAAGCTGGTGAGCCGGATGGTCTCGACGTTGGCGACGGTCAGCCGGCCGTTGCGCAGGTCGAGGCCGAGGCGGCCGTCGCTGTCGCGCAGGGCGCCGGCGACCTGAGCCCCGCCGTCGATCAGCAGGGTGTCGGCGCCGGCGCCGAACTCCATCGCGCCCGTGAACCTGCCGGCCGTCAGCTCGAGGCGGTCGTCGCCGGAGCCGAACAGCACGTCGCCGGTGATCTCCGGCGCGTCGGTGTCGGCGGCCTTGAACTGGCGGATCGTCGCGCCCGCGGTGTTGGCGGACAGGTCGATGGCGACCGCACGGCCGGTCGGGGTCTGGCCGGCAGCGCCCACGACCGTGGCGCGGATGACGCCGGAGTTGTCGATGCTCGTCAGCGTGCCGGAGCGGTCGACGATGCCGCGGGCGTCCTGCTGGCCGCCGTTCTGGGTGGCGGTGATGGCCCCGGAGTTGCGCAGGGCGGCGACCGCGCCGGTCGGGTTGATCAGCAGGGCGGTCGACTGCGCGCCGTAGCTGGTCGCGTCTATCGTGCCGCCGAGATTGTTGACCCCGTTCGCGACGGTAGTGAGGCCGCCGCCCTCCTGGCCGATGCGCAGGGCGACCGCCGAGACGCCGTCGTTCTGCCCGCGGCCGAGCACCTGGCCCTTGTTGACCAGGCCGAAGACGAGGGCCTCGGAGCTTCCGACGAGGCCGAAGTCGGTCGCCTGGGCGCCGCCGAGGTCGAGCGCCGGAGCCGCGCCGTAGCTGGTGAGCACGGCGGTGGCTTCGCTCGCGTCGGGGACGCCGTCGTTATCCTCGTCCGCATTGTTGGCGTCGCTGTCGGCCGGCGGGCGGTCGAGCAGGACGCCGCCGCCGACGGAGCCGGTCAGCCGGACGGCGCCGCCGTCCTGCTTGAGATCGTCCGCGTCGAGCTTGGCGCGGGCGGCGTCGGCCAGGCGCTCGGTGTAGCGGTAGCCGGTGGCGGTGACGGCGCCCTGCAGGACGACTGCGCCGGCGACGTCGCCGAGCTGCACGCCGACCGCGCCTTCGCCCTGAACGATGACGGCGCCGCTGATTCGCGCGTCGCCGGAGATGCTGGCGGCCGCGATCCCCTTAGTCCGGTCGCCGACGACGGAGAGGGTTCCGGTGTGGACCAGCGACCCGCCGAGCGCCGTCTCCAGCGAGATCCCGGCCGAGTCGTTCCCCTTGACCGTGATGGTGCCTGCGTTGCGGACGTCGCCGCTGAAGGCGCCCGGGCCCGTGGCGCGGATGCCGAAGCGGTGCAAGCCCTGGGCGAAGGCCCCGTCGAGATCGCCGTCTTCGTCGCTGTCGCTCGCCGTGTAGCTCTCGCTGACGGTGATCGAGCCGCTGTTGGTGAGGTGGCCGCCGGCGCCGCCGACGAGCAGCACGCCGGTCGCGTCGTTCACGCCGTCGAAGGCGATCGCGCCCTGGCTGGCGACCGCCCGGTCGCCCGCGTCCATCGTCACCGCCGCGCCGGCGGCGGCCGGCTTGATCGAGCCGGGGGCGGTGATGGTCACGGCGTCCGGCTGGCCGTTGTTTGCGGTCGCCGTGCGGACCGGCGTCGTTATGGCGGTGGAGATGGTTGTCTCGGCGTGGGCCAGGACGGGGCAGGCCAGCGGCGCCAGGGCCGCCGACAGGAACAGGCGCTTCATTGCTTTTCCCCTCGGGAGCGCCGTGGTAGCAAAAGCGCTCCGGCGTCGAATTGATGCTTGTTCAGTAATTACTGTAGTCGCGGCGGCGCTGACAAGCTGGCGCGTGATGGGAGCGTCCATGTCGCGAGCAGCGCCCGATCCGGCGAAGGCGGCCCAGACCAAGGCCTTGCGAGCCCAGGCCGGCCGCTGGCTTAAGGCGGGGCGCGAGGCGGCGGGCCTCACCCAGGCGCAGTTGGCCGAGAAGGTGGGGCTGCGCTACTACACCTTCGTCTCGCAGGTGGAGAGCGGCGTGGGCCGGCTGCCGATCGAAACCCAGGAAGCCTGGGCTGTGGCGATCGGTCACGAGCCGCGCGAGTTCGCCAAGACGCTGTTGGGATACTATGAGCCGGAGCTCTACCGGCTGCTCTTCGGGGATGAGCCGGTGAAGAGCCGGGCCGCGGGATAGCGGCCAAACGGGAGCGGGGGGCCTGAGGGGCGTGGGCGAACTTCTTCCTTTCCTCAGCCGCGGCCGCGACAGCGGTCAATGGACGCCGGCAGAGCGCGCGCGGCTGGAGGCGATGGCCGGCCAGTACGGCGGCGGCGACGGCCTGGAGGTGGTCTACGGCGTCAGCGACGCGGGCGACCCGTGGTGCGCGGTCAAGGATCAGGACGACGAGGTGCTGGTCCACGTGGCGCGGATCGGCGAACGGTTCGTGGCGCATTTCCCGCTCGAGGACGCGCTGGCGGAGGGCGGCGATCTCTATTCCACGCTGCGTGAGTATCTGCGGACGCACGAAGAGGGCGTGGTCGTGGCGTTCGGCCCCGGCAGCCGCGAGGGCCAGGCCCTGGTCGCCCTGCTGTTCGCCACCGGCGTCATGGAGCACGAGCTGACTGCGGCCGCGCCGGCGCTGGCGCAGGCCGCGGCCGACGTGGCGGCGGCGCTTCAGCTCGAGACCAAGTCGCCGCTGCCGGAGCCGCTGGCCGACGCGCCGCCGTCGTCGGCGCAAGACGAGGAGCCGCCGCCGGCGGAGCCCGCCCGAACGCATCCACCCGGGCACGCGGCGGCCCGGGCCGAGCCTGCGCCGCAGCTCGCGGCGGGAACGCCGACGCGTGATCACGCCGCGCCGCCGCCCGAGGCCGAGGCGGCGGACGCCGAACCCGATCACCTGGAGGTCGCAGCCGCCCCTCCGGCCGCTCGGCCGCTGGAGATCCGCGGCGGCGACGGAGACGACCTGCTGGTCGGCGGAGCGGGGGCCGAACATCTGCTGGGCGGCGCCGGGGACGACACCCTGATCGGCGGCGGCGGGCGCGACACCCTGGACGGCGGCGCCGGGGACGACGAGATCCACCTGGCTCCGGAGGCGCTGGCGATCGGCGGGGCCGGGGCCGACACCTTCGTCATCCACCGCCCCGCCGCGCTCGGAGGGCCGGACACCCTGCTCGGCGTCGTCGGCGACTTCCGTCGCGAGGAGGGCGACCAGCTGGTGACCTTCGAGGGCCGCACCATCACGCCGGAGACGAATCAGCTGGAGGGGCGCCCCGAAGCCGCCGAGGCGGCCGACGCCGACGGCGTCGTGACGCGAACGTCAGGCGAGGACCTGCGCGTGCAGGTCGACTTCGACGAGGATGGAGTGTTCGACGGCTTCGTCTTGTTGCGGGCGCCTCCGGAGGCGCCGCCGCCGGAGGGCGAGGCTGACGGGCTGTTGACGCCGCCGGCGCCGCAGCCCCACGATTGGATCGGCCTCTGAGCTGATCAGGCGGCGCCGGCGCGCTTACGGGCGCGCTGAGCGTCGAGGTCGCGGATCGCGTTCTCCATGATCCGTTTGAGGGAGAAGTAGAACTCCGACATCTCGGCGACGCGCGTCCCGGCGCGCGCCTTGGCCACCGTGCCGCAGGCGTTCTCCAACAGGGCGCCGACCTGGCCGAGCAGGGCGCACTGCTCCAGCAAGGGGGCGGCGTAGTTGTCGGTGGCGGCGTAGAGCAGCCGCTTGCTGCCGGGTTCGCCGTAGCGGCGGACGTGACCGCAGCGCTCCAGCACCTTGGCGGCGTTCCAGGCGCCGCCCTTGCTCAGCTCGAGGTCCGAAGCGATCTGATCGAGGCTGACCGGCGCCTGCTGGAGCAGCAGATAGCCATAGAGGCGTCCCGAGCTGAGCGGCATGCCGCGGAACGCGAGCAGGGCGGCGAACTCGTCCATGAAGCGCCGCTCGTCATCGCCCAGGCGATCGGGAATATTCAGCATCTTGTGAATATTCCTGATGTGTGGGACGCAATCAAGCCGAGCGAGAAGAGACGCGCCCGAAGCGTCGCGCAAATGCGGTGGGAGGACCAGAGATGAGTTTCGTCGAGCGCTACGGGCCGTGGGCGGTGGTCGCCGGGGCCTCGGAAGGCACCGGCCGCGAGTTCGCCCGGCATATCGCGGCCAAGGGCGTGAACCTGATCCTGCTCGCCCGGCGCGAGGGGCCGCTGGCGGAGCTGGCCAGCGAAATCCGTCGTGAGAGCGGGGTGGAAGTCGTCACGGGCAGCGTCGACCTGGCCAAGCTCGACGCGGTCGAGCAGATCGCCGCCGTCGTGGGCGATCGCGAGGTCGGGCTCTACGTCAACAACGCCGGCGCCGACCCCAACGGCAAGCGGTTCCTCGACAACGACCTGCAGAATTGGGTCGATCTCGCCCAGCGCAACGTGATGACGACGCTGAAGGCCTGCCACCACTTCGCCGGACCGATGCGGGCGCGCAAGCGCGGCGGGGTGCTGCTGGTCAACTCCGGCGCCTGCTACGGCGGCGGCAGCTTCCTGGCGACCTACGCGGCCAGCAAGGCGTTCGACCTGGTGTTCGCCGAAGGGCTCTGGGCGGAGCTGCGCGACCACGGGGTCGACGTGCTGAGCCTGGTGCTGGGGCAGACGGACACGCCGGCCTACCGCGCGCTGCTGGCCGCCAAGGGACTGCCGCTGCCGACGAACTGGGCCGCGCCGGCCGACGTCGCGCGGGTCGGCCTGGAGCAGCTGCCGCACGGGCCGATCTTCAACTGGGGCCAGACCAACGACGTCGCCGGCTACGCGCCGAACTCGCCGGATCAGCGCCGCGCGCGGATTCTGATGATCGATCAGCACAGCCGCAGCACCTTCGGAGACGACTGAGATGAGCGACGCCGACACCTTGAAGGCGCTGGCCGACCGCCAGGCGATCACCGACCAGATCTATCGCTATTGCCGCTCGATGGACCGCATCGACGCCGAGCTCGGCTATTCGGTGTTCCACGAGGACGCCACCGTTGACTACGGCGAGGAGGTCTTCCAGGGGACCGGCCGGGCGTTCATCGACCACGTCTGCGCCCAGCACGCGCAGACGCTGATCCACCACCACGAGGTGACGAACATTCTCATCGAGCTGGACGGCGATCGGGCCGGGAGCGAGGCCTACGTGTTCTCGGACCTGCGCTTCATGCACGGCGAACAGCTGAAGCAGGTGACCACCTGGGGCCGCTACATCGACCAGTGGTCGCGCCGCGCGGGACGCTGGGCGATCGACCGGCGCATCGCCATCCGCGACTTCTCCGAGGTCCGCGACGTGGTCGCCATGCCGCTGCCGGAGCGCGGCCGGCGCGACCGAACCGATCCTTCCTACCGTGTCCTGAAAGGCTGACGATGAGCCAGATCCGTACCTCCGTGATGTTCGACATGCGCGCGCCCGCCTTCGGGACGCCGACGGCCGAGCTCTACGCCGCGGCGCTGGAGATGGCCGCCTTCGCGGACGAGGCCGGTGTGGCCAGCGTCAACCTGATGGAGCACCACGCCTCGGAGGACGGCTACCTGCCGCAGCCGTTCGTGATGGGCGGCGGGGTGGCGGCGCGCACCAAGCGCTGCCGCATCAGCCTGGGGGCGGTGATCCTGCCGCTGCACGACCCGGTGAAGATCGCCGAGCAGATCGCGGTGCTCGACCTGATGAGCAACGGGCGGCTGCAGGTGATCTTCGGCGCCGGCTACGTCGCCGAGGAGTTCGCCGCGTTCGGCGTCTCGCTGAAGGACCGCGGCCGGCTGCTGGACCAGGGCATCGAGGTGATCCTGCGGGCGCTGCACGGCGAGCGCTTCCAGGCCCCGGACGGCCGGCCGGTGTTCGTCCGGCCGCTGCCGGTGCAGAAACCGGAGAACATCCTGATCGTCGGCGGCGGGGTCGAGGCCTCGGCGAAGCGGGCGGCGAAGTTCGGTCTCGGCATCTCGCCGCTGCGGCCGGAGCTGGTGGACATCTATGAAGCCGAGTGCGCCAAGCTGGGCCGCCAGCCGGGCCCGCGCTTCAGCCCGGCGGGGCTGAGCAACGTCCACCTGACGCGCGATCCCGAAGCGACCTGGGCCAAGGTGATGCCGCACCTGAAGCACGTGATCACCGAGTACGCCAAGTGGGCCGACGCCGAGCCCAACTCCAACTCGCCGTTCCGTGGGCTGCTGACCAACGACGAGGCGCTGAAGCGCTGCGGGATGTTCAACGTCATGACACCGGAGGAGCTGGTGGAGCGGGCGCCCGTCGCCGTCAGCGAGCACGGGTCGATCAGCTTCATGCCGCTGATCGGCGGGCTGAAGCCCGAGACCGGCTGGGAGAGCCTGGAGCTCCTGAAATCGGTGCTGCCGAAGCTGCAGCGGCGGCCGGTCGCGGCGTAACGACAACAAGACGACAAGGGAGGCGCGCGATGAGGGCGGCCTATCTGGAGAACGGCGAGATCCGCGTCGGCGATCAAGCGGACCCCGAGCCGAAAACCGGCCAGGTGCTGGTGCGCACCCATCGGTGCGCGCTGTGCGCTTCGGACGCGCACTTCTTCTGTTCCGGGCCGCACGTCGTCGAGATGTCGAAGAAGTACGGCGGCCCCTATGCGAGCGTCGACCTCAGCAAGCCGATCGTCATGGGCCACGAGTTCGTCGGCGAGATCGTGGACTACGGCCCGGGCAGCCGGCGGCCCCTGAAGACCGGCGCGCGGGTCACCTCCGCGCCGATCATGCGCCAGGGCGGTCAGGTCGGGATCATCGGCTACGGCGCCGGCCTGCCCGGCGGGTTCGGCGAGTACATGCTGCTCGACGAGGACTTCATGATGGAGATCCCCGAGGAGCTCGACGACGACCAGGCGGCGCTGATCGAACCGCTGGCGGTGGGCCTGGAGCACGCCCGCGCCGGCGATCCGCAGCCGGGCGAGATTCCGCTGGTGGTCGGCTGCGGCGCGATCGGCCTTGGCGTCATCGCCGGGCTGCGGCTGAAAGGGGTCGGTCCGATCATCGCCACCGACTTCGACGCGGGCCGCCGCGAGCTGGCGCTGAAGATGGGGGCGGAGATCGCCATCGACCCGCGCGAGCGCTCGCCCTACGAGCCGCTGCCGGAGCTCGGCGGACGGCGGGTGAACCTGGTCTATGAGAACGTCGGCAAGCCCGGCATGCTGAACCAGATCATCACCAGCCTGCCGTTCGGCGCGCGGATCGTCGTCGGCGGCTTCTGCCTGGAGCCGGAGGAGATTTTCGTCGCGGCGGCGCAGTCCAAGCGGTTGCGGATCAACTTCGCCGCCGGCGAGGAGCCGCAGGACATGGAGCTGGCGATGCGCTCGATCGCCGACGGGCGGATCGACGTGCGTCCGTGGCTGGGCGGCCGCATCGGCCTCGACGGCGTCGCCGAGGCGCTGGTGAAGATGAACGACCCGGCCTCGCCGGTGCGCACGGTGGTGGATCCCCGGACCTAGGCGTGGCGTGATTTCCCTGCCCCGCGTTCCGCGGGAGGGATGGGCGCTAGCGGATCCGCTCCGGGGCCAGGACCATGGCGCCGCTTTCGCGCAGGCGTGCCTGGGCGGCGTGGTCGATGATCGCCTCGGCCCGCGGGTCGCTGAACACCCAGGCGAGGGCGGCGAGGGTGCGGGCGGAGGCGGCCTCCAGGCCGAGCAGCTTCTGCAGCGCCGCGACCGAGGAGGTCGGCGGGGTCATCCGCTTGAGCCGCGGCTCGCCGGAGATGCCGGCGAGCGCCTTGGCGCGGTCGACCGCGTCGTAGAAGCCGCCGAGCTGATCCACCAGGCCGAGCTCGCGCGCCTGGGCGCCGGTCCAGACGTGGCCGCGGGCGATCTCCTGCACGCGGGTGAGCGGCAGCTTGCGGCCCTCGGCGACGCGGGTGAGGAAGTTGGCGTAGATCTGGTCCATCCAGCCGGCGAAGGCGGCGCGCTCCTGCGGAGTGAACTCGCGCGAGGTCCCGAAGGCGCCGGCGTAGGAGCTGCCGACGCCGAGCTGGCGGATGTCGACGCCGTAGCGGGCGAGCGCCGGGCCGACCGCCAGCTTGCCGCCGAACACGCCGATCGAGCCGGTGAGGGTGGTCGGCTGGGCGACGATCGAGGAGGCCTGCGAGGCCACCCAGTAGCCGCCCGAGGCGCCGTAGGTCCCCATCGAGACCACGACCGGCTTGCCGGCGGCCTTGGCCGCGCGGATCGAGGCGAGGATCTGCTCCGAGGCGGTGTCGGAGCCGCCGGGGGAGCTGAGCCGCAGGACGATGGCTTTGACGTCCTTGGCCTTGATGGCGTCGTAGAAGGCCTCGGAGACGTCGTCGGAATAGATGTTGCCGCCGCCGGTGAACGGATTGCGCGCGCCGTCCTTGCCGGTGACGATCGGGCCTTCCGCCTCGATCACGGCGATGGCGGGGCCGCTGGCGGCCGTGCGCTTGCGACCGCGGCTGTAGTCGTCGAAGGCGATGGTGTCGGCGCCGGAGCCGGCCTTCTTCAGCAGCGCCTGTTCGGCGTCGCGCACCTGGCCGATGCGATCGATCAGCCGCAGCTGCATGGCCTTCTCGGCGAGATAGGGGCCGGCCTCGATGGTGCGGCGCAGCTCCGCCGGAGGCAGCCGCCGGTCGGCGGCGGCCGCGGCGAGGTTGGAGGCGTACACCGAGCCCATCCAGGACAGCTGCGCCTGGCGGTGGGCCGGGGTGTAGTCGTCGTAGAGGTAGCCGTTGACGGCGTTCTTGTACTCGGCGCGCTGCTCGAAGTCGGCCTTCACGTCGAACTTGTCGAAGAAGCGCCGCAGGAACATGTCCTCGGTGGCGAGCCCGGTCACCTGGAAGGACGAGGCGGGCTGCATCCAGAACTCGTCGGCCGCGGCGCCGAGCATGTAGGTCGCGGTGACCACGCCCGAGGGATAGAGGCCCTGGCTGTGGGCGACGACGGTCTTGCCGGCGGCGCGGAAGCGGCGGATCGCCTGGCGCAGCTCGTCGGCCGCGGCCGGTTCGATGCCCCCGTCGGGCAGGCGGATCAGCAGCGCCTTCACCCGGTCGTCGCTCTCCGCCCGGTGCAGGGTCTCGACGATCTTCATGACCGAGTTGCCGCGCTGTCCGAGGCCGACCAGCGGGTTCTGCGGCGACTGGTCGGTGAGCGGATCGCGCAGGTCGAGTTCGAGGACGGCTTTCGCCGGGGTCGGCTCCGGCCCGGCCGCGCCGGCGGCGATCGCGAGCAGCACGATGGGCACGCCGATCAGAAAGAGCATCAAGCCCGCGAACACCCCCGCCGCGGTCATCAGGAACTGCTTCATCGTCGATCAGCCAAGCCTCGCGCGTCGGCGCTATCCGCGGGTCGTCGCATACATTGACGACGGCGAAAAGGGATTGGGGGAGGGCCACGGGCACCTCACTGAACGAGCTTGCCGACAAGGCGGCCCAACCGGTGCGAGCGGCGCCGCGCAGGCCCGCGCTCATTGAAGACCGGCGTCATCTCTGAGAGGGTGAAGCCCGAACAAGAGAACGCCCGGCCAGCGCCAGGGCGCGCAAAGGGAGGAGCGCCCGATGCGGGCGAGCATCAGCCATCCCGACAAGCTGTTTATCGGCGGCCGCTGGGTCGCGCCCGCGTCCGGCGCGACGATAGAGGTGTTGAACGCCGCGACCGAGGAGCTCTTCGCCGAGGTCGCGGAAGCCGGCGCCGACGACGTCGACCGCGCCGTCGCCGCCGCGCGCGCGGCGTTCGACGAGGGGCCGTGGCCGCGGATGAGCCCGCAGGATCGCGCCGGCCCTCTTCGCGCCCTGGCGGCGGAGATCGACGCGCGCGCCGAGCCGGCGGCGCTGGCGCTGAGCTGTGAGACCGGGATGATCGCCGGGGCCGCGCAGATGATGGCCCACGCTCCCGGCGCGATCTACGCCAAGACCGCCGGATACACCGACAGCTTCGCGTTCGAGCAGAAGCGCCAGACCAGTCCCGGCGGCGCTGCGGCGGGCCTGCTGGTGCACGAGCCGGTCGGCGTGGTGGCGGCGATCGTCTCCTGGAACGGCCCGGCGGCGGGGATCGCGCAGAAGGTCGCCCCGGCGCTGCTTTGCGGCTGCACAGTGATCGTCAAGTGTTCGCCCGAGGCCCCGACCGCCGGCTACCTGCTGGCCGAGGCGTGCGAGAAGATCGGCCTGCCGCCCGGCGTGGTGAACGTCTTGACCGCGGATCGTGAGGTCTCCGAACGGCTGGTCCGCCACGGCGGGGTCGACATGGTGGCGTTCACCGGCTCGACGGCGACGGGCCAGCGCATCGCCTCGATCTGCGGCGAGCGGATCGCCCGCTACCAGCTGGAGCTGGGCGGCAAGTCGCCGGCGGTGATCTTCGACGATTTCGATCTCGGCGAAGCGGCGCAGATCCTGGCCGGCGCGGCGCGGTTCCTGAGCGGCCAGGTCTGTGCCTCGCTGACGCGGTTCATCGTCACGACGGGCCGGCACGACGACTTCGTCGACGCGCTGTCCGCGGCGTTCGGCGCCACGCGGGTCGGCGATCCGTTCGATCCGGCGGTGCAGATGGGGCCGCTGGCGAGCGCGCGCCAACGCGCGCGGGTCGAGGGCTACATCGCCAAGGGCCGGGCGGAGGGGGCGCGACTGGCCGCCGGCGGCGGCCGTCCGAGGCATCTGGACCGCGGCTGGTTCGTCGAGCCCACGGTGTTGGCCGACGTGGACAACGGCTCGACGATCGGGCGAGAGGAGATCTTCGGCCCGGTGCTGAGCGTGATCCGGGCGCGCGACGAGGCCGATGCGGTGCGCCTGGCCAACGAGACCGCCTACGGGCTGAACGCCACGGTGTTCACGCATGACGCCGAGCGCGCCTATGAGCGCAAGACCGTGCTGCTCGAGGCCTATCCCGGACACCTTGCGCAGACCTGAGCGCTCACCGAGCGGAAAGGGAAGGGACCATGCCTGTGAAATCGCGCGCCGCGGTGCTGTTCAAGCGGGGCGAGCCGCTGCGGATCGAGACCCTGGACGTGGCCGACCCGGGGCCTGGGGAGGTGCTGATCAAGCTGGCGGCCACCGGGCTCTGCCATTCCGACCTGCACCTGATCGACGACAAGATCGAGTACGCCATGGCCTATCCGCTGCCGTTGGTGGCGGGTCACGAGGGCATGGGCGTGGTCGTCGCCGCCGGTCCCGGCGCGCCGGCGCAGGAGGGGGACATGGTGATCCCCTACCTGCTGCCCGACTGCGGCGAGTGCGTGTTCTGCAAGTCCGGCCGGACCAACATGTGCGTCCAGCTGGGCCGGTCGACCCGCGCCGACGGCAAGGCCTATTTCTCGTTGAACGGCCAGCGGGTCACCGCCGCCAGCGGCACGGGCACCTTCTCCGAGTACGTCTGCGTGCCCGGCGACCAGGTGGTGAAGGTCAATCCGCAGGCCAAGCCCGATCCGGGCTGCTGCATCGGCTGCGCGGTGACGACCGGCGTCGGGTCGGCCCTGCTCGTCGCCAAGGTCTACGCCGGCGCGTCGGTGGTGGTGTTCGGCGCCGGCGGCGTCGGGCTGAACGTGGTCCAAGGGGCCAGGATCGCCGGCGCGCGGACGATCATCGCCGTGGACGTCAACGACGAGAAGGCGGAGATCGCCCGGCGGATGGGCGCGACCCACTTCCTGAACGCGGCGACGGAGAACCTGCCGGCCGAGGTCGCCAGGCTGACCGGCATGGGCGCGGACTTCGCCTTCGACACCGTCGGGACCATGGCGGTCGTGCGCCAGGCGCTGGCCTGCCTGCACCGCGGCGGCTGGGCCGAGCTGGTGCGAATCGCGATCGACCAGGAGCCCGAGGCGGCGATGCGGCTTGCCGAGTTCGGCGGCAAGACCTACCGGGGCTCGATGATGGGCGGCGCCAAGCGCGCCGACGTCGCCCGATTCGTCGACTGGTATGTCGACGGCACGCTGAAGCTGGACGACGGCTTCGTCTCGCACCGGCTGCCGCTGGAGCGAATCAACGAGGGCTTCGAGCTGATGCGGCAGGGCAAGACCGCGCGCGCGGTGGTGCTGTTCGACTAGAGCGCCACGGTAGCGTGTCCGGCGGACCGGGTCGTCGGACCGCTGACATATGGGGAATTCGAGGGGCGAGGACTTCGACCCCGGTGGGCCCGGGGGAAGATGGTCGGAGTGGCAGGATTCGAACCTGCGACCCCCGCGTCCCGAACGCGGTGCTCTACCAGACTGAGCCACACTCCGACTTGGAGGCGGGCTTATAGGCGAGCATTTCGGGCGCTGCAACGCCCCTTTTTCATACTGACGTTATTCTTTTGAGGCGTTGCATCCCGAAAGCCGCTTTGCTATCTGAGCCGCCTCGCGAGGGGACACCCCTCTGCGCCGTTCCTGCTGGGGAATGGTGTAATGGTAACACTGCGGTTTTTGGTACCGTCATTCTAGGTTCGAGTCCTAGTTCCCCAGCCACTTTCCC
>Ga0164243_10001193_pt1 | contig 44842 bp, 33 predicted proteins | sample OricompcompostOP_FD_108781 | JGI IMG/M metagenome (GOLD analysis project Ga0164243, IMG submission 108781) | Organic Plus compost microbial communities from Emeryville, California, USA - Original compost - Organic plus compost (OP) | ecosystem: Engineered > Solid waste > Mixed feedstock >...
CGGAGCCGGAGCATGCCAGCGTGGCCCCGGCGAGGGTGAGGACGGCCACCGGGAACGCCAGGCGCCGCGCCGCCGTGGCGAACCTGCGTCGATCGCCCGGCACCCCGCTGTCGACCACCCCACTCTCGACCACCCCGGCACCGACCCCCCGATCGTCCGTCCCCGGCAGGAGCCGGGGTTACTGCGTGGTAGCTCCCGCCACGCTACCGCCGGCCCGGTGCGGGAGCCGCGCCACCGGTCGCCCCGGGCTCGTCGACGGCCAGCCCGTAGACCCGTCGGCGGGGCAGCCCGAAGGTGGTGGCGACCTCGTCGACCGCGTCCCTCGTGGTGGCGCCGCGCTCGCGGGCCGCGGCGAGGGCGGCCCGCACCGTGTCATCGTCGGCGACCTCCGGCGCAGGGGCCCCGTCGAGCACCAGCACGTACTCCCCCCGGGGCTCGATCTCGGCGCACCGGGCGACCGCGCCCTCCAGGCTCCCCCGCCACAGCTCCTCGTGGAGCTTGGTGAGCTCGCGGGCCAGCACCACCCGTCGGGTCGGCCCGCAGGCGGCGGCCAGGTCGGCCAGGGTGCGGGCCAACCGGTGGGGCGCCTCGTAGAGCACGACGGTGCGACGCTCGGCCGCCACCGCGGCCAGGCGCTCGGTGCGCCCCGAGCCCTTCCGGGGCAGGAAGCCCTCGAACACGAAGCGACCGGTGGGCAGGCCGCTCACCACCAGCGCGGCGACCGCGGCGGACGGCCCGGGCACCACCTCGACCCGGTGGCCGGCGGCCGAGGCGGCGGCCACCAGGCGCTCACCCGGGTCGGAGATGCCGGGCGTGCCGGCGTCGGTCACCACCGCCACCCGCTGGCCCCGGTCGAGCCGGCGGAGCACGTCGGCGACGGCGCGGGCCTCGGTGTGGTCGTTGACGACCAGCAGGGCGGGAGCGCTGACCCCGGCGTGGGCGAGCAGCCGACCCGTGCGACGGGTGTCCTCGCACGCCACCGCGTCGGCCCGAGCCAGCTCCTCGACCGCCCGGGGCGACAGGTCACCGAGGTTCCCGATCGGGGTGGCCACGAGGACGAGGGCGCCGTTCACCGCACCTCCAGCCGATCGCCCACCTTCACGCCCCACCGGTCGAGGGTGCCGGCCTCGCACTCCAGCACCCCGCGGGATCGCCACACCACGCGGCCGACGCGGTTCGGGACCATGGTGGCGGTGCGCAGCACGGTGAGGTCGCCGTCGAGGTGAGCCACGTCGATCGGGAAGCGCATGCCCACGGTGTGCACCGAGCGGGCCGGGCGCAGGAGGAGCGCCCCCTCGATGCCGTCGCGGCCGAGGAGGCCGCGCCCGCGGGCCCGGCGCGTCTCGGCCACCTCGAGGGTGGCGAGCACCCGCCCGTCGAGCACGAGCCACCGTGAGGTGGAGGGCGACGGGTCCGGCATGGCCGGCATGCTACGAGCGGCACGCCGGCACCGCGACCAGGCTCGCGCTCAGACGTTGAAGCGGAACTCCATGACGTCGCCGTCCTCGACCACGTAGTCCTTGCCCTCGACCCGGAGGATGCCCGCGTCGCGGGCCTTCGACCACGAGCCGACCTCGAGGAGGTCGTCCCAGTGGATGACCTCGGCCCGGATGAAGCCGCGCTCGAAGTCGGTGTGGATCACGCCCGCGCACTGCGGCGCCTTCCACCCGGCCCGGAACGTCCACGCCCGGGTCTCCTTCTCGCCGGTGGTGAAGTACGTGCGCAGGCCGAGCAGCTGGTAGGCGGTGTGGAGGAACCGGGGCAGGGCGCCCTCGCCGAGGCCCAGGCCCTCGAGCATCTCGGCCCGCTCATCGGCGTCGAGCTGGGCGGCCTCGGCCTCGAGCTGCACGCACATGCCGATGACCTCGCCGTGGCCGCCGAACTCCTCGACCACCGGGGCGGTCACCTCGTCGATGCGGTCGAGGTCGTCCTCGCTCACGTTGACGATGGCCAGCACCGGCTTGTTGGTGAGGAGGAAGTACCCCTTCACCAGGGCGCGGGTCTCCGCGTCGAGGTCGCTGCGGTAGATCGGCGTGCCCTCGGCCAGCACCGCGTGGCACCGCTCCAGGGCGGCGACCTCGTCGGCGATGCTGCGGTCCTGCTTGGCGGCCTTGCGGCGCTTGTCGATCTGGTTCTCGACCGTCTCGAGGTCGGCCAGGGCGATCTCGGTCTCGACGATGCGCAGGTGCTCGAGCGGGTCGGCCGGTCCCGGCACGTCGTCGTCGGCGAAGGCCCGCAGGACGAAGACGATGGCGTCGGACTCGCGGATGTTGGCGAGGAACTTGTTGCCCAGGCCCTCACCTGTGCTCGCCCCCTCGACGAGACCGCCGATGTCGACGAACTGCACGCTGGCGGGGATGACGTTGCGGCTGCCGGACATGGCGGCCAGCTGGTCGAGCCGGGCGTCGGGCACCTTGGCCACGCCCACGTTGGGGTCCTTGGTGGCGAACGCGTAGGGCGCCGCCAGCGCGCTCCCCCCGCTCAAGGCGTTGTACAGGGACGACTTGCCCGCGTTGGGCAGGCCCACGAATCCGAAGCGCTCCATCGGGCGGGCAGGGTAGCGGTCACCGCCCCACCCACCGAACCCGCGGTCCGCCACGCCACCGGCCCCGACCCCGTCCCGACCTCGTCCGACCGGTTCCCGTGGCGTTCCGGGACGCCATGAGGTCCGATCCGATGACAGGAACGGGGACGTCGGGCGACAGGGCGGCGACCGTAGAGTCGTCGCCGTGACCGCCCCTGCCGACGCCGCCATCGAGGCGCTCCACCGCATCGTCTACCTCCTCGACCGCACCCTGGCCCCCTCGTCGAAGGTGCGGGCCTACCAGCGGGCGGCCGAGCTGGTGGCGGCCATGGCCCCCGACGAGCTGGAGCGCCGGGTCGAGGAGGGCACCCTCCAGGAGCTGTCCGGCATCGGTCCCTCCACCAGCTCGGTGATCACCGCCGCGGTGCGGGGTGAGGTGCCGACGAAGCTGGCCGACCTGGAGCGCTCGTCGGTGCTGCCGCTCAGCGACGCCGGCCGCCCCTACCGGGAGGCGCTCCGGGGCGACTGCCACACCCACTCCACGTGGAGCGACGGTGGTGCGTCCATCGCCGAGATGGCCCGCACCGCGGCCGGGCTGGGCCACGAGTACCTCGTCGTGACCGACCACTCCCCCCGGCTCACCGTCGCCCACGGCCTGAACCGCGAGCGGCTCGAGGCCCAGCTGGAGGAGATCGCCCGCCTGAACGTCGAGCTGGCCCCGTTCCGGGTGCTCACCGGGATCGAGGTCGACATCCTCGAGGACGGCGCCCTCGACGGCGACGACGACCTCCTCGGCCGCCTCGACCTGGTGGTGGCCAGCGTGCACTCCAAGCTGTCGATGGACGCGGAGGCGATGACCCGGCGGATGGTGCTCGCCGCCGCCCACCCCCACGTCGACGTGCTCGGCCACCTGACCGGGCGCAAGCTCCGGGCCCGGGTGCCGATGCCGGGCGACGAGCCCGAGGTGGCCCGGACGCAGTCCTCCTTCGACCCCGAGCTGGTGTTCGCGGCGTGCGCCCGCTTCGACACCGCGGTGGAGATCAACTGCCGACCCGAGCGCCAGGACCCGCCCGACGAGCTGCTCGAGCTCGCCCTGGGCTGGGGCTGCCGGGTGGCGATCGACACCGACGCCCACGCACCGGGACAGCTCGAGTGGCAGGTCTACGGGTGCGACAAGGCGGCCCGCCACGGCATCGAGCTCGACCGCATCGTCAACACCATGGGTGCCGACGAGCTGGTCGAATGGGCCGCCTCCCACGCCGCCGGGTAGCATCTCGCCCCTATGTCGAAGAAGACCTCGAAGCGTCGGACCAACGCCAAGCGCAAGGCGGCCAACCACGGCCGCAAGCCCAACGCGGGTCGCTGAACGCCCCCCTCCCTCCCCCTCCCCCCACCCCTCGGGGCGACCTCGTCGAGGCCCGCCACGGTCGGCGCGTCGCGGATCCGTTCCGCTGGCTCGAGGCCGACGACGACCCCGAGGTCGCCGCATGGGTCGCAGCTCAGAACGGCCGCACGGAGCTCGCCCTCGGCGCCGTCCCGGGCCGGGACGAGCGGCGCGCCCGGGTGCTGGCGCGCCTGCGCGCCGGCACGTCGGTGGCGCCCCGGGTCGGTGGACGCCGGGTCTTCACCCTCGAGCGCTGGGGTGACCTCGACCAGGCCGTCGTGGTGGTGCGCCCGGCGACCGCACCGGGGCGGGCCCGCACCCTCGTCGATCCGCACCGCCTGACCGGCGACCCGACCGCGGCGATCGACTGGTTCCACCCCTCGCCGGACGGGCGTCTGCTCGCCTACGGCGTGTCCACCGGGGGCGACGAGCGCTCCACCCTCCAGGTCCTCGACGTCGCCACCGGGGAGCACCTCCCCGACCGCATCCCGCACACCCGGGCGGCCTCGGTGGCGTGGGAGCCGGACGGGCGCGGGTTCCTCTACACCCGCTACCCGGGCGGTGAGCGGCCCGATCCCGCCGGCGACGACGCCGCCGCCCGGGGAGAGCGACGCCACGTGTTCCACCACCGCCTCGGGGGCGCGTGGACCCGCGACCCGGTGGTGTGGGACGCCCTCCCCGACCCGACCGCCTGGGCGTCGGTGTCGCTGTCGGCCGACGGCCGGTGGATGCTGGTGCACCTGTCGGTGGGCTGGAGCCGCACCGACGTGCACCTGGTCGACCGGGCCACGGGCGCGCGGACGGTGCTGATCGAGGGGGTCGACGCCCGCACCGAGCTCGAGATCGTGGCCGACCAGGTCATCGGGGTCACCACCCTCGACGCCGACCGGGGCCGCGTCGTGTCCGCACCCCTGGCGTCGGCCTGGCACGACCACTGGTGCACGATCGTCCCGGAGTCCGACGCGGTCATCGAGGCCACCGCCTGCACGCCGTCGTCGCTGCTCGTCCTCACCAGCCGCACCGCGGTGTCGCACCTCGACCGCCACGCCCTCGACGGCACCAACCGCACGCCGGTGGCGCTGCCGGTCACCGGCACCGTCAGCGGGCTCGACGCCTCCCCCGACCGCGATGAGGCGTTCCTGTCGATCTCCGGCTTCGCCACGCCGTCGGCGACGGTGCGGTGGAGCGGCGACGCACCCGCGGGACCGGTCACGGACTGGAGCCAGCTCGCTGGCGAGGCGGACGACGTCGTGGTGGAGCAGGTGCGCTACCCGTCCACCGACGGCACCTCGGTGCCCATGTTCCTGGTGCGCGCGGCCACCACCACACCGGGGCCAGACACCCCGTGCGTCCTCGGCGGCTACGGCGGGTTCAGCATCTCGATGGGCCCCACGTACTCACCGCTCGTCGCCGAGGTGTGCGCCGCCGGGGGCCTCTACGCGGTGGCCTGCGTGCGCGGCGGCGCCGAGGAGGGCGAGGCGTGGCACCGGGCCGGCATGCGGGAGCACAAGGAGCGCTCGTTCGACGACGTCACGGCGGCGGTCGACTGGCTCGTCGCGCGGGGCCTGACGAGCCGGGAGCGCCTCGCCATCCGGGGAGGCTCCAACGGCGGCCTGCTCATGGGCGCGGCCCTCACCCGCCGGCCCGACCTGTGCGCCGCCGCCCACGTGGCGGTCCCGCTCCTCGACATGGTGCGCTACACCGAGTTCCTGCTGGGTCGGTTGTGGGTTCCGGAGTACGGCGACCCCGACGTGCCCGAGCAGCTCGACTGGCTGCTCGCCTACTCCCCGTACCACCACGTGGTGGACGGCACGTGCTACCCGGCGGTGCTGCTGACCGCGGCGGAGGGCGACTCCCGGGTGCACCCCATGCACGCCCGCAAGATGGCGGCCCGCCTCCAGGAAGCCACCAGCTGCGGCGAGCGCCGCCCGGTGCTCTACCGCGAGGAGGCCCGGGCCGGGCACGGGCAGGGCAAGCCGGCGTCGGCCCAGGCCGACGAGATCGCCGACGTGCTCGGGTTCCTCCTCAGCCAGATCGGAGCCCTCGACGCCCCTCGGTAGGATCGTCCGCCGTGCCCAGCGAACCCTCCAAGGAACTCATCACCGTCCCCAACCCCGAGCCGGGGCGTGACTACCAGATCGTCTGCGAGACCGACGAGCTCACCTGCCTCTGCCCGGTCACCGGCCAGCCCGACTTCGCCACCGTCCGGATCACCTACGTGCCCGACGAGCTGATCGTGGAGCTGAAGAGCCTCAAGATGTACCTGTGGAGCTTCCGCGACGAGGGTGCGTTCCACGAGGCGGTCACCAACGAGATCCTCGACGACCTCGTGCGGGCCACGCTCCCCCGCCGAATGACGGTGGAGACCATCTGGAAGGTCCGCGGCGGCATCGCCACCACGGTCACCGCGTCGCACCCGAGCTGATCCCCTCCCAGCCGTAGCCGTCGGGGCCGCCCGCCGCGAGCGGGCGGCTACTCGGCGCCGGGCGTCTCCGGCGGCACCTCGGTGCGCTCCATCACCGACTCCGGCGGGGCCTGGTCCGGCGGGGGCGTGGTGTTGCCCGCGGACAGGTCGACGTACTGGCCGATGCGCTTGAGCACGGCCCACGAGAGGCGGTTGCCGCCGACCGTCGAGAGGTGGACGCCGTCCTTCTGGCGCAGGCCCCGGGAGACGCCGTCGGCGTTGGGCGCGTCGGACACGTACTGCATGTTGGCGTCCGAGAAGAACGGCCAGGAGTCGAAGTACTGGATCCACGGCCGGGACTGGGCCTCGCTCCAGTAGATGTAGTTGAGCTGGTCCATCTCGTGGACGCCCGAGCCCGGTCGCATCACCGGGGCGCCGACCCAGATCACCAGGCGGTCGTTGTCGGGGTCCTTGAGGAGGTCCATGGTGGCGGCGACCCGTCGGCGGTACTCGGCGAGCCACTCCGGGGTGCCCCGCTGGAAGACGGTGCCGTCGGTGCCGGTCATGCCCTGGCCGTCGTTGGCGCCGAACATCACGACCATCACCTGCGGGTCGGTCGGCAGCACGTCCTTCACGAAGTGCTCGGGCCAGTTGAAGTAGTCGGGACGGGCCAGGCCGGTGGACACCCGGTAGTCGAGGGTCGGGTCCATGACCCCGGTGGAGGCCACGACCTGCTGCATCGAGGTGCCGAAGGTCTGGGTGATGGAGTCGCCGCCGACCCAGAACCGCAGCTTGTTCGTGGGAGTCGGGGCCGGGATCTCGGGGAGCACCGGGGCCGGCGGCGCCTCGGTGGTGTCGGTCTGGCCGTCGGCCGTCTCGACCTCCTCCTGCTGGGCGAGCAGCTCGGACACGTCGATGTCGGTGCCCTGGTTCTTGCCGAGGGCGTCGTCGACCTCGCCCCGCAGCCAGGTCAGCTTGAAGGTGTCGCTCACGTCGGCGACCCAGTGGGCCACCTCGTTGCGCCAGCCGTCGCCCTTGGCGTTGCTCTTGCGGAGGGTGGCGTCCGCGTTCAGCACCATGGCGATGAGCAGGGCACACACCACCATGACGAGGATGATCCCGGCCGGCATGGTGCCCTCCTCCCGGGCCTGGAAGGGCCGGAAGAACGTGCGCCACCCGAACGGCGACCGGGACCGGCGCGGCGGCCGGGGCGGGTTCGGGCGAGGTGCGGTCATCGGGGCGAGAGTACCGGTCGGGTCGGGCGGGTTTCGGTCACGTCACCCTCAGAACTGGAAGTAGATGAACGGTGCGATGCCTTCCGGACCGAGGGCGTCGACCAGGACGAGGCCGAGGGCGAGGGCGACGATCTGCAGGGCCGGCGCCAGGCGGCCGAACCACACCTCCGCCTTCTCCGGGATGCGGGTGGGGACGAACTGGGAGGCGACGGCGGCGATCACCACGATGAGCACCAGCAGCGTGACCGCCGAGCGGTCGCCGCCGCCGAACAGCTGGCCCAGCATCTCGAAGGCCCCGTCGACCGACTGGGCCCGGAAGAACACCCAGGCCAGGCAGACGACGTTGAAGACCAGGAACCACTGCAGCGCCTTGACCAGCTGCGGCGGGAGGCCCAGCTCGTGACCCTTCCACTTCTCCTTCACCACCCGCTCGGCGACGAGGTAGCCGCCGTGGATGGCACCCCACACCACGAAGGTCCAGTTGGCGCCGTGCCAGAGGCCGCCCAGGAGCATCACCAGGAACAGGTTCCGGTAGGTGAAGAGCTTCGACCCCCGGTTGCCGCCGAGGGGGATGTAGAGGTAGTCGCGCAGCCAGCGCGAGAGGGTCATGTGCCAGCGGCGCCAGAAGTCCTGCAGCGACAGCGAGCGGTAGGGTGCGTCGAAGTTCTGCGGGAAGCGGAACCCGAGGAGCAGGGCGACGCCGATGGCGATGTCAGTGTAGCCGCTGAAGTCGGCGTAGATCTGGATGGCGTAGGCGTAGATCGCCCACAGCACCGACCAGCCGGAGTAGGCCTCGGGGAGGGCGAAGACCGGGTCGACGATCTGCGACGCCAGGTAGCTCGAGATCACGACCTTCTTGAACATGCCCCGGAAGATGAGCATGAACGCCTCGGCCGACCGCACCTTGCGGGGGTCGTGGTAGGCGTCGAGCTGGGGGTACAGCTCGTCGGCGCGCACGATCGGGCCGGCGACGACCTGGGGGAAGAACGAGAGGAAGACGCCGAAGTCGAGCATCGACATCGGCTTGCGCCACTCACCCCGGCCGGTGTCGATCACGTAGCTGAGGGCCTGGAAGGTGAGGAAGGAGATGCCGACCGGCAGCACGATGTCGAGCACGGTCGTCGAGACGTCGAGCCCGAGCGACCGCAGGCGCTCGGTGACGGACTCGATGAAGAAGTTCGTGTACTTGAAGTAGCCGAGGAGCGCGAGGTTGCCCACGACGGCGGCGCGCACCAGCCACTTGCTGAGCGGTGTCTTCTCCAGGTCCGGACCCAGGGACCTGACCACCAGCTTGCCCATCCACCCGTTGAAGAGGATGAGCCCCGCCATCAGGAAGAAGTACCAGGACTCGGTGTAGGCGTAGAAGTAGAAGCTGGCGGCGAGGATGAAGAGCTTCCACGCCAGCAGGTGCGGGCGCAGCAGCCAGCTGCCCGTGAACACCACCACGAAGAAGACCGCGAAGTCGATGGTGGGGAACAGCATGGGCGGTGGGCACTTCCGGTGGGCTCGGCGGCCAAGGACGGTGCGGCGCCCCCCTGGCTGGTCGCGCCGACCCGGCGACGCTAGCTCAGGCCACCACCGCCAACGGGGGACCCGAGGTGGGCGGCGACGGCGTCCTGGAGGGCGGCCACAGCACGGGCCGCCCGGGCCCGTGCCTCGTCCACCCGACCCGCCTGCGTCGGCTCCACCACCTCGGCGTAGACCTTCAGCTTCGGCTCGGTGCCACTCGGCCGCACCGCCACCCAGCACCCCTCCCCGAGCTCCAGCACCACCACGTCGGCTGCGCCCGCACCGCCGTCGGCCAGGTGGTCGACGACCTCCCGCACCTCCCGGCCGGCCAGGGACCGAGGTGGCGCGGCCCGCAGCGCGGCCATCGCCGCCGACCGCCGGGCCGGGCCGTCGAGGCCCTCGAAGCGGTAGGAGCGACCGAGGCTGCGGTGCAGGCCGTGGCGGACCGCCAGCTCGTCGAGCCGGTCGTCGAGCGTGCCGCCCTCGGCCCGCAGCCGGGCCACGAGGTCGGCCATCACCAGGGCGGCGCCGATGCCGTCCTTGTCGCGCACCTCGTCGCCCACCGCGAAGCCCAGGGCCTCCTCGTAGCCCAGCACGAGGCGCAGGTGCGGTCGGGCCTTCGCCGCGCCCATCACGTGCTTGAAGCCGGTGAGGGTGGCGGCCGCCACGACGCCGTGGTGGGCGGCGACCGCGTCGAGCAGCCGGGACGACACGATCGTGCGCACCACCAGCCGGTCGGGCCCGTCCCCCTGCCCGAGCAGGTGGTCGGCGAGGAGGACACCGATCTGGTCGCCGGTGAGCCGGCTCCACCCGCCGGCGCGGGGCACGACCACGCCGAGGCGGTCGGCGTCGGGGTCCTGCGCCAGGCCGATGTCGGCGCCCGCCGCCGCCGCCCGGGCCTCGAGCAGGTCGAGGGCGCCGGGCTCCTCCGGGTTCGGGAAGGCGACCGTCGGGAAGTCGCCGTGGGGATCGCACTGCTCGGCGACCTCCAGGAGCGGCTCGAAGCCGGCCGCCGCGAAGGCGCGGGCGGTGAGGTCCCGACCCACCCCGTGGAGGGCGGTGTACGCGAGCACGGCCGTCCGCGGCCCGTCCGGCACCCGGCCCGCCACCAGGTCCACGTACGCCGCCTGGAGCGCGTCGGCCGTGGCCGGGTCGGGCTCGACGGGGTCGTCGACCGGCACCGCGGCCTCGTCGCCGGCGTCGTGGCGGTCGGCCACCTCCACGAGGGCGGCCGCCAGCTCCGCCTCCTGCGGCGGAGCGATCTGGGCGCCGTCCGCCAGGTACACCTTGTAACCGTTGTCGGCCGCCGGGTTGTGGGACGCGGTCACCATGACCGCGGCGTCGGCGCCGAGGTGGCGCACCGAGAACGCCACCAACGGGGTGGGGACCGGGTCGGGCAGCAGCACCGGGCGGCACCCCGCTCCGGCGAGCACCCGGGCGGCGTCGGCGGCGAAGTCGGCCGAGCGGCGCCGGGCGTCGTGGCCCACGACGACGCGGGCCCCGGGGGTGAGGATCGTGGCCAGGGCGGCGGTGGCCCGTCGCACCACCAGCCGGTTCATCCGGGCCGGTCCGGGCCCCATCGGCGCCCGCAGCCCCGCGGTGCCCAGCGCGACCCGACCGGCGAAGGCGCCCTCCAGCGCCTCGATCGCGTCCGCATGGCCTGCCTCGGCCCGCTCGAGGAGAACGTCGAGCTCGGCCCGGGTGGCGTCGTCGGGGTCGAGGGCGCGCCAGCGGCGGGCGGTCGCCAACAGCTCGGCGGCAGCGGTGGACGGGCGAGGTCGGGGGTCGGGCACCGCCGTACAGTGTGGCCCCGTGCGTTCCGAGGCCCCGCACGACCCCCACCTGCTCGCCGAGGTGCGCCACGCCGCGGCGTCCGTCGCCGACCGGGCCCGCCACGTGCGGCTGGTGCCCGAGCGGGTCGGCCCCTACGCCGACGAGCTGCGGGCCGACGGCGCCCTCGACGGCCCGGCCGGCGACGGTGAAGGCCCCTGGACCGCGGGCGGGGACGATGCGGAGCAGGTCGCCGGCCGGGTGATCGCCCTCGACACCGTCAACTTCGGCTCCGGCTGGCACCCGCTGGTGCGCAAGCGGCTCGGCACGTCGGGGGCGCGGACGATGGCGAACGGCCTGAGCGCCTGGCTCGCCAGCGACGGGGGCGTCACCGCCGAGCGGCTCGCCCACCTCGACACCGACACCGCCCACGTGGTGTTCGACCAGCCCCACGACGACGGCCCCGTCGACGAGCTGATGGGGTTGTTCACCGTCGCCCTGAACGACCTCGGCCACCTGGTGCGGAGCCGCTACGACGGGTCGTTCCTCGCCCTCGTCGAGGCGGCCGAGGGCTCCGCCGCCCGGCTGGCCGGGCTGCTGATGGAGATGCCCTTCTTCCGCGACGTCTCGACCCACGGCGACCTCGAGGTGCCGCTGCTGAAGCGGGCCCAGATCACCTCCGCCGACCTGCACCGCGCCTTCGGCGGTCGGGGCCCCGGCCGGTTCCACGACCTCGGCTCGCTCACCGCGTTCGCCGACAACCTGGTGCCCCACGTGCTGCGGCTCGACGGGGTGCTGGCGTACGACGACGAGCTGGTGGCCCGGATCGCCGCCGGGGAGCTGCTGCCCGCCGGCTCCCCCGAGGAGGTCGAGATCCGGGCGCTCGGGGTGCACGCGGTGGAGGCGCTGCGAGCCGCCCTCGCCGAGCGGGGCCTCGACGTGCCGTCGTGGCGCCTCGACGGGGTGCTGTGGGCCAGGGGCGGCGGTGCCCGCTACAAGGCGGTGCCCCGCCACCGCTCCCGGTCCGTCTTCTACTGAGCGACGGGACCGGTAGGGTCGCCGACGTGCTCGACCACGTCTTCACCGATGCCATCGGCGCGCTGCGCGACGCCTTCGAGGGCGCGCTGCTCGAGCGCCAGGCGTTCGAGGAGCGGTTCCACACGGACGTGCTCCTCGGCGACATGACGTGGGAGACCAGCTACGGCCTGCCCGGCGAGGGGCTGCCGCCCCGGGTGCAGGCCGACATCACCCTCACCTGGCCGACCTGGGCCCAGACCGCGTACCGGTCCTGGTACATCGGCGAGACGCTGGACGAGCCGCCCCGGATCGACATCGAGATCGTGCTGCGGGTGCAGCGGCTGGCCAGCGCCCCGGATCCGGCCGCCCTCCTGGGGGTGCTGCCCGAGATGAGCCCCGCCATCGGCCACGACCGCCTGGAGCGCTCGGGCCCCACGGTGGAGACCGCCTACCCCGCCGACCTGCACGACCCCGAGTACGCCATCGAGGTGAGCTACGAGGGCAGCTACGAGGTCGACGAGGCCACCCTCGCCGACGGCGCCCAGCTCGACGACCACCTGAGCGCCATGGGCGGGTGGATCTCGTCGGCCCTCGTCCGGGTCGGCGACCTCAAGTGGGACTTCCTCCCGCCCCTCGAGGACCCCGATGCCGACCGCTGACCGCTGACCCGACCCTCCGGGAGCCGGCTCACCTCATTCGGCCCGCTCGGCGTGGTGAGTCGAGCTCGGGAGGGAGAGGGCTCAGAAGCGGTCGGGACGGGGCAGGAGGTCGGGGAACTCGGGGTCGCGCTGCTCGGCCCGGGCGGTGAACGCCTCGAGCATGTCGCCCGGCTGGAACATGCCGGTCTGCCACGTGGCGATGTGGTTCAGGCCGTCGGCGACGCTGTGGTCGCGGGCGTGGAGGAGCATCTCCTTGGAGCCCCACACCGCCAGCGGGCTCTTCGACGCGACCTCCCGCGCCGTCGCCAGCACCGCGTCGACCATCTCCTCGTGGGTGGGGTACACCTCGTTCACCAGCCCCACCTCCACGGCACGGGCGGCGGGCAGGCGCCGGCCGGTGTAGGCCAGCTCCCGGGCGACACCGTCGGGGATGAGCCTCGGCAGCCGCTGGAGGGTGCCGACGTCGGCGGTCATGCCGATGTTGATCTCCTGCACCACGAAGAAGGCGTCCTCGGTGGCGTAGCGCATGTCGGCGGCGCACACCATGTCGACACCCCCGCCGATGCAGCCGCCCTGGACCGCGGCGAGCACCGGGAACCGGGCCCGCTCGAAGCAGGTGAAGCTCTCCTGGAGCATGAGGGCCGTCTGGCGCAGCTGGGCCCGGATGCGGCCCGTCTCGCCGTCGGCGCCGCCGGGGGCGTCGGGCGAGCCGAAGACCCCGAGGTCCATTCCCGCGCAGAAGTGCCGGCCGGTGGACGACAGCACCATGGCCCGCACGTCGCCGCCGGCGTCGAGCTGGCGCACGATCTCGGGCAGCTCGTTCCAGAACTCCCGGACCATGGAGTTGAGCTCGTCGGGGCGGCTGAGGCGGACGTGAGCGACCTTGTCGGCCACGTCCACCTCGAAGCACCGCCACCCGCTCACCGGTTGGCCTCCACCAGCTCGAGCAGGTTGCGCTGGGGACGGGCCCCGAGGTGCGAGATGACCTCGCCGGCCGCCACCGAGGCCATGTGGCCGGCGGTGGCGAGGTCGGCCCCCTGGGCCCAACCGGACAGGAAGCCGGCGGCGTAGAGGTCGCCGGCGCCGGTGGTGTCGACCACCTCGGTGGGCACGGCCGGCACGTCGATCCGCTCGCCGTCGGCGGTGAGGATCACCGAGCCCTTCTCCGAGCGGGTGAGGCAGGCGATGGCGCAGTGGCCCTGCACCCGCCGGGCCGCCTCGTCGAAGTCGTCCACCTCGTAGAGCGAGCAGATCTCCTGCTCGTTGGCGAAGAGGATGTCGATGCGGTGCTCGACCAGGTCGAGGAACTCGTGGCGGTGGCGGTCGACGCAGAAGCCGTCGGACAGCGTGAACGACACCGGCGTGCCCAGGTCGTGGGCGGCGTCCATGGCCTTGCGCAGCGCCGCCTTGGCCGCCGGCTCGTCCCAGAGGTAGCCCTCGCAGTAGACGACCTTGGCCCGGGCGGCGAGCTGCACCTCGACGTCGTCGACGGTGAGGTTGGCGGCCACCCCGAGGTAGGTGTTCATGGTGCGCTGGGCGTCGGGGGTGACGAGGATCAGGCAGCGGGCCGTGCCCCGGGCCGCCGCCTCGCCGGTGGCGGGCCGGGTGGTGAACTCCACCCCCGCGGCGCGGATGTCGTGGCCGAACACGTCGCCGAGGGTGTCGTCGGCGACCTTCCCCACGAACGCGGCGGACGCACCGAACGCGGCGACGCCGGCAGCGGTGTTGGCCGCCGATCCCCCGGAGATCTCCACCGCGGGGGGCATGTCGCCGTAGATGCGGGTGGCCGCCTCGGTGTCGATCAGCTGCATCGACCCCTTCACCATGCCGTGGCGGTCGAGGAAGGCGTCGTCGGTGTGGGCCAGCACGTCGACGATGGCGTTGCCGATGCAGGCCACGTCGAGGGACCGGCCATCCGGAGGTCGGAGCGCAGTCATCGGCGCCGACCCTACGCTGAGCCGGTGTCCGAGCATGAACCGATCCAGCCCGAGCCCGACTTCGAGGACCCGCAGGTGGTCGACCCCTACCGGCTTCCGAAGGGCGTGTCACCGGTCCGCTACGACCTGACCCTGGTGCCCGATCTGGCGGCGGCCACCTTCTCCGGCCGGTGCGACACGGCCCTGGTCGTCGACGCCCCCACCGCCGAGATCAGCTGCAACGCCATCGAGCTGGAGATCGACGCGGCCTGGCTCACCACCACCGACGGCGGACGGGTCGACCCCGTGGCGGTCGACCTCGACGAGGAGACGGAGCGGGTCACCTTCCGCTTCGCCCAGCCTGTTCCCGCCGGTCGGGCCAGCCTCCACACCGAGTTCCGGGGCGTGCTCAACGACAAGCTGCGCGGCTTCTACCGCTCCACGTTCGTCGACACCGACGGCGTCGAGCAGGTGATCGCCACCACCCAGTTCGAGGCCACCGACGCGCGCCGGGCCTTCCCCTGCTGGGACGAGCCGGCCCACAAGGCCGTCTTCGCCGTCACCCTCGTCGTCGACCCCGACCTGTTCGCCGTCTCCAACGCGGCCGAGATCTCACGCCAGCCCAGCGTCGAGCACCCGGGCCTCGACGAGGTCCGCTTCGCCGACACCATGGTGATGTCCACCTACCTGGTGGCCTTCATCGTCGGCCCCCTCGAGGCGACGGACCCTGTCGACGTCGACGGCACGCCCCTGCGGGTGGTGTACCCCCGGGGCAAGGGCCACCTCACCGGCTACGCCCTCGAGGTCGGCGCCGCCTGCCTGCGCCACTTCGCCGACTACTACGGCATCGCCTACCCGGGCGACAAGCTCGACCTGGTGGCCGTGCCCGACTTCGCGTTCGGCGCCATGGAGAACCTCGGCTGCGTCACCTTCCGGGAGATCCTCCTGCTCGTCGACCCCGCCACCACCACCCAGGCCGAGCTGCTCAACGTCACCGACGTCATCAACCACGAGCTCGCCCACATGTGGTTCGGCGACCTCGTCACCATGAAGTGGTGGAACGGCATCTGGCTGAACGAGGCCTTCGCCACGTTCATGGAGATGCACGCCACCGACGCCTTCCGCCCCGAGTGGGAGCGGTGGGTCACCTTCGGCCTGGCCCGCACGGCGGCCTTCGACACCGACGCCCTCACCAGCACCCGCCCGATCGAGTACCCGGTGGTGTCCCCGGCCGACGCCGAGGGCATGTTCGACATCCTCACCTACGAGAAGGGCGCCGCCGTGGTGCGGATGCTCGAGCAGTACCTCGGCGAGGACGAGTTCCGCGACGGCATCCGGGCCTACCTGTCCGCCAACGCCTACGGGAACACCGAGACCACCGACCTGTGGGACGCCATCGAGGAGGCCACCGGTGAGCCGGTGCGCCGCATCATGGACAGCTGGATCTTCCAGGGCGGGTTCCCGCTGATCACCGTCGACCTGGTGAACGACGGGCGCACCGTCCGCTTCACCCAGGAGCCGTTCGGCTACGCCGGCGACCTCGGCGAGGGTGACCCCGCCGACGGTGAGGACGAGGAGGCCGACGACCGGCAGTGGGCCGTCCCCCTCATCTTCAGCCAGCGGTCGAGCGTCGGCGACGTGGTCACCTTCGAGAAGGTGCTCCTCGACGGGCCGTCCCTCGACATCGACCTGGTCGAGCCGGTCGAGTGGCTGCTCGCCAACACCGAGGGCACCGGCTTCTACCGCGTCCGCTACGCCCCCGACCTGCTCGCCGCCCTGGTCGCCCACGCCCAGCGGGACCTCTCCCCCATCGAGCGCTACGGCCTGGTCGACGACCAGTGGGCCGGCGTGCTGGCCGGCGACCGCAGCGCCCACGACTTCCTCGTCCTGGCCGAGGCGTTCGCCGCCGAGACCGACCTCTCGGTGTGGCAGCGCATCGTCGGTGGCCTGGGTGCCCTCGACCGGCTCGTCGAGGGCGACGCCCGAGAGGCGCTCCGGACCCGGGTCCGCGCCCTGGTCGGCCCCGCCCTCGCCCGCCTGGGCGACGAGCCCGCGCCCGACGAGCCCGACCGCACACGCGCCCTGCGAGGCGTCCTCTTCGAGGCGATGGGCACGCTCGGAGCCGATCCCGACGCCGTCGCCCGGGCCCGCGCGCTCGTCGGCGCCACCGCGCTCGACCCCGATCCGGCGCTGCTCGCCGCCTCGGTGAACGTCGTGGCCGCCCACGGCACGGCCGAGGACTTCGACGACTTCGTCGCCCGCATGCGCTCCGCTCCCACCCCGCAGGCGGAGCAGCGCTACCTCGGCGCCCTGGCCGACTTCCCCGACGCCTACCTCATGCGGCGGCTGCTGGAGATGAGCGTCACCGACGAGGTCCGCACCCAGAACGCCCCCCTGCTGCTGCGCCGGGCGCTCACCAACCGCGACCACGGCGAGCTGGCCTGGTTCTTCGTCACCGACCACTGGGACCTGGTGAACGAGCGGTTCCCGTCAAACTCCATCGCCCGGCTGCTCGAGGGAGTCCGGTCCCTGTCGAAGCCGGCGGTGGCCCCCGAGGTGTTCGTGTTCTTCGAGGACCACGAGGTGCCCCAGGGCGACAAGATCCTGGCCCAGCACCTCGAGCGGCTCGAGGTGAACGTGGCCCTGCGGGCCCGCGAGGCCGAGGCCCTCACCGAGGCGCTGCTCCACCACCGGTGCTGACCCCACACCCGCAGCTCGCCTTCTGGTGCGCAGCAGGCGCGCTCTGGCGCGCCTGCTGCGCACCGTTTCGCTCATGGGCGGGCTGGAGGACGGCGCCGGAACGCGCCGCTCGGGTGGGCACCTACCATCCCCTGGATGCAGATCTGGCCGGGTGAGCCCTTCCCCCTCGGCGCCACCTTCGACGGCACCGGCACCAACTTCTCGGTGTTCTCGGAGGTCGCCGAGTCCGTCGAGCTGTGCCTGTTCGACGACGCGGGCGACGAGACCCGGCTCACCCTCCCGATGGTGACGGCGTACTGCCACCACGGCTACGTGCCCGGCATCCAGCCCGGCCAGCGCTACGGCTTCCGGGTGCACGCGCCCTGGGCGCCCGAGGAGGGCGTGCGGGGCAACCCCCACAAGCTCCTGATCGACCCGTACGCCAAGGCCGTCGACGGCGAGGTGGAGTGGGCCGAGGCCGTGTTCGGGCACACGTTCTCCGATGGCCCCAACGGTCCTCCCACCCAGAGCGACTCGGCCCCGTTCGTGCCGAAGTCGGTGGTCATCTCCCCCTTCTTCGACTGGTCCGACGATCGCCACCCCCGCACCCCGTGGCACGACACCGTCGTGTACGAGACCCACGTCAAGGGCATCAGCGCCACCCACCCCGACGTCCCCGAGGAGCTGCGGGGCACCTACCTGGGCCTGTGCAGCCAGCCGGTGCTCGACCACCTGAAGGCGCTGGGGGTCACCGCGGTGGAGCTGATGCCGGTGCACCAGTTCGTGCACGACCACCGGCTCCACGAGCTCGGGCTGCGGAACTACTGGGGCTACAACTCCATCGCCTACCTCGCCCCCCACGGCGAGTACGCCGTCTACGGGCGGCGGGGCCAGCAGGTCCAGGAGTTCAAGCAGATGGTGAAGACCCTCCACCAGGAAGGCATCGAGGTCATCCTCGACGTGGTCTACAACCACACGGCCGAGGGCAACGACGCCGGACCGGTGCTGTCGCTGAAGGGCATCGACAACCCGGCCTACTACCGCCTCGACCCGGCGGACCGCCGCCGCTACGTCGACTACACGGGCACGGGCAACAGCCTCAACATGCGCCACCCGCACGTGCTGCAGCTGATCATGGACTCGCTGCGCTACTGGGTGACGGAGATGCACGTCGACGGCTTCCGCTTCGACCTGGCCGCCACGCTCGCCCGGGAGCTGCACGACGTCGACAAGCTGTCCAGCTTCTTCGACCTCATCCAGCAGGACCCGATCGTGAGCCAGGTGAAGCTCATCGCCGAGCCCTGGGACGTCGGCGAGGGCGGCTACCAGGTCGGCAACTTCCCACCCCTGTGGTCGGAGTGGAACGGTCGGTACCGCGACGAGGTGCGGGACTTCTGGCGGGGCGCCGACCACTCGGTGGCCGAGTTCGGCTTCCGGTTCACCGGCTCGAGCGACCTCTACCAGCCGAACGGCCGCACCCCGTACGCGTCGATCAACTTCGTCACCTGCCACGACGGGTTCACCCTCACCGACCTGGTCTCCTACGACCACAAGCACAACGAGGCCAACGGCGAGGACAACCAGGACGGCACGTCCGACAACCGCTCGTGGAACTGCGGGGTGGAGGGCCCCACCGACGACGAGGAGGTGAACCGCCTGCGCCGGCGCCAGCGCCGCAACCTCCTCGCCACCCTGATGCTCAGCCAGGGCGTGCCGATGCTGCTCGGCGGCGACGAGCTGGGCCGCACCCAGGGCGGCAACAACAACGCCTACTGCCAGGACAACGCGACGTCCTGGTACGACTGGTCGGCGCCCGACCGCGACCTGCTGGAGTACGTGCGGCGGCTGATCGCCCTGCGCCTGGCCCATCCGGTGTTCCGCCGGCGGGAGTTCTTCCAGGGCCGCCCCATCCAGGGCGAGAGCATCGACGACATCGGGTGGTTCGCCCCCGACGGCGAGCGGATGACCGACGACATGTGGCGCACCGGTGGCAACCTCGCCATCGGGGTCTTCCTCAACGGTGACGCCCTGCCGAGCGTCGGGCCGCGCGGCGAGCGGATCACCGACGACTCGTTCTTCGCCACGTTCAACGCCTCCGACACCGACCTCGACTTCGTGCTCCCGGACGCCGAGTTCGGGTCGGAGTGGATGCGCGTGCTCGACACCGCGCCCGACGAGGTCGATGTCTGCCTCCCCCACCGCGACGACGGGCGGTTCGCCGCCGGCAAGGCGGTGCCGGTGATGGCGCGGTCGGTGGTGCTGATGCGCCGGCTGCCCGACGACGAGTCGGGGTAGGCACCCGGGCATGAGGCCGATCGTCACCGCCACCTACCGCGTCCAGCTCACCCCCACGTGGGGCCTGGACCGGGCGGCGGAGGTGGTCGGCTACCTCCGGCGGCTCGGGGTCAGCCACCTCTACACGTCGCCGCTGGCCGAGGCCACGCCGGGCAGCACCCACGGCTACGACGTCACCGACCACCAGCGGGTGCGGGCCGAGCTCGGCGGTGCCGACGGGCTGCGGCGCCTGTGGGAGGAGCTGGACCGCCACGGGATGGGCCTGGTGGTGGACCTCGTGCCCAACCACATGGGCATCCGCGATCCCTCGAACCGCTGGTGGCAGGACGTGCTGCGCGACGGCCCGGCCAGCCGGTACGCCGGCCACTTCGACATCGACTGGGACACCGACGACCCGGCCAGCCGGGGGAAGGTGGTGCTCCCCTTCCTCGACCGGCCGCTCGACGACGCGGTCCGCGACGGTGCCGTCACCGTGGTGCGCCGGGCCGACGGGCCGGAGCTGGAGGTGGTCCACCACGGCGACCGGTGGCCGGTCTCCGAGGCCTCCCTCGACGTGCTGGGCCTGGCCCCGACCGACTGCGCGGAGCGCGTCGACGGGGCGCTCGCCGACCTCCACCGCTCGCCAGACCGCCTCCATGAGCTCCTCGGCGCCCAGCACTGGCGGGCCGTGCACTGGCGCGAGGCCTCGGCCGCGCTCAACTGGCGGCGGTTCTTCGACGTCAACGACCTGGCCTCGGTCCGCGTCGAGCGGCCGGAGGTGTTCGACGACGTCCACCAGCTACTCGGGTCCTGGCTGGACGACGAGCTCGGCGCCCGGGTGGTGCAGGGGGTCCGGGTCGACCACGTCGACGGCCTGGTCGACCCGGAGGGCTACCTCGAACGGTTGCGGTCCCTCGTCGGCCCCGACCGCCTGGTGGTGGTGGAGAAGATCCTGGCCGCCGACGAGGAGCTGCGGGCGTCGTGGCCGGTCGACGGCACCACCGGCTACGAGGTGACCGCCCGCATGGACGAGGCCGTCACCGACCCGGTCGGGGCTCCCGAGCTGGCCCACCTCACCCACCAGGCCCTCGGGGTGCACCGGACGTGGGCCGAGCTGGAGCTCGAGTGCAAGCGCCTGGTGGCCGACCGGTTGCTGCGCCCCGAGGTCGAGCGGGTGGTGCGGGCGGTCCGCGCCGCGCTCGCGGAGGACGACGGCACCGCCCCACCCGACGACGCCATCCGGTCGGTGGTGGTCGAGCTGGCCGCCGAGCTGGACGTGTACCGCACCTACGCCCGCCCGGGGGTGGACGCCCTCGACGCGCCCGACCGGGTCGAGCTCGACCGCGCCGCCGCCGAGCTGCGCCTGCGGGAGGCCGTGCCGGAGGACGTGCTGGACGACGTCCTCGCCCTGCTCGAGCGGGGCCGGGCGGCGGGCCCGGCGGCCGACGAGGCGGTCAGCCGGTTCGGCCAGCTGACCGCGCCCCTCACGGCCAAGGCGGTCGAGGACACCGCCTTCTACCGCGAGGTGTCGCTGCCCTGGCTCGCCGAGGTGGGCGGGTCGCCCGACCGGGCCTCGGTGCCGCTCCAGGAGGTGGTGCAGGCCCTGGCCCGACTCCAGGACCGCTGGCCGGGCACGTTCTCCCCGCTCACCACCCACGACACCAAGCGCACCGGCGACGTACGGGCCCGCTTGGCGCGCACGTCCGACGACCCCGCTGGCACCGACGCCCTCCTGCGCTCCTGGGTGGCCGCCGCGGAGGGCGCCCGGCCCGATGCCGGGCCGGACCCGACCCTGGAGCGCTCCCTGTGGACCAACCTCCTCGGGGCGTGGCCGATCGACGCCGACCGCCTCGACGGGTTCGCCACCAAGGCCATGCGCGAGGCCAAGGCCCACACCACCTGGACCGATCCGGACCCGGCGTTCGAGGACGCCGTGCACCGCTTCGTCCACGGCGTGCTCGACGACCCTGCGCTGGTCGGGCGGGTCGACACCGCCGCCCGATCCCTGCTCGGCCCCGGGCGGGCGACCTCGCTGGTGCTCGTCGCGCTCGCCGCCACCGCGGTCGGCTCGCCCGACCTCTACCAGGGCGACGAGGTCTGGAACCTGGCCCTGGTCGATCCCGACAACCGGCGGCCCGTCGACCACGGCCGGCTCGCGGAGCTCCTGGAGCGGGTGGAGGCGGGCGTCGACATCGCCGAGGAGTGGCGGCGCCACGTCGGGGACCCCGACGACGAGGGGCTGGTGAAGCTGGCGGTGTGGCACCGGCTCCTCGCGCTCCGGGCCCGCCGCCCTTCGGCGTTCGGCGCGGCCCTGGTCCCGCTCCCCCTCGACGACCGGGCCGCTCCCGCGGTGGTCGCGTACGGCCGTGGCGACGATGTCGCGGTGGTGGCGTGGGCCCGTCCGGGCCACAGCGCGCTCGCCCCCGCTGGCCGCGTCGACCTCCCCCCGGGGACGTGGCACGACGTCCTCACCGGGCAGGTGCACGCCGGAGGCACCGGCGTGGCCGTCGCCGAGCTGCTCGACGATCTGCCGGTGGCGGCCCTGGAGCGGACCTGACGCCATCTAGTGTCGGGCGGCGATGGTCGACGCACCCGCCGCCCACCCCGCCGTGGGCCGCGCCCCTGGCGCGTCCGAGGGCGACGCGCCCGGCGCCGGCTCCGCACCTCGTGGGTGGCCGTGGTGGGCCCCCTGGGCCCTCCTGGCGGGGCTCGTCGCCATCCGGGTCGTCGCCATCGCCGTGCTGCTCTCCACCGGCGTGGCCGACGAGCACTCGGTGCTGGGCGGCGACGCCCGGCGCTACGCCGAGTACTTCCAGGGCGGCACGCCCTACCGTGACTTCCCCGTCGAGTACCCGCCCCTCACCCTGGCGCTGGCCTGGCTGCTGCACCGGCCGTCCCTGTGGGCCAGCCTCGCGCTGCTGGCGGCGTCGCAGCTGGCCGTCGAGCTGCTGATCACCGCCGTGCTGTGGCGCACGTGGGGCCGGCGCACCGGGCTCACCTACCTGGTGCTCGGCACCCCGATGGTCGCCTTCCCGTTCCCCTACGTGCGGATCGACCTCCTCTCCGTACTGCTCGCCGTCAGCGGCGCCGCCCTCCTCCGCCGGCGCCACGCCGCGGCGGGCGGCACGGTGCTGGCCGCCGCCGTGTTCGCCAAGGTGTGGCCGCTCGTGCTGGCGCCGGCGATGCTGGTGCGGCGCCAGTGGCGGGGGCTCCTCGCCTGGGCCGCCACCGGCGCGGTGGGCCTCGCCGCGTGGGTGGCGTGGGCCGGCACCTCGGCCCTCGAGCAGGTGGCGACGTTCCGGGGAGCGAAGGGCTGGCAGATCGAGAGCTTCCCGGGCGTCCTCATCCACATCTCCGACCCCGCGGCGTCGCGGGTGGAACAGGGCGCCTGGCGCACCGCCGTGGAGGTGCCGGGCTGGGCCAAGGTCGCCATGGCCGTCGCCGTGCTGACGGTGGTGGTGCTCGCCTGGCTCGGGGCGACCCGCGCGTCGGGAGCGGCGCGCGAGCTGGCGGTCGACGCCTACGCCCCCCTCGCCGCGGTGGTGGCGATGCTGGTGTTCGCGCCCATCCTGTCGCCGCAGTACGTGCTCTGGTTCGTGCCGTTCGCGGCCGTCGCCGCGGCCCGGGGCGACCGGCTCGTCGGTTGGCTCACCCTGGTCGTCACCGCCCTCACCACCTTCATCCTGGCGTCCATCCACGCCCAGACCGAAGGAGCCCGTTGGGCCACCTACCCGATCGTGGTCCGCAACCTGGTGCTGGTCGCGCTCGGGGCGGTGGTGCTGCACCGCTTGTGGCGCAGGCAAAATCACAAGGGCGCGAGCACCGCTGTCAACTAGCGTCCCTGCCGTGGACGATCCGGCGGCGTGGAGGTGGATCTGGCTGGGGGCCACGGTCGTGTTCGCCCTCGGCGAGCTGGCACTGGCCGGCACCTTCTTCCTCCTCCCCTTCGCCGTCGCCGCCCTCGTCGCCTGCGTGCTCGCCTTCGCCGACGTGGCCATCAGCATCCAGTGGGTGGCCTTCGTCGGGGTGGCCGCGGTGGGATCGATCGGTCTGATCCCCCTCCGCCGCCGCCTCGACCGCGACGACCAGGCGAGCGACGGCATCGGTGCCCGTCGGCTCATCGGCCAGGCCGCCCTGGTCGTCGAGCCGATCCACGCCGGCCCTCACCGCCGGGGCATGGTCCGGGTGGGACGGGAGGAGTGGCGGGCCGAGACCGCCGACTCGCTGGCCGTGGAGGCCGGCACGGTCGTGCAGGTCGTCGACGTCCGCGGCACCGGCGTGGTGGTGACCTCCACGCCGCACCCCGCCGAGCCCGACCCCTGATCCGCCCTCGACCCGCAGGAGCCCCATGATCGCCGTCGTCGTCCTCGCCGTCCTCGCCTTCCTCCTCTTCGTCTTCGTCGCCTCGAGCGTGCGCATCGTGCGCCCGTACCAGCGGGGCGTCGTCGAGCGGCTGGGCCGCTACCACACGACCGTCGATCCCGGGTTGCGCCTCATCCTCCCGTTCGTCGACCGCATCCGGCTGGTCGACATGCGGGAGCAGGTGGTCGACGTGCCGCCGCAGGAGGTGATCACCTCCGACAACGTGATCGTCAGCGTCGACGCGGTCGTCTACCACGAGCCCACCGACCCGCAGCGGCTGCTCTACAACGTCGCCGACTTCATGCTCGCCGTCACCAAGCTGGCCCAGACCAACCTGCGGAACCTGATCGGCGACCTCCAGCTCGACCAGGCCCTCACCAGCCGCGACGCCATCAACACCAGCCTGCGGGAGATCCTCGACGACGCCACCGACACCTGGGGCGTCCGGGTGAAGCGCGTCGAGATCCAGCGCATCGACCCGCCGGTCGACGTCATGAACTCCATGCACGAGCAGATGAAGGCGGAGCGCACCCGGCGAGCGCTGGTCACCCAGGCCGAGGGCGACCGCCAGGCCGCCATCACCCGGGCCGAGGGCGAGCGGCAGGCCGCCATCCTCCGGGCCGAGGCCGTGCGCCAGCAGCAGATCCTCGAGGCCGAGGGCCAGGCCGGTGCCGTGCGCGAGCTGGCCGACGCCGACCGCTACCGCCAGGAGACCATCGCCGCCGGCGCGGCGGAGGCCACCCGCCTCACCTTCGGGGCCATCCACGACGGCGACCCCACCCCCGACCTGCTGGCTGTGAAGTACCTCGAGTCGCTGGTGCAGGTGGCCGACGGACGGGCCACCAAGATCTTCCTCCCCGCCGACCTCAGCGCGGCGATGGGCTCGATCGGCGCCATCGCCGAGCTGTTCAACCAGGCCGAGGAACCGCCGGCGGGCACGGAGCCCGCGCCTACAACCAGCCCTTCCGCTTGAAGTAGGCGTACAGCGCCAGGGTGACGCCGGCCATGGTGCCGAGGGCGACGAAGTACCCGTAGTGCCACTGGAGCTCGGGCATGTTCCTGAAGTTCATGCCGTAGATGCCCGCGATCAGGGTCGCCACGATGAGGATGGCGCCCCACGAGGTCATCTTCTTCATGACCTGGTTCATGCGGTTGCCGCTGATGGCCAGGCTGGCGTCCACCACGTTGCCCACCAGCTCCCGTTGCACGTCGATCTGTTCGACGACCCGCAGCAGGTGGTCGAGGACGTCCTCGTAGTAGACGAGGACCTCCTCCCCGATCTGGGGGATCTCGCCCCGCAGGACGGAGAGCACCACGTCGCGCATCGGCACCACGCGGCGGCGGGTGAGGACGAGCCGTCGCCGCAGCGCCAGCAGGTCCTGCTGGAGCTGGGTGTCCGGTGGTGGGGTGGGGCTGAACAGCAGCTCCTCGAGGTCCTCGAGGCGGTCCTCGATCTCGTCGAGGGTGGTGAAGTAGCCGTCGACCACCACGTCGAGGAAGGCGTAGAGGATCGAACCGGGGCTGGGGTCGAGGTCGCGCCGCTCCTCGAGGCGGAGCTTGGCCTGGTGGATGTCGAGGACCTCGCCCGAGTCGTCGCGCTCCCGGACCGTGAAGATCCAGTCGGCGCCGAGGAAGACGTCGAGCTCCGCCAGGTCGCCGTCCGGGGCCCGCGCGTAGGCCACCAGGAAGGCGTGGTCCGGGTAGCGCTCGAGCTTGGCCCGCTGCCCGTGCTTGCAGACGTCCTCCAGGGCCAGCTCGTGCAGGGCGAACAGCTCGCCGGCGGCCTCCAGGTCGCCGTCGTCGGGACCGGTGGAGTCGACCCAGACGATGGCGTCGGCATCGTCGAGGTGGCGCCGGGCCAGGTCGGTGCCGTCGCCGTGCTCGACGCCCGAAGAGGTGAAGACGATGCTCGTCAGCACCGGGCGTCGTCCACCATCGGCGGCGGTGCGGCCAGCAGCTCCTCCCAGTCCGGGCCGGCGGGCTCCGACGCCCGGCCGCCCCGCAGGCCGAAGAGGTGCTTGGCCCACACCAGCCAGGCCAGGATCGCCAGGTTCAACGCCAGGAACGCCAGCCTCAGCGCCGTGACCCGCTCGGTGAGCTCGTGCAGCTCGAGGGGCAGGAAGCCGGCGGTGGCGACCACGGTGAGGTACTCGGCCCAGCGACGCTCGTGCCACAGCCCCCAGGCCTCCAGGCCCTCGAGCACGGCGTAGGCGACGGCAACGAGGAGCAGCACCCGGACCTCGGTCAGGTCCCAGCTGCCCACGTCGTCGAGGTGGCGCACCAGCCAGGCGTGGCTGCCGCCCCGGCCGCTGTTGTCGACGATGCCCTGGAGGGACGAGGCGAGGTCGGTGGCGGTGGCCCGCAGGCCGCCCAGGTCGGTGTCGACCACCACCAGCACGAGGGCCGCCAAGGTGAAGAGCACGCAGTGGAGGGCCCGCTCGCAGGCGATCAGCCGGGTGACGATGGCGTCCTCCAGCTGCCGACCCCGGCGGGGGCGGGGCAGCTCGTCCACCGGCGGGAGGACCTCCGAGGTCATCGCGTCGGAGCCGGGAGGGGCGGTGCGCAGCCAGAGGTCGCAGCGCAGGCACCGGGAGAGGCGCGCCGGGCCGACCTCGGCGCCGACGGCGGCGTCCTCGGGACGCAGCCGCGCCACGTGGGCGGCCGGAGCGACGTGCCCCCGCACCGAGCAGACCCAGGTCTCGTTGTCCCAGCCGCGGGGAACGACGCGCATCGCCGGCATCCTCCCACGCCCACGGGCCCCGCCCGGAGACCCCTCAGGCCGCGGTGGCGGACGGCTCGGTGTCGGGAGGGTTCGGGAGCTCGTCGAGCGCCCGCTGGAGGCGGCGCTCCCAGCGGCTGGAGAAGCGCTGGGCCCCCCAGATGAGGGCACACACCACGAGGACGACGCCGAGGCCGCGGAGGTGCTGGTAGCCACCGCCGAGGCCCTGGATGGACATCACCGAGGTCGGCCACACCGCCCAGCTGACCGCGATCACCAACACCATGTAGGACGGGCGCCAGCGCCCGAGGCCGGTGGCGGCGAGCAGGGCGAGCCCGGCGGGCAGGTACCACGGCCAGATCACCGGACCGAGCAGCACGTAGGCCACGAGCATGACCGCGGTGGCCCGCACCACCCCCACGCGGGGGCTGCGCAGCATCATCACCAGGCCCAGCAGGGCGGTGGCGGCGAGGCCGAGCATGCGGGCGACGCCGGCCAGGAACGAGCCGTCGACGTGCACGCCGACGGCACCGAGGAGCTCGGAGATCGAGAAGCCCAACTTGGTGGTCGGCGAGTAGGTGTCGTTGACCTTGCCGGTGCTCTTGAGGGCGGTGACCCAGCCGGGGCCCAGCCCGACGGCGAGGCACGCCAGGGCGATGCCGGCCGCGGCCACCCCCACGACGGCGACGGTCGTGAGCACCCGCTTGCGGAAGGTGGCGACCTGACCAGGCCAGGTCCAGCCCAGGTAGACGAGCCCCACGGCGGCCGGGAGCTTCACCGCGGTGGCGGCGGCGAGCAGGGCGAGGGCCAGCTTCTTGCGGTCGCGCTGGGCCGCGGCCAGACCGAGGGCCAGGAAGCCGAACATCAGGGCGTCGTTGTGCACCCCGCCGATCAGGTGGAGGATCACGATCGGGTTGCCCAGCCCGAGGGCGAGCGCCACGGCGGGGTTCACCCGGCTGCGGGCGGCGATCAGGACGGTGCCGACGCCGGCCATCACCACCCCGGCCATCACCACGACGCGGAACAGCCAGATGGAGGTGGCGGGGTCGTGGCCGGCCACCTCCACGACGGCCCGGCTGGTGGCCACGGCGACGGGGCCGTAGGGCGCCGGGGAGGCGCGCCACACCGGGTCGGCCATGGTGACCCAGTCGTTGCGGCCGGCGCCGCCGAGCGGGCCGGCGGCGATCCCGACCGGGCCGATCGAGCTGGGGTCGACCCCGCGGCTGGCCATCTCCCCCTGGGCGGCGTAGCTGTAGACGTCGTTGGAGAGCAGCGGCGGCCCGAGCGACACCGGCACCGCCCAGATGGTGATCACCACCGACACCATCACGAGGCGGCGGCGGGTGGAGCCGACCCGGCCGGCCCGGTGGACGAGGCCGAGCCAGCCAGCGGCGAGCAGGATGAGCCCGACGAGGAAGAGCAGGGTGGACTGGAGCGTCGTGCCCGGGTGGGGGATGCCCGGGAGGGTGAGGCGCCAGGACTCCGGGGCCAGGCGCCACACGGGAGCGGAGGCGGCGATGATCAGCCCGCCGAGGAACCCGGAGACGGTGGCGGCGACGGTCTGCCAGACGCGGGTCCGCGGGGTGGCGGGGGGACGCCACGGCGAGACCTCCGAGTGGCGCAGGGGTGCGTCCGCGGGCGGCCCGTACAGCAGCGATCGACCCCGCTCGGCCCACTGGCGCAACTCGGGCGAGGCGGCCACGGCCGCGCGCGCTCGCTCGAGGGTTCCGGCCATTGGAGAGAGGCTACCCGGGTTGCGGTGCGAGGAAGAGCACCCCCAGTGGTGGCAGCGTCAGCGGGAGTGACCAGGCGTGGCCGTGGGCGGGGTGGTGGACGGCGTCGAGGCCGCCCAGGTTCCCGACGCCGGAACCACCGAACTCGGCGGCGTCGGAGTTCCCGATCTCCTCCCAGTGCCCGCCACGGGGCACCCCGACGTGGTAGCCGGTACGGGGCACCGGGGTGAAGTTGCACACCACCAGGACCTCACGTCCGCCGGGGGTCAGCGGACGGCCGTTGTCGTCGCGGGCGGGATGGCGGAGCCAGGACAGGACGCTGGCCTCCACGTCGGAGGCGTCGATCCACTGGAACCCGTCGGCGGTGAAGTCGCGCTCGTGGAGGGCGGGCTCCCGGCGGTGCAGATGGTTCAGGTGGGCGACCCACGCCTGCACCCCCCGGTGGTCGGGTCGTTCGAGGAGCCACCACGGCAGGGAACCGTCGTGGTCCCACTCCGTCTCCTGGGCCAGCTCGGCACCCATGAACAGCAGCTGCTTGCCGGGCTGGCCGTACTGGTAGCCGTACAGCGCACGCAGGTTCGCCAGCCGCTGCCACCGGTCGCCGGGCATCTTCCGGAGGAGCGACCCCTTGCCGTGCACGACCTCGTCGTGGCTGAGCGGGAGGCAGAAGTTCTCGGTGAACGCGTAGACCATCCGGAAGGTGAGCTCGCCCTGGTGGTGGCGACGGTGGACGGGCTCGCGCTCGAGGTAGCGCAGGGTGTCGTGCATCCACCCCATGTCCCACTTCATGCCGAACCCGAGCCCGCCCATGCTGGTGGGGCGAGACACCATGGGCCACGCCGTGGACTCCTCGGCGATGGTCTGCACGTCGGGGAAGTCCGCGTAGACCGTCTCGTTCAGCTTCTTCAGGAAGCGGAGGGCCCCCAGGTTCTCGTTGCCGCCGTGCTCGTTGGGGATCCACTCCCCCGGCTGGCGGGAGTAGTCGAGGTAGAGCATCGACGCCACGGCGTCGACCCGGAGCCCATCGACGTGGTAGCGGTCGAGCCAGAGGTGGGCGCTGGAGAGCAGGAAGCTGCGCACCTCGAACCGGTCGTAGTTGAAGATGGCGCTGTTCCAGTCGGGGTGGTGCCCCTTGCGCGGGTCGGCGTGCTCGTAGAGGTGGGTGCCGTCGAAGAACGACAGGCCGTGCTCGTCGGTCGGGAAGTGCGAGGGCACCCAGTCGAAGATCACACCCACCCCGGCCTGGTGGAGCGTGTCGATCAGGAACATGAGGTCCTGGGGCGTGCCGAACCGGGAGGTCGGGGCGAAGTAGCCGGTGGTCTGGTAGCCCCACGACCCGTAGAACGGGTGCTCCATCACGGGGAGCAGCTCGACGTGGGTGAAGCCCTGCTCGACCACGTACTCGGCGAGCACGGGAGCCAGCTCCCGGTAGTTGAGCGACCGCAGCTCGCCGGGGGCGTGGCGCCACGAGCCGATGTGGAGCTCGTAGATCGACATCGGCGCGTCGAGGGCGTTGCGGTCGGCCCGGGACGCCATCCACTCGTCGTCGCCCCACTCGTAGCCGTCGAGCTCCCAGACCACCGAGGCGGTGCGGGGCGGCATCTCGGCCATGAAGGCGAGCGGATCGGCCTTGTCGACGCGGTACCCGTTGGCTCGCGACTCGATGCGGTACTTGTAGCAGTCGCCCACGGCCACACCGGGCACGAAGCCGGTCCAGATGCCCGACTCGCTGCCGACGAGCGGGGCCTCCCCGCCGCGCCACCCGTTGAAGTCACCGATCACCGAGACCGTGCGGGCGTTGGGGGCCCACACGCCGAAGCGACAGCCCTCGACGCCGTCGACCACCGCCGGATGGGCGCCCAGGTGCTCGTACAGGCGGGTGTGGGCGCCCTCGTTGAACAGCCAGAGGTCGTCGGGGGTGAGCGTCATCGGTCCTCCAACGCCCGGGCGTGGGCGCCGAGTCGGGACCCCTGGAGCCGGTCCAGCAGGTGCTGGGTGGCGGGGTCGGCGAACAGTTCGGGGAGGGTGCACGGGAGCTTCCGTACCCAGTTCGGTCGGTCGGCTCCCGTGCCGGGCACGTTCTGCGGGTCCGTCTCGTGGACCAGGTCGTCGACCGAGACCAGCACCGAAGCGGCGTCGCTGGCGCCGAGGGCGGCCAGCAGGGCGGACAGCACGGCGGTCTCGTCGGCCTCGCCCTCCAGCACGCCGAGGGCCCGCAGGGCCGCCTCGAGGTGCGCCCGGTCGGCGGCCCGCCGGCCCAGGTCGTCGCTGGCCTGGTCCTCGCCGTGGATGCCCAGCTCCTGGCGGAGGGCCACGTCGGTGCCCCGCCACCACGCCGAGAAGGTCGGGGTGTCGTGGGTGTCGAGGGCGGCCACCTGGTCGGAGGTCGGCATCGGCAGCGGGGCCCCAGGGCCGGCCGGGAGCTGGAACTGGCTCACGTACATGCCGAGGATCCCGTAGCGGCCCATCTCCTCGCGGACCTCGTCGGGCACGGTGCCGAGGTCCTCCCCCACCACGTGCGCACCGTGGCGCGACGCCTCGACGGCGAGCACGGCGAACAGCTCCTCGGCGGGGTAGCGCACGTAGACCCCGTCGCTCGCGGGCAGGCCGTCGGGCACCCAGTAGAGGCGGTGGAGCCCCATCACGTGGTCGAGCCGGAGCAGGCGGGCGGCCGAGAGGTGGTGGCGCAACGACGCGATGAACGACCGGTGGCCCTGGGCCCGGGAGACGAGGGGGCTCACCGGTGGGAACCCCCAGTTCTGGCCGGCCCCGAAGAAGTCGTCCGGCGGGGCGCCCACGCCGCAGCCCCACGCGTACAGGTCGTGGTCGGCCCAGGTGTCGAAGCCGTCGCCGCTCGTGCCGACCGGCAGGTCGAGGTACAGGCGCACCTCCCGGGCCTCCAGCCGCGCGGCGAGGTCGGCGAGCTGTCGTCGCATCGTCCACTGCGCCCACAAGTGGGTGGCGGCGGCCCGCGGGTCGCCCGTCTCGGGGAGCCGCCCGGGACCGAGGCCCCACGCGTGCCAGCCCGTGCCGGTGCGGTCGGTGGCCGCCCGGAAGTCGGCGTAGCGCACCGTGTCCGGGTTCGAGGCGATCCAGGCATCGAGCTCGGCCCGGGTGGAGGCCGGGGCGGCGAAGGCGGTGGCGGCCAGCTCGTCGAGCACCGGGCGCACGAGGGCGTAGCGCGCCCGGTGGTCGAAGCGGTCGGCGTGGCGGAGCGACTCCGCCGCGGCGCGCACCTCGGGGGCCTCGAGCAGGGCCCGGGCGGCCGGGCTGGCCGCCAGCTCGGGGGTGGCCGCCACGTCGAGGTACAGCTCGTTCCAGTGGCGCTGGCTCACCGGTGAGTAAGGGCTCGGGTCGTAGGGCTGGTCGAGGTAGGTGGCGAGGATCGGCAGGGTGGCCACCACCCGGCCGCCGGCAGCCGACACCTGCTCCCCCAACCGGGCGAGGTCACCGAGGTCGGGCCCGAGGACCGATCCCGCCGGCGGGCGGACGCCGTAGAGCGCGGCGAAGAGCCCCCACGTGCGCTCGGCCGGACCGGGTCTCGGCACCTGACGGGGGGCCACGATCAGGGTGGCCGGGTGCAGACCGCCGCCCAGCTCGACGGTGAGGTGGTGGTAGCCGACGCCCAGCTCCGGCCCGGGGTCGATGCGCACCCGGTGCACGCGGTGCTCGCGCCCGTCGCCCTCGACCAGGCCGACCTCGGGGAGGCGGTCGAGCACCAGCTCGAAGCGCAGCGGGCTCCCCTCCTCAGGGGCCAGGTGCACGACCACGCGCTCGGGACCGCCGACCGCGGGAACCCGGACGTCGAGCTCGATCGGCCCGCCGTGGAGGGCCACCACCACCGGCTCGACCGTGCGGGACCGCTGGGTCCCCACGAACCGCCGCAGCTCCCCGAGCTCGTCGGGGGCTTCGATCGGCGCCCCGAGGGAGCGCAGCACGGCGACCAGGGCGTCCGGGTCGGCGTCGTGGCGGTGGCCCCTGGTGTCCCAGAACCACGTCTGCACCCCGAGCTCGGCCGCGAGGCGACCCAGCTCGCCGGCGTCGACCGGGCTGCCGTTCACGTCGCCCCGCCGCTCTCGGTGTCGAGGAGCTGCTGCACCCCGCGCAGGGGGATGTCGGCCCAGCCGGGGCGGTTGTTCAGCTCGTAGCGCACCTCGTACAGGGCCTTCTCGAGGGTGTAGGCGACGAGCAGGGTCTGCATGTCCGCCGGGTCCGACGGCACGAACGGTGCGTCGCCCGCCTCGTCGAGGTAGCCCCGCAGGAACTGCCAGGTGACGTGGTGCTCCCACACCCGGCCGCGGCGGGCCATCTCCTCGCGCGCCTCGGGCCGCACCATGCCCCGCTCCTCCATGGTGCGGAGCCCGGCGGCGGTGGCGTACTGGAACGACCGGATCATGCCGGCGACATCGACGACCGCGCTGCGCTTGATGCGCCGCTCGGTGGGCGACCGGGAGGGCTCGCCCTCGAAGTCGATGATCACGAAGTCACGCCCGGCGTGGAGCACCTGACCGAGGTGGTAGTCGCCGTGGATCCGGATGCGGGAGACGTCGATGAGGTGGCCCCGCACGGCGGAGAACCGCTCGACGATGTCGTGCTCACGCTCGAGGAGGCCCTCGGCCAGCTCCCGCACCGACTCCTCGAGGCTGCCGAGCGAGCGGCGCACCAACGAGAGCGTCGGCCGCACCTGCGCCCGCATCGACTGGTACACGGACCGCTGGTAGAGGGTGGTGAACGGCTCGGGGGCGAACCCCTCCCCGTCGCCTTCGGTCAGCACCCGGTGCAGCTCCGCCGTCCTGCGGCCGAGCAGCTCGGCCGAGTCGAGGAACGGGCCGATGGCCTCGGCCACCTCGTCGGGCACCGGCTCGTCGGCGGTCAGGTCGGTCGGCCACGCCGGCAGGTCGGTGAGCGGCTCCGGGATCGTCCGCACCGCCGATTCGTAGAAGATGCTCAGCTGGTCCTGGGTGTAGTTCCAGGCGTCGCCTTCGTTGGGCACGTAGCCGTAGGCCACGGCGATGGTGCGGGGCTCGCTGCGCGGACCCCTGACGTACTCGAGGGCGCCGAGCAGCGGCGCGGTGTGCGGGAACCCGGCCTCGGTGAGGTAGCGGCCGATCTCGAGGTCGGGGTTCACCCCTTCCTGGGCCCGGCGGAACATCTTCATCACGATGCGGTTGCCGAAGATGGACGAGCTGTTCGACTGCTCCGCCCCGATGTGCTGCACGGGGAGCTCGTCGGCGGTGGCCCCGTCGAGCGCGCGCCGCAGCCAGGGGGTGGTGGACGCCCGCAGCTCGGCGTTGCCGAGCGAGGAGAACGAACGGCGACGGCGCACGGCGTCGAGGGCTCCGGCCATGAACCCGGGATCGACCATGGCGTCGTGCAGGAAGAGCCGCTCGCCCCCCTGTCGGCTCTCCACCCAGGCCACCCCGCAGTTGGGGTGGTCGGCCAGCAGCTCCTCGGCCCGGGCGGCGCTCGCCACCGCCAGCGGCAGCACGTAGGTCTCGGGCTCGCCGGAGGTGTACTCGACCTGGGCCAGCACCACGAAGGCCTGCGTGCGGCTGCGGTTGGTGGACACCGGGACGACGTCGAGGGTCTCGATGCTGCGGATGGTGCGGGCCTTGCCCGCATACCACCGGTTGCGGGCGAGGAAGCTCGGCAGCACCCGCTCCAGCGAGGACCGCCCCCTCCCCCGCATGAGCGTGCGCCAGTCGGCGGCCACGGTGAGCACGTCCAGGTCATCACCTCCCTGCGAGGCCGACCCGGCATCTGCCCGCTGCGACTCCAGCGAGAACCAGTAGAAGCCGTAGGGCCCGAGGGTGAGCTGGTACGGCCCCTCCTGGACGGGGGCGAACTCGGTGCCGCCGAAGAGCTCGACGGGCACCTGGCCGCGGTACTCGTGCAGGTCGAGCGCCACCGCGGTGGCGAAGCGCGAGAGGTTGGCCACGACCAGCACGGTCTCGTGCTCGTCGCGGCGGAGGAAGGCGAGGACCTTGGCGTTCTCCGGGAACAGGAACTCGATGGAGCCCCGCCCGAACACCTGGTGCTGCGACCGCAGGCCGATCAGGCGCCGCATCCACCACAGGAGCGAGTTCGGGTTCTGGTCCTGGGCCTCGACGTTGACCGTCTCGTAGTGGTACTCGGGATCGATGATGACCGGCAGGTAGAGGCGCTGCGGGTTGGCGTCGGAGAAGCCCGCGTTGCGGTCGGGGCTCCACTGCATCGGCGTGCGGACCGCGTCGCGGTCGCCCAGGTAGACGTTGTCGCCCATACCGAGCTCGTCGCCGTAGTAGATGACCGGCGTGCCCGGCAGCGCGAACAGCAGGGCGTTCATGAGCTCGATCTTCCGGCGATCGTTCTGCATGAGCGGCGCCAGGCGGCGGCGGATGCCCACGTTCACCCGCATCTGGGGGTCGGCCGCGTAGGCGCGGTACATGTAGTCCCGCTCCTCGTCGGTGACCATCTCGAGGGTCAGCTCGTCGTGGTTGCGGAGGAAGATCGCCCACTGCGCGCCCTCGGGGATGTCCGGCGTCTGCTGGAGGATGTCGATGACCGGGAAGCGGTCCTCCATCCGCAGGGCCATGAACAGCCGCGGCATGAGGGGGAAGTGGAAGGCGGTGTGGCACTCGTCGCCGTCGCCGAAGTAGGCCACCGCGTCCTCGGGCCACTGGTTGGCCTCGGCGAGGAGCATGCGGTTCGGAAAGTTCGCGTCGACGTGGGCCCGCAGCTCCTTCAGGAACGCGTGGGTCTCCGGGAGGTTCTCGCAGTTGGTGCCCTCCCGCTCGAAGAGGTAGGGCACCGCGTCGAGGCGGACGCCGTCGACGCCCATCGCCAGCCACCTGTCGACGGCGCGCAGCATGGTGGCGCGCACCTCGGGGTTGTCGAAGTTGAGGTCGGGCTGGTGGGAGAAGAAGCGGTGCCAGTAGTACGCGCCGGCCACCGGGTCCCAGGTCCAGTTGGAGGTCTCGTAGTCCTCGAAGATCACCCGAACACCCGGGTAGCGGTCGGGGGTGTCGCTCCACACGTAGAAGTCGCGCCACCGGCTCCCGGGCTTGGCCCGGCGGGCCCGCTGGAACCACGGGTGCTGATCGGAGGTGTGGTTGAGCACCAGCTCGGTGATCACCCGCAGGCCGCGGCGGTGGGCCTCCTTCAGGAACCGCTTGAAGGCCCGCAGGTCGCCGTAGCTGGGGTTCACGTCGCCGTAGTCGGCGATGTCGTAGCCGTCGTCGCGCAGGGGCGAGGGGTAGAACGGCAGCAACCACAGGGCGGTGACTCCGAGCTGCTGCAGGTAGTCGAGCTTGGCGGTGAGCCCGTCGAAGTCACCGATGCCGTCGTTGTTGGAGTCGCCGAAGGCGCGCACGTGCAGCTCGTAGATGACGGCGTCCTTGTACCAGTCCGGCCGGTCGGCGTTCTCTTCGATCATCAGGGTCTCCGGGTAGCGGGTCAGGCGAGGCCGTCGCCGGGGAGGAGCTCGGCCGGCAGCTGGCTGACCCGGAGGACGTGGCCCGGCTGCTCGGAGGGGTGGAGCTCGACGTAGGGGTGGTGGCCGTGCCAGGTCCAGGACTGATCGGTGAGCAGGTCGTGCACCTGGTACGGGCGGGCGGGATCGACACCGAGGGCGACGAGGTCGAGGTCGAGCACATCGGTCTGGACCGTCGAGGGATCGAGGTTCACGACGCACAGCACCGGGTTGCGGTGCGGGGCCGACGGGTCGGGGTCGGGGCCGTCGTGGGTGGTCTTGGAGTAGGCCAGGATCTGGTCGTTCCCGCTCCCGTGGATGCGCAGGGTGCGGGTGGTGTGGAGGGCCAGCTGCTGGTTGCGGATGCGGTTGACCCGGGCGATCTGGTCGCGCAACGACGGCCCCGAGAGGTCCCAGTGGCGGATCTCGTACTTCTCGGAGTCGAGGTACTCCTCCTTGCCGTTGCCCGCCGGGCGGTTGTCGCCGAGCTCGAAGCCCGGGCCGTAGATGCCGTAGCTGGCGGCGAGGGTGGCAGCGAGGAGGTGGCGCACCGCGAAGGCCTCCAGCGGCGCCTCCTGGAGGTGCCACGGGAGGATGTCGGGGGTCGTCGGCCAGAAGTTGGGCCGGAACTCGTCGGCGCTCGGTGAGGTGCTGACCTCGGTGGCGTACTCGATCAGCTCGGGCTTGGCCACCCGCCACGTGAAGTACGTGTACGACTGGGTGAACCCCACCCGGGCGAGCTGGTGCATCACCTCGGGCCGGGTGAACGCCTCGGCGAGGAAGATGACGTCGGGGTCGCGTCGGTGCACCCGCTCGATGAGCCACTCCCAGAAGGCGAACGGCTTGGTGTGGGGGTTGTCGACCCGGAAGACCGTGACCCCCTGGTCCATCCAGAACTCGACGACGTCGAGGAGGGCCTCCCAGAGCTCCAGCCAGGCTGGCGACTCGAAGTCGAGCGGATAGATGTCCTGGTACTTCTTGGGCGGGTTCTCGGCGTACTGGATGGTGCCGTCGGGCCGGTGCCGGAACCATTCGGGGTGCTCGGTCACCCAGGGGTGGTCGGGCGAGCACTGGAAGGCGAGGTCGAGGGCGAGCTCGATGCCGTTCTCCCGGGCGGCGGCGGCCAGGGCCCGCACGTCGTCGACCGTGCCCAGCTCGGGGTGCACCGAGGTGTGGCCGCCCTCGGGGGCCCCGATGGCCCACGGGCTGCCCGGATCGTCCGGGCCCGCCTCGGTGCTGTTGTTCGGGCCCTTCCGGAACGATCGGCCGATGGGGTGGATGGGCGGCAGGTAGAGCACGTCGAAGCCGAGGTCGCCCACGTAGTCGAGCCGCTCGATGACGTCGCGCAGGGTGCCGTGGCGTCCCGCCGGCGCGCCCACCGCACCACCGCCCTGGACGGTCGAGCGGGGGAACAGCTCGTACCAGGCGCTGAACGCGGCCCGTTCCCGTTCGACGAGCACCTCGACGACCGCGCTGGAGGCGGCGTCGGCCCGGCGGAGCCGACGGCGGTGGAGGTCGGTGGCCGACGGGCGCCCGGGAGCCCCGGTGTCGGTGAGGTCGATGGTGTCGCCGGCCCGGAGGCGGGCGGCGGCCTCGGCGAGCAGCTCGGCCTCCTGCCGAGGGGCGCCGGCGGCGTCGGCCTCGAGCATGGCGGCGGCCTGGAGCAGCTCGGAGGTCACGTCCTGGTCGGCCGCCACCTTGCGCATGGTGCCGTGGGCCAGCGAGGCGTAGTGGTCGATCCAGGCGAGCACCTTGAAGCGGTGGGTGCCCCGCGCCTCGGGGACGAACCGCCCGCCCCAGCGGTCGAGGCCGGGGTTGACCGCCTCCAGCGGCACGTCGACCCAGCCCTTGGCGCCGGGGGCCTGGTGCGACACGACGACCCACAGCTCGTCGTGGCCGTCGGCCACGACGGTGGCCTCGACGTCGACCGGCTCGCCGACGACGCGCTTCACCGGGTACCGCCCACCCCCGACGGTGGGAGCGACCTCGGTCACCACGATGCGGTTGGGGGCAGGGGTGACCATGCGCGCCTTTCTAGTACCTCGCTCCTGGGGCCTCGCAGTCCCTACCCGCTGCGGTGGAAGTTCGTTCGCGGCGTCGTCACGTCCCGGTCATGAGCCGGACCACCACCTCGCGGTCCTCGGCCGAGGGGCGACCCCAGCCGGGCTCGTAGCCGACCACCTCGCGCAGCGTCACAGCCCGCCACCGGTCCTCGAGCACCTCGAGCTGGTCAGCGGTGACCAGCGCGGGGTGCTCCACGCCGCAGGCCCGCGACAGGCGCAGGAGCTCGAACCGCAGCGAGGCGAGGTACCGGGCGCAGCGGACGGACTTCAGCTCGGGGTCGAGGCCCCGCTGGAGGCGCCGGTCCTGGGTGGCCACGCCGGCGGGGCACCGGTCGGTGTGGCACCGCTGGGCCTGGATGCACCCGATGGAGAACATGGCGGTGCGGCCCACGTTGACCATGTCGCAGCCGAGGGCCATGGCGGCCAGCGCCGTCTCGGGCATGCCCAGCTTCCCCGACCCGACGAAGACCGTTCGGTCGGCGAGCCCCCGCTCGGCGAAGGTGCGGTAGACGCGGGTGAAGCCCCACCGGAACGGAAGCGACACGTGGTCGCTGAAGCTGAGCGGCGCGGCTCCGGTGCCCCCCTCGCCGCCGTCGATGGTGACGAAGTCGGGGCCGGTGCCGGTGGCGGCCATGCGCAGGGTGAGGTCGTCCCAGAAGCCGTGCTCCCCCACCGCCGACTTGATGCCGACGGGCAGCCCGGTGGCCTCCGCGATGCGCTCGATGAGCTCGAGCATCCCGTCGACGTCGTGGAACGCGGTGTGGCCGGCGGGGCTCTTGCAGTCGACCCCCATCGGGATGCCGCGGATCGCGGCGATCTCGGGGCTCACCTTCGCCGCTGGCAGCATGCCGCCGAGCCCCGGCTTCGCACCCTGGCTCAGCTTGATCTCGATGGCCCGGACCGGCGCGGCCTGCACCGCCTCGACCAGGCGGTCGAGGCTGAACGAGCCGTCCTCGTTGCGGCACCCGAAGTACCCGGTGCCGATCTGCCACACCAGCTCGCCCCCGTGGAGGTGGTGCGGCGAGATGCCGCCCTCCCCGGTCGTGTGGAGGGCACCGGCGAGGGCGCAGCCCTTGTTGAGCGCTTCGATGGCGTTCCCGCTGAGCGAGCCGAAGCTCATCGCCGACACGTTCACGACCGAGCTCGGGCGGAAGGCCTTCGCCCGCCCGGCCGGTCCACCCAGGACCTTGGCGCACGGCAGCGGGCGGGACGGGTCAGGGTGCATCGGCTCGTCGGGCGGGCCCGCCACCGGGAAGGTCACCTGCTTCACGATCGTGTAGTTGCGGGCGTGCTCGAGATCGTTGTCGGTGCCGAAGCCGAAGTAGGTGTTCTCGCCCTTCGACGACGAGTACACCCAGCGCCGCTGGTCCCGGCTGAAGGGCCGTTCCTCGTCGTTGTCGGTGACGATGTACTGCCGAAGCTCCGGCCCCACCGCTTCGAGGATGTAGCGGAGGTGGCCGATCACCGGGAAGTTGCGCAGGATCGAGTGCGAGCGCTGCACGAGGTCGTACACGGCCACCGCGACGAGGCCGACGACGACCAGAGCCACGATGACGAGCAGCACCCACCAACCCATGGGCCGACTCTACGGCGGGGTCAGCACGGGGTCAGAACCGGCACGGAGCGGGGCCAGGGCGGGCCCGAGCCGGCGCAGCGCCGGTCAGAGCAGGGCCAGCACCAGGCCGGCCTGACCGAGGTGGTAGGTGACCATCACCACCAGACGACCCCGAGCCACCTCCCCGACGAAGCGGGTCCAGCCCAGCACCGCGTCGCTCACGTAGAAGAGGAGCGCACCGGCGACGGCGAAGAACCCGCCGACCCCGAAGGCGCTCACCACCATCGCCGAGATCACCACCAGGTAGGCGGTGACCGGGCCGAGCAGGGCGCGGTCGCTGGCGCCCGCCCGCTCGACGATGCGCCGGCCGACGACCACCCCGCCGACCGCCACGACGGCAAGCCCTACGAGCAGGCCCCCACCCGAGACCCCGAGCATCCAGAGCGCCACCACGTACGCCACGTGGGCGGCGAGAAAGGCGGACAGCCCCGGCACGAACAGGTCGGAGGGCAGCATCAGGAGCACGTCGCCGACCAACGACAGCACCAGGCCGACCACGAGGGCGCCGCGGGCGGCGTCGCTGCTGGGGTCGAGGGCGAGGGCCGTGGCGATGAGCATCAGCAGGGTGAGCGGCTTCAGGGCGTACTCGAACGTGCGGTTGCCCGCGGCGACCGCCGCCCAGTCGGCGACGGCGACCGCCACGAAGAACGCCAGCAGCAGGAAGGTGGTGGCCGTCACGGCGGCGGGCGCCCGGGGCTCAGGGCGCGTCGAGCCGGGGCAGGACCAGGGCGACGCTGTCGGGGCACACGTCGTGCCCGGCCAGCCAGTCGCGCAGCTGGGACACCGGCACCCAGGCCGCTTCGGCGATCTCGCCGTCGGCGAACGTGAAGGGGCCGTCGGTGCGGGCGTGGTACACCCGGGCCAGCTCCTTCACGTCGGCGTCGGCGTAGGTGTCCTCGCCGAGGTAGCCCAGCTCGACCGCCACGCCCACCTCTTCGGCCAGCTCCCGGGCCGCCGCCTGCTCCCAGGCCTCCCCGGCGATCACCACGCCGCCCACCGCGATGTCCCAGAGGTCGGGCCACTTGTCCTTCCAGGAGGCCCGCTTGTGCACCAGGATCTCGTCGTTGTCGTTGACCACGACGACGAAGACCGACCGGTGCCACAGGTTCTGGTCGCGCATCTCCCGCCGGGTGACGGTGCCGATCACGTTCCCGTCGTCGTCGAGGGCGTCGACCAGCTCCTCCTCGGGCGGCACGTTCATCAGAGGCTCGCAGCCCGTTCGAGCGCCTCGTCGAACGTGGCGCCTTCCTCGACCAGGCCTCGGAGCTGGATGACGTGGCGGGGGCGGTTCATGCCCAGCACCGCCGAGAGAGCTCCGTCGCGCCCGTAGAGGGCGACGAAGCGGAACTCGTCGGTGCTGCCGTGCACGACCCGCACCTCGTCGGTCGGGGCGGGGCGGCCGGCGAGCTGGATCTTGCGGTCGTACTGGTCGCTCCAGAACCACGGCACCGGGTCGAACGGCACCGGCGCCTCGCCCCGAGCGTCGGCCAGCAGCCGCCGGGCGGCGGCCTCGCCGCCCTGGATGGCGTGCTCCCAGTGCTCGACCCGCAGGAGGCCGCCGAACCGGGTGCTCGGGTAGCGGGCGATGTCGCCGGCAGCGACGACTCCGGGGGCGGCGAGGAGGGTCTCGTCGCAGACGACGCCGTCGTCGAGGGTCAGGCCGGAGCCCTCGAGCCACGAGGTGTTGAGGGCCACGCCGATGCCGACCACGACGACCTCGGCGGCGACGGTGGTGCCGTCGGTGAGGGCCACCCCCGTGACCCGGCGGCGACCGTCGTCCGACGGGATGGTCTCGAACGACTCGACCCCGGTGTCGAGGCGCAGGTCGACGCCGTGCTCGACGTGGAGGGCGGCGCACACCGCGCCCATCTCCGAGCCGAGGACCCGCTCGAGGGGCATCGGGAGGGCTTCGACCATGGTGACCTCGAGGCCCAGGGTGCGGCACGAGGCGGCCACCTCGGCCCCGATGAACCCGGCACCGATCACGACCACCCGGGAGGGCGACGCCTCGAGGGCGGCCCGCAGGGCGAGGGCGTCGTCGAGGCTGCGCACCACGTGCACGCCGTCGATGTCGTCGGTGCCCGGCAGGCGGCGGGCGGCGGCGCCGGTGGCGATCACCAGGCTGTCGAAGCCGACCTCCCCGGGACCGTCGAGGGCCTGCACCGCCACCGTGCGGGTACCCAGGTCGAGTCCGGTGGCCCGCACGCCGAGGCGGAGGTCGAGACCGAGGTCCTCGGTGGCGGCCGGCAGCGTCAGCTTCTCCGGCTCCCAGCCCTGGGACAGCACCTGCTTGGACAGCGGCGGCTTGTCGTAGGGCGTGCGCGGGTCCGCGTCGAGGACGACGATCGGGCCCGGGTGGCCCTCCGTGCGGAGGGTGCGCGCCGCGTGCATCCCTGCGAGGGACGCGCCGACGACGACGGTCGTGTGGGAGTTGTCCACGAGGTCTCGGGAGTCGGGTGAGGAGGCGATCGCCTCAGGCGGAGCGGGTCAGTCCTCGGCGATCGAGATGGCCTGCTTGGGGCAGCGCTGCACGGCCTCTTCGACCTTGGCGCGAGCGGACTCCGGAGGCGTCTCGTCGAGGACGTACAGGAAGTCGTCGTCTCGCACCTCGAAGATCTCGGGAGCGATGCCCATGCAGACGGCGTTGCTCTCGCACAGGTCGTAGTCGACCACAACTCGCATCTCGGGTCCCCTTCTGTCTCGGCCGGTCAGCCGACGGAGCGCCATCATGCCTCACGCGCGGTGGCGGTGCGACACATCGGCGCGGCCCCCACCGTGCCCGTGGCACCGCGGTCGTGGAAGATTGGTGCCCATGACGACCACCGCCCCGCTCAGCGGGGTCCGGATCATCGAAGCGTCGATGCTCGGGCCCGCCTCCATCACGCAGAACCTCGTCGACCTCGGCGCCGAGGTGATCAAGGTCGAGCCGCCGCAGGGCGACTACGGGCGCGAGATGACGTGGCCCATCATCGAGGGCAACTCGCTGCTGTTCCTCCACGCCAACCGGGGCAAGAAGGGCGTGGTGCTCGACCTCCGCACCGACGAGGGCGTCGAAGCGTTCCGCGACCTGGTGCGCAACGCCGACGCGGTGGTCGAGGCGATGCGGCCGGGCGCCCTGGCCCGTCGGGGCCTCGGCTACGAGGATCTCAAGAAGATCAACCCCCGCATCGTGTTCATGACGATCTCGGGCTACGGCATGACCGGCCCCTACAAGAACCTCCCCAGCCACGGCATCGCCTACGACACCTGGGCGGGCATCGTGCCGCCGGCCTACGACGAGGAGGGGTTCTGCTACATCCCCGAGCACGTCTCGATCGGCATCAACGCCGGCCCGGTCATGGGGGCCATGGGCATCCTCGCCGGCATCATCCAGGCGCGGGCCACCGGCGAGGGCTGCCAGATGGAGATCGCCCAGAGCGACGCGGCGGCCGCCACCGACTGGCTGCGCAGCGAGACCTGGAAGGCCTACGAGCGCCCCGAGGACGTCGTCACCGGCAACAAGGCCGACAACTACGAGCGCCGGGCCCCCGGCACGGGCGGCATGAAGGAGGGCGTGCGCTACCAGATGTACGAGAGCGCCGACGGCCACATCCTCTTCATGGCGTCGGAGCAGTCGTTCTGGAAGAAGTTCTGCGAGTCGATCGGCCGCACCGACCTGTTCGAGAAGTGGCCGGGCTCGAAGTACGCCGATCACGCCCGCGGCAACCGGGAGCTCCAGCGGGAGCTGCGCGACATCTTCAAGACCAAGACCACCCGGGAGTGGATGGACTGGGCGATCGAGAACGACGCCCTGCTCGCGCCGGTCAACACGCCGAAGACGCTGGCCGACGACCCGCAGTTCCAGGACCGGTTCCCGTGGCTCTCTCACGAGACCCACGGCGCCGACATGCTCCCGTCGCCCATCAAGCTCGTCGGCGGCGCCCTGCCCGATCCGGGGCGGGCGCCGGAGACCGGCGAGCACACCGAGCAGGTCCTGCGCGAGCTCGCCGGCTACGACGACGCCCGCATCGCCGACCTGCGTGAGAAGGGCGTGTTCGGCTGAGCCACGCCGGCGATCCCGGGCCGCTCCCGGTCGACCCCACCGCGACCGACGAGGTCGCGGCGGGGCGCGGCCCGTCGGTGCTTCGCATCGTCGGACGGGTCGTGCTGCTCGGGATCGCCGCCTTCGCCCTGTACGGGCTGCTCCCCCAGCTCCTCGACCTGTGGGACACGGTGCCGCGCCTGCGCACCGTCAGCGCCCTGTGGTTCGTGGCCATGGTGTTCCTCGAGGCGGGCTCCTACGCGTGCATGTGGGCGCTCACGAGGGTGGCCCTGCCGCAGGTCAGCTGGTTCGTGGCCGGCACGGCGCAGCTCGTCTCGAACGCGGTCTCGAAGACGGTGCCGGGCGGCGCGGCGATGGGCGCCGGGGCCGGTTGGCGGATGCTGTCGGTGTCGGGGGTCGAGAAGGGCTCGGCCGGCGCCGCCCTGACCGCCACCGCCATCATCTCCAACGGCGTCCTGTTCATGCTGCCGATGGTGGCCCTCGTGCTGTCCATCGTCGGCGCCCCGGTCCCCCGGGGGCTCGACCGGGTGGCGTGGGGCGGCGCGGTGCTGTTCCTGGTGCTCTTCGCCGTGGGCTTCACCCTGGTGCGCTACGACCGTCCCCTCCAGCTGTTCGGCCGCCTGGTGGAGAAGGTGAGCCATCCCATCCTGCGGCGCCTCCACCGCACCGGCGGGCCCACCGCCGCCGGCCTGGTGCGCCAGCGGGACCTGATGGTCGCGGGCCTCGGTGCCCGGTGGAAGAAGGCCCTGGCCGCCGCGGTCGGCAACTGGTTGCTCGACTACTTCGCCCTCGTGACCGCGCTCATGGCGGTCGGGGTGCGGCCCCGGTTCAGCGTCGTGCTCCTCGCCTACGGCGCCGCGGCGGTGCTCGGCATGATCCCGATCACGCCCGGCGGCCTCGGGTTCGTGGAGGCCGGCCTGACGGCCATGCTCGTCGTGGCCGGGGTGCCGTCGGCCGACGCGCTGCTCGCCACCCTCGCCTACCGCGTCGTCTCCTACTGGCTGCCGCTGCCGGCCGGCCTCATCGCCCACTTCGTGTTCCGGCACCGCTACGGGAAGGTCGATCGTTCGCCACCCTCCGTGTCCTGATCCGGCTACAGGATCACGCTCTGTGTGATCCTCCTGTCTTTTCCCGACTTATTCGGAACTTTCCTGGGCAAGTGCTTCAGCACCGCCGAGATGGTGACCGATGTCCTGGCCAGTTCGGGATGACGTCACCGGTCCCGACGGTTGGACACATCGGGAACGACACAGGAGAGGGAACAGCGATGACCGTCACCACCACCCACCCCGCCACCATCGCCGTGAACGAGGCCCTCGTGGCCGAGGCGACCGCCATGCGCCGCCGGGCCGAGAGCCTGCGCCACGAGTCCGAGGGCGTGGACAACGAGCTGGTGGCCCGCTCGTTCCGCCGCCGGGCCAGCGAGCTGGAGCTCGAGGCCTGGGTGCTCGAGGTGCGCGCCGGCGTGCCCGAGCAGCAGATCCACC
>Ga0164243_10001194_pt1 | contig 44842 bp, 69 predicted proteins | sample OricompcompostOP_FD_108781 | JGI IMG/M metagenome (GOLD analysis project Ga0164243, IMG submission 108781) | Organic Plus compost microbial communities from Emeryville, California, USA - Original compost - Organic plus compost (OP) | ecosystem: Engineered > Solid waste > Mixed feedstock >...
CGCTTCAACCTCGGCGTCGGTCGGCTCGCTCACCGGCTCCTGCTTACGGTAGCCGAGCGCCACGTCCTCCCAGGACGGCTCGTAGGTGATGACCAGGCGGCCCTCAGCGTCGTAGTGGAAGCCGATGGGCGACTCGACAAGCCGCTCCGGCTCGCCCTCTACGAAAACGACTTCTTCGTGTTCGTTCATGATTTGTTCTCGATTCTGTTCTTAAGAATCGCTTCCACAATTCTTGCCTGAAACTGCCAATTAGTTTCTCGTCTGGGATCGATAGGCGGCTGTGAGCGCCAAACACTCACAGCCGCCTCAATCTCTTCGGGAGCAATCTTCTTCATTACCAGCCCTTAATGGAATTGCCAGCGATCACGAACGGAACCTCATTGTAAGTTCCGCCCTCTTCGATCATCCTCTCGATCTGATCCTCAAGTGCATCGAACTCCTTGTTGAGGGCCTCAAGGTCATTACCTTCGTGCGGGATGTAACCGCCGACGTAGACATACAGACCGTCCTCAGGCTTCGGCGTGTACCGAAGCATGCGCTTGTCGTACTCCAGCGACGAACCGTAACCCCACTCCCACGTCGGAGACTGCTCCTTGATCAGAAACAGCACACGGCGAAGCCAGTCAGGGTGCGACACAACCGCAAGGTGGTTGATATCGAACGGGTCCGCGAACTCCTTGACAATCACCGAGTAGTTCAGGCACTCCGAGTCCAGAGTAGCCACGATCTGGCAACGAACCTGCTGTTGCTCCAGCCAGTCCACCAGACGCATGATTCGGCGCTCCTTTTCCAGAACGTACTCCGGTTCGGTCCAGTGAACATACGACGTGAGCAGGTTGATCGTGCAGAAGATGTTCTTGGGATTTCCCATCACCGCATTGCCGAAAACCTCAGGCGTACCCTCCAGGTATCGGTCAATGTCCAGGTAGTCACCCGTGATATCGAACCGTACTTCCTTACCTACGCTGTCCTCACGGACAAGCTTCTCGTCATTCTGGTTGAACTTCACCAGAGTCTCCGGCTTGTACCGGAAAGTTTCGATAGCCTCATCGAGACTGCCGAACGTGTGGAATCCGCCGCCACTGCGCGAACGGTCATCGCTCGACTTCCCGTTCTGCGGCTTCCACTCAAGCTTCTCGATGACCCGGAAAACCTCCGGCACCGAGTTGAAGTCCGCATGAAGCTTCTTACGATTTCCAACCTGTCGAATAAGAGCCATAATTAATCCTTAATTCCCTCTTCTGCCAATGTCAAAACGTGTTGAATGATCTGTGCGAAATCATTATACGAAATATTGTACGAAACATGCACCTTATCGCCGTATTGCGGCAGGCGCTTCACATCATCTTCATCCAACCAAATCTCAACCGACAAGCCGAGTCTATCGTCGGCATTAGTCGCCCAGTGCACTGCGCGCGAAACAAGAAACCGCTTAGTTCCGCTAGCGTTAACGAAACTAATCGCGTCCCACTCTTTATCTGTTTCGAAGTCAGGCTCACTCATCGTCAATCTCCAGAATCCCTGCGTCGATGTACTCCTGACGGCGAGCCAGGTAAGCGTTGAACAGGTTCATCATGTCCTCGTCACTCACAGCCTGGCGCGTCGTGCCAACCGCAATGACGTAAAGCTTCTCCGGGTCGTGTGCGAAGTCATCCTTGTCCAGCCCGTAGAACCGCTGGAAGGTGAGTCGGCCTCGACGGGCGCTGAAAATCTCACCGAAAATGCTGTCTGCCATTTTTCCTCCAATAACCCGAGGGGCCAGGGTGTTACCCCTGGCCCCGATTTAACTATTAATTTATATCTTACTTGCTCCAGGTCGCACGCGCAAGGTTCTCAAGACCCTCACGCTCAGACGCGGGCAGGTTACCCGTCAGGGCAATCGGCAGAACGTCCTCGAACGCCATACCGGACTGGAGCAGGATCGCGCCGCGCTGGGTAGCACGGGGACTGATCACCACTCGAAGCTCCAGGTCCTCGATTGCCTTCTTACGAACGGCACGGACCACAGCCAGCCACTTCTTGCCCTCATCGGTCGTACCGGCGAGGTTCGCCTCGACGCGGGCATCAATATCCCACGCGATGGTCACGAACCGGTCCAGTGTCGCGGCGTCAAGCTGATTACGTCCGACGTACTGTCGGGACGCACCGTGACCGTAGGTGTTCGCCGTGGCGACAATACGGAAGTCGTCGTGGCGGTGCACCATGCCGTCAGGGAACGCCATGTAACCGTTCGACAGGGCGGCGTTCAGGAGGATCAGAACGTTGCTGTTACCAGCGTCCGCCTCATCCAGCAGGAACATCCCACCGTGCTCGTAAGCCTCGCGGAACTGGGTACGGACGTAATTGTGGTTCGCATCCATGTACCCAACAAGGTCCGACTTCGAGGTCTGAGAACCCACGGCGATGCTGTGGAACGAAAGACCGAAAGCCTCCGACACCGCGAACGCACTGTGCGTCTTACCAGTACCAGCAGGACCCACCAGGAGGACCGGCTGATTAGCACCCACCACCTTGAGCAGATTCTCGAACTGTGCGTGCTGGACACCCTTGACCTTTTTACGCGCCTTGGGCGTCACAATCTCGATGGGGCGAACGGCCTCAGCGCGCTCATACACATCCGAAATCGTCTCGTCCAGACGCTTATTGAGGTCGGACTCAAGCGCGGCGATATCCTTCGCCGTGATCTTGGCGATTGCCTCCGACAGAGCGGGCTTGAGGTTCTTGATAGCGTACTTGTGAACCTCTTCGCCAAACTTCTCCATGGTGGTGTTGTAAATCTTCACCTTGCCGTCGTCACCGACAGCGGCCTCACCGATGACCTCTTCCTTGACCACCTTAGGCGAGGACTTTGCGAGAAGTGCCCGCATCTCCTCAATCGTGGTCTTTCCTCCATTGCTGATTCCAGCCATAATTTCTCCCTTACTCTCCAGTTTCAGTGACCATTGTCGCCGCAATGAATGTTACGGCCTTGAACAGCTTAAGTGCAAGTTCTGGATTCTCGTCGTTCAGGTCGCTCACAAACTGACTGAACGAACTAATCATTAATTCGTCGTCGTCCTGTAGCGCCCGTGCAAGTCCCAGAATCAGGCTGAACGCCAACTTGGCAACAGCCTCGTCATCGTTCAGATCAATCCCCAGACCCATCACGACCTCCGCTCAACTGATAGATCGCGGAGACACCGGCGGAAATGATCGCGCCCACGCTCTGGGGGCGCAGACGGTATGCCGCCTCCTTGACCATCGCGTAGAACTCCAGAAGTGACCGTGCCCGCTCCTTATCGGAACGTCGCGGGTCCTGCGCCTCGTGGTACTTCGCAAGCAACTGAGCCATGGCCTGCTCAGCCTCCATCATGGACTGCGCAACCTCTGCTGGCACACCCATACTCTCGATCAGCGCATCCACCTTTTCCTGCGCGGACATGTCATTGTCGTTCAGCAAGGCCCGCAGATCATCCATCCGCTCCTTGTCGTTCTGGTTCTGGTTCTTGTTCTGGTTGTTAGGAATCTCATCCCTGAACTGCATCGGCATTCTCAATACCTCCGTACTCTCCGATTGCAAACATGGCCTCCCACACATCCATCCATGCGGGTGCCTGGTAGATGGGGTCAGCCTCGAACTGGTTCTGCTCGTCGTCCGTCACGGTAACTCGCGTCGTGACGTGCGTGAAGTTTCCATTGTCGTCGTTGACCGTGACACGGTAACTCTCCACGAACACATACTCGCACAGTCCGAATCGATTCCCAATCGGAACCCAACGCGGCGTACCGAGCTTCACGTACAGCACGCGGTGGTCGATGCCGTCGTTGTTGTCATTGTAGTGCTCGTGCGGAGTGCTCAGAACCTCGTACTGCTTCGGCCCGGCAGGCTCTTCCGAATTAACGTTTAGTTCGTCCTCGGTCGGCATATTGCGTGTCTCCACCTCGTCAAGCATACGGTAGAACGTTGCGATCTTCGCATCGTCCTCTTCGTAATACTCGACTGTCTTGTTCTCAGGGTCCAGGTACGTTTCCAGCCAAGCACCATACTCAGGAGAGTTGCGCCACACACTGGCAAGACGCTTGATATTCTTGCCGCGTGCGAACGACTCGAACCCTACTGCTTTAAGGTTGTCATCAGCCATTTTAGGCTTCTCCCGTCTTTGTTATCTTAAGTTTAGCATACTCCAGGGTGGTAATCAAATCATCCAATTCCTGCTCGCGGAGTGTCCACCATGCGTATTTTCCGGTTCCCGAGTCTACGACGCGTGCGTCACTCTCCAAACCACCGCTGATAAACAACTGCACGCAGTAGCTTTGAACCGCCAGAACCAGTGTATCACCCGGCCCGTAAGCGATTACCTCTTTTACACCGGAGATAAACGCATCGACCTTGGACTGAATTGCACGATTATCAATCGCCACGCTCAATCTCTCCCTTAGCCACCAGGACGTTGTAGTTCAGAATGGCGATCAGGTCCTCAGTCTCTCCGATGGTCATGTCCGAGTTCTTTTTGCTACCACCATCCTCACCCAACGTAATGCGGATGCGGCGGGTGTTGCCCTGCTCCACGATACCAATATCGATAGGTGTCTTACCTCTGCGTTCCCGTGGGACTCTCACTGTCTCACCTGCTTTCTCGTTTCCACGCGCTACTGCTTCAAGGCGCTTAATTATTAATTCTGTTTCTAACTTCACGTAGAATGTCACGGTACATGCCCTGATTCTCCGTGTCAAGCGCCCAATCGTCGGGCGGTACAATCTGACCGTCGTCATCAATGAGCACCGTACCGATGAGTTTTCCGTCCACGTATGCGTCGTATCCGCCGTATACCGTCAGAAGCTCCCAGTGAGCCTCTGGCAGGCTATCAGCCTCATCCTGATCTGTACCACCAGGGACAGTATTCAGGCGCTTAGCGAGCCGCTTAGCACGGTACACGAGGGTGCGGTTCTTCGCGCCGATATCGTACTCGATATCCTCGATGCGCTTCCCGTTCTCCTGCGCCTTGAGGATTTCATCCCCAAACGCCTTGAGGAACGGCTCCAACTCACGCTCAAGTTCCTGCCGCTGGCGCTCCTTGATTTCGGCGCGCTTCTGGCGGTACGTGATATAAGCACCAATCAAATTAGTCATTAATCCAGCAACTCCAGCATCTTGACGTGCTGAGCCTCGACTACGCCCACAAGCTTCTCCATGATCTGAATGGTTCCGTCGCGCTCAGCCACCCATTCCTCATCACTCAGGCGCTTTGCGAAGTACACAGCATCCTTGACCGCCTGAATGGTCGCGTTACCGATTTCCTCTAGAAATTCCTTGTCGTACTTGTCAGCCATTTTTCACTCCCAACCGTCGTAATAGAAATAGCCCTCTGCGAACGCATCCAGTACCAGATACGATTCGTCTACATCGTGCATTTTCTCGCCCGTGACGTAGAACACAAGTTCGTCCGGGGCGTGCTCGTCCCAAAGTTCAGGCTCCGTCAACGGCTCTGTGTGGCCGCGCTCGATCTGAATTTTGGCCGTCTGCTCACCGTACCTCTTTGCGAGGTTGAGGTGGTAGTTCGTCACGGTGAAATAGTCATTAGTCATGTGTTACCTCCATAAAAATAATTCATGCTCCCACCGTACAGCAATGAATCTTAATAGTCAAGTACCTGAACCTGTGAGATTACTGATAACCCGTGGTTTCTTGGTTTTTAAGTTTATAGTTCGATTCCTTGGTTGTGCAGTTCCGCCAGCAGAGCATACGCAATCTCGCGTGTCTCATCGGCAGTCAGGTACGCGTATACGTACTGTTCACCCTTGTTTTCGATGGTACTGGTCACACCGATGAACACTCGCTGTGGTATGTCCCGCCCGGCATCGAACAGATGCGCCGACGTTTCGATTCGAAAATTTGTTACGCGCTTGCCGCCCTCCCGTGCATCGCTGTTCTCAACAGCGATATGTACGACGCGGAAACCGTCATTGTCATTATTGTGCTCATATTCAATCATATGTTCTCAACTCCCGCTTCATGGCGGTTTTCTTGTTCCGTGCTCGCTTGGTCCGTGCATCTTTGTGCGGGGTCGCGGCGTTACTCGCTCGCTTCTCCACCATCGCCCGGTAGAGCGGTGTCGGCTCATGCTTCTTCTTCATCATGTACTCACCGTGTATACGTCGTGCCAGGGGGTTTCCAGAAGCAGACGCCGACGCACGACGTACATGGTTCCTGGTGCGGACTGTTCCGCGCGGCTGTTGGCGTCCAGGATGTACTCGCCCAGCATGTCTTTGTCGTAGCTTCCAATTACTTTGACAAGCACACCCGGCTCCTGCGTCGGGGACCGCCTGTATCGCAGTTCGTACTCGCGCCGCAGGTCGTTCTCTGACGACAGCAGTCGTTCCAGCAGTTCCTCTGTCGTACCCAACTCCGAATTAATCATTAGTTCCGTCCTTGTGGTCGAACCATCCGGTAAGCACGAACAGGAACCAACCTAGCGCCGCGTAGGGTGCGAGCAGAAGCAGGAACAGGGGTCCGAATACGACAATCGTCGCCACCACGAACGCGATCCCGACTACCCAGAGCCATACAAGCATGACGGAAACGACGAACAGGAAGCCGGGTGTAACCATCCAATTGAACGTTTTCTTGAGCGAATAACGCAGATACTCCTTAAAAGTCATTATCTTTCCTTTGTTTTATATAATCTGGATAAGATCCGGCCCCAGTGTTTTCAAGGGCTGTTATATTATTTAAATCATGTACTTTAATGATTTTAAAATAAAAATAACGCTCTGTCAAGCGTTTTGGAGTGATTTTTCAGAATGGATAACGGGTCGGAGGGGTTCAAATGCCCGTTTTTCCTTGAAAAGTGTTACACGTGTTTGTGTGGGGGTGGGGTCCCCTATATATACTAATAATATTATAAAAATAAAATAAAAAGATAAATATATAGAGGGAGGGGACCCCCTGTTTTTCCCAACAGGTGTAACAGAAACATATTTCTGAAAAATAACTGTTAATTCGACAAGAACACACACCAGGGGCTGGTGTTGACAAACAGGACATGGTAGGGTAGAGGCATGTTCAACTATCAGTATGTGCTGGATCGCTACACAGTCATGGGCCGCACCGAGGATGAAGATTACATCAGATGCATCGGTGGCGACGGAGAATGCATGGGTGTGGCGACCAAGAGGATGCTCTGCGACGCTCACTATATGAAAGCGAAGCGTGACGGCACACTCTGGCAGTACATCGACAACGTATACATCGATGACTTCACCCCGGAGGGTGAGGACAGATTGGATGCGTTGTGCAGATGGATACTTGAGTTCAATTATCCAGAACTGGTTGAAGGGCTTAACAACTATCTTGAAGGCACATGGGAAGCGTACCTCACCCCTGGTTGGCGAGGCAGAGGACAAGTAGGATTCGTCCCCTACCCCGCCAACGGGATAGGTAACAGTAGCGGCAGTGCCGGGCTATGCGTTGAATGCGGCAAGCACGTAGCACGGACACGCGGGCTGTGCGTAACGTGCTATACGGACATTCATAACGAAGGGATGATCAATGATTATCCGACTAAATCGTATGTTAACAATACCAAAGGACACGTTTACTTCATTCTCAACCACCACCTTGACAGACTCATTGCAATTGCAAGCAGTGAGTATGGTGTGGAAATCGTAAGAATTAGCTGAATCATCGCATTAGTTGAGAATCGGAATCGTGTTCGTTGCCGTGAACAGGATGCGTCCGGTGCCGTTCTCGATCACCGTCGAACCAGGGTAACGCTTGGCGATAGTCTTGCCCGTTTCCAGATTGTGCACACCGGTTGTGGCACTGTATCCATAGAACGGGATCGGATGCGGAAACTTCACGATATACGGGGATGAAATAGTCATTAATTTACCTTAACAGTGAGTGAGTGAGTGAGTGAGTGAGCTAGCTAGTTAGCTCAGAGAAACTCAGAGAAACCATAGACCACATAAATGGAGTCCTGAAAATACTCGTCCTTGAGTTCTTCGAGCTTGCTACCGATGATTCGCGGCAGGCTAGGATCACGACCAAACACATCGATAGTGAAATTGACAGTGATGATGAAAGTCTCTTCCACATCATCACCCCAGACAGTTCGACCCTCATGAATTCGATTCACGCTATCCACGCCGTAGAATTCCGGCTCGTTGAGAATCGGAGACAGAACCCTCGACACGTCCTTCTTGAAATTAGACCACTCATGGTCATCCAGCGCCACCGTGACCTTACTGTCCGGGACGGTGAGGAACGGGTCAAGATACTCCTGACCGATATTGCGACCGATTCTAATTTCCAGGGCGTACATAGACGGACTCCATTTCTGTTCGATTACCTTCGAACCACTCGAAAAGACTGACCACGCAATTCTCGTTGGCCCTGTCCTCAACATACTCATTCAGTTTTTCATAAGCAACCGAATGATCTGCTGTCACGAAATTCTCAACCAGTGTCCAACCATCGTGGATACGGATTTCATAAGCGGGCTTATCCATCAGTCCTCATCCTCATATCTCAATTCTGCTTCAATACCGAATTCACGATTAATTCGGTTGTAGTTCTGCTGAGCGATCTTAGCATCAGCATACGGGTATTCTCTGGCGATTTCAACACCAGAATCACGATCAAACACAACCCACATTTTACATCCTCAGTTTTGAGAGAAAATCAAGGTGAGCAAGAAACCCACGGAAATCACGTAAACAACCAGAAACACAAACTCCATCAGTGCTTCCCCTTGAACTGTTCCTGCTTCCGGCGAGTACGGTTGCGCTTCTTCTTGTTCCTATACAACACCCAATCCGTGGGAGTCATCTGCTCCTGACGAGGAATGCGGAGGTACTGGAGAATCGGCTCATTCGGAATACGAGATGAATTAGACATTAATTCACAACCAAATCGAGTTTGTAAGTATCTGGAACTTCGATACGCATGAGTTCACCATGATGCAGAATCGGCAGACTCACGAAATGCTCATCCTGAATCAGCATCTCATCAGCATTCAGAATCAAATACCGATTATTCAGAATGATCGTGTGCATCCCATTGAACGAGGGATGACCAGCCATGGAGCAAAGTCTCGAAGCCGAAACCCTGCGCTTAAACATTTTCATGTCAATGCTTTCGTTATACAGGCTATTAGAGTAATCACCACAGAAATTATAAACAGGATTCTGAGGTAATTAAGAATTAATTTTTGAAGTTCAGAACGCACTAGTTGGTGGTAAGTGTGCTGGTCAGTACAGAGTGATGCTGGTCTTGAGAATCGACCAATCCCTACTGTCCGTAATGCATGCCAGCGTACCACGTTGCCACGATTCTGTCATGATCGCCAGATTACTGTCAAACGCAATCAGACCAACCAGGATGAGCGCATGCTCAGGTGACAGACCACGAACCTGTACATGCTCAGCATCCAGCGTAGGATCAAGTGTACGTTGCGTACCCCAATCCTCCCAACGGTCACCATCCGTGTAAATTTCCACACTCGGATCAACATATTTCTTGATCGTCGTCACGATGGTTTCGGCATCAAACGTACCGACATGCAGAGTCACATTCAGCCAGTGCTCGTCGTAAGGCAGACTGACATCAATCAGATTAACCATTAAATTCTCCTTGAATTTTTCTTCATCTGGAATTGACGGATCGGCGTTCCAGATCGCCATTTCGGTTTCATCCATTTTTCTTAGCCGTTCTGACGCGGATTCAGGGGAACGGTATTCGGCTCCGTATACAGACCCTCGAAGATTCGATTGCACTCATTCGGAGTGGGAACACGACCATTCTTGCGAACGTAGGCATAGATCAGATTCACCATCTGCTTACGATCCTCAATTGTCGAGGACGGATACAGACGAGTGACGTACTCAGGGAATGCGTCACCGCCACCACGAATCACGTACTTCGTTGCACGTTGCTTGTTGTGATGGGTGCGAGCCGGGCGAGTCGGGATCGGCTGAGTGTCCCGAGTTCGTGGGATGGTCATGTTGTCCTCCTTGAGTCGATTTTTGAAAATAGAAAATTAACTTTTAATTTTTGTTTTTCTTATTAAGTTTTGACTACACATAGAGTCTAGCAGAGGCCGATCTTGTATGTCAAGTGGTACATCCCTGCTAGACCCTAAATGTATTCAATTAGGCGGTGGGATAAAAGATTCCCTGGACGCTTCCACCCAAGCGGCGGGCCACCCAAGCGGCCTGTGCCGGGTCTGCGGTTTCGTATACCGTTCCCCCGTGGCGGTCCAGTATCCGATACATGGTATATCCGTACATGCTACCGGTTGTTCTGACGCTTGCGCTCCTGCAAACGACGGTACGCGGCGCTACCGGCCTGATTGGCGGGGATGTTCGAGAGTCCCTTCGTCAGACGCTTCCCGTGGAAGATACCACGCTTCTTGAGGTCCGCCGCCATAGCGGCGTTCTTAGCGGACGATGCCTTACCAGCCATTTTGTACTCCCGTGGTTTAGGTTTATTAGTTGATCCGAATTAATCACTAATTCGACGGAACCGAATTAATCACTAATTCGACGGAACTGATTAGTTCCAAGGAACCACAGATTATTGGAATCTGGGATTCCCTGCAATTAACAGATTACCGTACTAAGCGGTCGGTGTCAAATTATTTCTTTCTGGTCATGTAAGCGATACCCAGTGACAGTACCACCATTAGCAGAATGTACAAAATCGGTGCGAGTTCCAATTTTATCTATCCGATCTAATTACATGTAGACGCTATTTCATAGCGGGGCATTTTAGGAATGCCTACCGAACCAACAATAAAAAATTAATTGTTAATTCGATGGGCACGCCTAAGGGGAGACTAGGCGATCTGCCTAGCCTCCCCCAGCGGTGGCCGTTACTTGCCCTGTGCGTTGAACAGAAGGGCCTCACCCGCTTCGAGGATCGCCCGCGTGTCGTCATCCATGTTGGCGATAGCCGCCTGCCAGGCGTCCTCAGGAATCTCATTCGCGTAGTCGCGGAGTGCCTGAACGCGCTTCACAAACGTAGCGAAGTCGGGGACGCGCACATTGTCGGGCTTAGTCTCCGGGGCGCGGTCGATAAGCGCGGTAAGCGCGTCCCACAGGGCACGGTAGCGAACCGTAGGCTTCACGTCAGTCTGGAGGGAATCGAGAGTTTCCGCGATCAGGGCCTGAACAGTTTTCTTGTCGTGCGCATTACGCGCCGTGTCGATCTTCCCGATCATGTCCGCGTAGGTACGAGTCTCGTTGTCCTGCTTGACGCTAGTGCGACCCGTGCCAGACATGATCCAGAGGCGACCCGTAGTCGCGGCATTGGTCACGCTTGACAGGCTGAAGCCGCGCGGCAGGCGCTTGCCCTGAAGTTCATAGTGCGCTTTCACGTCACCGAACACGTCCTTAGCGGTGCATCCGTTGCTTTCCATCGTGTCCAGCACGAACGTGACGCGAGCGGCGACATCCGCATTGCTAGGTTCGAACACCGATGCCGCCTGCTGAATCTGCTCGGCAGTGAGCGGCGTCGCTTCAACCTTGTTAGTTGCCATTGTTTCTATCCCTTCAATCGATCCGAATTAACCGTTAATTCGGAAGTTTAGTTTCGGGCGCTTACGCCCAGATATCCCCACGCTTGCGCGCGGCGTAAATGGCGGCCTGACGTGCCTCTCGGGCCTGCCAGACCATGTTCTCACGCGCGGGCGCGGGCGCGCCATAGAAACCCGGCGCGGTGCGCGTGACGCGCTCAATGCTCGCAAGAGTCGCGGCGCGACGCTCAGCGCGAATGCGACGCTCGCGGGCGAAGATCGGCGAGCACGTCCAGACGATGAGGTTGGAAATTCGGTTCATGCGAAAAGTATAGCACGCGAATGACCGAATTAAGCGTTAATTCAAGCGCCTACCTGAGAGTTTCCTGGGAAAAGCGTAGGTGTGTTCGAAGAAAGTGCGAATAGAACGCGATGAAAGAACTCAAATTCGAACATGCTTTCGAACACCACCTAGATCGCGGGGGGTGCGTGTGTGTATGGGCTTTAGGTTCCCTAATAGAAAATTGTTTTTAAAATTTTTGACCCAGAAAAATCTTAATAAGGTTGCATAATAAAATTTTTTGCTGTAAAATTACACCCCAGAAAAATCTTAATAAACATGTTTGATCTCGCTACGTGTCAAGCACGAACCGATTTTATGTGGTAGACTCTCTATCATGGACAAGACAGCAGCTATTCTCGTTAACTACGACCTGTACGAAACGGACACGGAAATCCGCCAGTTCGTATTGGATCGTGAAGGTAAAGCCGCCCTGGTGGCACTGGTGTACAACCCGTTGCAGGCGGACCCGGATTTATCCACGAACATTCAGCCGGAATGGGATGTGATGATCCGTAACCCTAAGGGTTTCACCGATCAGGTCTTTACAACCATGGCTTTGAGTGCGGTGACGGCTTCGAGCAACATGATTCCGGTTCTGTTCGTTACTCCCAGCGGCGACACGTTGAGCCAAGAGATTTTCTATGACGCCGGGGGATTGTTGGTGGTTAATCATGGCACGCTTTATTAAGGTGTTTGAATTACGCCGTTACCACGCCAAGGTGAACGCTTATTCGTTGTTGACGATCAACGCGACTCGTACGGCGCGGGGTTGGCGGTATGTTGCTCATGTTGAGTTTTCTGAGCAGGGTGAGAAGTCTCCGATGATCTTCCGAAGTCAGGCGGATGCTTTCCAGTGGGGTCAGGACCGTATTGTAGAGTGGGTTATGAATGGGTAAGGTAGTCGGTGGGCTGACCATGTTGCAGGGCATGGTTTTGGATATGACGGCGGAGGGGAAAAGCCCCCGCCAGATCGCTGAGGCGTTGGGCATTGACCCGGCTGAGGCGGCGAAGATGGCTTACGACCTGTTGGACCGTGAGATTATTGTGGACACGGAGCAGAGGCGTAAGCTACAGGTGTACCGCCTGGAAAAGATCGTAGAGGCGCTGTGGGCGCGTACGATGCAGAATGCGGATAAGGATGATGTTCGCAACCTTGTGGAAGTGCTGGACAAGCTTTCGACGCTGTTGGCGCTGAACAAGGAGCAGGACGCGGAGTTGTTCACGAAGATGCACCAATACCAGTTCGGTGCCTATTTGGCGGCGTTGCAGGCGTTGGTGCAGGCGTTCAAGGCGATTGCGCCTGACCTGATGACTGAGGAAGAGTGGGCGGCTTGGACTGCCGAGCAGTTGGAGAAGAGCCGCAACATCCTGGCGATTGAGGGTTGAGTACGGAAATGAATAACGACTACCCGGAACTGGCGGATGTGATCATGAGCAAGCCGGTTGCCACGAAACACAGTTTCTTGTGCAAGACGGCTGACCTGACCCCGCTGTTGGAGGCCCTGTACGAAAAGTACGGGAAAGACATTACCCACGATTCCGTGCAGATCAACCATTGGATGAAAGACGAGTGGGAAATTTCGTTCGAGGCAAGAGTAAATGGCGATTGACGACGTTGTAGCCTCAGTGTTCGACTCGGTTATTGAGAGCCTGAGGCAAGAGAGCAGAAAGAGCCGCTACCAGACTGACCCTGTAGCGTGGGCGCGTGACGTGCTGGGCGTGGACCCGTGGAGTAAACAGCAGGACATCATGAATGCTGTGCAGAACCACAACCACGTCGCGGTACGCAGTTGCCACGGTTCGGGGAAGAGTTTCGTGGCGGCTGTTCTGGCATGCTGGTGGATTTCCACCAGACCCATCGGTGAAGCCATTGTGGTGACCACCGCCCCCACATACGCCCAGGTGCACTCCATCCTGTGGGAAGATATTCGAAAGTTCCACATCAAGGCGAAGGAGCGCTACGAGGCGGGACTGTCACCGATGATGCTTCCGGGGTACATCACACAGTCGGACCAGTGGAAGAGTGACGACGGAACGCTTATGGCGTTCGGGCGTAAGCCTGCCGACAACAACGACCACGGCTTCCAGGGTATTCACCGTCGATACGTGTTGGTGATCATTGACGAGTCGTGCGGTATTAAGGAAAACCTGTTCACAGCCGTCGAAGCCATTACGACCACGGAGAACAGTTGCATCCTGGCTATCGGTAACCCCGACGACCCGGCAACCACTTTCCGCAAGTTCTTCGGTGTGGACCAGAACTGGTACAACATTGACGTGTCCAGCTTCGATTCGCCCAATTTCACCAGACAACATGCCGGGCACTACGACAAGTGCACCCATGAGGACGAACAGATGAGACAGTGGTGCCAGGAGCGCGAGTGGGCGAAGCGCTGGGACCGCGACAAGTCAGTGGCTAAGGAAACGCTACCGTTGCTTCCTAACCACGAATGGGTGGAAGAGCGCCGCAAGGCTTGGGGAACCGAGTCGCCGCTGTGGATGAGTAAGGTGCTGGGACAGTTCCCGCTCCAGTCGGTGAACACGCTGTTCTCGACAGACACCCTTAACAGAGGTATCGACACCGAGATTAACCCGACAAGCAACACACCCGTCATTCTGGGCGTGGACCTTGCCCGCTTCGGACCCAACTACTCGACCATCTACTCCAACATCGGCGGAAAGATTCGCCTGGTGGACAAGTGGGGCGGCAAGGCTGACGAGGCGCTGGTGGACGGCATGGAGTCAGCGGCCCGCGTACACCAGTGGGCACAGTCGCTTGGGGCGACAGAAGTGCGTATCGACTCCGAGGGTGTCGGTGGACCGATCCTTGACCAGGTGAACCGCCTGTCGGAAGGGTCCTACACCGTGGTGATGATGAAGGGTAGCCGCCCGTCACCGGACAACTACCGTTGGGTCAACAGCCGCGCCTACTGGTACGACAAGCTACGTGAAGATATGTTCAACGGCAAGATCGACATTGACTACACGGACACACGGTTGCTGGAGGAACTGGAGCAGATTCAGTACCATTTCAAGAACCGTTACAAGTCTTTGCAGATCGAGTCGAAGGAAGAAATGGAAAAGCGCGGTATTGCCAGCCCTGACTTTGCTGACGCCGCCGTGTACGCCGCCGCCGACATGTCGTATGTGACGAACAACCCGCTTGGACGCTTCCAGCCCGGTGACCGGATCAGTTTCACAGCAACTGCGATTCTGGGCATCGAGGATGACGAGTGGACCATCAGCCCCTATTGAGATTATGGTAGAATAGATTAGACATGGGCGTATTTGACTTTTTGACTAAGGACACCGGTACATTGGATACCGGTGTTCGTCTTGCCGCGACAGAGGCACTACTCGAAGAACGCGAGAACGAAATCAACTACCTGGCCTCAGAACTCAGGGAAGTTCAGGAGAACTTACTTAAGATTTCCGACGCGTTCGACAACGTAGGGTGGTCACCGCTCGGTGAGCAGGACGCCAAGGAAATTTCCCTAAAGACGGTGAAGAAAGCCGCGCATGTATCCCGTGCGCTGTATGCCATGAACCCGTTCGTAAACCGTGGTGTGAACGCCCGCGTCGGCTACATTTGGGGCCGTGGTGTGACGTTCGACGGTGTGGACGGCATTTCGGAGCAGATCGAGCGTAACCGCAAGAAGCTGTTCAACAACACGGCATACACTGAGCTTGAGCGCGTGCTCGCCACAGACGGCAACTCGTTCACCGCACTACCCATCGGAGAAATTGAGGGTGAAGAAGAAAGAACCGCATTCCGTATCTCGCTGGATGAAATCTTCTCAGCAGTATCCAACCCCATCGACCTCGAAGAAATCTGGTACTACAGACGCGAATACTCTGTCAAGACCACTAACGGTGCTACTGGCGAAATTTCTGAGAAGCAAGTCGTCAAGTATTACGCATCCATGGAGTATTACCAGAAGTTGCGGAAGCAAGGTCGCAACCTTCCGCGACGTTGGAAGGATGCTGGGGTAGAGCAGAATTACGTCATTCACCATGTTGCGGTCAACCGTCAGGTTGGTTGGCGCTGGGGTGTGCCGGACATTATGCCGGTGATCTACTGGGCTAAGGCGTACAAGGAGTACCTTGAGGACCGTGCCATGCTTGTCAAGGCGTACGGTCGCCTAGCCTGGCAGATGCAGGGGTCAACAGCGGCTAACGCCCAGGCCGCTGGTGCCGCCGTGCTTGCTCCGCCTACCCGCGACCCGCTTACGGGTGAGTTGCGTTACATCGGTGGAACGGCTGTGACCGGTCCCGGTGTGACCGCAACCCCGCTACCCGCAACCGGTAGTGACGTTGACTTTGACAAGGGTTCGGCCCTTGCCGCCGCTATCGCCTCCGGTCTACAGGTGTCCAAGGTTGTTATTACCTCCGACCCCGGTGGAGGTAACCGTGCTACCGCTGAAACACTCGACCTCCCTACGTTGAAGGCGATGGAGTCGCGTCAGCAGTTGCACACTGATCGTTTCTTGGCCCTGTTCGAGTTTTGGGGTGCGAAGATTGCCCCTGCGAACAACAAGTCGGAAAAGGTAAAGGAAGTGGAAGAGGCTTTGCCGTTCCAAAAGGACGACAAGGAAGCTTCCGCGAAGGAGCCGGAAAAGGAACAAAAGACTGGACCGGACTACGCGATTGTAACGTGGCCTCAGATCGAGTCTGACAGCACTAAGGACCGAATTGCCGCGATTGGAACTGCCGTCGAGCTTGGTGTCATCTACAAGCAAGAGGCGCGTAAGGAATCGCTTGACACGCTGGGCATCGCTCCGTACAAGCCGTGGGATGAACTTCCGACAATGGAGGACGACCCCGCCGCCAAGGAAAAGTCGGAGCAAGACCGGCTAAAGGCTGAGCAGGCGTTCCAGCAACAGCAGGTAATCGCAAAGCAGGGCGTGTCCGGTGGCATTGCCGCCAAGGGCGGTGCTCAGAGCACGCCGAATGCGGCACGCGATAACCGCGAGGCTGATAGTAGAAGTGCCTAGTGTAACCTACGCATTTTATGCATCGTTGTCAGGGTATGAGCTTAAAGAAGCTCATACCCTACAACAGCATATGATGGAGTTTTATCGCCGCAACGTCAACGATCCCACTAAGATCGATTTCCTAGAACTTGGACAGGCATTCTATACCTCCAACTCGGGTCTGACCCCGGCTGGAGACTATACGCTGGACGAACACATCAATGCGTACTTTGATACCGTGTTCGACTATCAGATCAGTTCTGCGTTCAAGACTGAGGTCAAGAACAAGACCAAATTAACGTTTAAGTTGGATTCCTCTATCTTTGAGGATATTTTCCTGGAGACTTTCTAAATGGGTACATACAACCTTGACGAAGATATCACAGCAGGTGATACCGGTCACGTAACCCACCACGAGAACTTGGCTAAGGCCGCAAACGACCTTGACGAGCGCGTTACAGCGCTTGAAGAGGCACCCGGTGGTGGGGGCGGCGAAGGCGGTCCTGCGGTCTGGGGTGAGATTACCGGAACGCTAGCTGACCAGACAGACCTTATGAACATCCTGGACGACAAGGCTGACCTTGAGGACCTGGATAACAAGGCTGACGTGTCAGCGCTCGCCAACAAGGCTGACAAGGACGAGCTTGAGGCTTACGAGTTCAAGCTGACCGCTGGCGCGAACATCACGATCAATCGTACCGACCCGGAGAACCCGATCATTTCGGCGTCTGCCGGTGGGGGTGGAGCTGGCGACTGGGGAAGCATCGGCGGCGACATTGGCGATCAGACTGACCTTGTGGCGGCTCTTGCGGCTAAGCAGGACACCATCGAGGACGCTGACGATATCACTGAGGGTGCGACACACCTGTTCATGACCTCTGCGGAGCGCACAAAGCTCGGCGGTCTGGACGCCGGGGATTTTGCTACTGCGGCCCAGGGGGAACTTGCTGATACAGCCGTTCAGCCTGAGGACCTTGCTACGGTCGCAACCACTGGGTCTTACAATGACCTGAGCGACAAACCGACGATCCCGAGCACGACAGGTCTTGTCCCGGACACTCGCACGGTAAACGGCTACCCACTGAGTTCCAACATCACATTGGACGCTGAGGATGTGGGCGCGGCAGAAGCGTCGCACACGCACACCACTGATGAGGTTACGGGTCTGACTACTGCCCTTGCTGGCAAGTCTGACACGTCACACACCCACACAGCCACGGGGATCAGCGACTCGACTTCCATTGGGCGCTCGCTTCTGACAGCCGCCAGTGTGACTGCCGCACGCGCCGCACTCAACATCGTGGTTTCAGATACCGACCCCGGTGGTGCTGACGGAACGATTTGGATTAGGATTCCGTCGTGACCGTTCTATACGTAAAAATTCTTTCTGTTTGGAAGCGCCGTGGGCGTGCAGATATTACACCCGAAACCCCCAGCGAAGGCGGCTGGGGACTAAACTTCAAGTCAGCCTGGGGTAGATAATGACTGGTCTTAGAGATATAAGCATCCCCAGCGTGGGGGCCAACTGGGACGCCTACGGTACGGCGTTGGACCTTGAGCTACGGGCACGAAGCGCTGGTGTCTGGCAGATTGACGATCCGGCGTTCGGTAGCACCGACGACGAAAAACATGTCAACGCATGGAACGCGGCGCGCTCTGCAACACGTAAGCCTGTGCTCCAGTACCCGGCACGTACGTTCGGGCCGTTGAGCACGCCTATCGCAACGTTCGACGGTATGCGCGCCATTGGGCCTGACGGCAACGACGGTGTTAAGAACCTGGAACTATCCAGCGGAAACCTTGTCAACCACCGCGTACGCATCCAGGCCGGTACAGGCACAAGTGCCCTCTTCCAGCAGACAGGTACGCTACAGGACATTGTGTTCGCCAACATTGCGTTCTCCGGTAGCGCGTCGTCGCAGTTCTGGCACAACACCAACGGTAACTCATACTCGATCTACCCGATCCAGTTCCACTCGCTATCGTTCGACGGTTTCTCTTCCGTGCTTGGTAACACGTCCCAGAAGTTCACCATGACTCAAGGCCTTTTCACGGGTCACTGGACGGTGCTCAACTACCAGAACACGCCGCTACGAATCGGTGGGTCGGACAATATGCTTTGGATGGGCGGCATGCTCAACTCCAACAGTCCCGCCTCCGTGGCCGGTGCCGGTAAGCCTATCGTGCACTTCGACTACATGGAGAAAACTCAGGTCGGATTCCTGTACATCACAGCGGAAAATGCCTGGTCAGGTATCCGTGTTGAGGGTCCGGTGGAGCGAGAGCTTCGCTTCTTCGGTGGCGAGTTCGAGGGACGCGGCGCAAGTAACCCCGCAACCTACCCGGTCATCGATATCCGTGGTGGGCACGTCATCATGTACGGACCTGGCTTGGGCTATGTGGTGAACACGAACGCCAACGGCGCTATCGTGCAGTCCGGTGGTGTGTTCGAATTGTACAATGCGCACTACCGTAAGGCCACATCTGCGGAGACCACCTTCCCTATGTTCTACCAGACAGGTGGGCTTGCGCACATCAGCCGTCCGCTATCAGCTAATGGCAACGCTATTCGTCTCCGCTGGAAGGATGCGGCTCTGGGATCGCAGGATCAGGATATCGCTTACCCAACGGGCAACTCTGTAACGTCTTGGTGATATAAATGGCAATCACGATTCAAACGGGCACGGGTAACATCACCCAAGCCCAGTCTAACAGCACGGCATCGTTGGCTTGCAATAAGCCGACGAACCTCGCTGACGGCGACCTGTTGATTGCGCATGCGCTGTTCCGCAACACTGCCGGTGTATTGACGGCACCCGCTGGGTGGACGGTGATCGGAGCGCAAGAGTCTACAGCGTTCACTGAGGCGGTTTACTACAAGACCGTGCCTACGGCTTCGGCTGTCGCTGAGACTAGTTGGACGTGGAGCACCAACGCCGGGTCGGGTCGCGCCAACATCACCATCGTTCGCATTTCGGGCGTTGACCTGACGGCACCGATCATGGTGAATGGCGCATGGACCGTGGGTTCTGCCGGTACTGTAACCCTGCCGTCGTTGACGGCTACAGGTCCCGGTACGATGATCGCTGTCGCCGCCCGTAACAACGGTTCAGGTACAACGGTGGACGCCACTTGGGGCGGCGGCTTGGTGCAGTTCACCAAGTTGCTCTCCGGTACTAGCGCTATCTGCGAAACCTACATGGCGTCGGAGACAATCGGCGCGTCGGGTGCGACCGGCACACGCACAGTAACGATGACGCCTCAGACGGTGACGGTTGGTCAATCGTTCATCCTAAAGCCCGCCGTAACCAACACACCGCCCGTGGCTGACGCCGGACCAGACCAGACCGACATTGAACCGTTTGCTACGTTCGAGTTGGACGGTAGCGGGTCAAGCGATGCTGAGGGTAGCGTCACATACCTATGGGAGCAGATCGACGGGGCCACCGTCACACTGTCTGCAACCAACGTAGCGAAACCAACCGGCGTAGCTCCTGCTACAATGGATGGAGATACCTTAACATTCCGACTGACTGTTACCGACTCGAATAGCGCAACAGACACAGACACCGTGGACATTACGGTGTTGGCGCATAACGAATGGTACAGGGTTTCGAGCGCGTGGGTTCCCGCTAGATTCTTTACACGAGTGTCCGGTTCATGGGTGTGAAAAAACACCTTAAGAAACTTTATGGTATGATTAATACTGATGTTTACTGAGAGAGAAATCACAGAGGGTAGCGTCCTGGCCGGGGAACCGGTCGGTAGACGCTATAAGGTGCGCCTGATCGAAGGTAACCGCCTCGGTAGCTCAGGTTACTACCCGGAAGAAACTTTGCGCCGTGATGGGCCGAAGATTTTCGTCAAGGGAACACCGATGTACCTGGACCACCAGATGCCGAACGAAAAGCAGTACCGCCCGTTCGGATCGGTTCAGAACTATGCTGGTGAACTGGCTGAGGATGCTTACTACGAGAATGACGGCCTCTACGCTGACATTGAAGTATTCGAGCACCAGATTCCGCTAATCAAGTCCCTTAAGGACAAGATCGGTATTTCGATCCGTGCTTTTGGTGAGGCGGAAGAGGCGAATATCAACGGGAAAACGGTTCCGGTATTCAAATCACTTACTAAGGCTCGCAGTGCGGACTTTGTAGTTCGTGCTGGCGCTGGCGGCAAGATCGTTTCTGTTCTTGAGTCAGCCGTAGAAGAGGATTCCGGGTCAGCCTCGGAAGAACAAAAGGAAGAAAGAGAAAACATGGAAAAGGAATTTCTCGACGCAATCGAGAGCCTTAAGACCGCGTTTGAGTCTCGCTTCACCGCTCTAGAAGAGGCCCTAAAGCCTGCCCCCGAGCCGGAGAAGAAGGACGAAAAGACTGAGGTTGACGCTCTGGAGATTGCTGAGCAGCTATCCGCTTCATCGCTTTCCGCTGAGGGACGCAAGCGCGTTCTCGAAATGCACCGCGCCAATGGTAAGCCGATCAAGGAACTTATCGAGGCAGAGGAAGCGTATGTAAGCGCCACCAAGGCGGAGACTCCCGCCGTGGAAGGCGTTGAGACTGAGGCAGAAGAGTCTGCCAAGGAAGAGACACAGTTCAAGCTACCTAGTCGCTGGGCTGTAAAGAAGGATAACTAATGGCAAAGAACGAAGTTTACAAGAATGCCGATTACCTTAGTCTGCCGGTTCCGACTGGCGCGCTGAGTGGCTCTCCTGTACGTGTCGGTGACCTGAACGGTGTTCTTACGACTAACGAGGGTTCTGTAGACAAGCCTGCCGGTGACTACAACAAGGCTCCGTCGAGCAACGAGGCTGGCTACGCGTCGGTCGCGCTCAAGGGTGCTTTCCGTATTCCGGTATCGACTACTGCAACCCTGACGGTTGGCGCGCCGGTCTACATCATCACCGCCACCAACACGCTGACTACGACCGACAACTCGGGCGCTAACCCGCTTTTCGGTCACGCGTTGAGCGCAAAGGGTTCAACCGCTAACCAGCCCGTTATCGTAAGGATTGCTAACTGATGGTTACTAAGCAGAGAATGGCAGAGGTTGCGGAGCTAGTTGAGCACGCGCTCGACGGAGACTACGTAGCCCAGGCCAAGATTAAGTCGGAAATCCGCAACACGGGCCGTGAGATTGAAGAGTCTCACAGCACGAGCGATTTCCCGTCCGCCCTTAAGGCTGTTACTGAGGTCGCCTTCATGGCAGAGTACCAGCAGATCGAGAGCGTGTACCCGGAGTACACCCGCCAGTACAACGTGAACAACCTGCGCCCGCAGTCGTTCTACAGCCTGGCTATCGACCTGTCGAACCTGCCTGACACTAACGGTGGCGACGCTACGACCAAGGACGCCCCTGGTGGTCTTGTTCGTATCCCTGAGCTTACTGAGTTCCCTGAGTTCAGCTTCTCGGCCAGCGAGACTAGCTTCGGAGTTGCCAAGTACGGTGCTCGCGTTGGCTTCTCGTTCGAGATGCTTCTGAACGACGAGTGGGGCGCTCTTGAGACTCTTCCGAACCAGCTTGCCGTGCTTGCACGCAACCAGGAGGACATTGTAGCGACTGAGGTTCTTGCCTCACCTACTGGTCCTAACTCGGTGTTCTTCAACGCGACAAACAAGAACCGCATTGTTACCGCTGACGGCTTCGCCAGCAACAACCCGGCTCTGTCTGTTGACGCGATCAACAAGGCTGTTTCGGTCATCCGCTCCAAGACATACCACGGCAACCCTGTCGTTGTGCAGAAGTTTGCGCTTATGGTTCCTCCGGCTCTTGAGGCTGAGGCTCGCAAGCTTCTTGGTGTGACTGCCTTTGAGGTTACCGACTCCAACGGTACTTACACCGTAGCCAACCCGATTAGCGACATTACGCTGATCGTCAACCCGTGGCTACAGCTTATCGACAAGAGCGCCAACGTCAACACGACGTGGTACTTGCTCCCTTACCAGTCACAGGGTGTTCGCCCCGCTGTGGTCTTTTCGAAGATTCGTGGCCGTGAGAACCCTGAACTGCGTATCGCTTCTGCTACAGGTAACTACCTTGGTGGCGGCGAGGTTCCGGGACGCGAGGGTAGCTTCCTGAACGACGATATCGAGTTCCGCGTTCGCCACTTCGTGGGTGCCGCTGGTATCGCGTTTGAGACTGCCGCCGTTTCCCTTGGAACTGGTTCGGCTTAATAGAGTTCCCGTAAGGGGAAGCTCAGCGCTCCCTCCACGCTGAGCTACTGGGCCTGTCCTCTCGACCAAAGGTTGATTGAGGGCAGGCCCTTTCTCTTTAAATTAAGGATTAGTTTATGGCAGATGCAGTAGAGATTGTACGAACACTGATTCCTGACACGGAGGCGGTATTCGGAGATAGCGGCGATGAAACACTGTTCACTAACGATGAAATTAATAATTTCCTTGTTGCTGGTGGCAACAGTGTACTTCGCGCCGCAGGGTTGGCGTGCCTCGCTATCGGTACGTCGGAAGCCCTAATCTCCAAGAAGATCAGAACTCAAGACCTACAGACAGACGGACCCGCTGTTGCTGACGCGATGGTGAAGAAGTCGGCTCTCTTGTTCGCTCGGGCTGACGCTGAGGAAGCCAAGGCTGATGAGGGCTACTTCGACATTGTGGACTATGGTGAGGGTTGGGGACCTTACCCGCCTGAGCTTACAGAATGGAACTGGGGCTACTACCGATGAACCTCAACGGTCGCACCGCGCTAGACCCGCGCTGGACACGACACCACACCCCTAGTGTGGAGAGTTTCATGCTAGCGGATATTGTCGTAGTGCGCAAGGACCCACATCCGACCACGACGGTTTCCTACAACCAGGAAACCCAGCAGTACACTGTTAACAGTTTCGGTACTGACTTTGACAACGAGTTCGGGTTTCCTACGGATATCATCTGGAGCGGCAAAGCCCGCATCCAACCGTTCGGTATCATCGGTGACATGGTTGTCGGTCAGGACACGACGAGTCGTCGTCTGATGCGCGTGCAAATCGCTGACATGGAAACCGGCATTAACGTGGACGACATGATCAAGATTGTGTCGTCGCCGGAGGACCCGGAGCTTGAACTGTTCAGGCTTGAGGTTCGCGGAACTATTGGGTCCAGCAACGCGTGGGTCACTGATTTGGTTTGCGAGGCAGATACGAAGCATGGCTAGTCTAAGCGGTAAGAGTTGGATTCACATTCGAATCTCGGGCGACAAGCAGAATCAGGGTATCCGTAAGATGGCCGCTCGTGTTACTCGTGCTCCCGAAGAAATCTTTGTGAAATACTATTACCGCGAGCTTGTTAAGATTGTTTTCCAAGCTAGAACTATCATGCTGAACATCATCGACAACGCTAGCACCCCCACCGGACAGCGACGCGGAAGCCAGGGGCGTAACAAGACCGGCGATATGCGCAAGGGTGTGTGGGCCAGGGTATCAAAGGTTTCGGACGGAAAGTACCGCGCTGAGGTCGGTTGGTTGACTGGGCGACCAGGATACGCGATCTTCCAGGAGCACGGAACGCGAAACGGAATCGTTGCCATGAATGCTTTGCAGGCCGCAAGCGATTACGTGTCAGAACAAATGGACAAGCTCGGACGAGGCGGTTCCCGATACACACGCAACGTGTCGTGGGACTGGGACGCTCAGTCCGCAGATGGTGGCGGAGTGCCAGATTGGTTGGCTAACTAATGCCTCTTGCACAGACTCCCGGCGAAGATGACATCATCGCCCGTTTGCGTACCATCCCTGGCGTAGACGTGATGGAAGGCGAATACACGCCTGACGGTTACGTTCCTCCAGTGGATTCAGCGGGGCTGTTCAAGCCGTACATTCTTGTACGGTTCGATGCACCGCAGACCGGATACGATCCCGGTATCGCTGATCCCTCGTGGGATACACAGCGCGCCTCACTGGTGACTTATATCGTTTCACCTGACGACAGAGTGACCAGACAAATCCGTGATCAGGTCCGCGAGAAACTATTGATTAATTTCCGCCCGACAGACGGCGGATTCCTCAGACCAAAGTCTGGATTCAACTTCGTTGACCCGGATTTGGGATACCACCGTTATGTACAGGCGATTGGATTCACATACAATTTCAACCTGTCTCCCGATAGTGTATAATTAATAAGGAGCATCATGAGCGAATTTATTCTGTTTAAGCACAAGAGCAACGGCATTATTAAGTCGTATCCCGCTCATTACCAGAATCACCCTGTCTTTGGGTCTGATCTGGAACCATACGTCCCCGAGGAAATCGAGGAAGAGAAAGTGGTCATCGAGCGCCACGAAATTCCCGTTGAACAGCGCATCGTCAAGAAGGCTGTAAAGGGAGACAAGAACACTAAGGAAGAGGAATAACCTTGGCTGGCACAAAGCTTCTAAGAGGTAACTACTCTGTCTATGCCTTCTTCCCTGAGGCTGTTACGGATTGGTCGGATTTGGATTCGGCTGAGCTGAACGCGGCTATTTCAGCGGGACTTGGCTTCGACATTTCATGCGCGATTACGGACGACTCCGTATCGATCAACCTGACCGACTCGGACACCGACGACTCGATCAGCATTTGCGACATCGGTAACGTTTCGACTCCGACGTTCTTCAACTACGAAGTAACGTTCGACAGTTTCCGTAACGGCCCGGCGTCTGCTGGTACTCCGGTCGCCGTGTACGACATCCCGGTCAAGCTGTTCAGCGCACCCGACCGTCCGTTCTACATCATGACGCGTATCGGACCCGCACAGGGCACAGCATTCGCCGCTGGTCAGATCGTCAGCGTGTACGGTGTCAACACCGACTACCCGGTAGACGTGCTTGGTGACGGTGAGAACATCCTATTTGGTTCTCGCTTCAAGCCTAGCGGTCAGGTCTACACAAACGCGACTCTGAGCTAAGGAATAACTAATGGCAAAGATTACAAGTAACGAGTATGTTAAGATTGCTTGGGTTCTAGACGCGAACATGACGCCTAGTCAGGCAATGGCACCTACCGACACTATCCTGAACGCTGTTACTACGGTACAGCTTACTCCCGCTGTTGCGTGGCAGGACTTCTCGCTGGGTGCTACGGACTCGGACGACGTTGAGGACCGTGGAATCACGGACCCCGGTAACGCTGTGACTCGCGGTTTCGCTAACTTCGAGGCTACGCTGTCGTTCTTCCGCGACAAGAACTCCAACGATACGAACTCTGACTACGTGAAGGCGTTCGAGACTTTCCGCACCCCTCGCACCTATGGCTACCTTGTCATGCGTGTTGCTGAGAAGAAGTGGTCGGAGCCGTGGGCCGCTGGTGACCGCGTTTCCGTGTTCCGCTTCGTAGCTGACACGATTACTGACGACGCCACTGGTGACGACTCGGTGAAGTTCACTGTTAACTTCTTGCCGCAGGGTCTCCTATACACCTACACGGTTGTCCGTGATGGTACTTCGGCGGCGGCTATCTCCGGCGTTCCGACTACTGACACGGTTGATCTTGCGGATGGTCCGTTTGTTCTCGCTCCGACGCTGAACGGCAAGGACATTCGTGCGGTTGCTACTTACGGTTCTTCGGACACGGGTGTAGCGACTGTTTCTGCCAACGGCGTAGTGACTCCGCTTACGACGGGCACTGTGAACATCACAGTGTCCCACCCAGCGGCCACTGCTGTCGTTACACAGGCGCTCACTATCCAGTGAGCTAACAGCACATAGTTGCTGTCTGTCCAGCAAATACCCTCCCCGTTTCTCACGACCGGGGAGGGTATTTGTGTGTTAAACGAGAATTTCTAAGATATGATAGGATTACTACCATGGACGAAGCAACTGCACCTAATGTAAGCACTTTTGATGTGCTTTCTTTTATTGACCAGACGGAATATCCGACTGACACAGTGAGCATTTTCACTGACGTAAAGGCCGCTCACGAGTACATTAAGCTCAATGAGGAAATGGACGCGGCGAGCGCTGGCGAAGAGAAGTTCGATCCTGCGCCGTATGAGGAACGCCTCGCTGAGCTTGGGGAGAAATTAAAGGTTAGTTCGCTGACCTTCGAACTTCGTGGGTTCGCTCCCGGCATCGTGCAGGCCATTATGGATAAGTACGACGACGCGGATGAGGGCGGCGCTGACGCTGAGCTTATCGCGCGCTCCATCATCGCCGTGCTTAACGCCAAGGGCGAGCGCGACGGGCGCACCTGGAGCGCCGATGATGTGCTCAAGCTACGTGAGCGTCTGGCTGAGGGCCAGTACATGAAGCTTCTGGAGGCGGTGGCGGGCGTACTGTTTAACGCGGCAGTATTCGACCGCGCTGTCGATGCCGGGTTTTCTGGCTGACGCATTATCGCAACCACTGAACTATAAGGCGGCTCTGGCGGTTGAGACAGCATACCAGACGGGAATTGCCCCGTCCGTGTTTTTGTACGACAACCGTCAGCCGTCCGATCCTTGGACTAAAGAGGATAAGAAGCTTCTCGTAGCGTGGACGATTCTCCAAAAGGAGACTTGTCAGGAATGCGGACAGCCGCTATGGATTTGCCGCTCCAACAATAAAGAACTCACTTTCTCTGTTAAGAAAACTATCTGCTACGCAAAGGCAGAGATGGAGAAGTGGGACAAGAAGCACGGCAAGGACCTCAAGCCGGGCGAAATCCCCTACGTACTTCCTCGAATGCTCGATGAAGCCGATCCACTACCGGGTAGACAAGAATACCTGGAGCAACTAGTCGAAGATGAATAATGGCAGACGATCTTAAGTTTAATCTCGAAGTGACTACCGGTCAGGGCAGTCAGCAAGTCAAGGCACTTGCGACTGCCCTTACTGGGCTGTCCAAGGAAATGCGTGACGTTTCCAAAATGGCTACCACGCTGGCTACCAGCATGGAGGCGTCAGCACGAGGTACAACTAAGATCGCACAGGGCGCTCAGACGGCGGCTAAGTCCCTAAAGGACTTGGCTTCCGCTGAGGCGTCCGCTTTTGCGCGCAAGCACGCGCAGGGCTTGCCTATGTCGCAGGCGGCAGAGGGTAAGGCCGCTAGCCAGGCGGCGCGTGATGCGGCGGCTAGAGTTGCCGCGCTTAACCCTGTTACGGCTAAGCAACGAGAACTTAACAACCAGCTCAAGGAAGAAATCCGCCTTCGCCTAGCGGCGGCTCAGGCCGCTCGTGGCGGCAAGGCCGTTGGTCTTGCTGGCAACGTGCAGATTTCGAACGCGTACGCGGCGGCACAGCGCAAGGCCGCGCAGGCTGTTACTCTGCGTACTCAGAAGGAACAGCAACTACGCGCGGCTAACATTGCGAGCGCTCAGGCTGAGCTTGCTCACATGAACCGCCTGACGAACCTTCGCTACACGCTGTACGACGTTCAGCGCTCATTCCTTGTGACCAGCGCCGCGCTTCTCGGATTTAACGCTATCACCGTCAAGGCCGCTATGCAGTACGAAACTGCTATGGCTCAGATTTCCCGCACATCGGGTACTGGCGGTGCCGCTCTTGCGAATCTTAAGGGAGATTTCCAGGAGCTAGCCGCTACCATCCCCACATCCTTCCAGAACATCACCGAGATTGGTACGCTGGCTGGGCAGCTTAACATTCCGGCTGGGCGTATCGCAGAGTTCACCAAGGTAACGGCGCAGTTCGCGGCGACGACGAACGTTGCGGCTGACACTGCCGCTACCGCGTTCGGTCGTCTTGACGCACTACTCCCCGACGTGCAGGGTAACTACAACGCGCTCGGTTCATCCATCCTTAACGTGGGCGTCAACTCGGTTGCTACTGAGTCTGAAATCATTAGCACAACGAACCAGATTGCGGCGGCGGGTGCCCAGGCCGGGTTCGCTTCTAAGGCGATCATCGGTCTTGCGGCGTCGTACGCTTCGCTTGGTGTTGCTCCCGAAGCCGCGCGTGGTACTACCATCCGTTTCTTCTCTACGATCAACCGCGCTATTACGCAGGGTGGTGCGAACCTTGACACGTTTGCTCAATTGGCGGGTATGTCGGTACAGGAATTCTCAACCCGATTCCGCGACGCCGAAACTAACGTAGAGACTTTCCTCGCTATCCTTGACGGTCTTAAGGAAAAGGGTGGCGATGCCGAAACCGTGCTCCGCAGTATGAGCATTACGGCTGTACGTGACATTAACGCGCTTCTTAAGCTTTCGCAGAACTCGGAAATCGTAGCCAAGAACTTCGGTTACGCCGCCGAGGGGTTCGATAACGCGAATCAGCTAGCCGCCGCGTTCGGCATCCAGTCTGCCACGCTTGCATCCAAGCTACAGATGCTTGGTAACAGTGTTCAGGCGCTCTTTTCCGAGATAGGTGAGAGTGCTCTTTGGCCTATCGGTTTGGCCGTAGACGCGCTCAAGAACCTCGCCGTGGTGTTCACTGAGCTAGCCAAGAATCCTTTGGTGCAGACCATGGCTCTTATCGTCGGCGTATTCACAACGCTCGTAGGTGTTACGGCGCTTCTTGGTTTCGCGTTCAGCCGCGTGCTTTCGGCATCCATCGCCGTGCGCACCTCGCTTGCGACGCTTAAGGCCGAGGCTTACGCTACGACCGGTGGTTTGGGTGGACTTCGCGCGCAGGCTGGCGCTCTTACGGCGGCTCTGTACGGTACGTCCACAGCTACTAAGGTGTTGGGCGGTGCCTTGGTCATGCTCAAGGGCCTAGCGTTCGTTGCTGTGCTTGCGGCGGGCATCCAGGCTATCTCTACAGCCGTGAACTCTCTTAAGTCCAACGCGGAAAAGGCTAAGGATGCATTCGGTGACCTCAGCGGTCTAAGTAGTGCGCTCAAGCAGGACACTGACGAGGTTGCCAAGGGTATGCAAGAGTCCCTTGGAAGCGTCGAGGGTGAAATCCGCCGTACCCAGACTACGACCAACGCTTGGGTAACTGAGCTTGAGGAAGCGACCGGCGCTCAGATCGATCTTTCTGACAGCACGCAGACTACCACTACGCACATCAACAAGATGACGTATGCGATTGGTAAGAACACGGCGGCGTGGCTCTCTAACAAGCTTGCTACCGACCCGGCTGTTCAGAACATGTTCAAGCAGATCAACAAGCTTGCTGGTCTTGGTCTGCCTAGCCCAGACACATCTGGGTTCCTGACTGCCGCTGTTAAGAATGACGTTGCTGGCGCGAAGAAGATTCTTGACGAGTATCAAGAAGATTTGAATGTATATATTCGTGAAAACCAGACTGCTACGAACGATGTGGTGAACAGCCGCGCCTTCATTGAGGCGAAGGCTATTATTGGTGAACTTAAAGACACACTCGACCTGACAACCGGCGCGTTGGAAGAGGCCGCTACAGCCGGTCAGATCACCACCGCCGTCAACGAGGGTCTGGGTGTGTCTGCCGATGCCGCCGCTAAGGCCATGGGCGACATGTCCGATGAGGCCGAAGTTTCGGCTAACGCACTGGACACTCTACGCCAATCCGTTGAGGCCGTATTCTCCAAGGACAACCTCCTTGCCACGATGGCCGACGACTTCTACAAGTTGGCTCAGGGTATCTACGAGAGCGGTAACGCGGTCGATGGATTCTCGCAGGCCGGGCAGACCAACCTAGAGAACTTCCAGCAGTCGATTGCTTCGATTATCGCCGCTGGTGAGTCCATGGGTTACAGCGCGAGCCAGTCCGTGGCTGTCCTGTTCTTGCAGTTGCAGAAGCTTGGTATCGACACCGCTAACCTGCTCAGCCGCGTAGCGAACATCCCTGGCGTAAGTGTCGGTGAAGTGAACGCGGCTATGAAGGATAGTTCCATCATCGGTTCTACTTTCAGTCAGGTGCTCAACGAGGTTTCCAACAACGCCAAGAAGGCGGGCGATTCGCTGGGAGGCGGCGGACGTAAGTCTACTGCCGGTGGTGCTCGACGCGCCACTAAGGAAGTTCGCACGCTTCTCGACTGGGCTAGCGATCTAGCTCAGGTGATGAACCGCGCGTTCGACATTCGTTTCAGCGTAGACCAGGGCGTGGATGAAATTGCTTCCGCGTGGCAGGATGTGGCAGAGCAAACCGCACAGGCCAAGCAGAACATCATGGATATCCAGGCCGAGATTGCCAAGATCACGGCTGAGAAGGCTATTAACGAATACTTCTTGGGTGTGGCGAACCAGTATGGTGACGCTCTCCGTGCCGGTGACCTGAGCGCGGACATTGCGAAGAACAATGCTGACCTCGCTGACAAGAACAAGGACTTGGCTAAGGAACAGAGCAAGGTAAATAAGACGCTTACCGGAAACTCTGAGGCGGCTATTGAGAACCGCAAGGTCATTCTTGATCTTGTGCAGGACAACATTGACCTGATCGAAGCTTATGCCGCTTCCGGTGCTACCCAGAAGCAAGTTGCCGCTTACGCCGCGAAGTTGAAGAAGGACTTTGAGGCGCAGGCTAAGGCCGCTGGGTTCAGTGCTGGCGAAATCGCCAAGTACAGTAAGTCGTTCGATGACGCCGCGCTGGCTATCAACCGCGTTCCTCGTAACATCACTGTGTCGGCCAATACCAACCCGGCTATCCAGGCTCTCAATGAGCTTGAGGCGAAGATCAAGAAAACCGCCAACGCTCCGATTACAGTCGGTGGAGGCGGCGGTGTCGGCATCGACTCCAAGACCAAGAACAACGCTGTTACAGCCGGTAAGCTTCTTGGTAAGCTGTGGGCTGAGGCGTTCAAGAAGTACGTCAAGGCCAACCCGATTAAGCTGAACGCTTATCTGTCTGAAAAGGGCAAGCCGGTCTACCAGACCTCAACGGGTGCGCTGTTCTTCAAGAGCGGTGGTTACACGGGTAATGGTAGCGAGAACAAGGTCGTCGGTGGTGTCCACGGTAAGGAATTCGTGGTCAACGCCGAGAACACGGCGAAGTTCCGTCCGATCCTCGAAGCCATGAACAGGGGCCAGATGCCTATTGCTCAGGTGCCGAGCCGTTCGGCTGGGACCCGCGTGGTTGAGCTTTCTGTCTACGACCGTAAGCTTCTCGCGGCGGCTGGTAACGTGGCACTGTTCATCGACGGCAAGCAGGTTAGCCAGGCCGCAAGCCATGCGAACTTTGTAGCGACTCAGAGAGGTTCTAATTAATGTACGGTAAGGTATGGTTCGGGACGCGGGAATACATGCAGTGGGTTCCCGCTCCCGCCGTAGAAGTTGACGCCACCCGTCAGGGGTTCGCCGCTACGACGAACTTCCTGAACGGTGGGGCGCAGATTCGCCGTTCCAAGACTTCGGCGCGTCGTTACTCGTTCAGTTGGAATCTCCAGCGCCGCGAGGACATTACGCCGGTTCTTGACTACGCTGACGGCATCTACGGCAAGGGGCACGTTTACTATGTGGACCCGTTCGCGGCTGACCGAAACATGCTACCGCCGTACTGGGCGGCTCCGTACATGAACTACTACGACGGCCCGGTAATGGTGGACGGCAAGCGTCCTGAGCTTGTGACCAACGGTTCGGTGACGAACGGTTACCCGCTGGAGTCCGCACGTTACACCGTGACAGACGATTCCACAGCACCTCGCATCTACATCCCGATCCCTCCGGGCTACACGGCCCACGTAGGCGTGCACGGCACACTAGAGGACGGGGATGCGGGCATGTCGGCGTACTACGCAGGGGCTGAGCATCCGATCACGTTGCTATCACCGTCGTCTGCGATGCGCACGAACATGATGATCACTGGTCAGGACGGATTCGAATTAAAATTTAATTCGTCAGACGAGGGTGTTCTGCGTCTGGACGGCATGATCGTACAGGTGCTCCCTAACGGCGCTGTGCCGCCCTCTGGCGGCTTTATTTCGGGTCAAGGTACATCCGGGCTGGAATTCGAAAATCAGCCCGCCATTTCGCAGTACAACGCCGTTATGGACCGTATCGGTGTGACGGCTGATTTGATTGAAACGGAGGCTTGGAAGTGGCAGTAGAAGTAGAACTTATTGGAAACGGGCACTTTTCGGGTGCCAAGTCCAACATCGGTACGTACACTGTCTCGGAAGAGTCTACTCCAGTAGAGGCGTCGGACACGTCGGGTGGTGCTGGACAGATCACCTTTACAGCCGTGGACGACGCCTCTCGTCTTGGCTCCGCACTGTTGCTCAACGACACTATTGAACTCCGCGATGGAGACAAGGGTGTGACGGTAGGCCAGATCAACAGCGTGACCTCGAATGATGGTGTGCTGAACATCACCGCCGACTCCCGTCTGGGACGCCTGGTGATGGACGTGACTACCGCGCCGATCAGCGACACGTTCGAGAATGTCATCCTGTACTACCTAGAACTCGGTGGCATCACAGAGGGGATCGCCATTGACACTGAGCTACGCGACATTCCTGTCAAGGTTATGGGTTGGACGGGCGACCTATGGACCAAGATCAAGGAATTCCTAGTCGTCCACAACGCAGAGATTTCGCTGGTCAGAGGCGATGTTTTGATTCGCCCAGTGCGTGGCCGTCGTGCGCTGGAAATCAACAACGCGTCTGAGAGCTGGTCTGCCGCTAACGTTGACCTGTCGAAGTATGTAGAAATCTTCTACTACGACTACCACGAGATTACCGACGATCTCGTATATCCGTACGGCGGTTGGCGACCTGACCTTGAAGTGCACAGCGTTGACGCCAACTCTGTTAAGGAAGTCAACATCCCCATTGATGTAAGCCTAACTGATATCACCCAGCCCGTGGTTCAGGACACAGTGGACCGTTTCGACACAGGTTCCGTTTATTCGGTATCTGGTAATGACGGATTGCCGATCCCCGCCCAGCAGTGGATCGACACTGGTGGAAAGCTCGAAGTTTCTATCGGTGAGGATGGCAAGAGTATCGATCTTAAGATCACCGGCCCCCACGGAAACATCGGTGAGAAGTATTCACCATACAGCATCGCCGTATCGTCAGGTTCAGGTGAATACTACTCGACCCTCCGCATTCGTGGTAGCGGTATCGGCTTCACTCAGAAGTCGTACAAGGTTCCGACTGGCGCTGACGATTCTAGCACTTCCCGCGACGTGGGTACGACGGTGGACAACATCTTCGTCAACACACGCGAGGACGCTCAGAACGCCGCGCAGGATGTGGCGGCTAAATGGTCAGCTCCTACAAGAACTATTAACATCTCCAAGGCTGATATCAACAGGCCCGGTAGCGACGAGACTCGTTACGACTATGCCAAGTTTGCCGAATGGGATGCGTTCGCGGAAGATAACAACATTGAGACTTTCGGGGACTTTGACAGTTACTACGCGGGGCAAACGTTCGATGACTTTGACAATTACTGGTACGAACTTGTTAAGAATGAATTTGACTTCCAGGTATTCGGAAACGCAAATGGTGCTAGAATACAGTATCGTAGAGCGATGTACCGAATCCGAAACGCAGATATTACGGAGTCTGGCGTAACGTACACGGCGGAAGCCGACACTACGTTCGGAGACTTCGACGCACATGCCGAGGGGATGACGTTCGAAGATTTCGATGCGGCATTCGACGGAATGACTTTCAACGATTTTTCGTTGATCCCACTTATTAATGTAGACCCGGAGTACGATAGATAATGGTTTTCCCTTACCCTAAGGACCTGCCGCCTGGTAGCCACGCGTTCGCACGCGAGGTCATTAGACGACTTGAGGGCAACGACGCACGCAGTGCGGCGGCTACTCAGAAAGCCCGCAAGGCTGTTGAGCAGACCGCCGCATCTGCGGTACAAGCCTCCGCGCGTGCAACCCAGTCGTCGGAGACAGCCCTTACCGCCGCTACGACGGCGTTCCAGTTGTCCGAATTCGCTGTGCTCTCAGCGGCGGGCAAGAATCAGATCGTCTACTCTGAGGACGAGGCCAGCGGCTGGGTCAACCCATCGAACGGTCAAGCATTCATGACTGGAGATGTGTGGTGGCAGGTCGATGAAGATTTACGGGTTATTAAGCAGTGGCTTTATGACTACAACACTGGTACGTGGAATGAAGCACCGCTCTCCGAGGAATTCCTGCCGCTTATTAACATTGGTACGGGTACTTATGGGTTCCTTACCGGAGGTCAGCTAGCGGCTGATGCTATCGACGGTAAGACCATCACTGGTGCAACGCTCCAGACGCACACCGGAGCAACTACCGGTATCAAGCTGGACTCGACCAGCCTCCGCGCGTACAACGGCTCGGGCGTAAAGACCTTTGAAGTGACTCCGGCTGGCGCAGTCACGGCGGCGGGTACGTTCCGCTCCACCGCTGGAACGGGAGCAGAAGCCTCTCTAGGACCTGCGGGTACGGTTTGGCCCAGTGCCCCCGGAGCAAGCTCCAACGACGGTGTGCTGGCGTTCTGGCCCTCTGGAACCGATGCCCAGCCTGGCGGCATGTTCACCGCCACACAAACGGTCAGCCCTAACCGATTGGCCCGTACCTTTATTCAGGGTGGGCTATCTTCTAATGTGGACATCACCGGAACTACCTCTACAACAGGACAAGGACAGTTAAAGCTAACGAACACGGTTAACGATTCCGGGGTTTTCACTAAGAGCGAGGCAGAGCTTACTGCTGACGAAGTTACGGTCGGCGGCGCATCGGGCAGTGTTGTTAATATCAAGCCCACAGGTTCTGGTACAGTCAACATCGGCACCAGCCCTAGCGCGGGCCAGACGATCAACATTGGTTACGGTACACAAGGCGACAGTAGCACGGTTGTTACGGTTAAGGGAGAACCCCTTAACATTAATACCATTATTACTGATGCTAACTCCGCTATTTATGCAGGACGCTACCAAAGCTGGTCACCAGCAACCAACTTCCCGTCAGCATTCGCGGAATGGACGCTTGACGTGGTGCGTGGTCCGTCCAACACACTCAAACAGTTGGCTACCCGTACAGGTGAGGGTACTGGCTGGGAGTACGTACGGTACTCAACCAACGGTGGTAGCTCTTGGTCCGCGTGGGAAGAGATTGGTGCGCCGGTCAACCCTTACCAGGGAGCCAACTACCCAGCGTTCCATGTAACGCTGTCTGCCGGTCAAACCAAGTCCGGTACGACCACCACCACCAAGATTCCGTGGGGAACAATCGACCTTAATAACGGTGGCTACTGGAACACCGCAAACCACCGCTTCATTGCCCCGGTCGATGGTACGTATGAATTCAGCCTTGGGCTGACACAGCAGACAACCGTCGGAGGCCCTGAGGGACTGATCTACAAGAACAACGCGCAGGCGTTCCTAGGACCTATTGTGTATACCACTTCATTCAACACGGCTGTTGGTAACTTTGTTACAACACTCCAAGCAGGCGATTACGTAGAGGCGTTCTGGCGCAACAACAACAACACGACGTGCACCCTCGCCGCCACCCGTTGTTACTTCAACGGCAGACTGCTTAGTGTATAATTGTTAGGAAAGGTTTAAGAAATGGCAACTACATCTAGAGGGATCGTTTACCCTACTACGGGACAGCAGGTTACCCCGCTGGCGAGCAACTTTGCCGCGCTCGCGGAGAGCGCCAACACGGCTATCGATGACCTGGCCGATCAGGTAGAAAGCGGTGCCAACACCCTCATTGGGGACACAGTTGACCGCCCCACAGCGGGTAAGAAGGGCCGCACCTATTTCGCCACAGATACGAACATTCTGTGGTACGACAACGGCGCGACCTGGAAGAACCGTACACCGGGCATCATGGCGTCGCTCACGTCAGCAACAGGCGTGACCAACGGTTCGGTGATACTATCGTGGACCAACAGTGTGACGTTGAACTTCGTAGACACTGGAGGCTTCTGGTCAGTTGGCACACCGACCCGCATCACCGCCCCTTACACTGGCGTCTACGAGGTTTCGTACACGGTGCGCCACAACGGCGTAGCTCCGGTCACGGCCTCCGTGGGACTGAACAACTCCACTGCTGCTACAGCCTACATGTGGACTGCTAGCCAGGGTATGTCTGGTGCGGCTACTACCGCAACCCGCACAGCGCTCATTAACCTGAACGCCAACGACTACCTGGACATTCGCGTGCAGAGCACCGCGACTGCATCGGGTTCGCACAACTTTGTGATTAAGTACCTCGGAGAGAAGTAATGGCTGACTGGGTATGGCCTAACGGCAAAAAGACCCCACCGCCTGTCAACTCTCCGTATGGGTGGCGCATCCACCCCGTGACCAAGCAACGCCGTAAGCACTACGGCACCGACTTCCACATCCCTCAGGGGATCAACCGCTCTGTCACAGACGGAACAGTTACACACGTCGGCGTGGTTGCGGGTTGGGCTGACGGTGGCTACGGCGTCTGGGTCAAGAACACGGACGGGTCGCTTGCCAAGTATTTCCACGGTGTGACAGGTTCCGCCTACGTCAAGGTGGGCCAAAAGGTCAAGGCTGGGGACGCCCTCAGCAAGACCGGAGAAACAGGTAAGGCCTCCGGTGTGCACCTTCACCTGGAGATTTCTCCGGGTGGTGGCGCAGGCGGGCAGGTTGATCCTGTTGAGTATTTGAAGAAGCGTGTTGCGCAGGCAACGGGCGGCGGTGGAGCCGTCGAACCTCCTGTACCGGCAACACCAGATGAAGAAGAGGATGACGATATGCCGAAGAACAGCGGTGTCGTTTACGAACGAAAGAACAGTGACGGAACCAAGTCCACTGTCTACTTGATTTTCAACGCAGGCTCGGGCTGGTATCACGAGTTCAGTGCAGGGCCCAACAAGGGTGGTATGGGTGGCGAGTACGTCAACCCGTTCGCTAAGGCACTCGACACCCCGCCGTGGGCAACTGTTACTGAGTCCCACGCCAGGGTGATCAAGGCTGGCCTAGACAAGATCAACAAGACCTGAATTAAGATTTAATTTTGGAAAGCAATAAGATCATGGGCACAGCCGTTCATGAAACTAAGAAGCTTCGAAGCCGTTTTGCGATTTGGGCGTGGTCCCCGATCATCGTGCTTCGAGTCGCCTTGGTTATCACGTACCTGCTGTACGTCTATGCTTCTGTCATCGCTTTCATCGCAGGTGTTCCCCTATTCTCATTAACAACCTTCCCCGGTTTCACCACTGCTTGGGCGGTTCTAATGGGTACTTCTGCTGTTATCTCAGCAATTGGTGCAACCACGGACAGATGGCAAAAGCTGGAAAAATGGGCGTCGTTGGTACTGTTTTCGACAATGTTGGCGTACGTAATCGGTATGAATCTTGTCGGCTTCGTGGAAGGTGACTTGGGGCGTCAGTTCGCTGGCGCTGTTGCGGTGGTTGCAATGGTTCTGCCTACAACGCGCTTCGTGTACCTGGCGGCGCAAAGTGGGAAGAAACATGCAGAACCTATTGACAGCGGCAAGTAGCGAATCGACCTTCACGGAAGCTATCACACCATACCTTCCGCTACTGGGAACTATTCTCGGTGGAATTCTAATCGGTGTATTTGCAATCTGGAACCGCCGACGCGGAGCTGTTGAGACTCGCGCTCCAGATGTAAACGAAATTTGGCAACAGCAAGCTTTGCAGTCTAAGGAATTGGACGCGGAGCGTAAGCAACGCAGACACCTTGAAGATGTTCTACGAGACTTGCTTTACGCTTTTCGTTCGTACATTTCTAGGGTACAAGGCGGAGGCTCAGTAGAGCTAACCACGCGGGAGCAGAAGCTTCTCGATATCGCTAGTACGCAAGAAGTAAAAATTATTAACAACAATGAGGAACGATATGGAACTTAACTTGGGAAGCATTATTACGAATCCTAAGATTCGTAAGGTTATCTACGGCGTATACGTCGTCGCAGGTCTGATCCTCGGTGGAATCCAGGCATGGTACGGAGTCATCGGTGAGAATCCGGTATGGCTCGCCCAGTACCTAGCCGTGTACGGTTATCTTGGAATCCCCGTAGGTGGGTTGGCGATTGCTAACGCTAACACCACTCAGGTACAGGCATTCGAACTACCGGCACCGGACGCAGACCTAGATTAATTCCTGCCTTTCAGTTTGAATGTCCAAGGTGAAAGGCGGTGAGAAGGTATCTAAACAGAAAAAGCCCCCACTCAAATGAGTGAGGGCTTTTTCTTTTGGAGGGATTGGGTGATGAACACCGCCCCGGCTGTAGGAATCGAACCTTATGCCATGCGCGGAGAGGAAGAATCGAACTCACCCTGTTGAAGTTTTGGAGGCTTCACACTGTCCAACAGTCTCCGCAAGTGGAGCCGAAGCTCCTATTAAATTATATCACACCCGTCTTGTCTCCAGCGGAGACTTCAACGGCTTGTTGCCTCGGGACCAACCCTGGCAGTTGTTGCAATGGAACAGTGAATAACGCTGTACCAGCGCGGTTGTCTCGCCGTCCTCTGTCAGATCGCTTGATCCACAGTAAGGGCACTGGCCCTCAGACACGAACATTCCCATGTGTGGAACGCCTGTCAGCCACGGCAGGAGCTTGACATACAACTGTTCTGTCAGGATTACGTCCTGCTTGTTGTACTCTTCCATGGTTTCCCATGCGGCGGGATCGTCCGCCATGCAGTCAAGCCACAAACCAAACCCAGAATGCTTAAGCTTTCCACCAGTGTCAGTGACCTGTGCGAGATAGTCAAGCTTTTTGTACGGTAGGTCGAACTGTTTCTTGTTCGTCTTGATCAGATCGATGCTACGATACGGTTTCGGTGGTGCCATGCCGCGCTTTAAAAATTCGTTATTTAGCCGTTTGAGGTCATATCTGTCGCCGTTGTAGGTGACCACTAGGTCGGCCTCAGACAAGAGCCTGTGCGCCTCTCTGACGGCTTCCTCACCACGGAAGAACATGACTTCATCCTCGCCTAGCCACTTGGCGGCGAAGCACATCATTCCACCGGGATCAATCATCTGTCCCGACTGAATCCAATCCGCCTTAGGCCCCCACGAGTAGTAGATGCCGGGCTTGGATTCAATATCAATTGTCAGTACGCGGGCTTGCGGTAGTTCAATATCGCCCTGCGAATAAATGTTTCGGTACTTGTTGACGGTAGTCTTGCCCACGCCTAGGAGCTTGGCCGCTTTCCTGCTGGAAAGGTGCCGCGTGGACTCAACTTCGTCCTTGGTTAAGTAGACCATAATATCTCATCCTAACATAAGAAAGGCCCCTGGTCAAGCACCTGGGGCGTTTCTTATTTAGAGCTGTTCAAGTAGGTCTGGACGGAAACCTGACCAGTGTACGATCCGCTCCCCCTTCTCGTCCGTAATGATCTTGTCGAATGACGGGATGACTACAGGTGCCTGCATGTATCCCAATTCCTTGATGTGCTGTAGCGCGTCCTCATGCTCGCTAACGTCGATCACGCTGTGCTTTTTCCCGAGCGCCTTGAGCTTGCGAATCGTGGCCGTGCACTGCACACAACCGGGCTTTGAGTAAACTGTTACCACTCTTGTATAATCTCCTGATAGAAACTAAAGGCCCCCTGGATTTCAGAGGGCCATACTATATTATCACATTGCCGGTTGTTAATGTTTGGTAGCTACGGTGTGATTCGAACACACTATCTCCGACTTATCAGATCGGCTCCCATACCACATTGGAGTCGTAGCTATGGTCCCGGCCAAGGGACTCGAACCCCCATTTTCATCCATTACCACTTACGGCTTAGAACACCGCGTGGATACGCCGGGAAGTATTTAATTATGAGGTCAGCCAGTCCTGAATTTCAGCAAACGGGTTCCCAGAATAATCACGGGTGAAAACTTCTTCACCATCTACAGTGATCTTAACGTGAATTGTTTCGTACGTGCAAGAAGGACAATATCCAATGTCTACATGATTCTCTTCAATCAGAACTTCGCCATCAGTTTTACCAACCTTAGCAAGAATCATACGACGGAATTCGCCCTCAGCACGGTTGACAATTAAGCCTGTGCCCGCCCATTTGAATGTCCCCCAGTATTCGTCATAGTCCTCATAGCCGGGTGAATAATTGTTTGAAACCTCTACTACGTCCTTCATTCTCCTTCTCCATTTCTTTGTTGGAGGTACGCACCTGAATCGAACAGGTCTAAACGGGGTTGCAATCCGTTGCCTAACCACTCGGCCAGCATACCGTGGTCCCCCCAGGGAATTTCGAAATCCCGACCCGACGATTAAAAGTCGCCTGCTCTGCCTCTGAGCTACAGGGGGTCGCTGTTACCGGGGCATTACCGGGACTGTGCTGACAGTTCGTAGCATTTGTTCTGGGACAAGGATTCGAACCTCGATTCACGGGGTCAAAGCCCGCCGTCTTGCCGTTAGACGATCCCAGAATGGTTCCCCAGCCTGGACTCGAACCAAGACACGCGGATTCAGAGTCCGCTGTACTGCCATTATACTACCGGGGAGTACCCGCAGAGAGATTCGAACTCCCGGCGCATTGGTTCGTAGCCAACTGCTCTGTCCACTGAGCTATGCGGGTAAGTGTATGCGGTAAGCTCCCACGGCTGGATTCGAACCAACAACATCCAAGTTAACAGCTTGGCGCTCTACCGTTGAGCTACGTGAGAATAAGACGCCAGATTAAGCGCTGGTGTCACCCGCTTGTCCTCCCGCCAGGAATCGAACCTAGCCTGCAAGTGTGTAAAACTCGCGCCCGCCCAGCGACGAGAGGTTATGACGAACATGCTCGCCATAACTCAGTGTTATGACTAACATGCTCGTCATTGTGCCGATGTGGAGACTCGAACTCCCTACTCCTGTTTACAAGACAGGTGCTTTACCTCATAAGCTACAACGGCTTGGAGGGTCATCGGAGAATCGAACTCCGCTAGCCAGCTTGGAAGGCTGGAACATCGCCACTAAATGCTTATGACCCGAGAGAACCAGACCTAGGTCTGGTTCAGTGCGCCCTGAGAATTACGATATCTCGACCCCCTGGTTAAGAGCCAGGTGCTCTACCTCTGAGCTAAAGGCGCGTGTTAGTTTTTAAAAGATTCCGGGGAGAGCCAAACAGTCTAATCCCGTGAGGGAGTCCGCATTACGTCACTCTTATCGGGGCCTCTACCTGAACGACGTGACCACCGGTCAGGGCTACTACAAGAGTATCCTATGTTGGATACACCCGGAGCGGATAGCAGAGGGCACGATCCCCATACCTTTCGGTACGTCACGCTTAGCACGCGTTCCTGGTCCCTGACCAGTTTACTATCCAACGCGGCGAGAGGAAGATTCGAACTCCTGCCCTTTCGGACCTCACGGTTTTCAAGGCCGCTCCTGCACCTTGCAGGTTCACTCGCCAAATTAATTTTTAATTATGAAAGACCCCCGGCTGGAGGAAACCGGGGGTCTTATTCATTGGAGAAGGGAGGTAATGAAATCAGGGCACCCCGAAGGAACCATTGACAATGGTTCCCTGCTTCGACGTGCGCTTCATGATTCTATCTTACCATACCTTTCACTTTTTTGTCAAGCACCGGCTCCCAATTGGGAGACTGTGTTGTGTATCTGGACGCGAACTCGTCGCGCTTGAGCGTCTGTAGCGACCCGTCATCCCAACGGATGCGGTACAGGACGCCACGCTTGAGGATCGATACCACCTTGCCGAACCGCTTGCCTCCGTGGTCGGAAACGAAAGGGTACTGATCCGTGTATTCGAATAGTGTATTCTTCATGTGCCCCGCGAGGGATTCGAACCCACACGCCTTGCGGCACCGGTTTCTAAGACCGGCGTGTCTACCATTCCACCACCGAGGCGTAGCGCACCAGGGATTCGAACCCTGACTGTAGGGGTTTTGAATCCCTTCCCTCTACCAGTTGGGGTAGTGCGCCATTTATAGGTTAGACCTTTACGACGTGGAAAGGTCGTTCCTTCTTGGGCATTCGCCGCTTAAGGAACTTGAACGCCAGTTCCGCTGTCCACTCGGTGGTGTACCGGAACGGCGTGCGACGATCCTTCATGAGAAGCGGCTCGCCAAACTTGTTTCTGATTTCGTACATATTTTCCTCCTTTTCGTTGCCTGTGGCTCCCACCGGGATCGAACCGATGCAGTCCGGGCTTCAACCGGATGCTCTACCTACTAAGCTAGAGAGCCATGGTGGGCCGTGAGAGAATCGAACTCCCCATGCCGAAGCGAGTGATTTACAGTCACCGGGAACACCTTGTTCCATACGACCCGTACTCCGTACCGGATTCGAACCGGTGTTCTCTCGGGTGAAAGCCGAGCGTCCTAACCGCTAGACCAACGGAGCATGTTCACGAGAGCAGGGCAACCAACCCTAGCTTGCAAAGCCTACTACCACGAATCGAACGTGGCAACTCTCTCGTAGTCCCTACGGGATTTGAACCCGTGTCCTCCTGCTTGAGGGGCAGGCGTCCTTGTCCACTAGACCAAGGGACCATGTTGCGACCACGGAGGGACTCGAACCCTCACTACCATCGTGACAGAATGGCGTGATGACCTTTTCACTACGCGGCCTGGGGTGGTGTACGGGTTTCGATCCCGTGTCTCCTGATTCACAGTCAGGCGTGATCCCATTTCACTAACACTACCGTCCGGGATGCAGGAGTCGAACCTGCCACCTTAAGCTTCCAAAGCAAACGACCTACCGCTAGCCCAATCCCGGTTGTGGTTCCCCTAACAGCTAGCACCAGCCTGGTCTACTGGCCTGTGTCTTGCAGAGAAGCCAGCTCGGCAACTTCTCTACGCAGGGTTACTGGTTTGGGAACCGCTTCCTCCGTCCTCGCTAACCCTTTTCGGACGGTCATGACTATTGAATTGTATTGGGGCAGAGGTGGGATTTGAACCCACGCTCTCCAGTTTATGAGACTGGCGGGGACTCCGAACTCCCCCACTCTGCCAAGTGAATTAAGTTTTAAGTTGGGAAGGTGGGTTGGCTTTTACCACCACTGCCTCTCAGTACGCCTCTGTGTGTACCCCTAAGCAGACCCCGCGTTCGGTCACAAACCAGGCTGTCGCCCCGCGAGTGCGTTACGCCGCTGGACTGAGCACCCGAGCGTTGTTCCGCCATTCCCCACGCGCTAGCTAGGCGCGTGTTGTGGACCTAGGGAGATTCGAACTCCCAGCCTACTGTTTGCAAAACAGTCGCTCTGCCAGTTGGAGCTATAGGCCCGTGTTTTGTTGTAAGTCAACGATATCAAAAAAGGCTCCCGGTGTCAAGTACCGGAAGCCCATTCTAAGGAAGCTTTCAGGTACTCTAAGTAACCGCCTCAAAGTGCGGGTAGAGAGCTAGATCGTTCGTAAACATACGTCTATCCTACCATACTTTTTGAAATAACGCAATAGCACACAGGGTATTGACAGGTTAATAATAGCATGTTAAGATGTACTATTATGGCACTCGATGATAATGTTTACTGGTCCGTTGTTCGTAATGGCACGGAACGGCACACCTATATTGAAATCGCTGAGGGCGAAGCTGGCCGATGGAATGTCGTATTAGACACAGACGAATTTACCATTCGCGTTCCCATCGGCCAGACCCCGGACTTTTTCGAATTACTCGCTATGGCTTTGGCAAAGCGTCAACATCTAGAATGAGCATTAATTCCCAACCTGACTCGCGCTCATAAGAATCGTAGTCAACATCTAGAAAAATAGTCTCAGGTGAAACACCCTCAAGAGATTCAATAAGCTCTCCGACTGTGCGAGCTGAGACAACTAATTTACGCGCCAAGGCGCACCCCAATCCCTGCTGTAACCACGCGGGTAGCGATGGTCTTTTCCTCATAGAAGTCTACCCACTCGACAGTAGCCTCGCGCGGTAGCCCCTCCATAGAATCCAGAAGTTCGCCAACAGTGCTCCCCTGGATAACATAGCCCCCGCCCTTATTCAGTTTCTTTGGCGGGTCAGTGATCCCTCCGGACATGCTCTGCCTCCCTCTGTTGCCTTAGATACGTTGCTACTAGGTCGCCCACAGCGTAGGCAGTTTCATCGCTATCGATGATCAGTGACATGGTGCATTTACCGTTGCCCGTCTGAACGACTAATTCCATTTTCATGCTACTCTACCATCTTCCTCTAGATACCGCATACGCAGTCCCATCAGTTCCGCCACTTTGACCGACAAGTCCGGGTGTTTCTGCAACAACTCAGTGTCGAACTCTACAAAATAGGTGTCCTCACCATAGCCCTCCACGGCGAGCATGTATCGAACGTCGTCAGGAAGGTCAACTTTCTCACG
>Ga0164243_10001195_pt1 | contig 44739 bp, 27 predicted proteins | sample OricompcompostOP_FD_108781 | JGI IMG/M metagenome (GOLD analysis project Ga0164243, IMG submission 108781) | Organic Plus compost microbial communities from Emeryville, California, USA - Original compost - Organic plus compost (OP) | ecosystem: Engineered > Solid waste > Mixed feedstock >...
GACGCCGCGGCCCCCGCGCACCCGCCGGTGACCGCCGCGACCGGACCCCGTCACCCCCGGGCGCCACTCGTGCCCCGGCCATGAAGATCCACTGTGGACGACAATGGGCACAAAGTCCCTTAAATGGGGACTTCGGCCTTGCGCTGAACGGGTCTGCGCGGCGCATACTGGTGGAGCAGTGCGGGTGCTCGGGGCACCGCACGGCGGGGAAAGGCGGGTTCCGTCGGGGGATGGTGCCCGCAGGAGATCCATGCCCGGCCGGTCGGGGCCGAGTGGGCGGACGATCTCCGTCGGCGGGCCGGCTTGGGGAAGCCGGCCCGCCGTTCTCTCGTCCGGGCCCAGGGCCGTAGGGCCCACGGCCGCGGGACTTTCGCTCTCTGGCGACCATGGCGTCCGCGGGCGCACTGTGCGGGATCGACCCTGTGGAGGTGTCCCATGAGTGCCGCCGTCGCCTACCCCGTTCGCGTCGAGGCCGACCGGGACCCGCGCCCGTCCCGGTGGCTGTGGCTGCTGAAGTGGCTGCTGCTGATCCCGCACCTGGTGCTGCTGGCGTTGCTGTGGACGGCGTTCGGGGTGCTCACGATCGTCGCGTTCGTCGCGATCCTGGTGACCGGCCGGTACCCGCGGGCGATCTTCGGCTTCAACGTCGGCGTGATGCGGTGGAGCTGGCGCGTGAGCTACTACGGTTACGGCGCGCTCGGCACCGACGCCTACCCGCCGTTCACGCTCGCCGACGTGCCCGCCTACCCGGCGCGGCTGGAGATCGACTACCCCGAGCACCTCTCTCGCGGCCTGGTGCTCGTCAAGTGGTGGCTTCTGGCGCTGCCGCACTACGTGGTGGTCGCGGTGTTCGCCGGCGGCTGGTTCCGGCCCGGGTCCGACGACCGCGTGCTGAGCTGGCTCAGCGGCGGCCTCATCGCGATCCTCGTTCTGGTGGCCGCGGTCGTGCTGCTCGTGACCGGCCGGTACCCCAGGCCGGTGTTCGACTTCGTCCTGGGGATGCAGCGGTGGGTCCTGCGTGTTATGGCCTACGCGGGCCTGATGACCGACGCCTACCCGCCGTTCCGGATGGACCTCGGCGGCCACGACCCCGGCGGTCCCGTGGCGGCGGAATCCGAACCGGAGTGGGAACCCGCCGAGCACCGCTGGACCGGCGGCCGCGTCGCGTCCGTGGTGTGCGGCGCGGTCCTGGCCGTCGTGGCGACGGTGCTCGCGTCCGGTGGCGCGGCCCTGCTGTCGGCCGACCGCACCGAACGCGACGCCGACGGCTACCTCTCGGTGTCGGACACGATCGCCACGAGCGGCTACGCGATCACCAGCGATCGCCTCGAGATCAGCGGCACACCCGCCGACTGGGCGCAGGTCGAAACGATCGTCGGCGACGTCCGGCTGCGAGCCGCCGCCACCGACCCGTCCATCCCGGTGTTCATCGGCATCGCTCCGACCGCCGCCGTCACCACGTGGCTCGACGGCGCGCAGTACGCCGTGCTGCGCGACTGGGACGGCGACGACGGGGGTGGCGGGGGCGACGGCGTCGACCTGCACCCGGGCAACCGCACGGTCCCCGCTCCGGAGACCGTCGGCATCTGGGCGGCGCAGGCGAGCGGGCCCGGCACCCAGTCGGTGACCTGGCCGCGGCAGGCCGGCGACTGGACCGTCGTGGTGATGAACGCCGACGCCTCGCCCGGTGTCAGCGTGCGGGCCGAGCTGGCCGCGACGATGCCCGGCCTGATGTGGATCGCGTGGGCGGTGCTCGGTTCCGGGCTGGTGCTGCTGCTCGGCGGCGTGGTGCTGATCGCCGTTCCGGTGCACCGGGCGTCGTCGCGTGCCGCACGCCCCGGAAAACCCGTCTCCGGCTGACCCGCCGTGCCACGTTCACGATGCGGAACGCCTTTGAGACGCGCGGGCGAGGTCTAGTACCGTGGGTGCAGGCCGAGAGGCGCTGCAACGGACCCCGGGTCCGCCACGCTCGGCCGGTGTGATCCGGAAACAAGGGCGCCTCCCAGACACGGGAGGGAGCCGGATGGACACGACCGAGGCTTTGCGTCGGATCCTCGACCAGCGGGTGGCCGTGCTCGACGGGGCCTGGGGCACCATGCTCCAGGGCGCGGGGCTCACCCCGGCGGACTACCGCGGCGACCTGATCGCGCCCGACCACGTCCAGGACGTCACCGGCGACCCGGACCTGCTCAACCTCACACGCCCGGACCTGATCCTGGACGTGCACCGCCAGTACCTGGACGCGGGCGCCGACATCACCACCACCAACACGTTCACCGCCACCGGCATCGGCCAGGCCGACTACGGTCTGGGTCACCTGGTGCGCGAGATGAACGTGCGCGGCGCGCAGCTGGCGCGCCAGGCGGCCGACGAGGCGGGCGGCCGGTTCGTCGCCGGATCGATCGGGCCGCTCAACGTCACCTTGTCGCTGTCGCCGAAGGTCGACGAACCCGCCTACCGCGCGGTCACCTTCGATCAGGTCCGCGCCGCCTACGCCGAGCAGATCGCCGCGCTCGCCGAGGGCGGGGTCGATCTGCTGCTGATCGAGACGATCTTCGACACCCTCAACTGCAAGGCCGCCATCGCCGCGGCCCGCGAGGTCGCGCCGCACCTGCCCCTGTGGATCTCGGTGACGATCGTCGACCTGTCCGGGCGCACCCTGTCCGGGCAGACCGTGGAGGCGTTCTGGAGCGCGGTCGAACACGCCGACCCGCTCGTCGTCGGGGTCAACTGCTCGCTCGGCGCGGCGGAGATGCGTCCGCACGTCGAGCAGCTGTCGAAGCTCGCGGGCACCTACGTGGCGTGCCACCCCAACGCCGGGCTGCCCAACGCCTTCGGCGGCTACGACCAGACGCCGACGGAGACCGCGGGCATGCTGCGCGAGTTCGCGGGCAGCGGCATGGTCAACATCGTCGGCGGCTGTTGCGGCACCGGGCCGGAGCACATCGCCGAGATCGCGCGGGCGGTCCGGGGTGCGGCGCCGCGCGCGGTGCCCGCGCAGCGCACCACCACCCGCTTCAGCGGGCTGGAGCCGTTCGAGATCGGTGCGGACACCGGGTTCGTGATGATCGGCGAGCGCACCAACGTCACCGGCTCGGCCAAGTTCCGCCGCCTCATCGAGGCAGGCGACCACCAGGCCGCCGTCGACGTCGCGCTGGACCAGGTGCGCGGCGGCGCCAACCTGCTCGACGTCAACATGGACGCCGACCTGCTCGACTCGGAGCAGGCGATGACGACGTTCCTCAACCTCATCGCCACCGAGCCCGAGGTGGCCCGCATCCCGATCATGGTCGACAGTTCGCGGTGGAGCGTGCTGGAGGCCGGCCTCAAATGCGTGCAGGGCAAAGGCGTGGTCAACTCGATCAGCCTGAAGGAAGGCGAGGAGCCGTTCCTGCGCCAGGCGCGCCGCATCCGCGACTACGGCGCGGGCGTGGTGGTGATGGCGTTCGACGAGCGCGGCCAGGCCGACACCACCGACCGGAAGGTGGAGATCTGCGGCCGCGCCTACGACCTGCTCACCCAGGAGGTCGGGTTCCCGCCCGAGGACATCGTGTTCGACCCGAACGTGCTCGCCGTCGCCACCGGCATGGCCGAGCACAACGGCTACGCCAAAGCCTTCATCGAGGCGCTGCCGCTCATCAAGGAGCGCTGCCCGGGTGCGCGCACCAGCGGCGGCATCTCCAACCTGTCGTTCTCCTTCCGCGGAAACGACATCGTGCGCGAGGCGATGCACTCGGCGTTCCTCTACCACGCGGTGCGCGCCGGTCTGGACATGGGCATCGTCAACGCCGGCCAGCTCGCGGTCTACGAGGACATCCCGGCCGATCTGCTGGAACTGGTCGAGGACGTGCTGTTCGACCGGCGCGCGGACGCCACCGACCGGCTTGTCGAGTTCGCCGAGACCGTCCGCGGCCAGGGGCGCAAGCGCGTCGTGGATCTGTCCTGGCGCGAAGCTCCGGTGGCCGAGCGGCTGCGGCACGCCCTGGTGCACGGCATCGTGGACTGGATCGAGGAGGACACCGAGGAGGCGCGGCAGGCGTTCCCGCGGCCCCTGGGGGTGATCGAGGGCCCGCTGATGGACGGCATGAAGACCGTCGGCGACCTGTTCGGCTCCGGCAAGATGTTCCTGCCGCAGGTGGTCAAGAGCGCGCGCGTGATGAAGCGCTCGGTCGCCTACCTCGAACCGTTCATGGAGGCGGAGAAGGAACAGGCGCGGCGCGAGGGACGCCTCGGCGACGAGCGCGGCAACGGCAAGGTCGTGCTGGCCACCGTGAAGGGCGACGTGCACGACATCGGCAAGAACATCGTCGGGGTCGTGCTGGGGTGCAACAACTACGAGGTGATCGACCTCGGCGTGATGGTGCCCGCGGCGAAGATCCTGGACACGGCGGTGGCCGAGAACGCCGACGCGGTGGGGTTGTCCGGGCTGATCACGCCGTCACTGGACGAGATGGTGTCGGTGGCGGCGGAGATGCAGCGGCGCGGCCTGAAGATCCCGTTGCTGATCGGCGGCGCCACCACCTCGCGCCAGCACACCGCGGTGCGGATCGCGCCCGCCTACGACAGCACCACGGTGCACGTGCTCGACGCCTCGCGGGTGGTCGGTGTCGTGTCGGACCTGCTCGACCCGGAGCGGGCGAGCGCGCTGGATGCGGCGAACCGCGCGGAGCAGGAGCGGTTGCGCGAGCAGCACGCCACCAAGTCCCGCCGGCCGATGCTCACCCTGGAGCAGGCGCGCGCCAACGCGGAGCGGGTGTCGTTCGACGACCTGCCCGTGCCCGCGTTCACCGGGGTGCGCACGGTCGAGCCCGGCCTGCCCGCGCTGCGCGAGATGATCGACTGGCAGTTCCTGTTCCTGGCGTGGCAGCTCAAGGGCAAGTACCCGGCGATCCTGGAGCAGCCGGTGGCGCGCGAGCTGTTCGACGACGCCAACGCGCTGCTCGACGAGATCGTCCGCAAGGAGCTGCTGCGGGCGCGTGGCGCCTACGGGTTCTGGCCCGCACACAGTGAGGGTGACGACATCGTGTTCGACGGTGGCCCGCGGCTGCCGATGCTGCGGCAGCAGACGTCCAAACCGGATGGTCGCGCGAACCGTTGCCTCGCCGACTGGGTCGCGCCCGCCGGGGACCACCTGGGCGGGTTCGCGGTGGCGGTGCACGGTGCGGAGGAGCTGGCACGCCACTACGAGTCCCAGCAGGACGACTACCGGGCGATCATGGTCAAGGCGCTGGCCGACCGGCTGGCCGAGGCGTTCGCCGAGTACATCCACCTGCAGGCACGGCGGGACTGGTTCGAGCCGGACGCGCAGCCCGCGCTGGCGGACCTGCACGCCGAGCGCTTCCGCGGCATCCGGCCCGCGCTGGGCTACCCGGCGAGCCCGGACCACAGCCAGAAGCGGGAGCTCTTCGAGCTGCTCCGGGCGGACGAGGTGGGCCTCGGCCTGACGGAGTCCTACGCGATGACCCCCGCCGCGAGCGTCAGCGGCCTGATCTTCGCGCACCCGGACTCGCGGTACTTCACGGTGGGCCGGCTGGGCCGCGACCAGGTCGCCGACTACGCCACCCGCCGTGGCGTCGCGCCGGCCGAGGTGGAGAAGTGGCTGCGCCCGAACCTGGACTACGACCCGCAGGCCTGACACCCGCCCGGCTCCCGAGCAGCGGACCGCGGTGATCGACGCCTGCGGCGTGACCGTGCCCGACGCGGCTCGTGCCACCCTGGCCGAACGCGAGTCCCTCGCAGTCGAAGGTGGGCTGCGCTCGGTACCCGAAGGTCGCCGGTCCGGCGGCGTTGCCCTGTGCGCCCTGCCCGGCCGTCGACGGTGTCGCGGAACGCGGCGATCCAGACGACGCACAGTGCCAGCCCGATCACCGAAGGACCAGCCCGGCGATCGACAGCCCCCGGTGCGTTTCCGTTCCGTGCCAGGCGCGGTGGACAGCGACAGCGGCGAACGCGCTCGATGATGTCTCGCAGTTGCGCGCCGTGCCGTTACGGGCGGGCTCCGCGTGCTACCGAACGGTGACCGTGGACGGGCGGCATCCTGTGGCGTGCCTGAACGTTTCCAGCACCCGGGCGGGTGGTAGCCCTGGCGCCACGGGACCACCACACACACGACGGGGCGTGAGATGCACCTGGAATACGAGCACGCGGCGGCCGTCGGGCTGCGAAGGTACGTCGCGGCGATCACCGAGGAACTCGGCTGCAGCGGGGAGGCCTACCACACCCACCTCGATCCGCCGCCCGCCTACGCCTACATCGCGCTGGACGACCGCCTGCCCGCCCACCCCGGTCAGGACACCGCGCTCGTGTGGAACGAGCACGACGGCTGGGCGCTGGCGATCGAGGCGGCTGCGGGGCACGAGCTGACCGTCGCGTGCCACCTCGGCGCCGGGGTGCTCCCGCCGCCGGATGCGGTGGCGCGGCTGGCCGGCGAGGTGTTCACCGGCCGGGCGGTGGACGCGGGGCCCGCGGGCGCCGTCGACAGCGACAGGGTGCGCAGGCACCTGGCCACCTACGCGATCCCGTACCAGGGCACGCCCGCGAGCGCGCCGGTCGAGCGGACCCGCAGGCCCGCGCGCTGAACACCCTGCGCTGATCCGCCCGCCGACGACCACTCGGCCCGCCTGACGCCGATGGGTGGCGGGACCGCGCCGCGTCGTTCAGGCGGCTGCCTGCCGCCATCTGCGCCGCCGACGGGTGCCGGGACGCGCGGAAAGGTGACGGCCGGCAGCGCGGCGCGGTCGTGGTCTCGTGGGGAGCGGTCGAAAGACCGGGGATCACCCCGAGCGGGCCGGGCTCACTCGGTCCGCAGTGGATGCCTCCCGGACGGCGCGGTCAGGTAGTTCAGCGTGCCGGTCTGGTCCAGCAGCCGGTCCAGCTCCGCGGGCCGCTCGTCGAGGTGCAGGTTCGCCCCCGATGCCCGCACCCGCCGCGCGATCATCAGCAACGTGGACAGCCCGTAGGCATCGCAGTACGCCAGCGACCCGCAGTGCAGCCGCACGTCCTGCAGACCCGGCGCGAGCCGCCGGGTCAGATCGGTCAGCAACTGGTCGCCGGTGTGGTAGTCGAGGTCGCCGTGCAGCGTCGCCCGCAGCGTCCGGCCGTCCGGCGCGGTCCAGGCCGTGTCCAGCGGACGGGGCGTCGTCATGCCGGTGCGTTCTCGACCGCGAGCGCGTCGCGGGCCTCGGTCAGCACCGCCGTCGCGCGCGGGAAGTCCCGCAGCTCACCGGCCAGCAGCTCCAGCGCGGGCAGCAGCGTCGCGCCTGGCACGCCGCGCGCGGCGAGGATGTCCGCGGTCCACGTGAGAAACGTCGTGAACAGCGACGCGTCCCCGGCGTAGAGCGCCGTGGCGAGGAACTCGACGATGTGCGCCAGGTCCTCGGCCGTGTACTGGCGCTGCAGGTCGGTGTAGTCCCGCATGCCGGGCACCCGGTCCTCGAGCCCCGCGTACACCGCCCGCACCAGCTGGGGCGAACTGCGGTTCACCATGGTGTACTCCTGGTCCGCCAGGTGGGGCAGCGCGTCGCGCGGCTGGTGCGCCCGCTGCGGACGGGGGAGCGGGTCGGCGATGAGCCGGTCGGCCGCGGCGCGCGCGTCCGGTGCCCACGCGTCGGCGCCGAGCAGCCGCGCCCAGCGTCCGTCCGGGCCGAACGCCGCACCCCCGGCGATCACCGGGACACCGGTGGCCTGGCACGCGGTGATCGTCGCGTGCGCCGACGGCAGGCGCGTGGCCAGCGACCCGGACAACGCCACCGCATCGGGACCGGTCCGGTGCAGGTGCGTGATGAGGTGCGGGGTCGGTACCTGCGCGCCCAGGTAGTCCACCCGGAACCCGCGCAGCATGAGCACCTCGGCCAGCAGCCGCGCGGGCAGCGCGTGCCACTCACCATCCACACAGGACACGGTGATGCGGCCGCGGCGCTCGGTGGGCCGGGGCAGGTCCCGGGCGACCGTGACGATCACCCGCTCGTTGATCGCGGTGGCGGCGTGCTCCTGCGCGACGGTGATGTTGTTCGCCGCCCACTCCACGCCGACGCGGCGCTGCACGGCGCCGATGACGTCGAGCAGCACGGACTCACCGTCCAGCCCGTCGCGCAACGCCTCCAGCACCGCCGCCGTGGCGGCGTGCTCGTCAGCGTCCACCGCGGCGTCCCACAGGCGGTTCGCGTGCCGCGCGGCGCGCTCGGTCACGTCGTCCACGTGGTCTCCTCCCGGCCACCGGCTGCCCGCGGCGCGGTGACGGCCAGCACGGCGATGTCGTCGTGCGGCGCGGAACCGACCCACTGGGCCGTGAGCATCTGCACCCGCTCGACCACGGCCTCGGCGGGCATGCCCGCGCACTCACCCAGCGCGCGGCGCAGCCGGTCCTCGCCGAACATCTCCCCACCCAGGGGGCCGCCGCGCGCCTCGGTGACGCCGTCGGTGTAGAGCAGGCACGTCTCACCGGGTGCGAGCACGACCTCCTCACCGGACACCTCGATCGCCGGCAGCACGCCGATGAGGCTGCCGCGGCACGTGGTCTCCTCGACCCGCCCGTCGGCGCGCACCACCAGCGGTGGCAGGTGGCCCGCACTGGTGATCCGCACCCGCACGTCCGGTCCCTCGCGCACCGCGGACGCGAGCGCCAGGGTGGCGAACCGCGTGTGGTGCGAACTGAGCAGCGACGAGTTGAGCAGCCGCAGCACCCGCGCGTGGTCACCCGCCAGCGGCAGCAGCGCCTGCAGCGTGTTGCGGATCTTGCCGGTGAGCACGGCCGCTTCCAGGCCCTTGCCGCACACGTCGCCGAGCAGGGCGAGCACCTCGCCGTTCTCGCACGGGTGCACGTCGTAGAAGTCGCCGCCGAGCCGGTCGGTGTCCTGGGCGGGCCGGTAACCACCCGCGAACTCGATGCCGCGGACGTGGGTCAGCACCGGCGGCAGCAATTCCTCGGTGAGCACGTCGGTGATCGAGCTCTGCTGCTCGAACAGCCGCGCCGCGGACATCGCCGCACCACAGCGGGCGGCGAACAACCGCGCGAACACCTCGTCGTCCGCGGTGAACACCTGCCGGTCTTCGCGGCGGAGCAGGACGAGCGCCCCGGCGGGCACTCCGTGACCCGGCAGCGGGGTCACGAGGACCGATCCGGCCGCGTGGTTGCTGCCGAAGCCTTCCGGCAGCAACCACGCGGGCGTCTGTGCCGGGTCGATCCAGCGGGAGGGAACCGGCGGAAACCCTTGCAGCGCCTCGGAAAGTCCGGGAAGTTCGGCCGGGTCGATCTCGAGCGTCAGCGACACCGGGCGCGCGCCCCGCAGGCACGCGACGGCGGGGAACCGGCCGCGCGTGCCCGGCGCCACGACCCACGCGGCGTCGGCCAGGTGGCCGGCGCACAGATCGGCGGCCACGGCCATGGTGCGCGGCACGTTGAGCGAGCCGAGCAGGGCGTTGGAGGCATCACTGAGGAAGGCGGCCCGTTCCCGTTCACGCCGCAGCTCTTCCCGGATCCGGTGCACCTCGGTGGCGTCCTGCAGCCACCAGGTGGCGTGACCGTCCGGGTGGCGTACCGGCCGGGCCTCGACGATGCGGTCGCCGACCCCGCCGGTGACGGGCGCCTCGGCGCCGGCGGTGGCGAACGTGCGATGCGCGGCGGACAACCACGCGGCACCGCACGCGGTGAGCGGACGGCCCGCGTCCAGCGCGGGGAACAGCAGGCGGGCGGCCTGGTTCACGGCGAGCACGGTACCGTCCGGCGCGACGAGCACGGCGGCCTGCGGGGCGCCGTCCCAGCCCGCGCCGATCCCCGCGGGCGGGGCGGTGGCGAGCGGATTCGAATCGGTGTCCATGCGGGCGCCGGTGGCGCCATCTCCCTTCACAGGCCGCGTACGCGGTCACGTCCAGACCAGGATCCCCCAGCCGTGAGCTCCGGTGCAAACCAGGGGCCCGTACCACGAACCGCGTGAGCGCACGCGCACCCGCGGTGACGTCACGCGAGCCAGCGCGCCGGATCCTCGAGCACGGTGCTCAGCTCGCGGTAGGCGGCGCCGGTGGCGCCCGCTGCCGGGGTGGGGGTCGCAGCGTGGATCGCCGGCGGAGTCCACCGCGCGGACAGCACGCGCGCCCGCAACCCGGCCTCCAGATCGGGCCGCACCAGGTCCGCCACCTGGGCGAGGTGCCCGCCCAGCACGACGGTGGGGATGTCGAGCACGTTGACCACGCCCGCCAACGCCACCGCCAGCGCCCGCGCCGCCCCGGCGAGGGCGCCCCGTGCCCGGTCCTCACCGGACGCGGCGAGTTCGGCCAGGTGCGCGGTGGTCGACGCGGGCGTCAGCCCGGCCGCGGCGAGCAACGCGTCCCGCCCGGCGTAGGTCTCCAGGCACCCGGTGGACCCGCACCGGCACGCCGGGCCGGCCGGATCGACGCACACGTGCCCGATCTCACCGGCCCACCCGTGCCGCCCGGCCATCACGTCACCGGCCAGCACCGCGGCGCCGCCGATGCCGATCTCGCCGGAGAGGTAGACGAAATCGGGGAACGCGCCGGGCCGGCCCGGTGCGGCCTCGGCGACCGTGCGGGCGGCCAGGTTCGCCTCGTTGCCCACGCGCAGCGGAAGTCCCGCGACCGCGTCCGGGGCCAGCAGCTGCGCCGGGCACACGTCCGACCAGCCGAGGTTCGGCGCGCGCAGCAGCGTGCCGGTGGCGGCCGCGACGATCCCCGGCAGCGCCAGTCCGGCGCCGACCAGCCGCAGCTCGCCGGGCAACCCACCGAGCACGCGGGCGGACAGCTCACCCAGCCGCTGCAGCGTCGCGGCCGGGTCGCTGCCCACCAGGTCGGTGTGCTCCAGCGACTCCGCCACCGCACGACCCCGCAGGTCGACCACCCGCACCGCGAGGAACCCGGCGTTGACCTGCAGGCCGAGTGCCGCGAGCCGCCCGCCGGGCACCAGGGGAGTGGCCGGACGGCCGCGCCTGCCGCCGCCGTCCGGTTCGATCTCCGCGAGCACCCCGCCCGCGACCAGCTCGTCGGCCAGCCGCGTGGCGGTGGTGCGCGTCATGGACGTCAGGGCGGCCACGTCGGCGCGGGACAGGGGCCGCGCCGAGGCGCACACGGTGCGCGCCACCAGGGCGAGGTTGCTCGCCCGAAGACTGGACTGCCGCGCGCCGGTACGCGGTTCGAGAGCCGTCACGCGCGGCATCCTAACTGTTCACCGGATGGACAAAGTCAGCCGATGAGGTGCTCGAGCGCGAGCTGCTGGAGCCGGACGAACCCGAAGTCGCGCTGCGCGGCCTTCTCCGGGTCGAACCCGTCGTCGGCGGCGAGGAACTCGGCGACCGACTCGCCCGCGCCGAGCGTCGGCTCGGCCAGGTCGAGGACACCGGCCCGGTCCCACGCCTGCCGCACCCGCGGGTCCGCGCGGAACGCCTTCGCCTTCTCGGCCAGCATCAGGTAGGTCGACATGCACGCGGCCGCCGAATCCCAGATCCCGTCGAGGTACTCGGTGCGCGAGGGTTTGTAGTCGAAGTGGCGCGGACCGGTGTAGCGGGGCGCGTCCGGGGAGCCGGGGAAGCCGTTTTCCAGCAGGTCGACGGTGAAGAACGCGGAGAGCAGGTCACCGTGGCCGAACACCAGGTCCTGGTCGTACTTGAGGCCGCGCTGGCCGTTGAGGTCGATGTGGAACAGCTTGCCGCTCCACAGCGCCTGGCCGAGCGCGTGCGTGTAGTTCAGGCCCGCCATCTGCTCGTGCCCGGTCTCCGGGTTGAGGCCGACGATGTCGCCGTGGTCCAGCTGCGCGATCAGCGCCAGCGCGTGGCCGACCGTGGGCAGGAAGATGTCACCGCGGGGCTCGTTCGGCTTGGGTTCGAGCCCGATCCGCAGGTCGTAACCCTGCGACTTGATGTAGCCGGCGACGGTGTCCAGGCCCTCCTTGTAGCGCTCGAACGCCGCGTGGACGTCCTTCGAACCGTCGTACTCGGCGCCTTCGCGGCCGCCCCACATGACGAACGTCGTCGCGCCCACCTCGGCGGCGATGTCGACGGCCTGCAGCACCTTGCGCAGGCCGAACCGGCGCACACCGCGGTCGTTGGAGGTCAGCCCGCCGTCCTTGAAGACGGGGTGGGTGAAGGTGTTGGTGGTGACCATCTCGATCACCAGGCCCGCGGCGGCAGCGGCGGCCTTGAGTCGTCCGATCCGGTCGCGCTTGGTGGCGGCGTCGGCGTCGAACGGAAAGACGTCGTTGTCGTGGAAGGTGATGCCCCACGCGCCCAGCTCGGCGAGTTTGTCGGCGTACTCCCACGGGTCCAGCGCGGGACGGCTCGGCCCACCGAAGGGGTCGGTGCCGGTCCAGCCCACGGTCCACAGGCCGAACGAGAACTTGTCCTCAGGGGTGGGTCGGCGCACCATCGCAGCTCCTCCAGGTTTTGTTTTCCGGAGTAACTTAAGTTTGATGCCGGGGCGCAGTCAAGGGGCCGGGTGGTGTCGCGCCACCCGGCCCCTTGAACGTTTCGCCCGTTCGCCCGCTCAGTCGTCGGCCAGGCGCTCGCCGGTGTCCGGGGCGAAGGCGTGGACCTCGTCGGCGTTGCCGACCGCGACCTGGACGGTCTCGCCGAGCTGCGGCGGGCGGCGGCCGTCGGCGCGCACCACGAACCGTTCGACGCGGTCGCCGACCTTGATGCCGCCGTGGACGTAGGCGTCCGCGCCCAGCTCCTCGACGAGCTCGACGGTCATTTTCGCTCCGGGCTCGCCCGCCCCGGCCAGGCGCAGCGACTCCGGGCGCAGTCCGAGCGTGACCGATTCGGCTCCCGCGGAGCGCGCGGCCTGCATCGTGGCGCGCGGGAGCGGCACCGTGAGCCCGTCGAGCTGGGCGCCGTCCGGGGTGAGGGTCACGGTCTTGAGGTTCATCGCGGGGGAGCCGATGAACCCGGCGACGAAGGCGTTGCGCGGCCGCTCGTAGAGGTTGCGCGGCGTGTCGCACTGCTGCAGCTTGCCGTCCTTGAGGACCGCGACCCGGTGACCCATCGTCATGGCCTCGACCTGGTCGTGGGTGACGTAGATCGTCGTGGTGCCCAGGCGCTTCTGCAGCGCGGCGATGTTGGCGCGGGTCTCCACGCGCAACTTCGCGTCCAGGTTGGACAGCGGCTCGTCCATCAGGAACACGGCGGGCTCGCGCACGATCGCGCGGCCCATCGCCACGCGCTGGCGCTGACCACCGGACAGCGCTTTCGGCTTGCGGTCCAGGTACGGCGTCAGGTCCAGCAGCGCGGCCGCCTCGCGCACCCGTTCGGCGATCTTGGCTTTGGACACTCGCTTGAGCTTGAGCGCGAAGCCCATGTTCTCGGCCACCGTCATGTGCGGGTAGAGCGCGTAGGACTGGAACACCATCGCGATGTCGCGGTCCTTCGGCGGGACGGCGGTGACGTCCTTGCCGTCGATGTGGATCGCTCCCTCGTCGACGTCCTCCAGGCCGGCGAGCATGCGCAGTGCGGTGGACTTGCCCGAGCCGGAGGGGCCCACCAGCACGAGGAACTCGCCGTCGGCGATGTCCAGATCGAGGCTGTCCACGGCGCGCACCGGCGGGTTGCCGGGGTAGAGCCGTGACGCCTGCCGGTAGCTGACCTCAGCCATGCGGACCGCCTTTCGTTCACGTCGTCGTCCTGGCCTGTCTATCCCCATCCGCCCTCCGGCCGCCAGAATTCGTCAATTCACTAAACTGACGAATGTGGAAGCGATGGGCGCGCAGGCGATGCGGCGGCACAACGTCGCGCTGGTCATGGAGCTGATCGCGCGGGACGCCCCGGTGTCGCGCGTGGAGCTGGCCAAGCGCACCGGGTTGACGAAGGCGACCGTGTCGGCGCTGGTCGCGGAGCTGTCCGGCGCGGAGCTGGTGCGCGACCTCGGGCCGGAGCAGGGCGGTGCACCCGGCCGCCCGGCGGGGCGGCTCGTGCTCGATCCCTACGGCCCGGTGGCGCTGGGCCTGCAGTTCGGCGGCGGCCACATCGCGGGCGTGATCCTCGATCTCTCCGGCCGCCCGCTCGCGCGTTCCGTGCGGCGCTTCGACGTCGCCGGGGCGACGGCGCCGGACGGGGTCCGCGCCGCGCGCCCGGTGCTGCGCAGGCTGTTCGACGAGGCGACCACCGCGGGCCGCCTGGTCGCGGGCGTCGGGATCGCGGTCGGCGGCACGGTGTCGGGCGGGACGGTGTCGGCGCCGCCGCTCGGGTGGCGGGCGGTCGACGTGCGCGCGCTGGTGGCGGCCGAGCTGCGGGCTCTGGACCTGCACGGGCTCGACGTCGTGGCCTCGGGCGAGGTCGCCGCCGCGGCGCTGGCGGAGTACCAGGCCGGTGCCGCGCGGGACTGGCTCTACGTGGGCGGGGAGGAGGTCGTCGGGCTCGCCGCGCTCGACCCGTCGGTGCGGCTGTTCGGCGACCTCGGGCACGTTCCGGTGCGGCGGCGGGGCGCGCCGTGCCCGTGCGGCGGGCGCGGGTGCCTGGACCAGTACGCGGGACGCGCGGCCATGGCGTCGGCGGCGGGCGTCGACGACCCCGGCGTGGCGCGGCTGGCCGGCGTGGAGGAACCACTCGCCGCCGCGGTGCGCGCGCGGAACCCGCAGGCCCTGCGCGCGCTGGACCGGGCGGCCGGGGCGCTGGCCGATGCGCTCGTCCCGGTGCGCGCGCTGCTGGCGCCGGGCACGATCGTGCTCGGCGGGCGGCTCGCGGCGTTCGGCGAGCCGTTGCGCGGTGCGGTCGCGCGGCGGCTGGCTCCGGGGCTGACGTTGCGCCCGTCCAAGCTCGGCGCCGACGCCGCGTTACGCGGCGCGGCGGGCGGGGTGATCGCGCGGGTGATCGCCGACCCGCTGGCCTGGATCGAGGGCTGAGCCGCGGAAACCAGTGCCGCGCCGGCCACGAGGTTCTACGCTCGGGCGATGAGGTTGATCCTGGTGCCCGGGTTCTGGCTGAACGCCTCGTCCTGGGCGGCCGTCGAACCCGCGTTGACCGCGGCGGGCCACACGGTGCGCGCGCTGACCCTGCCCGGCCTGGAATCCCCGGCAGCCGACCGCGACGGCATCGGCGTGCCGGACCACGTCGCCGCGATCGTCGCCGCCATCGACGCGGCGGGCCGGGACGAGCCGGTGGTGCTCGTGGCCCACTCCGGTGGCGGCCCGATCGCCTACGCCGCCACCGACGCCCGCCCGGACCGCGTCGCGCGGGTGGTCCTCGTCGACGCCGGGCCGCTGCCCAGCGGTGCCGCCGTCAACGACGCCCTTCCCGAGGTCGACGGCCAGGTCCCGCTGCCGGACTGGTCGTTCTTCGACGACGCCGACCTCATTGACCTGACCGACGACCTGCGCGCGGCGATGCGGTCCGCGGCGGTCCCCGAGCCTGCGGCGGTGACGCGTGATCCGGTGGAGCTGTCCGACCCGCGCCGGCGGGAGGTGCCCGTCACCGTCATCGCCACCTCGATGTCCACCGCACAGATCCGCGAGCTGATCGACGCGGGCCACCCGGCGATGGGCGAACTCGCCGCGCTGCGCCACTGCCGCCTGGTCGACGTGCCGACCGGGCACTGGCCGCAGTTCACCCGCCCCGCCGAGCTGGCTGCCGCGATCCTCGCGGAGCTGTGATCGGATGACCGCGGACGGACCCACGATCCTGGCCACCTCCGGCGGGGTGCGCGCGTCGGCACGGCTGGACTGGGAGCCCGGTGCGCTCACCCGGCACGCCGTCGAGCTCGCCGGGGTCACCGGGCACGCACCCCGGGTGTGCTTTCTGGCCACCGCGTGCGGCGACGACCGCCACCTGATCGCGACGTTCTACGACAACGCGTGGCGCGAGGGCTGGGCGGGCACCCACCTCGCGCTGTTGCCGATGCCGAACGTGGCCGACGTGGGTGAGCACCTGGCGGCGCAGGACGTGATCTGGGTGTGGGGTGGCAGCGTGGCCGGGCTGCTCGCGCTGTGGCGCCTGCACGGCGTGGACACCGCGATGCGCGAGGCGTGGCAGGCCGGGGTGGTGCTGACCGGAGTGTCCGCGGGCTCGATCTGCTGGCACACCGGGGGGACCACCGATTCGTTCGGTCCGCAGCTGCGGCCGGTGACCGACGGACTCGGGTTGCTGCCGTGGTCCAACGGCGTCCACTACGACAGCGAACCCGCCCGGCGGCCGCTGTTCCAGTCGCTCGTCGCCGACGGTACGCTCGCCGCGGGTTACGCGACCGACGACGGGGCAGGACTGCTGTACCGCGGCACGGAGATGACCGAGGCGCTCGCCGAGCGGGCCGGGGCCGGGGCGTATCGGGTCGAGCGCGGCCCCGACGATGCCGCTGTCGAGACGCCGCTGGGCATCCGGCGGATCTGACCCGCAGGTCAGCTGTCCCCGCCGCTGCGGCCCGTCAGCGGAGTCGCGCCGGCAGGCGCTCGAAGCCGCGCAGGATGCGGGTGTCGCGCCGGGACGCCCCCGGGGTGCGGCGCAGGCCGGGGAAGCGCTCGAACAGCGCGCGCAACCCGACCTCGCCCTCCATCCGCGCCAGCGACGCGCCCAGGCAGTAGTGCCGTCCCGCGGAGAACGAGATGTGCTCGCGCGCGTTCGCGCGCCGGACGTCGAACCGGGCCGGGTCGTCGAACACCCCGGGGTCGCGGTTGGCGCCGGCCAGGACGGTGGCCACCACCGCACCCTCGCGCACCCGCACGCCGCACACCTCGGTGTCGCGGCGGGCGGTGCGCCCGGTGAGCAGCACCGGCGGGTCGACGCGCAGGATCTCGTCGACCGCGTTCGGCCAGAGCGACTCGTCCTCGCGCAGCGCGGCGAGCTGGTCCGGGTGGTCGTGCAGCAGCGCGATCCCGTTGCTCAGCAGGTTCACGGTGGTCTCGAACCCGGCGGCCAGAACGAGCCCCGCGGTGGCGCGCAGCTCCAGATCGGTGAGCCCGACACCGTCCTCGCGGGCGGCCACCAGCTGGCTGAGCAGGTCGTCGCCGGGCTCGGCGCGCAGCCGGTCCAGGTGCTCGCCCAACCACGCGTCGAACGCGGCCAGCGCCGACTCCACCGCGCGGAACTGCCGCCACGGCAGGCCGAGATCCAGGCTCGGCGCCGCGGCCGTGCCCAGTTCGAGCACCCGGCGCCGCTGATCGGCGGGCACCCCGAGGATCTCGGCGATCACGGTGACCGGCAGCAGGCTGCAGTAGGACTCGACGAGGTCCACCGGCCCGGAGGTGTCGATGTCGTCGAGCAGCTCCCGCGCGATCTCCTCGGTGCGGTCGCGCAGCTTCGTCACGGCACGGGCGGTGAACACGCGCGTGACGAGCCTGCGGTAGCGCGTGTGGTCCGGCGGCTCGGTCGCCAGCAGCGACGGCGGTGTGATCGGGTGCAGCGTGCCGGGGGCCGACCACTCGCTGAGCCGGGCCAGCAGCCCTTCGGAGGCCGCGCCGACACCGGTGCGGAAGTCGTTGCCGGTCAGCACTTCCCGGACCGCCGCATGGCTCGTCGTCACGTACGCGAACGCGCCCTTGTACAGCGGGCCGCGCGCGCGGATCTCGTCGAACAGGCCGTGCATCGCCGCCGTGGGGGACGCCGCCGCCTCGGCCACCAGCCGGGCCTGCAGATCACCTCGCCGGGCCGCGGCACGCAGCGCGGTGCGGGGCAGCGCGTGCCCGATTCCCCACCGCACCACGGGTTTCACGCCGTCCTGGACAAGCACACCCCACCACCTCCATCGTGGTACTGTCGCGTACCACACGGTAGAATTCGAGCCGATCAGCGGTCAAGGCGTCGGTAGGGTGAGTGGCTGTGAACGACGCAGGCACCGGGCACCGGGACCGGCTCGTGCGGGGCATGGCCGATGCGCTGCGCGAGCGGGACTACCACGAGATCACGGTCGCCGACGTCGTCAACCATGCGCGCACCTCCAAGCGCACGTTCTACGAGCACTTCGCGGGCAAACAGGAGTGCTTCGTGGCGCTGCTGCGCGACACCAACGAGCGGATGGTGCGCGACATCGCCTCCGCGGTCCGGCGGGACGCGCCGTGGCGCGAGCAGGCCCGGCAGGGCGTCGAGGCGCTGGTCGCGTCAATGGATCGCGACCCCGCGGTGTGCCTGGCCTGGATGCGCGCGGCGCCCTCGCTCGGCGCGGCCGGGCGAGCGTTGTCCCGGGACTCGATGGACGCGTTCGTGTGGCTCATCCGCACGCTGGCGGACACGCCGGAGCTCGAGGCCGCGGGTGTGACGCCGCCGTCCCGTCCGCTGGCCATCGCACTGTTCGGCGGGTTGCGCGAGCTGATCGCGGTGACGCTCGAAGACGGCGGCGAGCTGTCCGGGATCGTCGACGTGGCGACCCGGTTCGTGACGATGATCCTCGGTCCGCGGCCTGCCTGAGGGGCACTTCCGTCGCGCTGCTCCGAACGGATGAACTCGGCCCCGGCTTCGCTCCCGCGGCGGCATTGAGGCAAGGGTTGCCTAACATGAACGGACGGCGCCGGCGACGACGGACATGTGAAAGATCACCTTAAGTAAGGCTAACCGTAGGGTTGTTAACTAAGCCTTGCCTAAGGTTGGATGAGCGTCGTGACGAAGTGGGGATCGGCGGACGACGGTGTCGTCCTGGTGACCGGCGGTGCGCGCGGGATCGGCGCCGCGGTGGTCAGGGCGTTCGCGGAGACAGGCAGGCGGGTCGTGGCCGCCGACGTGCGGGAGGACGTCCTGGCGGAGGAGGTGGCCGGTCTGGTGGCCGGTGGTCTGGACGTCCACGCGTGCGCGGTGGACGTGACCAGCGCACCGGCCGTCGAGACGGCGGTGTCCGACGTGGAGGACCGGCACGGTTCGGTGTCGGTGCTGGTCAACGGAGCCGGGGTGCTGCGCACCGGGGAGGTGACCGGTCTTTCCGACACCGACTGGCAGGACATGTTCGCGGTCAACACCACCGGGGTGTTCCTCGTGAGCAGGGCCGTGGCGCGCCGGATGGTGCCGCGCCGCGCCGGATCGATCGTGACCGTCAGCTCGAACGCCGGTGGCGTGCCGCGCGTCGCGATGGCGGGCTACGCCGCCTCGAAGGCCGCGGCGACGATGTTCACCAAGTCGCTCGGGCTGGAGCTGGCCCGGTACGGGATCCGCTGCAACGTCGTGGCGCCCGGGTCCACCGCGACCCCGATGCTCACCGGCATGGGGGTGTCCGACGACCAGCTGATCGGCGGATCGCCGGAGACGTACAAGGTGGGCATCCCGCTGGGCAAACTCGCACGGCCCGAGGACATCGCGGACGCGGTGCTGTACCTGGCCTCGCCGGCGGCCGGGCACGTGACCCTGCAGGAGATCTACGTCGACGGCGGCGCAACCCTGGGGGTGAAGGCATGACGCTCGCCGGTCACCAGCCCGCGGACGTGTTCTTCGCCAACCGCGAGCGCACCATCACCGGGTCCGGTGCGCAACGCGCCTGGACCACGGGCTCCCCGGATGTCCTCGCCGACGACGCGGCCAAGGCGCTCGCCGAGGCGGGCCCGGCGCTCGCGGTCGGTGCCTTTCCGTTCGACACCGGGGACTCAGCCGCGCTGACCATCCCGCACACCGTGCGCACCGGGCCGCGCACCGGCCCGGACGGGGTGCTCGACGCGGGGGAGGTGATCCGGTTCTCCGCCCTGCCCGAGCCGGCGCGGCACCTCGCCGCCGTCGCCGAGCTCACCGGGCGCATCCGCGCGGGCGTGCTGAACAAGGCCGTGCTGGCCCGCGTCCTCGACCTCGAATGCCGTCGCCCGGTGGACGTGGCGGCGGTGCTGGCCAACCTCGTCGGCGGCAACCCGGCCGCCTACGCGTTCGCGATCCCGTTGCCGCACGGCGCGGTGCTGACCGGGGCGAGCCCGGAGCTGCTGGTGTCCAAGACCGGAGACGAGGTCCGTTCGCATCCGCTGGCCGGATCGGCGCGACGCTCGGCGGACCCGGTGCGGGACAGGGAGAACGCCGTCGCCCTCGCCGCGTCGGCGAAGAACCGCGCCGAGCACGCCCTCGTGGTCGAGGCGGTGGCCGACGCGCTCCGGCCGTTCTGCCGGGACCTGGTGGTGCCTGCCGAACCGGAACTCGTGGCCACGCCGACGATGTGGCACCTGGGTACGCCGGTGCGCGGCATCCTGCGCGACCGCGCGACGAGCTCGCTGCGCCTCGCCGCGGCGCTGCACCCCACCCCCGCCGTGTGCGGGACCCCGCGGGCCGCCGCGCGCGCGGCGATCAGCGACCTGGAGGCGTTCGACCGCGGGTTCTACGCCGGACTCGCCGGGTGGGTCGACGCGAGCGGTGACGGCGAGTGGGCTGTCGCGATCCGCTGCGCGGAGATCGCGGGAACGGCGATGCGCCTCTACGCGGGCGGCGGCATCGTCGCCGGGTCCGATCCGGACGCCGAGCTGGACGAGACCGATGCGAAGTTCCAGACCCTCCTGCGCGCCATGGGAGTGGAGATCGCCGGATGACCTACCCCGACGAATTCGCCCGCCGCTACCGGGAGGCCGGGTACTGGACCGGGCAGGTGTTCCCGGACCTGCTGGCCGAACGCACCCGCACGCACGGCGACCGCATCGCCGTGGTGGACGGACCGCGGCGCTGGACCTACACCGCACTGCTCGCGCGCGCCCGCCGCGTCGCCGCGGGCCTGCACGCGCTTGGCGTGCGGGCCGGCGACCGCGTCGTGGTGCAGCTGCCGAACACCGCCGAGTACTTCGCGACGGTGTTCGGCCTGTTCCACCTCGGTGCCCTGCCGGTGTTCGCGCTGCCGGCACACCGGTTCGCCGACATCTCCTACTTCTGCGAGCACGCCGAGGCGGTCGCCTACGTGATCCCGGATCGGCACGACGGTTTCGACTACACCGGTCTCGCCGACCGGGTCACCGCGGCGGTGCCCGGGTTGCGGCACGTCGTCGTCGTCGGCGACACCGACCGGTACGTCCCCTTCGACAGCCTGATCGAGCACGGCGAGCGGCCCGATGCCCGGCCCGCGCCGGGCTCGGTGGCGTTCCTGCAGCTGTCCGGCGGCAGCACGGGCACCCCGAAGCTGATCCCGCGCACCCACGACGACTACCTCTACAGCGTGCGGGAAAGCGCGGTCCTTTGTGGACTGAGCGAGGAGTCGGTGTACCTGGTCGCGCTGCCCGCGGCGCACAACTTCCCGATGAGCTCACCCGGGTCGCTCGGGGTGTTCCACGCGGGCGGCACCGTGGTGCTCGCGCCCTCGCCCGCGCCCGAGGTCGTCTTCCCGCTCATCGAACGAGAACGCGTGACCATCACGGCCGTGGTGCCGCCGCTCGCGCTCGCGTGGCTGCGCGCCCGGCGAAGCGCCACCGAGGACCTGTCGTCGTTGCGCGTGCTGCAGGTCGGCGGGGCGAAGTTCAGCGAGGAGGCCGCCCGGCGCGTGCGCCCGGAACTCGGGTGCACGCTGCAGCAGGTGTTCGGCATGGCCGAGGGCCTGGTCAACTACACGCGGCTGGACGACCCCGAGCACCTCGTCGTCGGCACCCAGGGCCGTCCGATCTCGCCGGACGACGAGATCCGGATCGTCGACGACGACGACCGTGACGTGCCGGAAGGGCAGACCGGGCACCTGCTCACCCGCGGCCCGTACACGATCCGCGGGTACTACCGCGCCCCCGAGCACAACGCGACGGCGTTCACCGCCGACGGTTTCTACCGCACCGGCGACATCGTGCGCCGCACCCCGGAGGGCTACCTCGTCGTCGAGGGCCGCGCCAAGGACCAGATCAACCGGGGCGGCGAGAAGGTCGCCGCGGAGGAGGTCGAAAACCACCTGCTGGCCCACGAGGCGGTGCACGACGCGGCCGTCGTGCCGGTGCCCGACGCCTACCTGGGCGAGCGCACGTGCGCCTTCGTCATCCCGGTCGACACCGCGCGGGCACCCCGGCCGGTGGAGTTCAAGCGGTTCCTGCGGGCGCGCGGGCTCGCCGAGTTCAAGCTGCCGGACCGGATCCGCGTCGTCGAGGAGTTCCCGCACACCCCTGTCGGCAAGGTGAGCAAGGCCGCTCTCCGGCAGGCGATCGCCCGTGCCTTGCGCGGAGAGGAGAGCTGACACCGTTGTCCCTACCCACGATCGCGCCCTACGCGGTGCCCGGCGGCGACGAGCTGCCGGAGAGCAAAGCCGCCTGGACGCCCGATCCGGACCGCGCCGTGCTGCTCGTGCACGACATGCAGCGGTACTTCATCGGCGCCTACCAGCGCGGTGCCGAACCACTGGCCACCGTGGTGCCCAACATCGCGCGGCTGTGCTCGACCGCTCGCGAACGCGGCATCCCCGTGGTGTACTCCGCCCAGCCCGGTGACCAGCGGCCGGGCGACCGCGGCCTGCTGACCGACCTGTGGGGTCCCGGCCTGCGGGCGGTTCCGGAGCAGGAGTCGGTCATCCCGGAGCTCGCGCCGCAAGCCGGCGACGTCCTGCTCACCAAGTGGCGCTACAGCGCGTTCCAGCGCACCGACCTGCGGGAGCGGATGCGGGGCTGGAATCGCGACCAGCTGGTGGTCACCGGGGTGTACGCGCACCTGGGTTGCATGCTGACCGCGGCCGAGGCGTTCATGCAGGACGTCCAGCCGTTCTTCGCCGCCGACGCGGTGGCCGACTTCTCCGCCGACGACCACCGGCTCGCGGTGCGGTACGCGGCCGCGCGGTGCGCTGTCGTGACCACCACGAACGCGCTGATCACCGAGTTGTCCGGAACGCAGGGGAGGCAGCAGTGGGCGCACGCGGCGCGTTGACGCTCGAGCAGATCAGGGCCGACGTCCTGGAGGTGCTCGAACTCGAGGGTGAGGAGATCACCGACGACGAGGACCTGATCGACGTCGGGATGGATTCGATCCGGGTCATGCACCTGGTGGCCAAGTGGCGGGAGGCGGGCGCGGACGTCGACCTGCTCCGGCTCGCCGACGAACCGACGATCACCGCCTGGCACCGGCTCCTGGGTGCCGCGTGAGGCGTCCCGGACGCGTGGCCTGAGGAGGACGGCATGCAGCGCATCCTGATGAACGGCAAGATCCACCGCGCGACGGTGACCCAGGCCGACCTGCACTACGTCGGGTCGCTCACCATCGACGCCGACCTGATGGCGGCGGCGAACATCGTGGAGGGCGAGCAGGTCCAGGTCGTCGACATCACCAACGGCGAACGGCTGGAGACCTACGCCATCACCGGCGCCGCGGGCAGCGGGGTCATCGGCGTCAACGGCGCGGCGGCGCACCTCGTGCACCCCGGCGACCTCGTGATCATCATCAGCTACGCGGTGTTCGACGAGGACGAGGTGACGCGGCACCGGCCGTCGGTGGTGCACGTCGACGCGGACAACCGGCGGATCGCCGTCGGCACCGACCCCGCCGAACCGGTCCCCGGCGACGCGCGACTCACCAGCGGCCGCACCACCGCCTAGCGCGACCAGCGCGAGAACGACACACGGAGAACCCTTGTCCCAGCTTCCCCTCACCAGCGCCCAGCAGGCGATCTGGGCGGCGCAGCAGGTCGATCCGGACAGCCCGGCCTACCACACGGCGCGCTACCTCGACATCGGCGGCGATGCCGGCGAGGCGGCTGTGGACGTGCCGGCGCTGGCCGAGGCGATCACCGCCACCGTCGCCGAGACCGACGTCCTGCGCGTCCGGGTCACCGACGAGGGCACCCAGGAGGTGCTCGCGCCGGAGGCGGAGCCGGTCACGGTCGAGGTGGTGGACCTGCGCGCCGAGCCGGACCCGGTGGCGGCGGCGCGCGCGGCGATGGCCGACGACCTGGCCGCCCCGGCGCGGGGCACGCTGGTCCGCGAGGTGATCTTCGTGGCGGGCGAGCGGCGGGTGCTGTGGTACCAGCGGCTGCACCACATCCTCGCCGACGCCTACGGGTTCAGCCTCATCGTGCGCCGGGTGGCCCAGCGCTACTCGGCCGCGGTCCGGCACCGGACGCCTCCGCCCGCGAGGTTCCGGCCGCTGGCCGACCTCGTGGCGGAGGACCAGTCCTACCAGGACTCCGACCGGCAGCGCGCCGACCGCGAGTACTGGACGAGCCGCTTCGCCGACGGCGCCGAGCCGCCTGCGCTCACCCCGGGCACGGCCCTGCCGTCGCCGGGTTTCCTGCGGCAGCACGGCGAGGCGGGCGACGAGCTCATCGCGCGCCTGACCGCGTTGGCGGGCGAAACCGGGGTGACCGTCGGCGAGGTCGTGACGGCCGCGTTCGCGTTGTACGTCAACCTGGCCACCGGCGCGCCGGACGTCGTGCTGGGCATGCCGTTCATGGGCCGGTTCGGCTCGGTCGCCCGGCGCATCCCGAGCACCACGGTCAACGTGCTGCCGCTGCGGGTGCGCGTCTCGCCGCACGCCACGGTGGGTGGTCTGGTCGGAGGAGTGTCGGCCACGCTGCGCGAGATGCGCGCGCACGAACGCTACCGGTCCGAGGAGCTGCGCCGCGATCTGCGCCTGCTCGGCGGGAACCGCAGGCTGCTCGGCCCGTGGGTGAACGTCAAACCGTTCGACACCCCCGAGGACTTCGGTGGTTGCACCGGCCGCAGCGTGCCGCTGTCGGCGGGCCCGGTCGACGACCTGTCGGTCACCGTGACCGTGGGCGACGCCGACCGGCTCGGTCTGACCTTCGACGCCAACCCCGCGCTCTACACCGCCGGCGAGCTGGCCCGGCACCGCGAGCGCTTCCTGCGCCTGCTGGGGTCCTGGTCGCGCGACGCGGCCACGCCGCTGTCCCGGCTGGACCTGCTCGGCGACAGCGAACGCGCCGAGATCCTCGGCGCGCGCAACACCACCGCACGCGAGTTCGACGAGCACCAGACCGTGCCCGGGCTGTTCGCCGCGCGCGCCGCGGCGCACCCGGACCGGCCCGCCGTCGTCACCGGCGAGCGCACCCTGACCTACGGTGAGCTGGACGCCGAGTCCGACCGACTGGCCGGGGTGCTGGCGGCCCACGGCGTCACCCCGGGCGACCTCGTCGCGGTCGCCCTGCCGCGCACCGCGGTCGTGGTGAGCACGCTGCTGGCGATCCAGAAACTCGGTGCGGCCTACCTGCCGATCGACCCGGGTTACCCCCGCGACCGCATCGAGTTCATGCTCGCCGACGCCGCGCCCGCACTGGTGGTGACCACGTCGGACACCCTGCCCGAGGTCGGCTCGGTGCCGCGGCTGGAACTCGACCTGCCGTGGGGTGAGCCCGCTCCCGTCGAGCGGTACGCCGGATCGCCGCTCGCGCCGGTCTACATGATCTACACGTCCGGCTCGACCGGGCGGCCCAAGGGCGTGGTGATCCCGCGCCGGGCGCTGCTGAACTTCCTGCACGCGATGGCCGGCCGTTTCCCGCTCGGCGGCGCGGACACGGTGCTCGCCGTCACCACCGTCGGGTTCGACATCTTCGCCCTGGAGTTCTACCTGCCACTGATCAGCGGCGCGACGATGGTGCTGGCCGACCCGGACACCGTCCGCGACCCGTTTCTGCTCGCCGACGAGATCGCGGCGCGGCGGGTGACGGTGCTGCAGGGCACCCCGTCGCTGTGGCGGGGCCTGGTCGAGGCGGGCGCCCGGATGGACGGGTTGCGCGCCCTCGTCGGTGGCGAGGCGGTGCCCGGGGAACTCGTGGCCGCGTTGCGCGACGCGGGCTGCGTGGTGTCCAACGTGTACGGTCCGACCGAGACGACCATCTGGTCGGCCTCGACCGAGCTGAGCGGTCCCGGCCTGCCCCCGGTGGGCACGCCGATCGACAACACCCGCGCCTACGTGCTCGACGCCGCGCTGCGCCCGGTTCCCGACGGCGCGGTGGGGGAGCTCTACCTCGCCGGCGCCGGGGTCGCGCAGGGCTACCACGCCCGGCCCGGTCTCACCGCCTCCCGGTTCGTGGCCGACCCGTTCGCTGCCGGCCGGATGTACCGCACCGGCGACCTGGCGCGCTGGGACGACGGCGTGCTCACCGTGCTCGGCCGCACCGACCACCAGGTCAAGATCCGCGGGTTCCGCATCGAGCTGGGCGAGGTCGAGGCCGCCCTGGAGCGCGACGAGCGCGTCCGGCAGGCCGTCGTGGTGGCCCGCGAATTCGGTGCGGGCGACACCCGGCTGGTCGCCTTCGTCGTCGCCGACAGCCCCGACGGCACAGTGGACACAGCGGGTCTCCCCGACACCGCGGCGGAGGTGCTGCCCGCTTACATGGTGCCGTCACTGGTCGTCGCCGTCGACGAGTTCCCGCTGACGCCCAACGGCAAGGTCGACCGCGACCGGCTTCCCGCGGTGTCGGCGTCCGGTTCGGTCGCGGCTCGCCCGCCTGCGAACGCGGCCGAGGCGACGCTGTGCGAGGTGTTCACCGAACTGCTCGGTGTCGAGGCCGGGGTGGACGACGACTTCTTCGCCCTCGGCGGGCACTCGCTGCTCGCCGTGCGCCTGTCGGTGCTGGTGCGCGAGCGGCTCGGCGCCGAACTGGCCGTCCGCGACCTGTTCGACGCGCCGACCCCGGCGCGGGCGGCCACCAAGGTCACCGGCCACAGTGGACGGCCGGTGCTCGTGCGCGGTGCGGGGGAGACGCCGCTGTCCTACGGGCAACGGCAGCTGTGGTTCCTGCACCAGGTGGATCCGGCCGACCCGGCCTACAACATCCCGCTCGAACTGCGGCTCGACGAAGCGCCCGACGTGGCCGCGCTGCGCGCCGCCCTGCACGACCTGGTGCGGCGGCACGACGTGCTGCGCTCGGCGGTCGACGCCGCGGTCCCGGACGAGCCCGTGGCCCGGCTGCTGCCGCCCGAGTCGGTCGTCCTCGACTACCGCGTTCTCGACGATCCCGGCGCCGTGGACGGCGCGGTTGCCGCCGCGGCGCGGCACCGCTTCGACCTGACCACCGACGCGCCGCTGTGGGCGTGCCTGTTCGAGTCGCCGTCGGAATCGGTGCTGCTGCTCGTCGTGCACCACATCGCGGGCGACGAGTGGTCGCTGCGCCCGATCGTGGACGACCTCGCCACCGCCTACGCCGCCCGGTCGCGCGGTGGCGAGCCGGACTTCGCGCCGCTTCCCGTCCGCTACGGCGACTTCGCCCGCTGGCAGCGGCGGCTCATCGGCGCGCCGGGTGCGCCGACGGAGCTGGCGTCGCGGCAGCTGGACCACTGGAGCCGGGCGCTCGACGGCGCCGCGCACCTGCGCCTGCCCACCGACCGGCCGCGCCCCGCCGTCGCTTCCACCGCGGGAGGCACGGTCGAGTTCGCCCTCGACCCGGACCTGGTGCGGCGGCTGCGGGCGGTCGCCGACGACACCGGCGCGTCGCTGTTCATGGTGCTGCACGCCGGTTTCGCCGCGCTGCTCACCCGGATGGGCGCGGGCACCGACGTGGTGCTCGGCACCCCGGTGGCGGGACGGACCGAATCCGCGCTGGACGAACTCGCCGGGTTCTTCGTCAACTCGGTGGTGTTGCGCACCGACACCTCCGGCGACCCCACGTTGCGCGAGCTGATCGCCCGCGCGCGCGAGGCCGATCTGACCGCCTTCGACCACCAGGACGTGCCGTTCCAGCTCCTGGTCGAGCACCTCAACCCGGAGCGTTCCGCCGCGACGCACCCCCTGTTCCAGGTGCTGTTCGCCTACCACGCCCCGCGGACGGGCACCGACCACCTCGGACCGCACCGGGTGCGGCAGCGGCTGGTGCCCACCGGCACGGCCAAGTTCGACCTGACCGTCGACCTGACCGACCAGGGCGACGGGATCGCCGGGTTCTGCGAGTACCGCACCGACCTGTTCGACGCCGCGACGGTCCGGGCGCTGGCCGAGCGGTTCACGGTGCTGCTGCGCACGCTCGCCGCCGATCCCGGCCGCCGCCTGCACGAGGTCCCGCTGCTCACCGCGGAGGAGTCGACGCGCCTGCTGGAGACCGTCAACGACACCGCCCGGCCGTACGGCGACCGCACGGTGGTCGAGTTGTTCCTGGCGCAGGCCGCCGCGACCCCGGACGCGGTCGCCGTGGCCGAGCCCGGCGGTGCGCGGCTGACCTACCGGCAGCTGGCCGACGACGTGCTCCGCCTCGCCGCCCGGCTGCGGCAGCGCGGCGCGCGGCGCGGCGAGATCGTCGCGGTGGCGCTGCCGCGCGGCGCGCGCCTGCTGACCGCGCTGCTGGGCACGCTCGCCACCGGCGCCGCCTACCTGCCGGTCGACCCCACCCTGCCCGCGGCGCGGATCGAATCGTTCTACGCCGACGCCCGCCCCCGGATCGTGCTCACCGAAACCGACCTGCCGGACGGCACCGAACCCGTCGAGCCGCTCAGCGACGGGCCGCGACCCGCCGATCCGGCGTACCTGATCTTCACCTCCGGCTCGACCGGGCGGCCGAAGGGCGTGCTCGTCGGGCACCGCGCGCTGGCGAACTTCCTCGAGGACATGGCCGCGCGCTTCGGTCTCGGCCCGGCGGACCGCCTGGCCGCGGTCACCACGGTCGGGTTCGACATCGCCGCACTGGAGCTGTACCTCCCGCTGATCAGCGGTGCGTCGGTGGTGGTCGGCCCGCCCGGGCTGGTGCACGATCCGCGGGCGCTGGGCGCGGTGCTGGCGCAGGCCACCGTCATGCAGGCCACCCCGTCGCTGTGGCAGTCCGTTGCCGACGACGCGATCGACCTGTCCGGACTGCGGGTGCTGGTCGGCGGCGAGGCGCTGCCGCCGTCGCTGGCCACCCGGCTGACCGACGAGGCGCGGTCGGTGACGAACCTCTACGGCCCGACGGAAACCACGATCTGGTCCACCGCGGCCGACCTGGACGCCGACCGCGCGCGGCGCCCGGTGATCGGTGCGCCCATCGCCAACACCACGGTGCACGTGCTCGACGCGAACCTCGCGCCGGTCCCACCCGGCGTGACCGGCGAGTTGTACCTCGGCGGGGACGGCGTGGCGTTCGGGTACTGGAACCGGCCTGGTCTGACGGCGTCGCGGTTCGTCGCCGCGCCGGACGGCAGGCGCCGCTACCGTACCGGTGACCTGGCTCGCTGGCGAGCCGACGGTGAGCTGGAAGTGCTGGGGCGTGCGGACTTCCAGATCAAGGTGCGCGGCTTCCGGATCGAGCCCGGTGAGGTCGAATCCGTGCTCGGAGCACACCCGGACGTGTCGGCGTCGGTGGTCGTGGCCCGTGGCGACCGGCTGGTCGCCTATGTGGTCGGCGGGGTGGACACCGCCGCGCTGCGCGAGCACGCGGCGGCGGTGTTGCCCGACTACATGGTCCCGTCGGTGTTCATGCCGATGACCGAGCTGCCGTTGTCGGCCGCGGGCAAGGTCGACCGCGCGCGTCTGCCCGAGCCGAGCGCCACCACGACGCGGCCGTCCGCGCCGCGCACGGAGGTGGAGCGGGTGCTGGCCGCGCTGTTCGCCGAGGTGCTCGGAGTCGACGAGGTCGGCGTGCACGACGACTTCTTCGCCCTCGGCGGGCATTCATTGCTCGCGACCCGGCTGTTGGCGCGCATCCGTGCGACCGTCGCGGAGTCGGCGACGGTGACCGACGTGTTCACCGCGCCCACGGTCGCCGAGCTCGCCGGGCGGCTGTCCGGCGGGCCCGCAGCGCAGTCGGCACCGGTGCGCCGCGACCGCGACGGCCCGGTGCCGCTGTCCGCGGCCCAGCAGCGCCTGTGGTTCCTGTACCGGCTGGACGGACCCGCGTCGAACTACAACATCCCGTTCCTGCTGCGCGTCGGCGGCGCGCTCGACGTCGACGCGTTCCGCGCGGCGTGCGCCGACGTGGCGCGGCGGCACGAGCCGCTGCGCACCGTGTTCGCCGAGTCCGACGGGGTGGCGCGGCAGCACGTCGTCGACGCCGTTCCGGAGGTGGAGGTCCGGCCCGGCCCGCTGACCAAGGTCGACCTGCACCACCGGTTCGCGCTGGACACCGAGCAGCCGTGGCGGATCACCGTGGCGCGCGACGGGGACGAGCACGAGGTGCTGCTGCTGGTGCACCACCACGCCGCCGACGAGCTGTCGGTCACCCCGCTGCTGGACGACCTCGCGGCCGCCTACCGCGCCCGGGTGGCGGGCACGGCACCGGAGTTCGCGCCGCTGCCGGTCACCTACGCCGACTACGCGGCCTGGCAGCGCGAACAGCCCGCCGACGAGGCCGAGCGGTTCTGGACTACCACGCTGGCCGGGCTGCCGGAGGAGACCGCGTTGCCCATCGACCGGCCGCGGCCCGCGCGCGCCGACTACCACGGGGCGCTGACCGAGACGACCCTCCCCCCCGCGCTGGCCGAGCGGCTCGCCGAGGTCGCCGCCCGGCACGGCGCCACCCCGTTCATGGTGCTGCAGGCCGCGGTCGCGGTGCTGCTGCGCACGTTCGGCGCGGGCACCGACATCCCGCTCGGCGCGCCGGTGTCCGGCCGTCCGCCGGGAACCGACGACCTGGTCGGGTTGTTCGTCAACACCGTCGTGCTGCGCACCGACGTCAGCGGCGATCCGGATTTCGCCGAACTGCTCGACCGGGTGCGGCGGGCCGACGCGGCCGCCTTCGCGCACCAGGACCTGCCGTTCGAACGGGTCGTGGAGCTCGTCAACCCCGAGCGGTCGCTGTCGCGGCACCCCTTGTTCCAGGTGTCGGTGGCGCACAACCGCCGCTCGCACCGCACCCCGGATTTCGCCGGACTGCCGGCGCGCCGCGTCCGGCCGCACTACGCGGTGGCCAAGTACGACCTGGCGTTCGACCTGACGCAGTGGGACACCGACTGGACCCTGTCGCTGTCCTACGCCACCGCGCTGTTCGACGCGTCGACGGCGGAGGGCCTGCTGCACCGCCTGGTGCGCCTGCTGGGCCACCTGCTGGCCGACCCGTCGCGGCGGCTGAGCCGGACACCGGTGCTGGAGGAGCACGAACGCGAGCTGGTGGTCCGCCGCTTCAACGACACCGCACGGGACACCGAGCGGCACACGCTGTGGCGGCTGTTCCACCGGCACGCCGAACGCGTCCCGCAGCGCCTGGCGCTGATCGACGGCGGCGCGCGTCTCACCTACGCCGAGACCGCCGCGCGGGCGCGCAGGCTGGCCCGGCTGTTCGCCGAGCGCGGTGTGGCGCGCGGCGACCACGTCGTGGTGCTGCTGCCGCGCACCGCGGACGTGTGGATCAGCATGCTCGCTGCCGCGGCGCTGGGCGCGGTGTACGTGCCGGTAGACCCGAACTACCCGCAGGCCCGCATCGCGCACATCCTCGCCACGGCGCGGGCCCGGCTCGTCGTCACCACGCCCGAGCTGGCCACGCGCGTCCCCACCGGGGACGCCACGGTGGTCACGCCGGACGACCCGCGGCTCGCCGAACTCGACGACGCGCCACTGGTCAGCGAGACCGCGACCGGACCGCTCGATCCGGCGTATGCGATCTTCACCTCCGGTTCCACCGGGATGCCCAAGGGCGTGGTGATCCCGAACTCGGGCTTGGCCTCGCTCGTCGCGACGTTCGAACGCGCCACCGGCCCGCTCGACGGGTGCGTGTGCAGCCAGTTCGCCACACCCGGATTCGACGTCACCTTCGCCGAGCTGTCGCACACGCTGTTCTCCGGTGGCACGCTGGTGATCGTCCCCGAGCACGCGCGGGCGGGTGCGGCGTTCGCCGAGTTCGCGCGCGCCGCCGGGCTGACGCACGCGGTGATCCCGCCGTCGGTGGTCAACTCGCTGCCCGGGCCGGGGTGCCTGCCGGAGGGCTGCACGCTCACCGTCGGCACCGAGGCCATGTCGGCGAAGCTGGTCGCCGAGTGGGCCGCCGTGCACCGGATGGTCAACGCCTACGGCCCGACCGAGGCGACCGTGAACTCGACCATGTGGGACACCGATCCCGCGCGGGCGGGCACGGTGATCCCGATCGGCAGGCCGGACGTCAACAAGACCTGCTACGTGCTCGACGAGTTCCTCCGTCCGGTCGGCGTCGGGGTGCGCGGCGAGCTCTACATCGGCGGGGACGGCATCGCCTACGGCTACCTGGGCAGGCCCGCGCTGACGGCGGAGCGGTTCGTCGCCGACCCGTTCGGCGCGCCCGGCGCCCGGCTCTACCGCAGCGGCGACGTGTGCTCGTGGACCGCGGACGGCGAGCTGCTCTACCACGGTCGAGCCGACGACCAGATCAAGATCCGCGGGCTGCGGATCGAACCCGGTGAGATCGAAACCGTCCTCGCCGCCCGGCCCGGTGTCCGGCAGTGCGTCGTCACCGTCACCGACGACCGGCTGGTGGCGTACGTGACTCCGCACGACCCCGCCGAGGCCCCCGATCCGGCCGGGTTGCGGGCGGCCGCGGCCGAGACGCTGCCGGACTACATGGTGCCCGCCGCCGTGGTGGTCCTCGACGCGTTCCCGTTGACCCCCAACGACAAGCTCGATGTACGGGCCCTGCCCGCGCCCGAGTTCGGCGTGGCCGAGCACGTCGAGCCGGTCACCGAGGCCGAGCGCGTGCTGTGCGCGATCACCGCCGAGCTGCTCGGCGTGGACCGCGTCGGCACCGCGGACAACTTCTTCGCCGTCGGTGGCGACTCGATCGCCTCGATCCAGCTGCTCGCCCGCGCCCGCGCCGCGGGCTGGGAGTTCGAACCCCGGGCGGTGTTCGAGCACCCCACGATCGGTGGCCTGGCCGCGGTCGCTCGCCCGCTCGACGGGGACCCCGGGCGGGCCGTGGCGGAGGCCGACCTGGAGCCGGATCCGGCCGACCGCGCGGTGGTCGAGGCGCGGTGGGCCCGGGAGCAGACTTCCGGCCTGGAGGCGGTCCTGCCGCTGTCGCCGCTGGCGCGCGGGTTCACCGTGCAATCCGCTCTCGGCGCGGACTTCTACACGGTGACCCTGTCGCTGGAGCTCACCGGCGAGCTGGACACCCCGCGGCTGCGCCGCTCGTTCGACGCCGTCTTCGCGCGCTACCCGAATCTGCGCGCCGGCGTCTACGCCGACGGGCTGCGCGAGCCGCTGCAGGTGATCGCCGACCGGGTGGACATCCCGTGGCACGAGGTCGATGCCGCGTCGGCGGCCGAGTTCGCCGAGGCGGTCGCGGACATCACCGCCGAGCCGTTCGACCTGTCCCGGCCGCCGCTGGTGCGGATCGTGGTGGGCCACCTGGGGCCGCGCGTGCACCGGCTCGTGCTGCACAGCCACCACGTCCTGATGGACGGCTGGTCCGGCCCGCTGCTGATCGGCGAGGTGCTCACCGCCTACGCCGACGGTGGCTCCGCGGACGCGTTGCCGCCCGCCGCCGACTACCGCGACCACCTCGCGTGGCTGGCCCGGCAGGACTCCGCGGCGGCCCTGGACGCGTGGCGGGACGCGCTGGACGGCGTCACCGAACCGACGCTCATCGGCGCGCCGCTGCCAGGGGCCGACCCCACCCCGCGCACGACCGCGCACCTGCTCGACCCCGCGCTGACCGCGCGGCTGCGCGAGCTGGCGCGCGCCGAGCGCGTCACGCTCAACACGCTCGTGCAGACCGCGTGGGCGATCCTGCTCGGACGTCTCACCGGCCGCGACGACGTGGTGTTCGGCATGACGGTCGCGGGCCGTCCCGCCGACCTGCCCGGCGTGGAGCGCATGATCGGCCTGTTCATCAACGCGGTGCCGGTGCGGGCGCGGCTGCGCCCCGGCGAGCCGGTGCGCGCGTTCCTCCGCCGCCACCAGAGCGAGCAGGCCGGGCTTGTCGCCCACCAGCACGTCGGGCTCGGTGAGATCCAGCGTGCCACGAACCTGCCCGAGCTGTTCGACTCCGTCGTGGTGTTCGAGAGCTATCCGGTCGACTCCACGCGCCTGGACGAAATCCAGCGCCGCGCGGGCCTGACGATCGGCGAGGTCGAGCCCACCGACAGCAGCCACTACCCGGCGATGCTGCTCGTCGACCCGCTCGACGACCGGCTCCGGCTGCGCCTGTCCGCCCGCCCCGACCTGCTGCCCGCCGCGCTCGCCGAGCGGATCCCGGAGATGGTGGCCGGCCTGCTCGCCGGGTTCGCCGGCGCCCCGGACCGCCCGACGGGCCGGTTCGACCCACTGCCCGCCGCCGCGCGCGAGTCCACCGGATCGCGGTCCGCTGTGGACGGTCTCGTCGCCGACCGGATCGCCGCGCAGGCGGCGCGCACCCCGGGCGCGGTCGCGCTGGTCACCGACGAGGGGGAGTGGACCTACGCGGAGCTGCTCGACGCCGCCGACCGGGTCGCCGCACACCTGTGCGAGCGCGGCGCCGGACCGGAATCGGTGGTCGGACTGGCGGTGCCGCGTACCGCGCAGCTCGTCATCGGCCTGCTCGGGGTGCTGCGCAGCGGCGCGGCCTACCTGCCGCTGGACCCCGCGTACCCGCCCGCCCGGCTGGCCGCGATGCTCGACACCGCACGCCCCGGATGGATCCTCACCACCGCCTCGGTGCGGCTGCCGGACACTCGCGCCGAGGTCGTGGACCTGGACCGGGTGCCGGAGTGCCCGGTCCGCCCGGTGTCCCCGCGGCCGGAGCACCCGGTGTCGGTGCTGTTCACCTCCGGGTCCTCGGGTACGCCGAAGGCCGTCGTCGGCACCCAGCTCGGTCTGGCGAACCGGCTGGCGTGGCAGCAGCGGGTGCAGCCGCTCGCGCCCGGCGACACCGTGCTGGCGAAGTCGTCCATCGGTTTCGTCGACGCCTCCACCGAGCTGCTGTCCGCGCTGACGGCCGGGGCGCGGGTAGTGCTCGCCGGTGACGACGCGGCGCGCGACCACCGCGCGCTCGCCCGGCTCGCCGCCCGTCACCGGGTCGCGCGGATCACGCTGGTGCCGAGCCTGCTGTCGGCACTGCTGGACGAAGCGGCCTCGCTGACCTCGGTGCGGGAGTGGATCTGCAGCGGCGAGCCGCTGGCCGATGCGCTCGCCGAGCGGGTCGCCACGACGCTGCCCGGCGCGGTGCTGGCGAACTTCTACGGCAGCTCCGAGGCCAGTGGCGACAGCCTGGCGTGCCTCGGGGCGGCGCCCGGCGCCGGGGTCGGCACCCCGATCGACAACACGACGTGCACACTGCTGGACCCGGCGCTGCGCCCGGTACCCGACGGCGTGCCCGGCGAGGTGTACCTGTCGGGCGCCGGACTGGCGCGCGGGTACCTCGGCGCGCCGGGGCTGACGGCGTCGCGGTTCGTCGCCGGACCCGGAGGGCAGCGCCGGTACCGCACCGGCGACCTCGGGGTGCGCCGCCCGGACGGGACGATCGCGCTGCTCGGTCGCGCCGACGACCAGGTCAAGATCCGCGGCGTGCGGATCGAGCCGGGCGAGGTCGAGGCCGCGCTCGCGAGCCACCCCGGCGTGCGCGCGGCCGCGGCCGCGGTGCACGAGGGCAGGCTGGTCGGCTACCTGGTGTCCGATGTGGACCCAGCGCAGGTTGCCGAGCATGTGGCGGGCCTGTTGCCCGCCGCGATGGTGCCGGGGGTGCTGATGCCGCTGCCGGAGCTGCCGCTGACCGGCACCGGCAAGATCGATCGCCGTGCCCTGCCCGCACCAGGGGGACCGGTGGTCGGCGAGGGAGAACGACCGCGCGGCGACACCGAGCGCGCGATCGCCGCCGTCGTGTGCGACGTGCTCGGTCTGGACGCCGTGGGGCGGCGGGACGACTTCTTCGGCCTCGGCGGCGATTCGATCAGCGCGATGCGCGTGGTCAGCGCCGTCCGGCGGGCGGGGATCGAGCTCGACGTGCGCACGGTGTTCGACCACCCGACCGTCGCCGCTCTGGCCGAGCGGGCGGGCACGGCCACCGCGCGCGCCGCCACCGCGGGCGAAGCGCCGACACTGACCCCGTTGCAACGCGGTCTGTACTTCCTGTCCACGTTCGACGGTGACGGCCCGGACGTCTACACGATGCAGCTGGTGCTGCGCGTGTCCGGCGACCTCGACGTGGACCGGCTGCGCGCCGCGGCGGAGGACGTGCTGCGCGCGTGGCCCAACCTGCGGGCCGGGTTCACCGACGCCGGCGCGTTCACCGGCGCGGAGTGCGCACCGGAGTTCGACGTGGTCGACGCGCCGGAGACCGCGCTGCCGCGGCTGGTGCGGGAGCAGCGGGAACGCCGGTTCACACTGGACCGGCCGCCGCTGCTGCGGTTCCTGCTCGTGCGGCTTCGGCCCGGCGAGCACCGGCTGGTCATGACCAACCACCACCTCATCCTGGACGGCTGGTCGCTGCCGCTGCTGGCGCGCGAACTGTTCGCCCGCTACGCCGGGACGTGGGCCGACCCCGGCGGACCGTCCTTCGCGGACTTCCTGGCGCTGCTCGGCGGCAAGGACACCGAGGCGGGCGTGCGCGCCTACACCGCGGCACTGTCCGGGGTGGACGGGCCGACCTTCCTGGCTCCCACCGGGATTCCGGCCACGCTGTCCGACACCGAGGACGTCGAGCTCGACGTCGACCCCGTGCTGGTGTCGCGGCTCACCGAGCTCGCCCGCGGCCTCGGCGTCACGCTCAACACGGTGCTGCAGTACGCGTGGGGCACGTTGCTGGGCCGGGTTACCGGACGGTCCGACGTGGTGTTCGGCACCACCGTGTCGGGTAGGCCCGCCGAGCTGCCCGGCGCCGAATCGGTGCCCGGGTTGTTCATCAACACCGTGCCCGTGCGGGTGCGCACCGGGGGAGCGGGCACCGTCGGCGAGGGCATCCGCAGGCTGTGGGCGCAGCAGTCCGCGCTCGTCGAGCACGAGCACACCGAGCTGGCCGACATCCAGGCCGTCACCGGGCCGTTGTTCGACACGCTGCTCGTGGTCGAGAACTTCCCGGTCGAATCGGATCTGGTCAAGGCGCAGGCGCGCGGGGCCGGGCTCGAGGTGGACCGGGTCGGCGGACGGTCGGTCACGCACTACCCGCTGACCGTCGCGGTCTACCCGGGACAGGACTTCCGGATCGTGCTGGAGTTCCGGCCGGACGTGTTCACCCGCAGCGACGTCGAGCGCCTGGCCGCACGGCTGGGCACCGTGCTGCGCTCGCTCGACCCGGCCGGCGCGGCCACGGCCGTCGAGGCGCTTCCCGCCGCGGAACGGGAGCGGATCGAACGCTGGTCGCACGGCGCCGAGGCCGACACGGCCGGCCCCGCCACCCTGGACGGCCTGTTCCGCGAGCAGGTGGAGCGCGACCCGGACGCGGTCGCCGTGGTCGGCGCGCGGGCGTGGACCTTCGGTGAGCTGGACGCGTGCGCGAACCGCGTCGCCCGGTCGCTGCTGCGCCGGGGTGTGCGGCCGGGGTCGGTGGTGGCGCTGCGGTTCCCGCGCGTGCCGGAGTTCGTCGCGGCGCTGCTCGCGGTGCACCGCGTGGGTGCGGCGTACCTGCCGATCGATCCGGCCTACCCGGCCCAGCGCGTGCGCTTCATGCTCGACGACGCGCGTCCCGCGGTGGTGCTGTCCACTGTGGACGACGCTGCGGGACTGCCGGACGGGCCGGTGACCGACGCCGAGCGCGGTGCTCCGCTGCGCGGCGCGGACGCGGCGTACCTGATCTACACCTCCGGTTCCACCGGCACGCCGAAGGGGGTGGTGGTGGAGCAGCGCAACATCGTGAACCTGTTCCACAGCCACCGCCGCGAGCTGTACGAGCCCACCGTGGCACGTGCGGGCGGCAGGCGACTGCGGGTGGCGCACGCGTGGTCGTTCTCGTTCGACGCGTCGTGGCAGCCGCTGCTGTGGATGTACCACGGGCACGCGGTGCACCTGTTCGACGAGGAGTTGCAGCGGGACCCGGCGGCGATGGCGCGGCGCCTCGTCGACGACCGCATCGACTTCGTGGAGCTGGCGCCGTCGGTGTTCGCCGAGGTGGAGGCCACCGGGATCCCGGTGCCGCTGCTGACGCTGGGCGTCGGCGGCGAGGCGATCCCGGACGCGGCGTGGCAGCGGTTGCGCGGCCGCGCCGCGGTGAACCTGTACGGCCCCACCGAGGGGACGGTGGACGCGGCGTTCGCGTGGGCCGCCGACAGCGCGCGACCGCTGATCGGGCGGCCGGTGCGCGGTGCGGTGGCGCGGGTGCTGGACGCCGAGCTGCGGCCGTGCCCGCCCGGGGTGGCGGGCGAGCTGTACCTGGCCGGCGCCGGTGTCGCCCGCGGTTACCACGGCAGGCCGGCGCTGACCGCGTCCCGGTTCGTCGCCGCGCCCGGTGGGCAGCGGATGTACCGGACCGGTGACGTGGTGCGGTGGACCGCGACGGGCGCGCTGGACTACCTCGGCCGCGCCGATGACCAGGTGAAGATCCGCGGCTTCCGGATCGAGCCGGGCGAGGTGGAGGCCGCGGTGCTGGCCCAGCCGGGTGTGCGCGCGGCGGCGGTCGTGCCCAGCGAACGCGGCGGTGTCCGGCGGCTGGTGGCCTACGTGGTGTTCGACGGCGCGGCTGACGCCGGTGACACTGCCGTCCTGCGCGCGCGGCTGGGCGAGGTGCTGCCCGCGCACGCGGTGCCGTCGCTGGTGGTGGCCGTGGATGCGCTGCCGTACACGGTGAACAACAAGCTCGACGTGGCCGCACTGCCGGAGCCGGACTTCGCGGGGCTGACCTCCGGCCGCCCACCCGCGACCGAGGCGGAACGCCGGTGGTGCGCGCTGGTCGCCGACGTGCTGGGGTTGCCCGAGGTCGCCCCGGACGACGACTTCTTCGACCTCGGCGGCGACAGCATGCTGGCGATGCGCCTGGTGGCCGCCGCACGGGAGGCGGGGCTCGAGCTGACGCCCCGGACGCTGTTCGAGGCCCGCACGGTGGCTCGCCTCGCCGGGAGGTGAGGGCGGTGCCGGCCGCGGCCGTCAGCTCTCGAGCGTCGCGTCGGTGCGGGCGGCGCGCAGCCCGCGGGTCGACAGCGTCGTCGCCAGTGCGCCGGCCACGCACAGCGCCCCGCCGGCGACCAGCGTCACCCCGGTGCCCAGGAAGCGGCCCGCGAAGCCGGCCACCGTGTTGCCCGCGGCGGAACCGACCGTCGCCTGGGAGAGCCACAGACTCGACACCCGGCCCTGCAGCTCGTCGGGCGTCGCGGACTGGATGAGAGCACGGCGCAGGATCTCCGACACCGCATCGCCGAACCCGGAGACCGCCAGCAGCACCACCGCGAGCCACACCACCGACGACAACCCGAACCCGAGCACCCCGAGGCCCCACAGCGCGATCGCGCCGAACAGCACCCAGCCCGGCCGCCGCAGCGATCCGGTCCAGCCGCTGGTCAGCGCCGCGATCATCGCCCCGATCGCGGGTGCCGTGAAGAACAGGCCGGTCACCGCGGGGTCGCCGCCGAAGCGTTCGGCCGCCACCGCGGGGAACAACGCGTTCGGCATCGCCAGCAGCATCGGGAACAGGTCGATCACCATCAGCCCGAGCACCACCGGCGTGCGCACCACGTACCGCAGCCCCTCCGCCATGGCGTGCACCGGATGGCGCTGCTCGGCGGAACCGGACGCAGGCGGCAGGCTCGGCAGCGCCCGCAGCGTCACCGCGGTGATCACCGCCGCCGCCACCGCGATGCCGTACGTCGCGGTCAGGCCGGGCCCGGCGATGAGCAGACCACCGACCGACGGGCTGACGATCATCCCGACCTGCGTGGTCAACGTCATCAGCGCGCCGGCCGCGGGCAGGTGCGCCCGCCCCACCAGCGTGGGCGACACCGCCATCAGCACCGTCGAGCTGAGCCCGCCGGAGAACCCGTTGACCACGTCCGCCAGGTACAGCGCGCCCAGCGACGGCGACGGCACCGCGGCATTGACCAGCAGCACCACGCCCGCGGCGATCGCGAGCGTGCGCGCCCGCACGATCAGCGTGCGCCGGTCGCCGCGGTCGGCCAGCACACCGCCCAGCAGCGTGCCGCACAGCAGCGCGATCGCCATCGCCAGGCTCACCAGGCCGACCTGCGCCGACGACCCGGTCAGGCCGAACACCTGGACCGGCAGCGCCACCTGCGCCAGGCCGATGCCGAACAACGACACGGTGCGGGCCACGAACACCACGCGGAATCCGCGGCTGGCCCGCAGGGGGGTGAGGTCGAGGAACAGGGTGGCCATCTACGCGCCCGGCTCCGACGGGTAGGCCGCCTCGCCGCGCTTCCAGTACCCGGTGACGTGCACGCGCTCGGCGGGCAGCCCGCGTTCCTTGCGCAGGAACTCCCGCACGCCCTTCATCGCCCCGGACTCGCCCGCGGCCCACGCGTACACGTCGTCGGACGGCCAGTCGACCGCCCGCAGCGCGGCGCTGAGCGCGCCGGTTCCGCGGGTGTCACCGCGGTCGCGGTGCAGCCACGTCACCTCCGCGTCGGGCCCCAGCTTCAGCTCGTCGTCCGGCCCGGGCACCTCGGCCACGACCCGCACCGGGAGACCCGGCGGCAGCTCCTCGATCCACCGCCCGATCGCGGGCAGCGCCGTCTCGTCGCCCACCAGCAGGTACCAGGCCGGGGTGACCGGGACGACGGTGGCCATCTTCGGCCCGGCGACGAAGATCCGGTCGCCCGGCCGCGCAGTTGCCGCCCACTCCGAGGCGATCCCGCCCGGGTGCACGACGAAGTCCAGGTCCAGCTCACCGGCCTCGGCGTCGAACCGGCGCGGCGTGTAGTCCCGCCCGATGGGCCGGGGGTGGTCCGGCCAGTCGAGGTGACCGTCGTCCTGTTCCGGCAGCGTCAGCACTCCGGTGGCGGGATCCGGGAAGAAGAGCTTCACGTGGTCGTCGGGTGCCTCGGTGCGAAACGGGGTGAGGTCGAAGCCGTAGCGGTGGAACGCACCCAGCTCCGCGCCGCCCAGCACCACGCGCCGCAGGTGCGGGGTGAGGTCGTAGGCGCGCCGCACCTCCAGTTCCCTGAGCACGACCGGAAACCACCGCCGGTCCCGCCGCGCCATCAGGCGATTCCCGGGGTGGCCTTCGCGACCGCGTCCGCGATCTCGTTCGCGATGCCCGCGTAGGAGTCGTAGGTGTAGGGGGCTTCGGTGCGCCACGGCACCAGCGCGCCGGCCCGGACGGCGGGCAGCTGGTTGAACACGTCGATCTGCTTGAGCTGGTCGAGCGTGAGCGCCTGGGTGCGCACGTCGTAGAGGATCAGGTCGGCCGGGTACCGGTTGATCTGTTCCCAGCTCAGGTCCGGCGCCCAGCTCGCGGTATCCGGCTGGTCGCCCACGTTGGTGATCGGCACCCCGGCCTCGGCGAGGAACCGCAGGCTGGCGTGGGCGAGCGGGTTGCCGAGGTAGGGCTTGTCCTTCGCCCCGTAGACGGCCAGCACCCGCAGGCCGCCCTTGGACTTCGCGACGTCGGTCAGGTGCGATGTCGCGGTCTGGAACCGCGAGCGGGCCTGCTTGACCGCCTCGGTCTCGGTGTCGGCGCCGAGCGCTTTCGCGAGCTGCTCGTAGCGCTCGATCACCGTCGTGGCGCTCGCCCGGACCATACGGATCCCGACGCTGGGGGCCCTGCCGGTGATCTCGTCGGCCGAGTCCTGCGGCACGTACCACAGGCCGTCCGCGTTGACGACCATGGACACCAGCAGCTCCGGTGCCAGCTTGATGTACTGCGGCACGTCGAACTCGTTGAAGGCGTTGCCCAGCGAGGTCACCGCGTTCAGGTCGACGTTGCCCACCTGCGGGTCGGGGCTGCCGTCGGCCAGTTTCTGCGGCCCGAACACGCCGACCGGCCGGATGCCGTACTCCCACAGGGCCGCCGCCGAGCCGGCGTAGGCGACGATCCGGGTCGGCTTGCCGTCCAGGTGGACGGTCTGGCCCCGGTCGTCGGTGAAGTCGAACGGTCCGCCGCCGGTGGACGCGGCCTGCTGCGCCTCGTCGTTGGCGCTGTTGGTGCATCCGGCGAGCACGGCGCTCGCGGCCAGCCCTGCCGCTCCGAGAAGTGCACCGCGCCGGGAAACGGGCGGGAGGCCAAGCGACATGATCCGTTCTCCTCGCTGTCGTCACGGGGGGTTTACGATTGCCCCTGCATTAGGGAAGGCTAACCTTCACCCGATCACGAAGAAAAGGGGAGGGGACGATGATCGACGTGGCGCGCGCCACGGTCCGGGCGCGCTCCCGGACGGGGCGCCACGTACTCGTCCTCGCGGCCGGGCTCGTCGTGCTGCTCGCCGTGGCGGCGCTGAGCATCGGCACCGGGTCGGGCGATGTGACCTTCGCCGAGGCGTGGCACCTGCTGTGGGCGGGCGACGGCGGCTACGAAGCCACGGTCGTGCACTCGATGCGCGTTCCCCGCACCGTACTCGGCGTGGTGGCGGGTGCGTCGCTGGCGGTGGCCGGTGCCCTGATGCAGACGTTGACCCGCAACCCGTTGGCCGATCCCGGGATCTTCGGGGTCAACGCGGGCGCGGCGGCGTGCGTGGTCGCCGTCATCAGCCTGTTCGGGGTCGAGGCGTTCACCGGGTACGTGTGGTTCGGCCTGCTCGGCGCGGCGGTCGCCTCCGCGGTCACCTTTGTGCTCGGTGCCCGTGCGGGTACCGGTGCCGCGCCGTTGCGGCTCGCGCTGGCCGGCACCGCGGTGAGCGCCGCGCTGACCGCGTTCACCAACGCCTTCGTGTACTTCGACGCCGCGTCGTTCGCCCAGTACCGGTCGTGGATCGTGGGCACGCTGAGCGTGCCGAACGCGACGGTGGTGTGGCAGGTGGTGCCGTTCGCGGTCGTGGGTCTGCTCGGCGCGCTGCTGCTCGCCGCTCCGCTCAACGCGCTGGCGCTGGGGGAGGACGCGGGCACCGCGCTCGGATCGAAACCCGGCCGCACCCGCCTGCTGGGTGTGCTGGCTGTGGTGGTGCTGTGCGGTGCGACCACGGCGGCGGCGGGGCCGATCGCGTTCGTCGGGTTGACGGTGCCGCACATGGTGCGCGCGGTCACCGGCCCGGACCACCGGTTGCTCCTGCCGTACTCGATCGTCTTCGCGCCGACGCTGGTGCTGCTGGCCGACATCGTGGGCCGGGTGCTGTTGCCGGGCGGGGAGATCGAGGTCGCGATCATGTGCGCGTTGTTCGGCGGTCCGGTGTTCGTCCTGATCGCGCGGCGGAGGAGGCTGGGAGGCCTGTGACCATGCGGGTGGGCCAGTGGTCGGTCCGGGTCGAACGCCGGTCGGCCGTCGTCGGCGCGGTGCTGACGGTGATCGTGATCGGGTTGTGGCTGGTCGCGTTGTGGCCGGGTGCCGCCGTGATGACGCCGGGTGCGGTGTTGTCGACGCTGGCCGGGCACGGCAGCATCAGTGACGAGGCGATCGTCTACGACTGGCAGATGCCGCGTGCGCTCACCGCGATCGGCGTCGGCGTGGCGCTGGGCATGGCGGGCGCGATCTTCCAGAGCGTGACCCGCAACCCGTTGGGCAGCCCGGAGATCCTCGGGTTCACCACGGGGTCGGCGTCGGGTGCGTTGCTGTCGCTGACAGTGCTGGGCCCGCTGGCGCTGCCCACGTGGCTCGGTGCGCTGGCCGGCGGGGTGCTGTCCGCGGCCGTGATCTACCTGGCCTCCTACCACCACGGTCTGCGGCCGAGCAGGCTGATCCTGGTGGGCATCGGCGTCGGCGCGATCCTGCTCGCGCTGAACTCGCTGATGATCTCGCGCGCCGACTTCTACGACGCCCGGTCGGCGGCGAACTGGCTGATCGGCACGCTCGACGGCCGGGGCTGGAACCACGTGGTGCCGGTGGCGGTCGCGGTGCTGGTCCTGGTGCCGCTGACGGTCAGCCGCGGTCCGGCGTTGCGGATGATCGAGATGGGCGACGAGCGGGCGCGGGCTCTCGGCCTGCGGGTCGAAGGGGAGCGGTTCGTCCTGCTGGCGCTGGGGATCGCGTTGATCAGCACGGCGGTGACGGCGGCGGGCCCGGTCGCGTTCGTGGCGCTGGCGGCTCCGCACCTGGCGAAGCTGCTGTGCCGCTCGGGCACCCGGCCGTTGCTGCCGTCGGCGTTGGTGGGGTCGGCGTTGCTGCAGGCGTCGGACATCGTGGCCAGTCGCGCGACGGATCACCTGCTGCCGGTGGGGGTGGTGACCGGGTTGCTCGGCGGGATCTACCTGGCGTGGCTGGTGGGTAGGCGCCGCTCGCTCGCCTGAGCGCGAGCACGTGCTTCCACAGTGGACTCTCAGGCGGCTTCGGCGGCGGGGATTCCCAGCCGGGAGGCGAGGTCGGCGCGATGCAGGTCGGCGACGGGTGCCACGAGGTCGGGGTGGCGCAGCAGCGCCGCAGCCCTGCGGTCGTGCTCGTCGGGGTCGGTGAGGCGGCGGAAATCCGGGTCGAGACCGGCTGCGTGGACGGATCCGGTGACGGTCGCGGTCGCCGTCCGGGCCAGTTCGCGGTCGGTGAGCAGGCACACGGCCCAGCTGGCGACGACCTCGTCCACCCAGGTGCGCCACGCGGTGTCTTCGCCGGGCTCCACCCGCACGCCGCCCGCCCAGTCGAGGTAGCTCGATCCGCCGGGCCCGACGACCTCGAGCAGGCCGGCGTCCAGTGCGGTGGGGTAGCGCAACCACGCCGCGACGGTGGCAGCCTGGCGGCACTGCGCCTCGACCAGGGCGGCGCTGAGGGCTCCGCGCTCGGCCGGGTAGGCGCGCTGCAACCACTGCGCGGTGGCCGCGATGACGGACGACAGGTCGGCGGACACGGGAAGACACCTTCCGGGACTACACACAAGCGGCACCCGCACGCTAACAGCGGAGATCGCCTCGCTCGACGTGGTTTTGCCGCAGGTCACAGCGACTCCGGACACATTGCCCGGACACGCCGGAGCGGCGGAAGAGACCGTACGACGACGAACGCCCCGCCGGTGGCGAGGCACCGACGGGGCGTTGGTCGAGAGTGCGCGATACTGGGATTGAACCAGTGACCTCTACCGTGTCAAGGTAGCGCTCTCCCGCTGAGCTAATCGCGCGAGGTGGAGACGGGATTCGAACCCGTGTACACGGCTTTGCAGGCCGTTGC
>Ga0164243_10001196_pt1 | contig 44728 bp, 54 predicted proteins | sample OricompcompostOP_FD_108781 | JGI IMG/M metagenome (GOLD analysis project Ga0164243, IMG submission 108781) | Organic Plus compost microbial communities from Emeryville, California, USA - Original compost - Organic plus compost (OP) | ecosystem: Engineered > Solid waste > Mixed feedstock >...
GCGCAAGCTCGTGGCCGAGCGGCTCGGCGACTGGCCGGAGCGCGACCTGGCCCGGTTCGTCACCGACCTGGCCCGCTACAACGAGGCGCTCAGCGACCTCTGAGCCACACGGCGGTGTCCGGCGGCAGCTCGCCGTCGACCTGGCCGCTGGCGACGACGACCTCGCCCTCGGGCAGCGGGGCCGGCGTGGTGCCGCAGTTGAGCAGCACGGTCAGCGGCCCGCGCCGCAGCTCGAGCACGTCGCCCTCGACGCGGACGTCGACCCGGTCCCCGGCGCCGAGCGCGTGCGCGCGGCGGGCCGCCAGCGCCCGGCGGTAGAAGCTCAGCGTCGAGCCGGGGTCCCCCTCCTGCGCGGCCACGGTCAGCCGGGCCCAGTCGTCCGGCTGCGGGATCCACGGCTGGCCGGTCCCCGGCCCGAACCCGTACGGCGGCCGGTCGCCCGACCACGGGATCGGTACCCGGCAGCCGTCCCGCCCGGGCCGGCCGGTGCGGAACCACGACGGGTCCTGCCGGTGCTCCGGTGCGACGTCGACGTCCTCGAGCCCGAGCTCCTCGCCCTGGTAGAGGTACGCCGAGCCCGGCAGCGCCAGCGACACCAGCGTCGCCGCTCGGGCCCGGGCCAGGCCCACCGGCCCGCCGCCGTACCGGGTCGGGTGGCGGTGCACGTCGTGGTTGCTGAGCACCCAGGTGGGGGCGCCGCCGACCTTCGCCAGCGAGGCGAGCGTCTCCTCGACGACCCGGCCGAGGTCCTGGGCCGACCAGTCGGCGAGCAGCCACAGGAAGTTGAACGCCTGGTGCAGCTCGTCGTCGCGCACGTACCGCGCGATCGCGTCGGTGGTGCGCGCCCAGGCCTCGGCGACCGCCATCCGCTCGCCGTCGTACTCGGCGAGGATGCGGTGCCAGCGCCGGTAGATCTCGTGGACGCCGGGCTGGTCCCACATCGGCTCGTCGGCGATCACCACGTCGACCATCTCGGCGTCCTCGAGCGCCGCGCGCTCCTCGGGCGTGACCACCTGGTCGCGGAGGTCCGGGTCCTTCACGAGGCCGTGCGCGACGTCGACCCGGAACCCGTCGACGCCGCGGTCCAGCCAGAACCGCAGCACGCCGTCGAAGAACTCGACCACCTCGGGGTTCTGCCAGTTGAGGTCGGGCTGGCTGGGGTCGAACAGGTGGAGGTACCACTGGTCGGTGTCGCCAACCCGGGTCCAGGCGGCGCCGCCGAACACCGACTGCCAGTTGTTGGGCGGCTCCTCGCCGCCGGCGCGGCCGGTGCGGAAGACGTAGCGGTCGCGTGCCGGGCTGCCCGGCTCGGCGGCCAGCGCCTCGCGGAACCAGGGGTGGTCGCTGGAGGTGTGGTTGGGCACCAGGTCGACGATCACCCGCAGGCCGAGCCCGTGCGCCCGGTCGAGCAGGGTGTCGACGTCGTCGAGGGTGCCGAACAGCGGGTCGACGTCGCAGAAGTCGGCGACGTCGTACCCGTGGTCGCGCTGCGGCGAGGTGTAGAACGGCGTCAGCCAGACCGCGTCGACCCCGAGGTCGCGCAGGTAGGGGAGCCGGTCGATGGCGCCCGGGAGGTCCCCGATGCCGTCACCGTCGCCGTCGGCGAAGCTGCGGACGTAGACCTGGTAGACGACCGCGTGCCGCCACCACTCGTTGCCCGGTCCCGACACGGGGCTCACTCGAACGCGCTGGGGTCGACGGTGATCCAGACGTGCTCGGCGGTGGCGACGACCGCCCCGCCGGCGTCGTACAGCGTGGCGGCGGTGAAGGTCTTGCGTCCCTCGGCGCCGCGCATCGCCCCCACGACGACGTGCTCCTCGCCGATCCGCGGCAGCGCGTCGAGCCGCAGCGTGATCGTGCCCAGCACCATCGGCCGCTCGTCGATGTCGGTGGACCAGCCGCCGACGCAGTCGAGCGCGGCCCAGGTGACCGGCGCCGACGCCTCGGGGGTGGGCTCGCGGTACTCGTGCCAGTCCTCGGCGACGCTCGGGTGCGGGGTCCAGGTCGCGGCCACCCGGCCGAGCTCGTCGTCCGGCACCCGGCCGGGGAAGATCCGCAGCCCGTCGCCCTCCTCGCGGCCGGGGCCGCAGGAGAAGCAGGACGGGAACGGGTGCGACTCGAAGCCGCGGTACCCCTCCGACGCGGTGCGGGCCGCGTCGGCCGGCACGGCGGGAACCTCGGTGAGCGGCGCGTCGACGACCTGGGCGCGCGCGACCACGGCGCCGTCGTACGTCGCGACCGTCCAGCCGTCCTCGGCGGCGACCGCCATCTCGGCGTCCAGCGGCGGTGGCTGGTGCAGGACGACGCGCACCGCGGGCCACGGCTGCGCGTGGCCGTGGTCGTGGTCGTGGCCGCCGACGGTGACCGCGGCCAGCGCGCCGGCGCTCCAGCCGCCGTTGCCCGAGGACGCCGGGCCGCGGAAGCGGGACGGGACGAGGACCTCGGTCATCTGATCTCCTCCCAGCGGTCCAGGGCCACGCGGCGTTCAGCGCCATGATCGACCATCGGCTCGGGGTACCCGACGCGGGCCCGGTCCTCGGGGCTCGGGTCGTGCGGGTCGGCGACGTCGGCGAGCTCGGGGACCCAGCGGCGGACGTAGCCGCCGTCGCGGTCGAACTTCCGTCCCTGCGTGGTCGGGTTGAACACCCGGAAGTACGGCGCCGGGTCGGTGCCGCTGCCGGCCACCCACTGCCAGTTGTGCTGGTTGGAGGCCAGGTCGCCGTCGACCAGCCAGCGCAGGAAGTGCCGCGCCCCGTGCTGCCACTCCAGGTGCAGGTCCTTGACCAGGAAGCTCGCGACGATCATCCGGACCCGGTTGTGCATCCAGCCCGTGTGCCGCAGCTGGCGCAGGCCGGCGTCGACGATCGGGAAACCGGTCCGCCCGCGCCGCCACGCGTCGAGCTCGGGCCCCGGGTCGTCGTACCGCATCCGGGCGTACTCGGGGCGCAGGTAGTCGCGGGCGCTGTCCGGACGGGCGAACAGCACGTCGGCGTAGAAGTCGCGCCAGGCCAGCTCGGTGCGGAACACGTGCGCGCCGCGGCTGCGCAGCCGGCCCAGGTCGGCGAGCAGGGAGCGCGGGTGGACCTCGCCCCACTTGAGGTGCACCGACATCCGGGAGGTGCCGTCGGTGCCGGGCCGGTCGCGGGCCTCGTCGTACTCGCCGACGCGGTCGAGGAAGTCGGCCCACCGCTGCAGCGCGGCCGCCTCTCCCGCCTCCGGCAGGTCGAGGTCCTTCGGCGGGTCGGCGTCCGGGAGGTCGACGGTGTCGTCGAGGGTCAGCCACTCCGGGTCGTGCGGAGGGTCCGCGGGCGGTTCCCAGCCGTGCTCGAACCAGGCGCGGGAGTACGGCGAGAACACCCGGTACGGCGCGCCGGAGCCGCTGGTCACCTGGCCCGGCGGGACGGCGTACGGCGAGCCGGTGCGGACCAGCTCGATCCCGGCCTCGGCCAGGGCCCGCTCGACCTCCTCGTCGCGGGCGCGACCGTAGGGGCCGAAGTCGGCGGCGACGTGCACCCGCTCGGCGCCGACAGCCTTCGCGGCCAGCAGCACCTGCCGCGCCGGCCGGCCCCGGACCACCGCCAGCGGGACGTCCTCGGCCAGCGCCCGCAGCGAGCGGGTGAGGTAGGCGCGGCGCACCGGGCCCGACGTACCCCAGAGGGCGGGGTCGAGCACGAACAGCGGCAGCACCGCTCCGTCGGCGCACGCCTCGAGCAGCGCGGGGTTGTCCCAGACGCGCAGGTCGCGCCGGAACCACATCACCGCGCTCCCCGGTGCCATCGCGGTCCACTCTGCCAGGGCGTTCCCAGCATGGGAGAGAATGAACAGGTGAGCGACCTGATCGACACGACCGAGATGTACCTCCGGACCATCTACGAGCTGGTCGAGGAGGGCATCGTGCCGCTGCGTGCCCGCATCGCCGAGCGGCTGCACCAGAGCGGCCCGACCGTGTCGCAGACCGTGGCCCGGATGGAGCGCGACGGGCTGCTCACCGTCGAGGGCGACCGGCACCTGGAGTTCACCGAGGAGGGCCTCCGCCTGGCGACCCGGGTGATGCGCAAGCACCGGCTCGCCGAGCGCCTGCTCACCGACGTGATCGGGCTCGACTGGGAGCTCGTGCACGAGGAGGCCTGCCGCTGGGAGCACGTGATCTCCGAGACCGTCGAGCGGCGGCTGGTCGAGCTGCTCGGCCACCCGACGGAGTCGCCGTACGGCAACCCGATCCCCGGGCTGGCCGAGCTGGGCGAGGACCATGTGGGTGAGGAGTTCATGGCCGGCGTCGAGCCGCTGTCGAAGGCGGCGTCCGAGGACGAGGGCCGGGTCCTGGTCCGCCGGATCTCCGAGGAGATGCAGAAGGACGAGTCGCTGATGAGCGCCCTGCGCCGGGTCGGCGCGCTCCCCGACAAGACGGTCACCGCCGTCGCCACCGAGGAGGGCGTGCTCGTCGGTTCCGGCGGCGAGACCGCCGAGATCGTGCCGGAGGCGGCCGACCACATCTTCGTCAGGAAGCTCTGAGGTGCCGGTCTGGTTCCAGCGGGTCGAGAACGGCCTGATCGCTCTCGCCGCTGTGGTCGCGTTCGTCCAGCTCGACTTCGCCTGGTGGTGGCTGCTGGTCCTGTTCGTCGCCTTCGACGTGTCGATGGTGGGGTACGCCGCCTCGCCTCGGCTGGGTGCGTGGACCTACAACGTCGGCCACTCGTACGCCGTACCCGCCGCGCTCGTGGCCGCCGGCTGGGCCGCCGACTCCCGCGGCGCGCTGTTCCTCGCCCTCGCCTGGGCCTTCCACATCGCCGTCGACCGGCTGCTCGGCTACGGGCTGAAGTTCACCGACCGGTTCACGCACACGCACCTCGGCGAGATCGGGCGGCAGGGGGCTGGCTGAGGGGCTGCTGGGATCCCACGTTCACGTGGTAAACCGGACGTTGACGGGGGAAGTTTCGCCCGACAACGTCCGGAATACCACGTTATGCAGGGATCCCGGCACGCGCCCGCACCAGCTCCGGGAGGAACTCGGAGCAGCCGACGTCGAGCGTGTACGTCGCCAGGTCGTCGCCGCGGGTGGGGCCGCGGTTGGCGATGACCACCGGGGTGCCGGCGCGGGCGGCGCGGCGGACGAACCGGAAGCCGCTCATCACGGTGAGCGAGGTGCCGACCGCGAGCAGCACCCCGCCGGACCCGGCCAGCGCGTCGACCGCGGCGTAGCAGCGCTCGACCCGGGCGGGTGGGACGTTCTCGCCGAAGAACACGACGTCGGGCTTGAGGACACCGCCGCAGCCGGTGCAGGCCGGGACCACGAAGTCGTCGGTCTCGTCGAGCTCGACGTCCCCGTCGGGGCGGACCTCGGCGGACGCGTGCCGCTCGAGCCACCCGGGGTTGAGCGCCTCGATCCGCTCCTGCAGCGCCGCGCGTGACGAGGTGGCCCGGCAGCCCAGGCAGACGACGTCGGCGATCCGGCCGTGCAGGGCGACCACCCGCCGGGACCCGGCGGCCTCGTGCAGGCCGTCGACGTTCTGGGTGATCAGCAGCTCGGGGTCGAGCGCGGCCAGGGCGCGGTGGCCGGCGTTCGGCTGGGCGCGCCCCATCCGGGACCAGCCGAGCGCGCTGCGCGCCCAGTAGCGCCGCTGCGCCTCGGGCCCGGAGACGAACTCCTGGTACGTCATCGGCGTCCGGTTCGGCGAGCCCGGACCCCGGTAGTCGGGGATGCCCGAGTCGGTCGACAGCCCGGCGCCGGTCAGCACGACCAACGGCCGGCCGACGAGCAGCTCGAGGGCGTCCTGCACCTCGACCTCAGGTGCCGTAGCGGAGCGCGGCGCGGGCCCGGGCCTTCTCGGCCTCGACCTCGCGGTTCTTGGGCGGCGCGGTGGTCACCAGCGAGTCGAGCAGGTGACGGGTGGCGTGCGCGACCTCGTGCACGGCCCGGTCGAACGCCTCCTGGTTGGCCTTCGAGGGCTTCGTCGTGCCGCTCACCTTGCGGACGTACTGCAGCGCTGCGGCGTACACCTCGTCCTTGGTCGCCGGCGGCTCGAAGTTGTGGAGGGTGCGGATGTTGCGGCACATGCGGTCAGGGTACGTCGCCCGCGGGCGGCTCCGCGGGGTCGTCGCCCCGGTGCTCGGCGGGCTCGGGGCGCCGGCCCGGCTCCGCGGTCGCCCGGACCAGCGTCCCGAGGACCGCCGCCCCGCACCAGGTCAGCAGCAGGATCACCGCGACCCGGGTGAGCGCCGTCTCCAGCGGCATCCGGTCGTCCATCAGGCTGCCGGCCAGCACCGGAGCGGACAGCAGGCTGCCGACCAGCACCACGACGGAGAGGTCGGGCCGGCCGGCGCTCATGCGAGCACCTGCGCGGGCGTCGGCACGGTCACCGTGCCCTCGGAGCGGACCTGGGCGGCCTGGGCGACCTCGTTGTAGGAGAGCACCGCGAGCCGGGGGAGCGCGGGCGCGACCAGCCGGCGCAGCGCCGGCCGGACCTGCGGCGCGCAGACCAGCACCGGGCGGCGGTTCTGGTTCTCCACCTGGGCGACGAGTCCGGCGAGCGCGGTGATCGCGGCGGTGCCGAGCTCGGGGTCGAGCGCCAGCACCGTGCCGTCCTCGGTGGACCGGGCCGCCTCGACCATCCGCTGCTCGAGGTGCGGGTCCAGGTTGATCGCGGGCAGCACCCCGTCGACGGTGTACGGCGCCACGATCGCGGCACCCAGGGCGCCGCGGGCGGCCTCGACCAGGGCCTCGTGGTCCTTGGTGACCTGGGCGCGCAGCGAGAGCGCGTCGAAGATGCGGACCAGGTCGCGCACCGAGACGCCCTCGTCGAGCAGCGACTGGAGCACCCGCTGGACCTGGCCGATCCCCAGCGCGCCGGTGAGCTCCTCGACCAGGGCCGGGTGCTGCCGCTTGACCACGTCGACGAGCATCCGGACGTCCTCGCGGCCGAGCAGCCGGGCGGCGTACAGGCGCACCACCTCGGCCAGGTGGGTGGTGATCACCGCGGACCGCTCGACGACGGTGGCGCCGCCGATCTCGGCCTGGCCGGCGAGCTCGGCGGGGATCCACTTGGCGGTCAGCCCGAAGACCGGCTCGGCGGTGGCGTCGCCGGGCAGGAGGTCCAGCGAGTCCCCGATCGCGAGCACGCGTCCCGGCGGCGCCTGGCCGCGGGCGACCTCGATGTCGAAGAGCTTGATGACGTAGGTGTTCCCGGGCAGGTCCACGCTGTCGCGGGTGCGCACCGGCGGCACCACCACGCCCAGGTCGGCGGCGATCTTGCGGCGCAGCGAGCGGACCCGGTCGAGCAGGTCGCCGCCGGTCTGCGGGTCGACCAGGTCGATCATGTCGACCGCGAGCTCGAGCCCCAGCGGGTCGACCTGGATCTCCGCGGCGATCAGCTCCGGGCTGTCCGCGGACGGCGCCGGCGGGTCCAGCTCGTCGAGCGGGACCAGGTCGGACTGCTCCTCGACGCGCGAGGAGATCAGCAGCAGCACCCCGCCGGAAAGGATGAACGGGATCTTCGGCAGCCCCGGGATCAGGCAGAGCGCGATGCCGGCGAACCCCGCCATCCGCAGCGGCATCCGGTGCGTGGTGACCTGGCGCACGATGTCCGAGCCCATGTCGTCCTCGCCGGCCGCCCGGGTCACCACCAGGCCGGTGGCCACCGACAGCAGCAGCGCCGGGATCTGGGAGACCAGGCCGTCGCCGACCGACAGCAGGCTGTACGTCGACACCGCGTCGCCCGGCGCCATGGCGTGCTGGACCATGCCGACCGCGAAGCCGCCGATCAGGTTCACCAGGGTGATCACGATCGCCGCGATCGCGTCGCCCTTGACGAACTTGGAGGCGCCGTCCATCGCGCCGTAGAAGTCGGCCTCGGCGTGCACCTCGGCCCGGCGGCGCCGCGCCTCGTCCTCGTCGATCAGCCCGGAGTTGAGGTCGGCGTCGATCGCCATCTGCTTGCCGGGCATCGCGTCGAGGGTGAACCGGGCGCCCACCTCGGCGACCCGGCCGGCGCCGTTCGTGATCACCACGAACTGGATGACCAGCAGGATCGCGAAGATGATCAGCCCGACGATCAGCGAGCCGCCGACCACGAAGTGGCCGAACGTGTCGATCACCTTGCCGGCGTACCCGTCGACCAGCACCAGCCGGGTGGCGCTGACGTTGAGCGCCAGCCGGAAGAGCGTCATCACCAGCAGCACCGCGGGGAACGCCGAGAAGTCCAGCGGCCGCTGGACGAACATCGCGGTCAGCAGGATCAGCAGCGCCCCGGTGATGTTGGCCGCGATCAGCACGTCGAGCAGCACCGCCGGCAGCGGGATGACGAGCATCACCACGATCATCACGATGCCGACGGGCACCGCGATCGGGGTCAGGCGCTTGAGCATGGAGGACCTCTCGGTGGCGGGCCCTCCCTGGCTCGACACGTCCGCCCTCCTGGCTCCTTCCCCTATCGGCCGGTCCCGGCCCCACCTGAGGCGATCCGCGCACGTCGTCCGCGCGGCACCTCGGGCACCGGGCGGTCCGGGCGCGGGCTCGTGTGCTCGCCACCGCGGCGTCCCTGCTGGCGCCGGTTGATGACGAACGCCAGCACGTGGGCGACCGCCGCGAACAGCTGCGGCGGGATCTCCTGGCCGACCTCGGTGGCGGTGTAGAGCGCCCGGGCCAGCGGCACGTCGCGGACCAGCGGCACCTCGTGCTCGACGGCCAGCTCCCGGATCTTCACGGCCACCACCCCGGCGCCGCGGGCGACCACGACCGGGGCGCCCTGCTCCGGCTGGTAGCGCAGCGCGACCGCGACGTGGGTGGGGTTGACCAGCACCACGTCCGCGGTGGGTACGTCGGCCATCATCCGGTTGCGGCTCATCGCCAGCTGCCGGGACCGGATCGCGCTCTTCACCAGCGGGTCGCCCTCCGACTGCTTGTGCTCGCGCTTGACCTCGTCCTTGGTCATCCGGGTCTGCTTGCCGACCCGGCGCCGCTGCATGGCGTAGTCGAGGACGGCCAGCAGCAGGCCGGCGACCGCGACGACCCGCAGCAGGTCCACCACCCGGTGCCCGACCTCGCCCAGCACGAACCCCACCGGGCGGACCCCGCCGATCAGCGGCATCAGGTCGACGACCGCCCGGTAGACCAGCATCCCCACGACCGCCGACTTGAGCAGGACCTTGGCCGCCTCCCACCAGCCCTGAGGCCCGAACATCCGCTTCAGCCCGTTGAGCGGGTTGAGCTTCGACAGCTTCGGCCGGACCGCCTGGGTGGCGACGAAGAAGCCGCCCTGCATGACCGAGAGCCCCACGCCCACGACCATCACGCCGGAGCCGAGCAGCACCAGCGCCCAGAACACGTGGGTCATGCCGGTGCCCAGCGCGCCGAGGGCGTCGTCCGAGGTCAGGTCGCCGAGGTCGCGCAGGGACGCGCGGGTGATCGCCTGCAGCGCCTCGATCTCGTGCCGCGCGAGCGCGGGCAGCACGAAGGTCAGCAGCAGCAGCGTCGCCCAGCCGCCCAGCTCGGGGGTGCGGGGGACCTGGCCCTTCTTCCGGTTCTCCTTGCGCCGGCGCGGGGTCGGCTTCTCGGTGCGCTCGTCGCTCATCGGCTCACCCCCCGCCTCCCGCGAAGGCGGCCATCGCCTCCATGGAGAGCTCCACGGCCCGGTTCACGGCCCAGGGCAGCACCGCGAACGACAGGCCGACGAGCAGCAGGGTGAGTCCGATCTTCGCCGGGAACATCACGTTGAGGGCGTTCATCTGCGGCGCGATCTTGGTCATCAGCGCCAGCCCGAGGTCGGCGAGGAAGAGCACCGCGACCAGCGGCAGCGCGATCTGGGCGGCCATCACGAAGAGCAGCGAGGCGGCCCGGGCCAGCAGGTCGGGCAGCCCGGTGGTGTCCGGCACGGTGCCGACCGGCAGCAGCTCGAAGCTGCGCATCACCCCGCCGATCACCACGAGGTGCCCGCCGCTGGCGAAGAGCAGCAGGATGGCCAGCATCTGGTGCAGGTGGCCGACCACCGTGGTGGTCGCGCTGGTCATCGGGTCGAAGGCCTGGGCCATCGAGAACCCGCCGAGCAGGTCCACGAGCGCCCCCGCGGCGGTGACCGCGGCGAACAGCATCGAGGTCAGGAAGCCCATCACCGCGCCCACGGCCGCCTGGACGACCACGACGCCGAACATCCCGACCACGTCGGTGGGCAGCTGCGAGTCGCCGAGCAGCGGCACCGCGGTGGAGGCGAGCGAGAACCCCAGCGCCACCTTGACCGGGACCGGCACCGAGCGCGAGCTGAACGGTGGGGCCAGCATCAGCCAGGCGACCAGCCGCACCGACGCGAGCAGGACGGCGTACGCCGTGTCACCTGCGATGGCGATCGTCATCGGCCGGCTCCGGACATCACGGGCCTCAGTCGAGGAAGCCGGGGATGCTCTCCCACAGGCGCCGGGTGAACGTCGTCATCGTGTGGAGCATCCAGTTGCCGGACAGGAGCAGCGCGATGCCGACGGCGATCACCTTGGGGACGAAGGCCAGCGTGAACTCCTGGATCTGGGTCATCGACTGGAACAGCGAGATCGCGAAGCCGACGACCAGCGCGGTCACCAGGATCGGCGCGGACAGCTTGAGCGCGACCTCGACCGTCGTCGAGGCGATCTCGAGGATGTCGGTGTCGGTGATCAGCGGGGTCACTAGCCGTAGCTCCCCACGAGCGCCTTGATGATCAGCGCCCACCCGTCGACGAGCACGAACAGCAGCAGCTTGAAGGGCAGCGACACGATCGACGGCGGCATCATCATCATGCCCATCGCCATCAGCCCGCCGCTGACGACCATGTCGATCACCAGGAACGGGATGAAGATGATGAAGCCGATGATGAACGCCTGCTCGAGCTCGCTGAGCACGAACGCCGGCACCAGCGTCGACATCGTCACCTCCTCGCGGTTCTCGGGGAGGTCGCGCTTGGCCGCGCTGGTGAGGACCTCCAGCTCCTCGTCGTCGGTGTGGTCGAGCATGAACTCGCGCAGCGGCTCGGTGCCGGCGTCCACGGCCTGGCTGGTGCTGAGCTGGCCGTCGAGGTAGGGCTGGACCGCGACCTCGTTGATGTCCGAGAGCACCGGCCCCATCACGAACAGGCTGAGGAAGAGCGCCAGGCCGGCGAGCACCTGGTTCGGCGGGGTCTGCTGCAGGCCGAGCGCGTTGCGGGTCAGCCCCAGCACCACGAGGATCTTGGTGAAGCTGGTGCAGGACAGCACGATCGCGGGCAGCAGCGCGAGCAGCGACAACCCGATGAGCAGCAGCACCGAGTTGCCGGGCTTGTCGGTGAGCCCGTCGAGCTCGACGTTGATGCTGGCGTCGTCCCCGGCGCCGGGACCCGCCGGTCCGGTCGGGCCGGTGGGCCCCTGCGGGTCGACCGCGGCGAACGGCGCGCTGGCGACGTCCGCGGGTACGACGTCCGGCGCCGAGGCGGCCTCGGCGGTCCCCATGAACAGCTGCAGGCAGACGCACGCGAGCGCCCCCACGAACAGCAGGAGGAGCACGCGCGACCGCCGGCGGCGGCGCGCGGGGGTCACGAACCGCGTCCGGTCACGACCTGCGCCGCCTGGCGCCAGGTGCTGGGGGAGAGCAGGGAGCCGGAGAACACCCCGGAGCCCGGGTCGGCGGTGCCGGCGGGGCTCGGTCGCCGGGCGCGGGCGGCGCCCAGCAGCCGGTCGAACGACGGGCCGGCCTCGTCCTGCTGCTCAGCGCGGGCGGCCGCGAGCTGCTCCAGCTCGTAGGCCGCGAGGGCGTCGCCGTCGAGCTCGGTGAGCAGCTGCACCTGCTGCTCGGTGGCACCGACCAGCAGCACCCGCTCGCCGACCGCGACGACGGCCATCGTGCTGCCCTTGCCGAGGCCCTGCCGGTGCAGCACCCGCAGCGGGGAGCCGCCCTGGACGCGCTGGCGGCGGCCGGCGATCCGGGCCACCACGGCGAGGACCGCGAAGACCAGGGCCAGCGAGAGCCCGGTCCGGAGCACCATCTCGGTCATCAGCCGACGCTCTCGTCCAGGATCTCGGTGACCCGCAGCCCGAAGTCCTCGTCGACGACGACGACCTCGCCGCGGGCGATCAGCCGGCCGTTGACGAGCAGGTCGGCGGCGCTGCCGGCGGCCCGGTCCAGCTCGAGCACGGTCCCGGGGGCCAGGGCGAGCAGGTCGCGCACCGGCATCCGGGTGCGGCCGAGCTCGACGGTGACCTCCATCTCGACGCCGTGCAGCATCTCGATGCCGAGGCCGGACCGGGCGGGCTTCGGGGTCGGGTCGGCGGTCGCGGGGGCGGTCGGCGCGGCCGGCGCCGGTCCGGGCTCGGGCAGCGCGGCGAAGCCCGGCGTCGCGGCGGGGTCGGTGGCGGTGGCCGGCGGGGCGAGCAGCCGGTCGGGCACCAGCAGCGCGGCGGCGATGCTGCTGCCGGCCAGCGGTACGGCGGTCAGCGGCGCGCCGAGGTCGCCGAGCACGAGGTCGAGCGGTGCGGAGCGACCGGCCTGCGCGGCGCCGCCGAGCGCGGTCGCGGCGGCGTCGAGGGCCGGCTGCACGGCGGCGGCCAGGTCGAGCCCGCCGAGCGGGCTGCCGGCCAGGGCGTCGACCAGCTCGCGGCCGACCAGGACCGCGATCCGCCCCGAGCCGTCGACGAGCTCGGCCACGGCGGCGCCGGCGAAGGCCGCGGTGACCGCGTCGGTGGCCGGCTGCGGCTCCAGCGCGGTGAGCGGCTCGGTCGCCGGCAGCACGGCGGCGGCCGCGGCGGCGGCGGCGCGGGCCCGCTCGCCGGCGACGGCGGGGCCGGTCGACCCGACCGGTGCGGTGGAGGTGGTGGTCATCGGTTCTCCTGGGGCGTGTGCACGACCAGCGCGGCCAGACGGCGGCCGCGGGCTCCTGCGGTGGCGTGGGCGAAGGTGGAGCCGTCGACGGTGACGTCGAGCGGCGCGGAGGCGGGGTGGGCGAGCCGGATCACGTCGCCGACGCCGAGGCCGGTGAGCGTGGCCGGGTCGACGGTGGTGCCGCGGAACCGCACCGCCACGTCGACGGGGACGTTCTCGAACTGCGCCTCGAGCAGCTTGGCGGCCCGGTCCCGCTGGGCCCGCTCCCGCTCCGAGACCGGGCTCGGCTGGGAGGCGGCGACCAGGTGGGCGTGCAGGCCGCCGAACGGCAGGCACACCGTCATCGGGTGGCCGGCCTCGCCGATCCGCAGCTCGAGCTCGATCACGACCATCACGTCGGCGCCGGCCGCGACCTGGGCGAACTGCGGGCTGTACTCGATCCCGGCGGGCACCAGGTCGAGCGTCACGACGTCACCGAGCGAGTAGCGCATCTCGGACAGCAGCCGCTCGACCAGCCCGGAGGCGATCGTGCCCTCGATCTCGGTGAGCGGGCGCAGCGGCTGCTCGTCGGTGCCCGGTCCGCCGAGCATGTGGTCGATGCAGACCATCACCGCGTGCAGCGGGATCTCGAGCACGCCGCGGCCGGGCACCGGCTCGAGGCCGAACTTGGTGAGGTACGTCGTGTCCGCGAGCTGGCCGACGTACTCGGCGTAGGAGCGCTGCTCGATGCTCTCCACGGTCACCTGGCAGACGGTGCGCAGGGCCGAGGTGAAGACGGTCGTGGCCTGCCGGGCGAACCCGTCGAAGGCACCGTGCAGCAGCCGCTGGTGCTCGCGCGACAGCTGGATCGGGCGGCGGAAGTCGTAGGCGACCGGCGCCGCGGTGGAGCCGGCGCCCGCACGACGGCGCGACCGAACGCCCGTGGTGCCGGAACGGCCACGGGTGTCGGAACGGTCAGGTCGCACGACGTGCCCATCGGTCGGGACGTCGCGGTCCTGAGGAGAACCGGGAAAGCCGGTCGCTCCTCCTCGGCGTACCAGGAGTCGTCAGCGCGTCACTGCATGACGAACTCCGTGAAGTAGACGTCCATCACGTCGTGGTCGTAGTACTTCTCGAGCCGCTGGAGCAGGACCTGCTTGAGCCGCTCCCGGGTCCGCCCGGTGGTCAGCTCCTCGCTCGACCGGCCGCTGAAGAGCGAGATCGTGGCGTCGAGGGCCCGGGCGCCGTCGATCTCGTGGGCGCCCTCGGTCAGCTGCAGCGCGATGCCGACCCGCAGGAAGTGGCCGTCCGCGAGGTTGAGCTGCACCGGCTCGAGGGTGGCTACCTCGCCGGGCCTGGGCGCGCCGTCGTCCGGGCGGAGCACGAACCAGTAGCCGGCCCCGAGCAACAGCGCGACCACGAGGACGACGACGAGGAGCCGCTTCCGGCCGACGCCGGCCTGCGCGTCCTCGGTGTCCCGGGAGACGGCGGGGGTGTCGGTCGCGGTCATCGGTTCCCTCCCACGTCGGTGCCGGTCGGGTGCTGGCGGGCGAGCGCCTGGGCGGCGGCGGGGACCGGCGAGACCACCACGATGTCCACCCGCTTGTTGACCTGCTGCGAGCCGGCCCGGTCCGGCGGGACCAGCGGCCGTTCCTTGCCGAACGCGGAGGCGGAGAGCCGTGCCGCCGGGATCCCGCCGCGCTCGTTGAGCCGCCGCAGCACGGTCACCGCCCGGGCCGCGGAGAGGTCCCAGTCGGTGGGGTAGAACGCCGGCTTCACCTGGACCTGGTTGGTGTGCCCGTCGACCTCCAGCGGGTCGGGCACCGCCTTCAGCACCGGGGCCACCGTGTCCACCACCCGGGCCCCACGGGCGCTGAGCGTCGCCACGTCGTTGCGGAAGGTCACGTGCCGCGAGATCAGCGAGATCACCAGCCCGCGCTCGTCGTACGAGAGCTGGACGTCCCGGCGCAGGTTCTGCCGGCGCAGCGCCTCGTCGAGGGCCTTGCGCACCTTCTCGAGCCGCTGGGCCTCCGCACGGACCGCGTCGGCCCCCTCCTGCGACCGGACGTCGACGGCGTCCTCGAGGTCGGCGGCCGCGAACGCCGGCTGCAGCGGGCTGACGTCGCCGTCCTTGGTGGAGCTGAGCGCCGCGGCGCCCTCGAGCGGGGAGTCCGCGCCGAAGCCGTCGGCCAGCCCCTCCTTGAGGGCGGTGAACTTGTCCGCGTCGACCTGGCTCATCGCGAACATCACGATGAAGAGCACCATCAGCAGGGTGACCATGTCGGCGTAGGTCACCAGCCAGCGCTCGGCGCCGGCCTCGTGCTCCTCGTGCTCGGCGCCGCGGCGCCGTCGGACCGCCATCTCAGGCCGCCTTCGCCTCGTCGTCCGCGCGCGGCTCGACGAGCAGCGAGCCGAGCTTCTGCGCGATCACCCGCGGGTTGGCGCCGGCCTGGATCGCGGCGACGCCCTCGATGACGACCTCCATCCGGGCCACCTCGAGCTGGGAGAGCCGCTTGAGCCGGTTGCTGATCGGCAGCCAGAGCACGTTGGCGGACAGCACTCCCCAGAGGGTGGCGACGAACGCGCCGGCGATGAGCTGGCCGAGCTCCTCGGGCGACGCGAGCCTCTCGAGCACGTGCACCAGCCCCATCACCGTGCCGACGATGCCGATCGTCGGGGCGTAGGCGCCGGCGTCGCCGAAGAACTTGGCCGAGTGCCGGTCGTGGCGCTGCTTCGCGGCCAGCTCGGCCTCGAGGATGTCGCGGAGCTCCTCGGGGTCGATGCCGTCGATCGCCAGGGTCACGCCCTTGACCAGGAACGGGTCGTCGATGTCGGCCAGCGACTCCTCCAGCGCCAGCAGGCCCTCGCGGCGGGCCCGCTCGGCGAGCGTGACCACGGCGGGCACCACCTCGGAGGCGGGGCTGACCTTGGCGGTCATCGCGTGCTTGAGCGCCCGGCCCGCCTCCTTGGCGTCCTCGAGGGTGCCGCCCGCGACGGTGACCAGGATGGTCACGCCGAAGACCAGCAGCATCGGCGGCAGCAGCAGGAGGCTCATCGGGTTGCCGCCCTCGAGCACGTTGGCGCCGACCACCACGACGAGCGCCAGCCCGATCCCGACCGGGGTCGCGAGGTCCCTCATCGGTCCGCCTCCTCCGTCCCGGGCGAGACGACCACCAGGCGCGGCGTGCCGGGGCGCTGCTCGGTCGGGGCGACGTCCTCGATCCGCAGGTAGCGGCTCAGGGCGGCGACCTCGGCACGGTGCAGGCGGACGTCGCGGACGACGTCGGAGACGCTCTCGGCGACGACGTACTTGGTGCCGTCGACCAGGGTCACCACGGTGTCGGGGGTGCTCTCCACCCGCTCGATCAGGTCGGAGTTCAGCGCGAACTCGGAGCCCGACAGACGGGTCAGCACGATCATCCCCCACCCTCCTGGTGGTTCCCGGCGGCCCTCCATGGCCGCTGTGAGTGCCCTATCGGCCCGCCGCGCCGGAACCTGAGGGATCCGGACGCGGGGGTCGTCGTCACCGCTTGATGTTGACCAGGTCCTCCAGCACCTGGTCGGAGGTGGTGATCACGCGGGAGGACGCCTGGAACCCGCGCTGGGCGAGGATCAGGTTGGTGAACTCGGCGGACAGGTCGACGTTCGACATCTCCAGCGCGCCGCCCATCAGGGTGCCGCGGCGGGCCTCGCCGGCGACGCCGAGCTCCGCGGCCCCGGAGTTGGCCGACTCGCGGAACATCGTCTCCCCGACCCGCTCGAGCCCCATCACGTTGTTGAAGTCCGCGATCGCGAGCTGGGCCATCGGGCGCTGCACGTCGTCGGAGAAGACGCCCATGAGGATGCCGTCGCTGCCGATCGTGTACGACGTGAGCTCGACGCCCGCGGGCACGGGCGGGGTGAGCCCGGCCGTGTCGAGGGTGACGTCGATGAGCCCACCGGTGCGGTTGCCGGCCGCGTCGAGCGCGTAGCCCTGCACCCGGCCGCCGGTCGGGGTGACCAGCGTGCCGGTCTCGTCGAAGTTGAACGCGCCGGCGCGGGTGTAGAGGCGCTGGGTGCCGGACTGGACGACGAACATGCCGTCGCCCTGGATCATCAGGTCGGTGGCGCGGCCGGTGGTCTGCGCCGAGCCCTGGTTGAAGTTGGCGCTGACCGCGGCGATCTGCACGCCGAGGCCGACCTGGATCGGGTTGGTGCCGCCGCGCTGGGCGTTGGCGCCCGAGGCGCCGGTCAGCATCTGGCTGAGCGTGTCCTGGAACAGGGTGGTGCTCGACTTGAAGCCGATGGTGTTGGCGTTGGCGATGTTGTTGCCGGTGACGTCGAGCATGGTCTGGTTGGCGCGCAGGCCGCTGATGCCGGCGAAGAGCGAGCGAAGCATGGTGGTTCCTCTCTGGGTGGTGGTCTCGGGTGGTGCTCAGGACCCGGTGGCGGGTCCGTCGGTCGTGGTGGTGGTGTCCTCGGTCCCGGCGGCCTTCTCGCCGACGGTGACCACGTTCCCGAGAGGGACGGCGACGCCGTCCACGTTGAGCTGGGGGCCGGCGGCGGTGTAGGTCACGCCCCGGACGACCCCGCTGAGGGTGGCGCCGGTCTCGTCGAGGTACTCGACCGTGCTGCCGAGCATCCCGGTGGCGCCGAACGCCATCTGGGTGCTGAGCAGCATCCCCATCCGGTCGGAGACCTCCTGCATCTTCTCCAGCGCGGTGAACTGCGCGGTCTGGGCGAGGAACTCCCCGGAGTCGGTGGGGTTCATCGGGTCCTGGTAGCGCATCTGGGCGACCAGGAGCTCCAGGAACATCTGCTTGTCCGCGGAGCCGTCGGCCTGGGTCGTGGTGCCCGTGCCGACCATGCCGGACAGGGACGGCGGGCCGACGGCCTCGGTGGGGGTGACGGACATGGGTCTCCTTCCGTGGGGTCAGACGGTGACGTCGAGCCCGGCGCGGCCGCGGCCGGTGTCGGCGTCGAGGGGCGGGTTCGGCTCCGGGGAGCCGCCGGGACGGGGGGTCGCCGCGGCCGGGCGTCCCGGCTGCTGACCGGGCTGGCCGGGCTGACCGGGCTGATGGCCGGGGTGCCCGGGCTGGTGGCCGGGGCCGAAGCCCGTGGGCCGGTCGCCGGACTGCTGGGCGGTCGCGCCGGGCGCCACCGGGTCGGGCCGGTCGTGGGTGGTGGGCAGGGTGCGCACCGCGATCTCGACCCGGTCGGCGCCGGTCTGCTCGAGCAGGTGCCGCAGCGCCGGGTGGTCCTGGCGCAGCAGCTCGCGGGCCTCGGGCCCGGCGGCCAGCGCGACCCGGAGGCCGCCGTCGCCGCGCAGGCTGATCGTGGCCCGCACCTCGCCGAGGTCGGCGGGGTGCAGCTGGAGCGTCACCCGCTGGGTGCCGGGCCGGGCCGGCGCGGACTCGACGACCCGGACCAGCACCGGGCCTACCTGCCGGCCGGCGTCGGACAGCTCGAGGCCGCCGGGGCCGGTCGCCCCGGCCGGGACCGGCGGCACCGCGGCCGCGACCGGTACGGCGTCCGCGGTCGGTGCGGGGGCGGTCGGTGCGTCCGCGGTCGGGGCCGGCGCAGCCGGGCTCTCGGGGGTCGGTGACGGTGCCTGTGTCGGTGCCGGTGCCGCCGACCCGCCGGACGGCGCGGTGCTCGCGGCCCGGGGCGCGTGGCCGACCGGCCCTTCCGGCGGCACCGTGCGGGCGCCCGGTTCCGGCCCGGACGGCGCCGGCCCCGCGGCGGCGGGGCAGGGCGCGTCCGGGCCGGTCGGTCCGACCGCAGGCACGACGGTCGGGACGCCGGCGGTGCCGGAGAGGGACACCGGGACGGCCGGCGGCTCGGGGTGGAGGACGGCTGCCCCGGGGTCCGTCGGGTCCGTGGCCTCGTCGGGGGCGTCCTCGGTCGACGGCTCCTCGGCGGGCTGCTCGTCCGTCGCGGCCCCCGGGGCCGGCTGCGGGGCGGCTCTGGCGTCGAGCGCGAGCAGCGCGGTGACCAGGTCGGCGAACCCGGCGCCGGGCTCCGCGGCGCCGCTCGCCGCCGTCTCGCCGTTCGGCGCGACCGGGGGGACCCCGGCCGCGGGCAGCGGCACGTTCATGACCGTCATCCCAGGCCCTTCCAGGTCGCCATCACCGAGCGCACGTAGTGCTGGGTCTCCGGGTACGGCGGGATGCCGTCGTACCGCAGCACCGCACCGGGCCCGGCGTTGTAGCCGGCCAGGGCCAGCTCGGTCGACCCGAACCGGTCGAGCAGGTCGCGCATCAGCCGGGCGGCCCCGTCCACGGCCTGGGCAGGGTCGAAGGAGTTCGTGACGCCGAGGCCCCGGGCGGTGCCGGGCATCAGCTGCATCAGGCCCTGCGCGCCGGCGGGGCTGACGGCGTTCGGGCGGTAGCCGGACTCCTGCTTCGCGATCGCGGCGAGCAGGGTGGGCGAGACGCCGTACCGGGCGCCCGCGCTGGCGAACAGGTCGGCGTACGGCACCGTGCCCGGCACTCCGGCGGTGCTCGCGGCGGCCACCGGTGCCGCGCCCGCGTCGGGCAGCACTCGGCGGATGGCGGTGGGGGTCTCGTAGACGTCGGTGACGCGGACGTCGAGCCCGGTGCGCGGCGCCTCGATCATCTGGCCGTTGCCGATGTAGATGCCCACGTGGCTGACCGGCGAGTTGAAGGCGAGGATGTCGCCCGGCTGGGCCTGGTCGAGGCTGGGCACCGCCCGTCCCGCGGTCGCCTGGTCGGAGGAGACCCGCGGCAGGTCGATGCCGAGGTTGCGGTAGACGAGCTGGACCAGGCCGGAGCAGTCCAGGCCGGTCGCGGGGTCGGTGCCGCCCCACTTGTACGGGACGCCGAGGTACTGACGCGCCTCGGCGACGACGTCGGCGCCGGTGGGCGCCCCGGTGGTGCTCGTCGTGGCGGCGCCGAGCGCCTGCTCGAACTGGGCGGCCGTGGCGGTGGTCGCCCGGGCCCGGTCCAGGCCGAGGGCGACCAGGTCGCTGCGGATCTCGGCGATCCGGCTGGTGACGGCGGCGACGCTCATCGGGCACCTCCGGCGGTACGGCGGACCCAGGCCTGCGCGGCGAGCTCGTCGTACCGGCGCGCCTCCTCGCGGGCGGCCTCTCGACGGCGGGCCTCGGCGCGGCGCTCGAGCAGCTGCTCGATGGCCCGGGTGCGGGTGTGGCTGAGCTGCCAGTGCGCCCGGGCGGACTCGGTGACCCGGTGCGCGGCGGCCACCGACTCCTGTGCCACGCGCGCCGCGTCGCCGAGGCGGAGCAGCGCGGCGCGGCGGGCGGCGAGCTCGGCCCCGGAGACCTGCGCCGGCAGGTCACCGGCCTCCGCGCAGGCGGCCGCTCGGCGGGCGGCCGCCGCCCGCAGCCCCTGCTCCTCGAGCTGGGCGCGGTGCAGGCCGAGCCGGGCGTCGAGCTCGCGGGCGGCGCGGACCCGGCGCACGCTGCGCAGGCCGCGGTCGCTGACCTGGGACGGGCCGCTCATGCCACCAGCTCCTGCAGGCGGGCCCAGGTCTCGGCGGGCGCGGTGGCCTCGACGACGGACTGCTGCAGGACCGCCTCGAACCCGGGCATCCGCTCCCGGGCCCGGTCGGCATCGGGGTCGGCGCCGGCGACGTACGCGCCGATCTCGACCAGCTCGCGGACGTCGCGGTGCGCGGCGAGCAGCCGGCGCAGCCGGGTGGCCGCGGCGCGCTGTTCCGGCGTGGTCACCGCGGAGGTGACCCGCGAGATCGACTCGAGCACGTCGATGCTGGGGAAGTGGCCGGACGTGGCCAGCCGGCGGGAGAGGACGACGTGCCCGTCCAGGATCGAGCGGGCGGTGTCGCCGACCGGGTCCTGGAGGTCGTCGCCCTCGACGAGCACGGTGTAGATGCCGGTGATCGACCCGGTGGCGGCGTTGCCGGCGCGCTCGAGGAGCCGCGGCATCAGCGCGAAGACGCTCGGCGGGTAGCCGCGGGTGGCCGGCGGCTCGCCGACCGACAGCCCGATCTCGCGCTGGGCCATCGCGACCCGGGTGAGGCTGTCCATCATCAGCAGCACGTCGCGGCCCTGGTCGCGGAACCACTCGGCGATCCGGGTGGCCACGAACGCCGCGCGCAGCCGCTCGACGGGCGGGGCGTCGGAGGTCGCCACGACGACGACGGAGCGGGCCAGGCCCTCGGGCCCGAGGTCGCGCTCGAGGAACTCGCCCACCTCGCGCCCGCGCTCGCCGACCAGGGCGAGCACGCAGACCTCCGCGTCGGTGCCGCGGGCCACCATCGAGAGCAGCGTCGACTTGCCGACGCCGGAGCCCGCCATCACGCCGATCCGCTGCCCGGTGCCGCACGGCACCAGCGCGTCGAGGGCGCGGATCCCGAGTCCGAGCTGCTGGTCGACCCGCGGCCGGGACACGGCCGGCGGGGCGTCGTTGTCGATCGCGACCTCGGGCAGGTGGTCGAGCGACGGACCGCCGTCGACGGGCCGGCCCAGGCCGTCGAGCACCCGGCCGCGCAGGTCCTCGCCGACCCGGACCCGCAGCGGGGCGCCGGTGGCGAGCACGGGGGCGCCGACCTCGAGACCGCCGGTGTGCCCGAGCGGCAGGCAGGCGAGCCCGCGGGAGTCGGCTGCGGTGACCTCGGCGAGCACGGGGTGCCCGCCGCGCACCTCGACCAGGTCGCCGATGGCCGCGCTCACCCCGGCCACCCGCAGCTGCAGGCCGACCACGTCGGTGACCCGGCCCAGCCGCTCGGGGCGGGCGGCCGCGAGCGCGGCCTCCCGCCGCGTCGACAGCACCTCGACGGCGGTCACGAGAGCACCTCCCGCACCCGCTGCAGGGCCGCCGCCACCCGGCCGTCGACGACGGCGTCCGCGGTCTCGGCGACCGCGTCGGGCAGGTCCAGCGAGGCGTCCGGCGCCACGTGCACGCCGCGGGCGCGGAGCGCGTCGGTGTCGGCCGCGGCGGCGACCGAGGGGTGCAGCCGCAGCGTGACCGGCAGCGGACCTCGGTCCTCGGGCAGCAGCGCGAGCGCACGACGTACGGCGTCCCCGGCGGGGTCCGCGGTGGTCCGGAGCTCGCGGCCGACCAGCACCTCGGTGAGCTCGCGGGCCAGCGCCAGGGCGGAGTCCTCGACCTGGGCGGCGACGGAGGCGGCGAGCTCCTGGAGCGACCGCGCCGCCTCGGCGAGCGCGGTCATCGCCCGCGCGTGCTCGGCCTCGCGGCGGCGCTCGGCCGCGGCGGCCCGCTCCTCCCGCTCGGCCTCCTTGGCGCGGGCCTCGAGCAGCGCGGCGCGGCGGCCCTCGGCCCACCCGACGGCGTACCCCTGGGCGCGGGCGGCGGAGCGGGTACTGCCCGCGAGGCCCTCGAGGGCCTCCTCGGTGACCGGGTCGCCGTGCACGGCGCGCTCGCCGAGCCGGGTCCACGGCCCGGTCGGCAGCTCGGGGACGGGGACGGGCCGCAGGTCGGCCGCGCGCTCGCCGTCGACGACGAGCACCGCGCCGTCGACGCGGGCGCGGTCACTCGACGAACTCATCGTCGCCTCCGCGTCGGATGAGGATCTGGCCCTGCTCCTCCAGCTGCCGGATGGTCCGGATCACCGTCTGCTGGGCCTCCTCGACCTGGCTGAGCCGGACCGGGCCGAGCACCTCGATCTCGTCGAGCAGCGTCTCCCGGGCGCGCTCGGAGAGGTTGCGGGTGACCTTGTCGCGGACCGGACCGGCGACGCCCTTGAGCGCGGTCGCGAGCACGTCGGTGTCCACCTGGCGGAGCACCTGCTGCACCGACCGGTCGTCGAGGGTGGTGATGTCCTCGAAGAGGAACATCCGGCTGCGCACCTCGTCGGCGAGCTCGCGGTCGAGCGCCTCGAGGCCCTCGACGATCTGCCGCTCGGTGGACCGGTCGGAGCGGTTGATGATGTTGACCAGCGGGTCCATGCCGCCCACGCGGGAGACCTCGGCCGGCTGCAGCATCGAGGAGAGCCGGCGCTCCAGCACCGACTCGACGGCGCGGACGATGTCGGGCGAGGTCCGGTCCATGACCGCGATCCGGTGCGCGACCCGGGCCTGCTGCTCCGGCGGCAGGCCGGAGAGCAGCAGCGAGGCCTTCTCGGCGGGCATGTGCGCCAGCACCACCGCGATCACCTGCGGGTGCTCCTCGGCGATGAACGAGCGCACCTGCGCCGGGTCCGCGCGGTGCAGGAACTGGAACGGCATCTGCACCGCGGCGGCGTTGAGCCGCTCCATGATCTCGGCGGCGCGCTCGACGCCGAGCGACTCCTCGAGCAGCTTCTGCGCGTAGCCGAGGCCGCCCTGGGCCATGTGGGCGCGCGCGGTCATCATGTCGCGGAACTCGGTGAGCACCGCGTCGGTCTCGTCGGCGCCGATCAGGTCGAGCCGGGCGATCTCGGCGCTGATCGCCTCGACCTCCGACTCGCTCAGCCGGGTGAGCACCTCCGCGGCGCGCTCGCGGCCCAGCTGCACCAGCAGGATCGCGGCCTTGCGCACGCCGGTGCCGGTCGCCACGGTCATCACGTGCGGTCCACCAGCCAGCCGCGCAGCAGCGCCGCGACGTCGTCCGGCTGGCGCTCGACCAGCGCGACCAGCTCCTCGCGCAGGGCCTCGCTCTCGTCGAGCTCGGACTGCTCCAGCGCCAGCGTCGCCGGGCTGGGCTCGAGCGCCTCCTGCTGCTTGAGCTCCTGCTCGGCGCGGAGCTGCTCGACGACGTACTGCGTGGCCTCGGTGCGGGCCCGCGCCCGCCGCCGGGCCGCCAGCCAGGCGATGAGCAGGCCGAGCAGGACCAGGCCGCCGAGGGCGCCGTACTTGATCCGCTGCCAGCGGGCCGCGGCCGCGCGCTCCTCCTCCGCGGCCGCCAGCTCGGCCGCGGTGGCCTCCTCGGCGGTCCGGTCGAAGGGCAGCGTGGACACGTTGACGGTGTCGCCGCGCTTGCGGTCGATGCCGACGGTCGCGGTGACCAGGTCGGCGATGCTCTTCGGGTCGATCGCCCGCGCCGCGGCCGCGTCGAGGACGACGCCGACGTGCACGTTCTTGATCGCGCCCGGGGAGGTCTCCCGGCGCTCCACCTCGGAGTTCACCGAGTTGTCCTTGGTGACCTCCTTCTTCTCGTACGCCGAGTCGCCGCCGTTGCCGGTCGCGAGCGGGTCCATCTGCCCGTCGGGGCCGACCACGCCGCCGAGCTGGTCGCCACCGCCGGGACCGGTGTAGGTCTCCGAGCTCGAGCTCGACCGCACCGGCGGCACGCCCTCGGCGACGCCGTACGTCGTGCGCTCGGTGACCGCCTTGTCGAAGTCGAGCTCGGCGGTCACCTCGACGGTGGAGTTGCCGGCGCCGAGGACCCGGTCGAGCATCGACTGCAGCCGGTCGTGCAGCTGGCCCTGGACCTCCTGGGTCTGCTGGGTGCGGGCGTTGCTCACCGAGGTGGCCGAGCCGTCGGGCGCCGAGAGCACCTTGCCGGTCGAGTCGGTGAGCGTGACCCGGTCCGGGTCGAGGCCGTCGACGCTGGAGGCGACCAGGTGGACGATCGCCTGCACCTGCTCGCCGTCGAGGGTCTCGCCGGGTGCGGTGTCGACCATCACCGATGCGGTGGTCGGGTCCTGCTCCTCGGCGAAGACCTCCTTGTCGGGGATCGCGAGGTGGACGACGGCGGTGTCGACGTCGTCCATCGCCTCGATGGTGGCGCTGAGCTCGCCCTCCATCGCCCGCTTGTAGCTGGTCTTCTCCTGGAACTCCGAGGTGGAGAGGCCCTGGTCGTCGAGGAGCGAGTAGCCCTCGCTGGAGGCGCTGGGCAGGCCCTCCCCGCTCATCGCGAGGCGGGTGTCGTAGACCCGGTCGCGCGGGACCATGATCGTGCCGCCGCCACCGGTGAGCTCGTAGGGGACGCCCTCGGTGTCGAGCTTCTCGACGACCGCGGCGGCGTCCTTGGGGTCGAGGCCCGAGTAGAGCGGCGCGTAGTCGGGGCTGAGCGCCCAGCGCAGCACCAGCACGCCGCCCACGAGCAGAGCGAGGGTCCCGACGACCACGACGGCCTTCTGGCCGGCGGAGAACTGCACGAAGGCCCGGCGGTAGCGGTCCAGCGTGTGCACCAGTCGCTGCTTCATCGGCGGCTCATCCGATCGGCATCCGCATGATCTCGTTGAACGCCTCGATCGCCTTGTTGCGGACCGCCACGGTCATCTGGGTGGCCACGGACGCCTCGGTCGCGGCGATCGTGTAGTCGTGGATGTCGTCGAGGTCGCCGGTCGCGGCGTTCACGGCGAGCCGGTCGCTGCGGTCCTGCAGCGCCTCGAGGCGGTCCAGGCTGTCGGTGACCAGGTCCCCGAACTCCGCGGCACTCGCGCCGGTGGTGCCGGTCGCGCCGGTCGCCGCGGGGCCCGGGGTCGCGGGCGTCGGGACGGTGGGGGCGACGAGCGGCACGAAGCCGCCGGGCTCGATCGCGGGGACGCTCATCAGCGGGCCCCGATCCGGATCGCGCTCTGGTAGTCGTCCTGGGCGACCTTGGTGACCTGCACCGCGGCCTGGTAGCCGCGCTGCGCCATCACCAGCTGGGTCATCGTGGCGGCCATGTCCATCGCCGGCCTGCGCACGTAGCCCTCGGCGTCGGCGAGCGGGTGCTCCGGGTCGTGGACGAGCACGCCCTCGGGGTCGCTGAGCGCGATGCCGGCCACCCGCACGCCGCCGTCCGCGCGGGGCTCGGCGACGACCATCTGGGCCTGGAAGGCGTTCTGGTCGGTGGACCGGACGGTGTTGACGTTGGCCAGGTCGTGGCCGAGCACGTCGAGCCAGGTCTGGTGCATGCCGAGGCTGGAGCCGGCGATCCGCAGCGTGTCGAAGGCGCCCATCAGGAGGCCGCCGCCGTCGTACGGACCAGCTCGGCGCTGTCGGAGATGGCGCGCGACAGGAGCTGGTACTGGAACTGGGTCTGGATCGCGGCGAGCGCCTCCTTGCGGAGGTCGACCCCGTTGCCGTCGGCGCCGACGGGGGTCTGCGTCGTCGTGGTGGTGACCCGCAGTCCCCCGGACATCTCGTCGACGGCCCGCTCGGGGTCCGCGGCCGCGTCGCGCAGCGCGCTCTCGAACTCGACGCTGCGGGCCCGGAAGCCGGGGGTGTCGACGTTGGCGATGTTGTCGGCGATCACCCGCTGGCGCAGCGAGTACCCGTCGAGGGCGGCGCCCAGGAGGGTGACGACGGCGTCGTTGTTACCGAGCACGGCGAACAGTCCTTTCGTCCCTCATTCGTCGTGGCTGGCCGATCCGTCGGCGAGGGGCGAGCGATCCGTGCTCAGAGGTTGCTTCGGCAGTCCCGTCCGGGACCTGAGGCGATTGCGGCGGGATTTGCCGCGGGATCTCCGGAGGTGGTCAGGCGAGGACGACCGAGAGCCGGCCCTCGCCGTACCCGGGGACCTCGACGCGCAGGTCCTCGCGGCGGCCGAGCGCCAGCACGCGGGCCCGGGCGTCCGGCGGGGGAGCCCCGATCGCCGGGTGCAGCGCGTGCAGCCGCACGTGCGGCGCGTCCGGGACGTTGAACGTCGCGGCCAGCACGTTGAGCACCTCGTAGAGGTTGTCCGCGAGCGTCTCGTCGACCGCGTTCGCCTCGACCGCCTCGGCGACCTGGGGCGCGGGCAGCAGCGCGATCGCGCAGCCGAGGGCCGCGGAGAGGGCGAGGTCGCAGGTGATCGTCGCCCGGACGACGAGGGCGTCGTCCACGTACGTCGCGATCGACACGGCGTCACCCGGACGGGGTGCCATCGGGCTGCCCGGGGAGAGCGTGACCTCCCGACCGAGCAGGCCGGAGAGCAGCTCGCGCACCTGCAGCGGCGTCGGCAGGTGGGTGGTGGCGGCGGTGCTCACGACCGGACCAGCGGGTCGAGCGCCTCGGCGAACGCCTCGGGCGTGAACGGCTTGGCGATCAGGAACGTGGCGCCGGCGGCGGTCGCGCGGGCCCGCATGTCCTCGGAGCCCTCCGAGGTGACGAACCCGAACGGGACCGTCGACCCCGACGCGCGCACCCGGTCGAGCAGCTCCAGGCCGCTCATCTCGGGCATGTTCCAGTCCGACAGCACCAGGTCCGGGGGAGCGGCGTGGATCTGCTCGAGCGCGGCCCGGCCGTTCTCGGCCTCGGCGATCTCGTGGCCGCCGTGGCCGGCCTGGCGCAGGGTGCGGATGACGATCTGCCGCATCACGCGGCTGTCGTCGACGACGAGGACCTTCACCGGGTCTCCTCCTGGACGTCGGCGAGCACGGTCACCGAGAGGCGGTGCCCGGCCCAGCGGTGGTCGGTGCGGCACACCAGGGCGCCGCGGGCGGTCGGCAGCGGACGGCCGGCGGCGGGGAGGGAGAGCACGCCGTCGCCGGGGACCAGGCTCTTCACGTTGCCGCCGATCACGTTCGCGAGCTCGCCGACGGCGTCCTCGAGGTCGGCGACGCCCGGCTCCCCGGACAGCTCGTCCCCGAGCATCCGGGCGGCCAGCGCCTCGGCCAGCGGAGGTGCCACGTCGACGCGCACGACGCCGTGCCACTCGCCGTCGATGGCCACCTGGCCCGACCAGGGGTCGGTGAGCGGCACGGTGTCGAGCACGTCGGTCACCGGCACCAGCGGCTCGGTGGCGACGTCGACGAGGCTCCCCCAGATCTCCTCGACCAGCGCGGCCAGGTCCGCCGGGGTGGTCGGCGGGCCGACGCTCATGCCAGGGCCTCCGACCCGAACGCGGGCTGCTCGACGAGCCCGAGCAGCCGGAGCTTGTCGGCGATCCCGTCGGGCGTGAACGGCTTGATGACGTACTCGTGGGCGCCGGCGGCCAGGGCCCGGACCACCTGGGAGTGGGCGCTCTCGGTGGTGACCATCATCAGGGTGATCCCGCGCCAGGCCTGCTCGGCGCGGACCCGGGTGACGAACGTGTAGCCGTCCATCACCGGCATGTTCCAGTCGACCAGGCACACGTCGGGCAGCGGCCCGGACTCCAGCGCGGCCAGCGCCTGCTGCCCGTCGCCGGCCTCCCGGCACTCGAACCCGAGGCCGGTCAGGATCCGGCGCAGGATCGACCGCATCGTGCGCGAGTCGTCGATGATCAGCGCCTGCCGGGTCATCCTCGTCATCTCGTCATCCTCCAGTCGTGACGGTGGTCGCCGTGCCCTTGTGCGCCGGGCCCTTGTGCGCCGTGCCCCGGTACGCCGGGCCCGGGCCGAGCGGCTCGGCGGGGCGGTGGACGGAGAGCCGGCCGTGCCGCTCGAGCCGCCAGTGGGCGCCGGAGTCGGTCGCGGTCTCGGCGGCGCCGAGCAGCAGGTAGCCGTCCGGAGCGACGGTCCGGTGCAGCCGGCGCAGGACGTCGCGCCGGGTCTCGGTGTCGAAGTAGATGAGCACGTTGCGCAGGAAGACGACGTCGAAGCGGCCGAGCTCCGGCAGCGGCTCGGCGAGGTTGAGCAGCCGGGGGCGGACGACCGAGCGCAGGTGCGTGCCGACCTCCCACTCGGCGCCGACCCGGGTGAAGTGCCGCACCAGCGCGGTGGCGGGCAGCCCGCGGTTCATCTCGACCTGGCCGTACCGGCCGCGACGGACCCGCTCGACCATCGTCTCGGAGACGTCGGTGGCGAGGATCTCGACGGTCCAGTCCGGAGGCAGGTGCTCGTGGCAGGTGATCGCCAGGCTGTAGGCCTCCTGGCCGCTGGAGCTGGCCGCGGACCAGATCCGCAGCCGGCGCTGCGCGGCGCGGGCGCCGAGCAGGTGCGGCAGCATCACGTCGGCGAGGACGCGGAACGGCTCGGTGTCGCGGAACCACGACGTCTCGTTGATCGTGAGCGCGTCCACGGCGCGGCGCTGCTCCGCCGGGTCGGTCGCGAGCCGGCGGACGTACTCGTCGAGGTCGGCCTCCCCGGCCTGGCGCGCCAGCGGCAGCAGCCGGGCCTCGATCAGGTAGGCCTTGTCGGCGCCGAAGCGGATCGACGTACGGCGGTGCACGAGGTCGGCGACGTAGCGCAGGCTCCACTCCGTGATGGCCACGGGGGACCCATCGGACCCGGGACGACGTACCTGAGCGGTTGTGGACTCCTCAGTGCGCCGCCCTCGCGGCCGAAGGTCTGAGGGTGATCAGGGTGCTGGTGGCCGACGACTCGGCCGTGGTGCGGCACCTGGTCGCCTCGGTCCTCGACGGGGAGCCGGGCATCGAGGTCGTCGGCACCGCCCGCGACGGCCGGGACGCCCTCGACCAGGTCGACCGGCTGGCGCCGGACGTGCTCACGCTGGACATCGAGATGCCGCGGCTGGACGGCCTGGGCGCGCTGCGCGCGCTGCGGCCGCGGCACCCGCGGCTCCCGGTGATCATGTTCAGCACGCTCACCGAGCGCGGCGCCTCCGCCACCCTCGAGGCGCTGTCGCTCGGCGCCAGCGACTACGTGACCAAGCCGTCCGGGACGACGTCGGTGGCCGAGTCGCGGGCCGCGGTCCGCGAGCAGCTGGTGCCCCGGGTCCAGGCGCTGGCCGGGGTGCGCCGCGTCGCCCCCGCCACGGTCGCGCCGCCGGCGCGCCCGGGCCCGCCGCGACGGACCGCCCGGCCCGAGGTGCTGGTCGTGGCCGCCTCCACCGGCGGCCCCGACGCGCTGGTCCGGTTCCTGGGGGCGCTGCCCGGCGGGCTGCCGGTGCCGGTGCTGGTGGTCCAGCACATGCCGCCGGTGTTCACGACGATGTTCGCCCAGCGGCTCGACGCCGGCTCCGCGCTGTCGGTGAGCGAGGCGGGCGACGGGGACGCCGTACGTCCGGGCCGGGTGCTGCTCGCGCCCGGCGACCACCACCTGCGGGTGGTCGCCGACGGCTCCCGTCTCGCCGCGGCGGTGGACCGGGGCGAGCCCGAGAACTACTGCCGCCCCTCCGCCGACCCGTTGTTCCGCTCGGCCGCGGCGGCGTACGGCGGTCGGGTGCTCGCCGTCGTGCTCACCGGCATGGGCTCCGACGGCCTCGCCGGCGCGCGTGCCGTCGTCGACGCCGGCGGCCGCGTCCTGGTGCAGGACGAGGCGACCTCCGTGGTCTGGGGGATGCCCGGCGCCGTCACCCGCGCCGGCCTCGCCGACGCCGTACTGCCGCTCGACCTGCTCGCCGACCGCGTGACCGACCTGGTGACCGCCCGATAGTCCCCCATGTTCCTGCAGGCATTTCCGCCGAGAGCGTGCAGGAACATGGGGGACTACCCCGGGCGGGCGGTGTCAGGCGCGGATGTCGACGTACGTCGCGGGCGCGTCGGCGGCACCCTTCCGGAGGCGGTCGTTGACGCGCTGCTGGCGGGCGGTGGTGGCGGCGGCCCGGGCGAGGGCCGCGGCGGCGCGTTCCTGCCGGGCGATCAGGGCCTCGGCCCGCGCCCGGAGCGAGGCCGGCAGCGGGGCCGACGGCTCGGGCGGGTCCCAGGTCGGGCACTCCGGCACCTCGCCCGCGGCCACGGCCCGCTCCACGAGCGCGACGTCGTGCTCCAGCCGCCCGAGCGTGCGCTCCCACTCCTCCGTCGCACCGGTCACGCCACCGCCGCCTGCATCGCCGCCTCGCGCCAGGTGTCCCGCAGCTGCTCGGCCAGCGCCAGGCAGCCCCGGGCCAGGTCGGCGTCCTTGCGGACGTTGGCACGCACCAGCTCGGCGTGGAGGAACTCGTAGAGGCCGTCCAGCGCCGGGCCACCCTCGAACGCGTCGACGCGGAGGCTGGAGCGCAGCTCGAGCACGATCTCCTGGGCGTGCAGCAGGTGCCGGTTGGCCTCCGCGGGGTCGCCCGTGAGCTCGGCCTCGAGGCCGCGGGTGACGTCGAGGACCAGGCGGTCGCAGAGCATCACCAGGAGCCGGGCCGGCGAGGCGGTCGCGATCGAGGCGTCCAGGTAGGCGCTGCGGGCGGTGTCGTTCATCTGCGGTCCTTTCGAGGTCCGGCGCTACGACGTGGGCTTGGTGAAGGCGGCGAGCTGCGAGGTCAGCCAGCTGGACTGGCTGTTGAGCTGGGAGAGCGCGACCTCCAGGGCGGCGTACTGGCGCTCGAGAGAGGTACGGCGCAGCTCCAGGCGGCGGTCCCAGCTCTCGATGCCCTCCTCCAACCGCTCGATGCCGGTGGTGCGGCCGGCGATCGCCCTCGTGATCGAACCGTCGATCGGGTCGCTGGCGGCCTTGGCGACCTTCTCCATGCGGGCGGCGAACCCGTCGGCGCCGAGGAACCTGCTCGCCACCCTGTCGGGGTCCTCGGCGTACGCCGCGGCGAACCGCTCGGCGTCGAAGGTGAGCTGCCCGTTGCGGTCGAGCTGGATGCCGACGTCGGCGAGGCTGGTGCCGTCGGTCGGGTAGACGGCGGTGAGGAACGACGAGGCGAGCTCGCGCACCGCGGCCTCGCCGGAGAGCGGGCCGGAGCTCTTGGTGCTCGCGTTGAAGGCGGTCTGCGCCTTGACCTCGCCGAGCAGGTCGTTGACCGCGTCGACGAGGCTCTTCACGCTCGAGGAGATCGACGAGGGGTCACGGGCGAGGGTCACGTCGGCGACGGTGCCGGGGGCGGTGCCCGCCGCGAGGGTCAGCGTGACGCCGGGCAGCAGGTCGGTGAACGTGTTGGTCGCCGAGCCGACCACGATCCCGGCGCCCAGGTCGATGGTGGCGTCGCTGCCGGCCCGGACGGTGGCGCCGCCGAGCAGCGGCTGCCCCACCGTGTCGGTGAGGTCGAAGGTCTGCGCGGCGCCGGTCTCCGCGGACTCGACGAGCAGGCGATACTGGTCGGTCCCGACCCGCACCGCCGTGGCCCGCAGGCCGGTCTCGTTGGCGGGGTCGTTGATCGCGGCGACCAGGCCGGCCAGGGTCCCGTCGCCGGTGTCGACCTCGAGCGGGTCCGCGCCGGGACGGACCACCCGCACGACCGACCCGGTCGGTACGACGGTGTCGGTGAGCGCGTGCGTCTCGGCGAAGCCGAGCTGGTGGGTGGCCGCCGTCGAGGTCACGGTGACCCGGAGCCGGCCGGGGCCGGCGGTCGCGCCGGCGGAGACCGAGACGTCCTTGCTGGTGCTGGTGGCGGTGATGCCGGTCCAGGTCGCCGCCCTGCCCAGCGTCTCGGCCCGGCTGGCCACGACAGAAGCGCGGGTGTTGATGCCCTGCAGCCTGGTGATGACCGCCCGCTCGTCGGTGACCCGGCTCTTGAGCCGCTGCTGCGGCACCGCCTCGAGCTGCATGAGCGCGTCGATGATGCCGGCGGTGTCGAGGCCGCTGCTCAGGCCGCTGATGCTCGCGTTGGCCATCGGGTCTCCTCGGGCGGTGGGACGGTCAGGGGTGGAGCGGCGCGGGCGGGACGGACGCCGTCCGTCCCGCCCGCGCTCTCTCGTGTCCGGACGGAGCGTTGGGGGACCCCGGCCGGACCATGCTCAGCCGCGGAGCAGGCTGAGCACGCTCTGCGGGGCCGCGTTGGCCTGCGCGAGCATCGCGGTGCCGGCCTGGGAGAGGATCTGCGCCCGGGTGAAGCTCATCATCTCCTGGGCCATGTCCGTGTCCCGGATCCGGCTCTCGGAGGCCGACAGGTTCTCGACGGCCACGTTGAGGTTGTTGATGGTGTGGTCGAACCGGTTTTGCACGGCACCCAGGTCGGCGCGCAGGGTCGAGACCTGCTTGATGGCCTGGTCGATCACGGTGATCGCCTGAGAAGCGCCGCCGCCGGGGACGCTCTCGGTCGCAGCCGCCGTCCCGAAGACCGAAGCGGACGTGACCGGGCCGCCCAGCGTGACCTTGCCGAACTCGTTCACCGTCGCGGTGTAGTCGGTGTTGGCCAACGCCTTGTTCAGCGCAGTCTGGGTCAGCTGGTGGTTGTTCTGCGCGGCCGCAGGCGTTGCGGCGGTGTCCCAGCCGGTGAAGTCGACGGTGAAGTCAGTGCCGTTGATCGTGACGGTCGCGGTGGTGGGGGCCGCCGCACCCGCCAGATCGATCGAGCCGCTGTAGCTGGTCGCCGCAGCGGTGACGTCCACGTTGTTGACCCCGAGGCCGACCGCGCTCATCGCGGTGCCGACCGTGACGCTGATCGTCTCGCCCGAATTGGCGCCGACCTGGAACACGCCGTTGTAGTTGCCGTCCAGGAGCTTGGTCCCATTGAACGACGTGGTGTCGGCAATCCGCGTCAGCTCGGCCTTGAGCTGGGTGATCTCCGACTGGATGTTGTTGCGGGCGTCGGTGTTCAGACCGCCGGCATTGGCCGCCTGCACCGAGAGGTCACGCATCCGCTGCAGGATCGAGTGCGTCTCGGTCAGCGCACCCTCCGCGGTCTGCACGACGGAGACGCCGTCCTGGGCGTTGCGGACGGCGACCTTGAGCCCGCCGACCTGCGAGCGCAGGCCCTCGGAGATCGCCAGGCCCGCGGCGTCGTCGGCGGCCCGGTTGATGCGGAAGCCGCTGGAGAGCTTCTCCAGGGACTTGCTCATCTGGTTCTGCGTCACCGACAGGTTCCGGTAGGAGTTGAACGCGTCGATGTTCTGGTTGATGCGGAGACTCATGGTTTCCCTCCTGGTGTGAGTCGAGGAAGCCCGTCCGTGGGCTTCACACCCCAGGCATCGGCGACCGCGGCCGCCGGTTGAGGGATTCCGTCGAGAAGTCGCGCCGAGGAGAGGTCAGGCGGTGACGTCGACCGGCCCGGACCGGGAGCCGCGCCGCTCGTGCCGCTCGGCGACCGCGCGGAAGTACTGCTCGCGGCGCCGCGCGGCGCAGCCGTCGGGGCGCTCCGGCGTCGGCACCAGGTGCGGGTCGAGCGCGGTGTTGAGCGCGTCCCGCAGCAGCACCAGGGCCTCGGCGCGGATCTGGGAGACCCGCGACTCGGTGACGCCGAGCCGCTCGGCGATCTCGGCCATCGGCCGCTCGTTGAGGAAGTACTCCTCGATCACGACCCGCTGCCGCTCGGGCAGCTCCTCGATCGCGTCGTTGAGGTACTCGAGCTGCTCCCGGTGCAGCACCGCCGACTCCGGCATCGGGTCGGAGCTGACCAGCACCTGCTCCAGCCCGCCCTCCTCGTCGGTCGACAAGTTGAGGGAGAGCACCTGCGCCCGCTCCGCGTCGTACTGGTGGCGACGGAGCTCGTCGAGGGAGATGCCCATCGCGGAGGCGGTCTCCTCGTCGGTCGGCGGCCGGTGGAGCGCGCCGGCCAGCGCGGCCCGGGTCGCCTCGACCTCGCGGCCGCGGCGGCGCACCGCCCGGGACGCCCAGTCGATGCCGCGCAGCTCGTCCACGATGCCGCCGCGGATCCGGGTGGCGGCGTAGCTCGTGAACGGCACGCCCCGCTCGGGCTCGAACGCCTGCGCCGCCCGCACCAGCGCGATCAGCCCGGCCGAGGTCAGGTCGTCCCGGTCGACGTGCGACGGGACGCGGCTCATCGTCTCCCGGACGATGTGGGCGACGAGGCCGAGGTGGCTGGTGATGAGGTCCTCGACGGCAAGGCTGGATGTCACGCCGGTGAGTACATCAGCGCCCATGCCCCCGGCACTATCGGCTGTTCGGCGAGAGCTCTCACCCGCCGTATAGCCCCAAGTGACTACGGGGACTAGTCCCAAGGTCCCGAGCCGCCCGGGTTCGCCGAATCCCTCAGGTGTGCCCTGCGCCGGGCGATCAGTTCCCGTGACGCGAGACATCGGGTCCCGCGCGGGACGACGTGAAGGAGGTGCGTGGTGGAGCAGCTGTCGCAGGTGCTGTGGCGGGAACGAGAGCTGCTGGAGGAGCTGCTGTTCCGGCTCGAGGTCGAGCAGCTGGTGCTCGCCAGCGGCCGGAACCGGTGGCTGCAGCACGCGGCCGCCGACGTCGAGCGGCTGCTCGACTCCCTCCGACGCACCGAGGTGCTGCGGGCGACCGCGGCCGGTCAGGCCGCCGAGCGCGCGGGCCTGGAGGCGAGCGAGTCGCTGCGCTCGCTCGCCGAGTCGTGCGACGAGCCGTGGCGGCAGATCCTGCTCGACCACCACCGCGCCTTCGTCGGGCTGACCGACGAGATCGCGGCGATGGCCGACACCAACCGGCACCTCATCACCCGCGGCTACCAGGCCGCGCGCGAGGTGCTCACCGAGATCGGCGGGCCCGACTCCTACACCCCCGACGGCGAGGCGGCCGGACCGGCGCCCGCGCCGCGGCTCGTGGACCGGAGCCTGTGACATGGGTGGCACCTTCGCCTCCCTGATGAGCCCCCTGTCGGCGCTGCGGTACAGCAGCACCGCGCTGGACACCGCGTCCGTCAACATCGCCAACGCCAGCACCGCCGGCTACACCCGCCGCGTCGTCGACGCGGTCTCGGTGGGTGCCGCGCCGCAGGTGTCCATGTGGTCCCGGCCGGCCGGTCACGTCGGCGGCGTCGAGGTGACCGGCGTACGGCGCAGCGTCGACCTGCTGCTCGACGCACGGGTCCGGCACGAGCACTCGCTGCAGTCGTTCCTCGACCTGCGCGCGTCGGTCCTGGACCGGCTCGAGGCCGGCCTCGGCGAGCCCGGTGACAACGGCGTCGCGGCACTGATGTCCGACCTCGACGCGGCCTGGCACGACCTGGCCAACAACCCGGGCGGCGACGCGGCCCGCAGCCAGGTGCTCGACCGGGCCGCGACGCTCGCCGACGGCCTGCGCGCCCGGGCCCGCAGCTCCGCGACCGAGGCGGCGGACCAGCGCTCGGCGCTGCTCGCGCTGGTCGCCGAGGTCAACACGGTGGCCGAGGAGCTCGCCGCCACCAACGGCAAGATCGTCGCGGCCCAGCAGTCCGGCGTCGACGCCAACGACCTGCTCGACCGGCGGGACCTGCTGGCGCTGCGGCTCTCCGAGCTGACCGGGGCCCAGGGCACGGTCCGCCCCGACGGCGCCATGGACGTGCGGGTCCAGGGGGTCTCCCTGGTCGACGGCAGGAACGCCGGCCGGCTCACGGTGGCGTCCGGGGTGACGCCCACGGGTGAGGGCGACGGCTCGCCGGTGTCGCTGCAGGTCGACCTCGGCGGCTCCACGACCCCGGTCCCGACGGTGTCCGGCGGCAGGGTCGGCGCGGTCGTCGAGCTGCTCGACGTCACCATCCCGGCCTTCGACACCGCCCTGGCCGAGGTGGCCCGGATGCTCGCCGACGACGTGAACGCCGCGCACCAGGCCGGCTACGACCTCGACGGCAACCCAGGCCTGGCGCTCTTCACCTACGACCCCGCCGACCCGGCCGGCACCCTCGCCGTGGCGATCACCGACACCCGGCAGGTCGCCGCCTCGGCGACGCCGGGCGGCACCCTGAACGGCGACAACGCCCTGGCCATCGCCGACCTGCGCGGTGCGGAGACGACGTACCAGCGGCTGGTCAACGACTTCGGCACCGAGGTGGCCGCCGCCGGCCGGCTCGCGTCCACCCAGGCGGTGCTGACCTCCCAGGTGGACCGCTCGCGCGAGCAGCTGACCGGGGTGAGCTACGACGAGGAGATGGTGGCGATGGTCGCCGCCCAGCGCACCTACGAGGCCGCCGCCCGGATGATGACGGTGCTCGACTCGGTGCTCGACACGCTGATCAACCGGACAGGACTGGTGCGCTGATGGACAGGGTCGGAGCCTCGCGGGTGACGCAAGGCGCGCTGGTGGCGGCGAGCATGGCCTCGCTGCAGCGCCGGATGGAGGGCATGGCCGCGGTCCAGGAGCAGCTGTCGACGGGCAAGGTGATCAACCGCCCGTCCGACTCCCCGACCGACACCACCGCAGCGATGCGGATGCGCTCGGCGCTGGCCCAGCAGAAGCAGTACCTGCGCAACGCCCAGGACGGCCTCGCCTGGACCGGGCTGATCGACCAGACGCTCGGCAGCGTCACCGACCAGGTCCGCCGGGCGCGCGAGCTGGCGCTGCAGGGCGCGTCCGCCTCGGTCTCGCCGGCGGCGCGGACGGCGCTCGCCGCCGAGGTACGCCAGATCCGTCAGGGCGTGCTCGACGACGCCAACACCGACTACCTGGGCCGGCCGGTCTTCGGCGGCACCACCGCCGGCAACGACGCCTACGACGCGACCGGTGCCTTCGTCGGGGTCGCCGAGGCGGTCTCCCGGGCCACCGCCGACGGGGTCCGGATCCGGGTCGACCTGCCCGGGACCGACGTGTTCGGCGACGGGCCCACCTCGGTCTTCGCCGAGCTGGACGCGCTCGCGGACGCCCTCGAGGCGGGGGACGAGACCGCGATCCGCGCGAGCATCGACGCCCTGGGCTCCCGGCTCGAGACGGTGAGCGCCTCCCGGGCGGGCGTCGGGGCGACCACCAACCGGCTGGAGCGGGCCGTGCAGCAGATCCAGGACAGCACCATCGACCTCACCTCGGACCTCAGCGACGTCGAGGACGTCGACCTGGCCAAGGTGCTCATGGACCTCCAGGTGCAGGAGGTCGCGTACCAGGCGGCGTTGGCCGGGACCGCGCGCGTGCTGCAGCCGAGCCTCGTGGACTTCCTACGATGACGGTGACCGCACGCCCGGCCGAAAGGGATGCCCACGCCATGGTCGACACCGCCGACCTCCCGGTGATCGAGTTCGTCCGACCGATCCCGGGCTTCCCGGACAGCCGCCGGTTCGCGCTGGTCCAGGTCGAGGACAGCGGGCTGCTGTCCACGCTCCGCTCGCTCGACGAGCCCGACCTGTCGTTCGTGGTCGTGCCTCCCGCCGCGTTCTTCCCCGACTACGTGCCCGAGATCGACGACGCCACTGCGGCCGAGCTCGGCATCGAGCGCGCCGAGGACGTGCTGCTGCTCGTCGTCCTCAACGTCGGCGCGTCGCTGGCCGAGACCACCGCGAACCTGCTCGCGCCGATCCTCGTCACCCACGACCGGCGCGCCTGCCAGGTCGTGCTCGAGGACGGCTCGCACCCGGTCGCCGCGCCCCTGGTCGCATGAGCGGCGGTACGCCGGTCCGCACCGGCGGCCGGATAGCGTGGTCGGCATGCTGGTCCTGAGCCGCCGCGCCGGCGAGAAGGTCGTGATCGGGGACGACATCACGATCACCGTCATCGAGGTCCGCGGCGACGTGGTCCGCATCGGCATCGACGCCCCGCGCTCGGTGGCGGTGAACCGCTGGGAGCTGCTCGAGGAGCTGGGCCGCACCAACCGTCAGGCCGCCTCGCCGGCCGAGGACGCGGTCGCGTCGCTGCGCGACGCCCTGCGCTCGCGGGAGACCTGAGCCCCGGCGTCCGTCGCGCCCGGTCGGCTCAGGTGGCCGGCCGGCGTGCCGATAGGCCCTCCAGGAGGGAGGGCCGGTGGACGACGATGCCGAGATCGTCGCGGAGTTCCTGGTCGAGAGCCACGAGAACCTCGACCAGCTCGACCGCGACCTGGTCGCCCTGGAGCGGGACCCCGGATCGCGGGAGCTGCTGTCGGGCGTCTTCCGCGCCATCCACACGATCAAGGGGACCAGCGGCTTCCTCGCCCTCGGGCGGCTCGAGGCGCTGACCCACGTCGGGGAGAACCTGCTCGCCCGGCTCCGCGACGGGCAGCTGCGGCTCGACACCGAGATCGCCGGCAGCCTGCTCCGCCTCGTCGACACGGTGCGCGCGCTGCTCGCCGTCATCGAGCGGACCGGCACGGACACCGACCCCTCGGTGCCCGCCGAGGCGGTCGCCGAGGAGCTGGCCCGGCTGCTCGAGGGACGGCCCGCGCCGGAGGCGGAGGAGCCCGACGAGGCGGAGCCGTCGGAGCCGTCCGGGCAGTCGGAGCCGCGGGAGGAGCCCGCGGAGCCCGAGCAGCCGTCGGCCGACGAGCCGGTCGGCTCCCCGAGCGTCGTCGACGCCTCCGTGCGGGTCGACGTGGACCTGCTCGACTCGCTGGTGCAGATGGTCGGCGAGCTGGTGCTCACCCGCAACCAGATCCTGCAGCGCTGCGACGCCGCCGCCGACGCGGAGCTGGTGCGCGCCTCGCAGCGCCTGGACCTGGTCGCCAGCGAGCTGCAGGAGGGGGTGATGCGCACCCGCATGCAGCCCATCGGCCAGGTCTGGGCCAAGATGCCGCGCGTCGTCCGCGACCTCGCCCACCAGCTCGGCCGCGAGGTCGAGCTGCGGCTCGAGGGTCACGACACCGAGCTCGACCGCTCGCTGCTCGACGCGCTCAAGGGCCCGCTGACCCATCTGGTCCGCAACGCGCTGGACCACGGCATCGAGCCGCCCGAGGAGCGCGCCGCCGCCGGCAAGGGCCGGGCCGGGACGCTGGCGCTGCGCGCCTTCCACGAGAACGGCCAGGTGGTCGTCGAGGTCACCGACGACGGGCGCGGCCTGGACCCGGCCCGGATCGGCCGGATCGCGCTGGACCGCGAGGTGGTCACCGCCGACGCGCTGCGCCGGATGGAGCCGCGCGAGGTGCTCGACCTGGTGTTCCGGCCGGGCTTCTCGACGGCCCGTGAGGTCACGAACGTCTCCGGCCGGGGCGTCGGCATGGACGTCGTACGGACCAACATCGACCGGATCGGCGGCAGCGTCGACCTGGTCAGCACGCCCGGCGCCGGTACGACGGTCCGGGTGCGGATCCCGCTGACCCTGGCCATCATCCCGGCGCTGGTCGTCGGCGAGGGCGGGGAGCGCTACGCGATCCCGCAGGCCAACCTCGTGGAGCTGGTGCGGCTGGGCGGCTCCGGGACCGAGCAGGACCTCGAGGTCGTGGCCGGCGCGCCGGTGCTGCGGCTGCGCGGCCGGCTGCTGCCCCTGGTGCACCTCGGTCGCGCGCTCGGTGCCGGGACCGACGCCGGCGACGCGGTCACCGTCGTGGTCGTCCAGGCCGACGACGTGCGCTTCGGGCTCTGCGTGTCCGAGGTGCACGACACCCAGGAGATCGTCGTGAAGCCGATCGGCCGGCAGCTGCGCGGGCTCCCGATGTACGCCGGCGCCACGATCATGGGCGACGGCCGGGTCGCTCTCATCCTCGACGTCGCGGGCCTCGCCCCGGCGGCCGCGACCGCCACGGCACCGGCCGTCGCGGCCGTGGAGACCGACCGGCGGTCGGCCGAGGACGCCGAGGGGCTCCTGGTCGTCGAGGTCGCGCCCGGGCACCGGGCGGCGCTGCCGCTCGCCGCCGTCTCCCGGCTCGAGGAGCTCCCGACGGCGACGGTCGAGCGCGCCGGACCCGCCGACGTCGTGCAGTACCGCGACGGGATCCTGCCCCTGCTCCACCTCGCGCCGCTCATCGGCCTCGAGGACGCCGGCCCGGCCGGCCGCGAGGACGTGCTGTCGGTCGTGGTCCACGACTCCTGGTCGGGCCCGGTCGGCATCGTCATCGACCGGGTGCTCGACGTGGTCGAGGAGCGGTACGTCGTGACCGACGTCGGCCGGCGCGCCGGGGTCCTCGGCTCCGCCGTCGTCCAGGGCAGGGTGACCGAGCTGGTCGACCTCGACGTGCTCGTGGGTCAGCTCGCGGGAGCGGGACGATGACCGCCGCGGCCGCGCCGGCGGCGACCGAGGTCCCCGACCAGGTCTGCACGTTCCGGGTCGACGGGCTGTTCCTCGGCATCGACGTCGGACAGGTCCAGGAGGTGCTCCGGCCCCAGCCGATGACCCCGGTGCCGGGCGCGCCGGACGCCGTACGGGGGCTGATCAACCTGCGCGGCCAGATCGTCGCCGCGGTGGACCTGCGCCGGCGGCTCGACCTGTCGGCGGACGGACCCGAGGAGCGGCTCAACGTGGTCGTCACCAGCCGCGACGAGGTCGTCTCGCTGCTGGTCGACGACATCGGCGACGTGCTGGACACCCGCGGCGCGACCGCGGAACCGGTGCCCGCCAACCTGCCCGCAGCCGTGCAGGACGTCGTGACCGGCGCGCTCCCGCTGCCCGGCTCGATCCTGCTGCTGGTCGACGCGGACCGCGCCACCGAGGTCCCGACCCCCACCGACGTACGCCACCCCCAACCCGCCGACGGAGGAACACCGTGACCGAGACCGCCACCCGCCCGGAGCAGAAGCCCGAGCAGAAGAAGAACGGCAAGCGCCCCGAGCCCGCGACCGACCTGGCCGCGCTGCCGGGGGTGCTGGACGCCATCCCGACCCGGGTGATGCTCTGCGACCGCGACCTGGTCATCACCTACGTCAACAACGCCACCCGCGAGGGGCTGGAGGCGCTCGCCGACTGGATCCCGATCCGCCCCGAGGAGATCGTCGGCTCGAACATCGACATCTTCCACAAGGACCCGTCGCGGCAGCGCCGGCTCCTGGGCGACCCGTCGCACCTGCCGCGGCACGCCCGGATCGAGGTCGGCCCGCAGACGCTCGACCTGCGGGTGCACGCGATCCACGACCGCGACGGCGAGTACGTCGGCGCGATGGCCACCTGGGAGAACATCACCGAGCAGCTTCGCGCCGAGCGCGAGCTCGCGGAGTCGATGAGCGACTCCGCGGCGCTCAACAAGGTGCTCACCGGCCTGGCCGGCGCCGGCTCCGTCGAGGAGGCGGTCCGGCTCGTGCTCGACACGGTGCGCTCCGAGTTCGGCTGGGTCTACGGCTCGTACTGGCGGGTCGACCCCGAGGCGCAGGCGCTGGTCTTCGCGCAGGAGTCCGGCGACGCCGGACCCGAGTTCCGGCGGGTCACGCTCGAGGCGTCGTTCCAGCGCGGCGTGGGCCTGTCCGGCCGCGCCTGGGCGACCGAGGACCTCTTCTTCGTCGAGGACGTCGGGCAGCTCACCGACTGCGTGCGCGCCCCGGTCGCGGCCCGGGTCGGCGTGCGCTCCGGCGTCTGCTTCCCGGTGCTGGTCGGCGGCGACGTGGTCGGGACCATGGACTTCTTCGCGACCGAGGTGCTGCGCCCCAGCGAGCAGCGGATCGAGGCGCTGCGCAACGTCGGCCGTCTGGTCTCGCAGGCCGTCGAGCGGCTGCAGCGCGAGGTCGCCGAGCGCGAGGCCGCGGCGGACGTGGCACGCAAGGTCGACCTCGTCCTCGACGTCGTCCGCGCCGCGGCCGCCGGCGACCTGACCCGCTCGGTCCCGGTCGACGGCGACGACGCCGTCGGCCAGCTCGCCGGCGGGGTGGACGCCCTGCTCGCCGCGATGCGCGACAGCATGTCCGCCCTCGGCCGGAACGCCGAGGTGCTCGCCGGCGCCTCCGACCAGCTCACCGGGCTCGCCGAGGGCATGAGCGAGGGCGCCAGCCGCACCTCCGAGCGCGCGGCGAGCGCCTCCAGCGCGTCGGCCCAGATCTCCACCAACATCCAGACCGTCGCCACCGCCGCCGAGGAGATGTCCGCGAGCATCCGGGAGATCGCGCAGAACGCCACCGAGGCCGCCTCCGTCGGCTCCGAGGCGGTCACCCTGGCCGGCGGCGTCCAGGACACGGTCGCCAGCCTCGGGGAGTCCAGCGCCGAGATCGGCCAGGTGATCAAGGTGATCACCGGCATCGCGCAGCAGACCAACCTGCTCGCCCTCAACGCCACCATCGAGGCGGCCCGGGCCGGCGACGCCGGCAAGGGGTTCGCGGTGGTCGCCAACGAGGTCAAGGAGCTCGCCAAGGAGACCGCCCGCGCCACGGAGGACATCGGTCGCCGGATCGAGGCGATCCAGGGCGACACCCGGGACGCGGTCTCCGCGATCAGCGGCATCTCGGAGGTGATCGGGCGGATCAACGACATCCAGGCGTCGATCGCCTCGGCGGTGGAGGAGCAGACGGCCACCACGAACGAGATCGCGCGCAGCGTCACCGAGGCGGCCGCGGGCGCGGGCGCGATTGCCCAGGACGTGACGCAGGTGGCGACCGCCGCCGACGACACGCGCGAGGGCGCGCTGACCACCCAGCAGCGGGCCGGCGAGCTCGCCGCGATGGCCGCGGAGCTCAGGGAGCTGGTCGGGCGCTACTCGGTCTGACGTCGGGCGGCGCTCCGGCCCCCGGTCGGCTCGTCGGGGCGTCATCGGCTGCGGTTGACCGGACCTGAGGTCTTTACCTCGGGAAACTTGCATGTGGTTGATCACGTCACCAAGGTGGTAACCACCCCCTGGTCCCCTCGTTGACCCGGGCGGGAGCGACGCCGCTCCCGTGGGAGGGGGAGACATGCTGGAGATGACCGTCCGTCGAGGGGAGCCACGGTCCGTCACCGGGGGAGTGTGCGTGGAGCTGATCGAGGTGGTGCGGCCCGGGACCGCGCACGGCGAGCAGCTCGACGTACCGCACTCGAGCACCGGCCTGTCCCGCGGCCTCGACCACGGTGAGCAGGTCGTGGTGCTGACCGACGACGGCGAGTACCACGCCGCCGAGGTGGTCGGCCTCGACTTCGAGCCCGAGGACACGATCTACACCCTGCGCATCGGCGCCCGGCTGACCCCCGAGCTCGCGGCAGAGCGGCTCTCCGACGTCGCGCTCGACGCCGACCGGGACGGCGTCCACCGGGTGGTCGACCTGCTGGGCGAGCTGCGGGACCGCCGCGACGGCTGAGCCGCCCGCGTGCCGGAGCGCCCTTCGGGGTACTCCCTGGCCGTGGCGACACGTCTCCACGCCGGCGCCTCCGGCATCGGGCTCCTCGCCCTCGGGCTGGGGCTGAGCGCCTGCGGCGGATCCCAGGACGCGGCGGTCACCGAGGTCGCGCACGAGTTCTCGGCCGCGGTGAGCGACGGCGACGGCGCGACGGCCTGCGACCTGCTCGCACCCTCGACCCGCACCGAGCTGGAGCAGTCCACCGGCAAGGCGTGCGACCGGGCGCTGCTGGAGGAGCTCGGCGGTACGCCCGTCGCCGCAGGTGACCTTCACGTCTACGGCCTGATGGCCGAGGTGGCCGACGACCGGGGGGCCGTCTTCCTCACCCGGATGCCGGACGGCTGGCACGTCCTCGCCGCGGGTTGCTCGCCGCGACCGGACGCGCCGTACGACTGCGCGGTGGAGGGAGGCTGACGTGCGCGTGATGTTCACGGTCTACCTGGCCGGGGTGGCCGTCGGCCTCGGCTACCTGCTCGCCGTCGGGCTGCGCCATGCCTGACGGCTCCGGGAGCGGCGGGGTGCGTGGGTTCCTCAGGCACAACGCGCTGAGCCTGTTCTTCGGCGCGCTCTTCCTCGGTGCGCTGGTCGGGCAGGCGCTCGCCGGCTGGCAGCAGCTCAACGACGAGCTGGGTGCGGAGCGGCTCGGGCAGATCGGCTTCTGGCGCTACCTCGCCTCGTCGGACTTCGCCGTCGACGTCGCGGAGAACTGGCAGAGCGAGTTCCTGCAGTTCTGGGTCTACCTGATGGCGACCGTCTGGCTGCTCCAGCGCGGCTCGCCGGAGTCCAAGGAGCTGGGCAAGGCCGGCAAGGAGTCCGACGAGGACCAGAAGGTGGGGGAGCACGCCGAGGAGGACTCGCCCGCGTGGGCGAAGGCCGGCGGCTGGCGGACCCGGGTCTACTCCTCGTCGCTGGCGATCGTGATGGGCGCGATCTTCCTGGGGTCGTGGCTCGTCCAGTCGGTCGCCGGCTGGGCGTCGTACAACGAGACCCGGCTGCAGCAGCTGCGCGACCCGATCGGCTGGGGCAGCTACCTGCTCAACGCCGACTTCTGGGCGCGAACGCTGCAGAACTGGCAGAGCGAGTTCCTGGCGGTCGGCAGCATGGCGGTGCTGTCGGTCTACCTGCGCCAGCGGGGGTCGTCGCAGAGCAAGCCGGTCGGTGAGCCGCACACCGCCACCGGGATCGAGGGCTGAGTGGACGCCCGCCGCACCGGTCGCCGGGCTCTGCCAGCATGACCGGCATGGCTGATGGTGCTGACCGGGACCTCGACATCGTGCTGTTCGGCGCCACCGGGTTCACCGGCGCGCTGACCGCGGAGTACCTCGCCCGCAACGGTCCGGCGGACCTGCGCTGGGCGCTGGCCGGACGCAGCCGGGAGCGGCTGGAGCGGGTCCGGGCCCGGCTCGCGGAGGTCGACCCGAGCCTCGCCGACCTGCCGCTGCTGGTCGCCGACGTCACCGACCCCGCCTCGCTCGCCGAGGTGGCGCGGCGGGCCAGGGTCCTCATCACGACCGTCGGGCCCTACCTCCAGCACGGCGAGCCGCTGGTGGCCGCCTGCGCCGAGGCCGGCACCGACTACGTCGACCTCACCGGCGAGCCGGAGTTCGTCGAC
>Ga0164243_10001198_pt1 | contig 44716 bp, 47 predicted proteins | sample OricompcompostOP_FD_108781 | JGI IMG/M metagenome (GOLD analysis project Ga0164243, IMG submission 108781) | Organic Plus compost microbial communities from Emeryville, California, USA - Original compost - Organic plus compost (OP) | ecosystem: Engineered > Solid waste > Mixed feedstock >...
CGGCTCGGGCTCCGGTTCCGGCTCGGGCTCCGGTTCCGGCTCGGGCTCCGGTTCCGGCTCGAGCTCGACGAGGTCGCCCCAGTCGTAGGCGGCGGCGTCGTACCCGGGCTCGGGCTCCGCCTCGAGCTCCGGCTCGTCCTCCGGCTCCGGCTCGTCCTCGGGCTCCTCGACCGCGGCGACCTCCTCCGCAGCCTCCTCATCAGCCTCCGCAGCCTCCGCGGGCGGCGCGGAGTACGTCGGCAGCACGTGCGCCTCCTCCAGCTGCCGCTCGAGCGCCGCGATCCGGGCCTCGGCCTCGCTCCGGGCGCGGGCGTGCTCGTTGGCGAGCGCGTGCGCCTCGGCCAGCGCCTCGTGGGCCTTGGTGAGCTCGGCGGTGGCCTGCTCGGCCGCGGCTTGGGCGGCGGCCTCGATCTCGAACATCCGCGCCTCGGCCTGCGCCGCGGCCCGCCGGGCCTCCTTGGCGGCCTGCTCGGCGGTCTCGAGGTCGTTGAGCAGGATGTCCACCCGCTCGACGTGCTGGGCGTTGCGGTCGGCGGCGTCCTTGGTGAGCTCGCGGATCCGCTCCTCGGCGGCGGCCAGCGCGCTGCGCAGGTCGGCGACCGGGTCGCCCTCCTCGGCGGTCTCCGCCTCGGCGCGCTCCAGGCGTGCCCGGAGCGCGGCGACCTCGGCGTCGGAGCGGGCCTTGGCGCTGCGCGCCTCGTCGGCGAGCCGCACCGCCTGGGCCAGCGCGTCCTCGAGCGCGGCCCGCTCCCGGGCGCTGCGCTCGACAGCCTCGTCCGGGGTGCCCTCGCCCGCGGAGAGGCGCTCGGCGAGGTTGCGGGCCCGCTTCTCCGCCTGCTCGCGCTCGGCGACCAGCTGACGGACCCGCTCGGAGTGCTCGGTGGCGCGCGCCGCGGCCTCGGTGGCCAGGGTGCGCGAACGCTGCTCGGCGGCGGCCAGCGCGGCGCGGGTCTCCTCGAGCAGCCGGTCCTGCTCGGCGATCACCCGCTGCAGCCGCTCGCGCTCCTCGTCCCAGTCCGAGAGGGGCTGGGCCTCCGGCTCCGGCGCGGGCTCCGGTGCCTCCGCGAGCGCCACCTCCGGCCCGGGCTCCGGTTCCTGTTCCTGTTCCGGCTCCGGCTCGTCGGCCGGCGGCGGGGGAGGCGCGGCCGCGGTGGGCGAGGCCACGGCGGGGACGTCGTCCCCGCTGACCCGCCGCCGCTCGGCGTCGGCACGCAGCAGCGCGGCGACCGCCTCGGGGTCGAGCTCGGCGACCTCCTCGCCGTCGGCACGCCGACGCCAGCGGGAGATCAGCGGCTCGTTGGACCGGTGCCGGTGCGGCGGGCCGCCAGTCTCGTCGTCGGACGAGCTCATGGAGCGGATGCTACCGACGCACGGCGGTACTGGACGTGGGTATCGCGGTCCCGGTGCTCGAAGCCCAGGCCCGTGTACACGTGGACGGCGGGGGCGTTGTCCGCCTCGACGTACAGCAGCACCTCCTCGACGCCCTTCGACCCGAGGTGGTGCAGGCCGGCCAGCGTGAGCAGCCGGCCCAGGCCGCGGCCCTGCGCGGACGGGTCCACGCCGACCACGTAGACCTCGCCGAGGCGCGCGTCGTGCCGCTTGGTCCAGTGGAAGCCGACGACCGACCCGTCGGGGTCCGCCGCGATCAGCAGGCCCTCGGCGTCGAACCACGGCTCGGCCATCCGCTCGGCCAGACCCTCGGCGTCCAGCGCGCCCTGCTCGGGGTGGTGGGCGAACGCGGCCGCGTTGACCCGCAGCAGGTCGGCCTCGTCCTCGGGGCGGTAGGAGCGGATGGTCAGGCCGGGCGGCAGCACCAGCTCCGGCAGCGGTACGGCGGCGTCGCGCCGCATCACCCAGAGCTCGCGGGCCCGGTCCAGGCCGTGCCGCTCGGCCAGCACCCGCGCCGCCGGGTGGTCGCCGTGCGACCAGGCGGTGAGCGGGTCGGTGCCGGCGAACGCCTCGGCGGCCAGCTGCCCGCCGAGGCCCCGTCCGCGGTGGTCGGGGGCCACGGCCAGGTCGACCTCGCCGTCCCGGCGCAGCGCGAACCCGTGCTCGTCGGCGAGCCACACCTGGACGCCGTCCAGCCCGCGGTGCTTCAGCCGCAGCGAGGCGGCCTCGTCGAGCGGGTCCTGGCCGTCGGCCTCGTGGCAGGCGCGGCGGACCGCCTCGATGACGGGGATCGGGTCGGACCGGTCGGGCACCCGGGCACCGTACCCGGGGTGATACCGCGGGGAGTTTGTGAGATTCCGTGGACTCGGGTCCGTTCGCTCACTAGCCTGCATCCGCTGCCGAGCCGAACTGAGGAACGCATGGGGTGCACCGCCTGCCAGGCCGCAGACGTGCGGCGGCACGTCGTCTCCCGTCGGACCGGACACGTGATCGAGGAGTGCCGGCGGTGCGGTGCCCGGGCCCTCGGCGAGCACGAGCGGCCCCCGGACGAGGAGTTCTACGACTGGGACCGGGCGAGCTACGAGGCGTACGTCGAGGTCACCCGGCAGGACCTCGTCGACCGGAGCCACCACGAGACGCTCCGGACGCTCCGGCGGCTGTCACCGAGGGTCGACCGTCCCCGGCTCTTCGACGTGGGCGCGGGTGCGGGGGCGTTTCTCAGCACCGCCCGGGAGGCCGGGTTCGCGCCGGCCGGCAACGAGCTGGCGCCGGGCGCGGTGGAGCTGGCCAAGGAGCGGTACGACATCGACCTGCTCCTGGGGGACCTGTCGGACCTCGAGGTCGACGACCGCTACGAGGCGGTGACGATGTGGTGCGTGCTCGCGCACGTGGCGGAGCCGGACAAGCTCCTGCTGCAGGTCCACGACCTGCTCACTCCCGGGGGCGTGCTCTTCCTGCAGACGCCGCGCTGGTGCTCGATGGACCGGGTGGCGCTGGGCTGCCACGACCTGTCCGGCGGCCGGCTCACGCACCTCACCGACCGGCGCCTCGGCGGTCACCACCGGGTCCTGCACACCGAGCGCAGCATCCGGGCCAACCTCGAGCGGCTGGGGTACGACGTGATCGAGGTCCGGCCGCGGGTCCGGTTCTCGCTGACCACGGACTTCTACCTGCACTGGCTGCACCTGAAGCCGAGCGTGCGCCGCCAGCTCGTCCGCGGCATCGACGGGATCCTCGACCGCGAGTGGTGCGTGCGGAACGTGCTCGACGTCTACGCCCGGAAGCGCTAGGCCGAGGAGTCCGCCGACGACTCCGCTGCGGACGAGGCGTCGTCGGAGACCCGGGCCGCGTCGGACCGACCCTCCTGCTCCTTGGCCGGCAGCACGAACCGGTAGCCGACGTTGCGGACGGTGCCGATGAGCGTCTCGTTCTCGGGGCCGAGCTTGGCGCGCAGCCGCCGCACGTGCACGTCCACGGTGCGGGTGCCGCCGTAGTAGTCGTAGCCCCAGACCTCCTGCAGCAGCTGCTCGCGGGTGAAGACCCGGCCCGGGTGCTGGGCGAGGAACTTCAGCAGCTCGAACTCCTTGAAGGTCAGGTCGAGCGCCCGGCCGCTCACCTTGGCGGTGTACGTCGCCTCGTCGACCACCACCTCGCCGCTGCGGATCACGTGGGCCTCGGGGTCGGCGGCCTCGCGCTCGGCGGCCACCCGGCCGATCGCCAGCCGCAGCCGGGCCTCGAGCTCGGCGGGCCCGCAGGTGTTGAGCACCACGTCGTCGGCGCCCCAGTCGTGGCTCACCACGGCCAGGCCGCCCTCGGTGACCACGAGCAGCACGGGCACGCCGGAGCCGGTGGCGCGGATCAGCCGGCACAGGTCGCGGGCGCCGGCGAGGTCCTGGCGGCCGTCGACGAGGATCGCGTCGGAGTCGGGGGCCTCCAGGAGGGCGGCCCCCTCGGGCGGCAGGATCCGGACCGCGTGCCCGAGCAGTCCCAGCGCGGGCAGCACCTCGGCCGACGGCTGCAACGCGCCGGTCAGGAGGAGCAGGCTGCTCATCTGGTCTCCCTCGCCTGCGAGGCGGGACCGAAACGCGACGGTGGGCTCCGGCCGGTTGGGTTGACAAGGAAGAATACCGAACCATGACCGACGTTCCGGCTGCTTCCGCGGCGGGTGAGACCGACGTCATCACCGTCCACTACTGGGCGTCCGCCCGGTCGGCGGCCGGGGTCGAGGCGGACCGGCTGCCCGTCGACGGGCCGATCTCGCTCGCCGAGGTCGTGGAGCGCGCGGTGAAGCTGCACCCCGACACCCGGCTCGGCGACGTGCTGCACGTCTGCTCGGTCGTGATCGGCGACCGCCCGGTCGGCACCCGCGAGCCCGGCGAGGTCGAGGTCGCGCCCGGCTCCTCGGTCGAGTTCCTGCCGCCGTTCGCCGGCGGCTGACGGGAGGCCTGCGGATGGGTCTCGGGTTCTGGGTCGCCGTCGCGGCCGTGGTCGTCGCGGTGGCCTTCGGGCTCTACCGCGCCGGCACCGACGGCCGGTTCCGCGGCACGCACGAGATCCGGGGCGCGGCGCCCCGGGACGAGGAGGGGGAGACGACCGCCGTGACCAGCGTCCTCGCCGACACCCCCTGGGCGGACCGGCTGGGGGAGCGGGCCACGCTGTTGCAGTTCTCCTCCGCGTTCTGCGCGCCGTGCCGCGCCACCCGCCGGGTCCTCGCCGACGTGGCCGAGACGACGCCCGGGGTCAGCCACGTCGACGTCGACGCGGAGCACCACCTCGACGTCGTACGCCGGCTCGGCATCCTGCGCACCCCGACCACGCTGATCCTCGACGAGCACGGCCGCGAGCTCGGCCGGGCCAGCGGCGTGCCGACCCGGGACCTGGTGCTGCGCGTCCTGCCCGGGTGACAGCCGGTGTAACTGCCGGTCCGACCGCTCGTTGACCTCGGACGGGGCCTCCCAGCGGGTCCCTGGCCCATAGACTGCGAGCCGCCGGCGCGGGCACGCCGGACCCGAGCTAGAGAGTCACCGTTGATCCCCACCGACCTGCGCCAGCGGCTGGTTCCGACGCGCATCGAGTCCGCCCTCGTGGTGGGCGGTCTCGGCGTGCTGGCGGCCCTGCTGGTCGCGATGGCCGCGCAGGGGCTCTCCGGCGACATGCTGCCGACGTACGTCGCCCTGGGTGCGGCCGTGTTCGTGGCGCTGCTCTCCGTGCTCGGCGCGGAGAAGATGGGGCTCCTCCTGCTGACCGGCGGGTTCTTCACCGCGCCCTTCTACAAGGGCACCGGGCCGAGCCTCGAGTCGCCGGTGACCGCCACCGACGCGCTGGTGCTGCTCGGGTTCATGCTGCTCCTGCCGCGGGTGCTCGCGGGCCGCGTCCGGCTGCCGACCATCTACTGGGTCGGCACGTCGCTGGTCCTCGTGGCCGGCCTGGTCTCCTCGGCGGCCTCGGTCGATCCGGTGAAGAGCTACATCTCGCTCGTCTTCTGGATGATCGTGATGATCGGCCTGCCGGTCACCTTCGCCGCCTGGAACCCGTCCCTGACGGTGATCGACCTGCTCGCGAGCTCGTTCGTCGTGGGGCAGATGTTCAGCTTCGCCGCCGGCTGGGCCAAGGGCTACATCGCCCAAGGTCGGCACGGCGGGCTGGCCACGCACCCCAACTACTTCGCCGAGGGCGGCATGCTCGCGCTCGCGCTGCTCGTCTACCTGGCCTACCGGCACTTCGGCCGGTCCTGGCTGTGGTCGACGGCGATCGTGGGCGCCACGGCGGTGTGCGCGGCCACGGTCTACCTCAGCGGCAGCCGGGCCGCGCTCGTCGTGGTCGCCGTACTGGTGCTGATGATCCCGTTCGTCGAGCGGTCGGCGCTGATCGGCTTCGTGATGGCGCTGTTCGTCGCGCTGGCCATCGTCGCGCTGCCGATCCTCACCGACATGGCGGGCAAGGGCTCGGCGCTGGACCGGCTCACCGGCGGGAGCGGGGCCAGCCAGTCCGACTCCGCGCGGTTCCTCGGCCTCGACGAGGGGATCAAGCGCTTCCTCGCCCACCCGATCCGGGGCGACGGGCTGGTCGACCTCTTCGACATCCACAACAACTACCTCGAGGTGGCGGTGGCCACCGGCGTGTTCGGGCTGGTGGGCTACCTGCTGGTCCTCTACACGTTCGCCCGGCCGGTCCTGGGCCCCGGGCGGCTGCGGCGGCTCTGCTACCCGGTGTTCGCCTACATCGGGTTCGGCGCGACCGTCCCGAGCCTCTACGACCGCAGCATCTGGACCGTCGTCTCGCTCAGCGTGGTGGCGATGATCGAGTACGAGCGCATCAAGCAGGAGAGGGCCTCTGCCGGTACGCCGGAGGAGCCGACGACTGCCGTGACCGCGCGACCGAGAGCAGGAGCAACCTCATGAAGACTGTCCGCGGCGCCTCCCACTTCGGCAAGCGGGTCAAGCAGACCGTCACGACGTACCGGAACTTCCCGCGGGTCTTCGCCGACCTCGCCCTGGCCGAGACCAAGTGGCGGCCCGACGAGGTGACCTACCGGCTCCGCAACGGGCTGACGGTGGTCACCCCCAACGCGGACGGCGCGCGGTTCCCGCTCTACGAGATCTTCGCCGACGACGCGTACCGGCTCGACGAGCTGTGCCACGGCGTCGACCGCGACGCCGTCGTGCTCGACGTCGGCGGCCAGATCGGCTCGTTCTCGCTGGCGATGTCGCAGGCGCTCCCGAGCGCCCGGATCCACGTCTACGAGGCCTCGCCGACCAGCGCCGGCTACGTCTCGCGCAACGTCGAGGCCAACGGCCTGGGGTCGCGGATCACCGTGCACGCGAAGGCGATGGCGGGCGAGGCCGGCAGCTTCACGTTCGTCGACAGCGGCGACGCCAGCGGGCACAACGGCCTCACCGCCCCCGAGGGGCTCGGCGAGGAGGTCACCGTGCCGGCGACCACGTTCGACGACGCGGTCAAGGTCGCCGGGGGCCCGGTGCAGGTGGTCAAGATGGACGTCGAGGGCGCGGAGTACGACATCGTGCTGCGCAGCGACCCGAGCTCGTGGGCCGACGTACGCAAGGTGGTCATGGAGTACCACCCGATGGCGGGGCACAGCCTCGAGGAGCTCACCGACTTCTTCGGCTCGGTCGGGATCCACCCCGGCCGGCACGAGCCCGGCACCCGCCCGGGGCTGGGCGTGATGTGGCTGTCCCGGACGTCGGCCTGATGCCCGGAGCCGGCCCCACGACGGACCAGACGCTCGCCAACCGGCTGCGCGAGCGCGCCAAGCTCCTGGTCCGCGGCACGCTGCACAAGGTCGACCTGGAGCTCTCCCGCGACCCCTACGTGCACCGCCTCGCGCGCACGCTCGACACGATCGGCGTCGACACGGTCCTCGACGTCGGCGCCAACGTCGGCCAGTACGCCGTGATGGTGCGGCGCGCCGGCTACCGCGGCCGCATCATCAGCTGCGAGCCGCTGTCAGGGGCGTTCGCGCAGCTGTCCGGGCGCGCGGGCCGCGACCCGCGGTGGACGGTCCTGCACACCGCCGTCGGCCGGGAGCCCGGGACGACGACGATCAACGTGTCCGCGAACTCGTTCTCCTCGTCGGTGCGGCCGATGACGGACGCGCACCTGAGCAACGCGCCCGGCTCGGAGTACATCGGCACCGAGACCGTCCCGGTGACGACCGTCCGCGCCCTCGTCGCGAAGCACTCGGTCGACCCCGGGCGCGCGCTGCTGAAGATCGACACGCAGGGCTTCGAGGACGAGGTGCTCGCCGGCGCCGGCGACCTCGTCGACCGGTTCGCGGCGATCCAGCTCGAGCTGTCGATGGTCGAGCTCTACGAGGGGCAGAGCCTCTTCGACGACCACTACTCCTTCATGCGCGAGCACGGGTACCGGCTGCACATCCTCGAGCCGGGCTTCGCCGGTCGGGACGGGCGGATGCTCCAGTGCGACGGGTTGTTCGTGCGGGAGTGAGGGATCGCCGGATTTCCCCGGTCGGCCGGGGAAACCTGCACTTGTCCGGTGTCACGACGCCCGACATGTGCAGGTTTCACCGGTCAGCCGGGGATTCCTGAGGCCTGTGTGACAAACGAGAGGGGCTACTCGGCAGCGAGCAGGCCGCTCTCGGACTCGACGGCGGAGGTCTCCGGCTCGACCAGCTTCGGCGTGTGCGCGCGACGCTCGATCAGCTCGAGGGCGCCCTGGTAGTCGAGGCACTTCTTGATGCCGAGCACGATCAGCACGGTGTAGAGCAGGATCGAGATGTCCAGCCAGATCGAGTAGGAGTTCTTGGCGGCGCGGCAGTACGCGCTCTCCAGCCGGAGCCGCTCGTCGTCGGTGAGCGCGTCGCGACCGACGAGCTGCGCGGGGCCGGTGAGGCCGGCCTTGGTGAGGAACCGCTCGTCGGCGTACGAGTACTCCTCGCGCAGGCAGCGCATCACGTCGTCCGGCAGCGGCCGGTTGCCGACGATGCTCATCTTGCCGCTCAGCACGTGCACGAACTGCGGCAGCTCGGTGATGCCGCAGCGCTCGAGCAGCCGGCCGATCGGCGTGTACAGCGGCGAGTTCGGTGGGATGTTGAGGAACCGGACGTTGTTGACCGGGAGGGTGGACCGGTTGGCGATCTTGTCGGCGTTCCGCACCATCGTGCGGAACTTGGTGACCCGGGTGACCCGGTCGTTCGTCACTCGTCGCATCGACCGGTAGAACACCGGGCGGCCGGACGTGATCAGCACCAATGCAGCGGCCACGAGAACAACTGGCACCCAGGCGATCGCCCCGAGCACGGCCAGACTGAGGTCCAGCGCACGCTTCCTCGTCATCTGTTCCCATTCCTTCCGAAGGTCTCCGCGGTGTCGACGCCCCCATGACGTCGGCGACTGCCGCGGGTTCCCGAGAGAGTGGTGGCCGTCAGCGAGAGGCTGCGGGCCAGAAGCCAGGCGCGGGCGTCGAGCCCGACGATGCGCGACCGGGCCGGCCCCGCGCTCACGTCGTGCATGAGGCGGGCCAGGCGGTCGTACGTCGTGTGGCTGAGGTGCCAGGGCCGGCGGCGCTCGGAGGCGGCCATCAGCCGGCCCGGGTAGAGCACGGTGAGCTCGGCGCGCGGGTGGGCGTCGACCAGCATCGCCAGCCGCCCCTCGACGAGGTTCTTCCACCCGCCGTAGTAGGTCCGGTCGGCGCCGGGCGCGAGCGCGAGGATGCTGGAGACGTGCACGACGTGGGTGGGCCGGTCCCCGGCCTCGTCGAGCAGCCGGGCCACGACGTCGAGGTCCCGCTCGACGTGGGCGGCGTCGTTGTCCGGGTCGAGGGTCCAGGTGTGGACCGGGCCGAGGGCGCACACGTGCAGCCGCACCGCCTCGGCCTCGACACCGTCGAGCAGCGGCGTCGGAGCGCTGCCGTCGACGACCGTCGCGGCGCTCCGGTCGAGGGTGGCCAGGTCGACCTCGCCGCGGGCCACGGCGTACGTCGCCCCGGCCGACGGCGCGCTCGCGATCAGCGCCTGGCCCAGGCGCGTCTTGGGCCCGGTCACCACGGTCGCGACGGCGGTGGACCGCTGGGTCGTCATCGCGCTCACCGGGCGCAGCCCCGCAGGATCGTCTCGAACCGGTCGGCGCAGTCCGGGAGCGCGAACTCGCGCTCGGCGAGGTCGCGGGCGGCCTCGCCGAGGTCGCGGCGGCGCTCCGGGTCGTCGAGCACGTCGACGGCCCACGCGGCGGCGTCGCGCAGCGCGTCCTCGCGCGGCGGCGCCACGAGCCCGCCGGCCTGGTCGATGAGGTCGGCGGCGAGGTTCTCGGAGGGGATCAGCCCCAGGATCGGCCGGCCGGCGCACAGGTACGAGAGCGTCTTGGACGGGACCGAGAACGCGCCGGCGCGCTCGTCGAGCAGGACCAGCAGCACGTCGCCGGACCCGAGCACCTCCGACAGCCGCTCGTAGGGCTGGAAGGGGAGCAGCGTGAGCGGGACGTCGAGCCGGTCCGCGGCCTCGCGCAGCACCGCCTCGGCGGGCCCCTCGTTGACGACGACCAGCCGCGCGTCCTTGCCCCGCGCACGCACCTCCCGCACGAGCCGGACGAGCAGCTCGGGGTTGTGCTTGAGGCCGAGCGTGCCGGAGTAGAGGAGCGTCAGGGTGTCGTCGAGGCGCTGCTCGACGGCCCAGTCGTTCTTCCGCTCGACGGGCACGATCTCGTCGAGGGGCGCCCAGTTGGGGATCACCGTGGTCTTGTCGGCCGTGCCCCACGCCCGGTGCACGGGCAGGAACGCCGGCGAGATCGCGACGACCGCCGAGGAGCGGCGGGCGATGAACCGCTCGGCCACCTCGAAGCACCGCGCGACGAGGCGGAACTGCTTCGACAGCTTCGCGCCCGCGAAGGAGCGCACCGCCTCGGCGTACACGTCCTGGTGCCACAGCACCCACGGCACCCGCAGCACCGCCATCGCGACCGAGAACACGACCAGCGACGGGATCTGCGCGTTGGAGACCAGCACCACCTCGGCGCGGGTACGGCGGACCTGGCGCACCAGGTCGACGCCCCAGCGGACCTCCTGCAGCAGGCGCCGGACGAACCGCGTCTTCTCGGCGACCGACGCGACGCCGATCGGGTCGAAGACCAGGGTCTCGCCGGGCTCGGCCTGCAGGTGGCCCTTGCCCGAGACGTAGGCGGCGCAGTAGGAGTGCGTCACCCGGTGGCCGCGCCGCGCCAGCTCGCGGCTCAGCTGCACCTGGAACGGGTGCCCACTGTGGTCGTGGACGAGGATGCGGAGGGTCATCGCTCGGCGTCGTCCTGTCCCGGCACGCGGCCAGCGGTCTGGACCACCAGGCGGCCCGGGTCCGGTGCGGCGTGGGGGAGGACCGGGGCCACCCCAGAGCGCAGGCGAATGCTGCGCCGAGCCTGCACCGTGCGAGTCACGGGCCCTCCTCGAGATGTCCCACCTGGTTAGCGGGTCAAACGAGGCAGCACGGCAGACGTCACGCCCAAAAGGAACTTGTTCTAGGGAGGGCTCCCAGGCCGGCGGCGCGCGTCAGAGCGCGTCGTGGATCAGCCTCGCGACGGCGCGCTGCTCGAGGGGCGTCGGGTGGTACGCCGCGCCCTGGCCCTTCTTGGCCCTCTTGCCGTTGACCCAGGGGTCGTCCGAGCAGATGTCGTGCCCCGCGCTGGCCTTCGCGACGTCGATGTACGTCGCGCCCGCGTCGTCCGCGGCCGCGGCGACGGCGTCGATCAGGCTGTTGACCGTCGTCCGCACGAAGTCGACGTCACCCTCGGCCAGCGGGAACCGCTCGGGGCAGGACCCGTTCGGGGGCAGCAGCCGGGGGTAGCCCACGACGACGATGCGGGCGTCGGGGGCGCGCGAGGCGATCGCGTCGATGGTGTCGACGAGCCGCTTCCGGATCGCGCGGACCTGCTTGGGGGCCCGGTCGCCGTACGCCCTCTCGCACGGCGCGCCCTGGGGGTCGCGCTCGGCGACCAGCACGCAGCCGTAGATGGCCGTGGCGCTCAGGCCGAGGTCGTTGACGCCGAGCCCGATGGTCACCAGGTCGGTGTCCGCCGAGAGCCCGCTGATCTGCGGCGGCTGTACGGCACCCGCGGACTGCTGGACCTGGGACTGGAGCACGGCGTCGGTGCGGGCGCCCCCGCAGGTGACGTCGACCAGGAACGCGTCGAGCCGCTTGGCCACCAGGTGTGGGTAGTTGTGGTCGGAGCGCTGGCACTGCTTCTGGACGATCTTCGGGATGCCCGGCCCGGCGGAGTAGGAGTCGCCCATGGCGACGTACTCGAGCCGGTCGTCACCCTCGCCGGAGGGGTCGTCGGAGTCGCAGGCCCCGAGGCCGACCAGCACCAGGCAGGCCAGCACGACCTGGATGACCCGTTGTCCCGCCTTCGGCATGAGCAGAGCGTGCCAGGTGCCGGCAACCCGCGAGGCCGGTGGTCCCCACCGGCCCCGCGGAGGCCGCGGCGGTCAGCCCAGCTTGCGCTTGACCTGGTCGTAGACCCAGGCGTAGGTCTCGGCGAGCCCGTCGGCGAGCGGGATCGAGGGCTCCCAGCCGTACGTCGCCAGGATCTGGGTGTTGTCGGAGTTGCGGCCGCGCACGCCCTGGGGCGCGTCGAGCTTGTACTCCCGCTTGCAGGTGATGCCCGCGATGCCCTCGACGATGTCGACGAGCTGGTTGATCGAGACCAGCTCGGAGCTGCCGAGGTTGACCGGCTCGCCGCTGTCGCCGTTCATGATCATCTGCGAGCCCTTGAGGCAGTCGTCGATGTACATGAACGAGCGGGTCTGGTTGCCGTCGCCCCAGATCTCGATCTCGTGCTTGCCGGTGATCTTGGCGGTCGCGATCTTGCGGCACACCGCGGCCGGGGCCTTCTCGCGGCCGCCGTCCCAGGTGCCCTCGGGGCCGTAGACGTTGTGGTAGCGCGCGACCCGGGTGACCAGGCCGAAGTCCTCGGAGAAGTGCCGGCACATCCGCTCGGTGAAGAGCTTCTCCCAGCCGTAGCCGTCCTCCGGCATCGCCGGGTAGGCGTCGGACTCCTTGAGCGCGGTGATGTTCGGGTCGGTCTGCTTGTCGGCGGCGTAGACGCACGCGGAGGACGAGTAGAAGTACCGCTCCACCTCGTGGTCGCGGGCGGCCTGCAGCATGTGCGTGCTGGTCAGCACGGTCAGCATGCACAGCGCCTTGTTGTTCTCGATGAAGCCCATCCCGCCCATGTCGGCGGCGAGCATGTAGACCTCGCGGGCGCCCTCGGTGCAGCGCATCGCGTTCTCGAGCAGCGACAGGTCGGCGACGACGTTCTCCGCGTCGGGGTGCACCTGGTACCACTCCGACTGCGGCTTCACGTCGACCGAGCGCACGCTCTTGCCCTGCCTCAGCAGATCGGCCACCAGGTGGCCGCCGATGAAACCGCCGCCACCCGCCACCAGTACGTCGACCGTGCTCGCCACGGTTACCCCCTCGCTGTCCCAGAACTTGCTGGGGGTCAAACGACCCGGGAGTGCGTTGGTTACTCCCCAGTCACGACCGTGGCGGCTGCGGATAGGCTCGTCGGGATGAAGCGCGCGCTGGTCACCGGCATCACCGGCCAGGACGGTTCCTACCTGGCGGAGCTGTTGCTGGAGAAGGACTACGAGGTCCACGGCCTGGTCCGCCGGTCGTCCCTGCTCAACCGGAGCCGGATCGACCACCTGCACGACCACCCGCGCCTGCACCTGCACTACGGCGACCTCACCGACGGGGTCAGCCTGGTCAACCTGGTCCGCATGGTCGAGCCGCAGGAGGTCTACAACCTCGGCGCGATGAGCCACGTCAAGGTGTCCTTCGAGATGCCGGACTACACGGCCTCGACCAACGCGATCGGCACGCTGCGGCTGCTCGAGGCGATCCACGCCGCGCGGCTGGAGTGCCGCTTCTACCAGGCCTCGACCTCGGAGATGTTCGGCGCCACCCCGCCGCCGCAGAACGAGGACTCGAAGTTCCACCCGCGCTCGCCGTACGGCGCCTCCAAGCTGCAGGCGCACTGGGTGACGGTCAACTACCGCGAGGCCTACGGGCTCTTCGGCGTCTCGGGGATCCTCTTCAACCACGAGTCACCGCGGCGCGGCGAGAACTTCGTGACCCGCAAGATCACCAAGGCGGTGGCCGCGATCGAGGCCGGGCTCCAGGACCACGTCGAGCTCGGCAACCTCGACGCGGTCCGCGACTGGGGCTACGCGCCGGAGTACGTCGAGGGCATGTGGCGGATGCTCCAGGCCGACGAGCCCACCGACTACGTGCTGGCCACCGGGGTCGGGCACACGGTCCGCGACTTCTGCGAGGCCGCGTTCGCGCACGCCGGGCTCGACTGGCGCGACCACGTCAAGCACAACGAGAGCTTCGAGCGCCCGGCCGAGGTCGACGCGCTGATCGGCGACGCCTCGAAGGCCAGGGCCGAGCTGGGCTGGGAGGCGCGGACGCACGCGCTCGAGCTGGCCCGGCTGATGGTGGACGCCGACCGCGAGGACGTCGCCCGGCTGATCAGCGGCCAGTCCTGAAGAAGACCCCGTCCGCCTGCAGCATCGCGCCGCGCGGGTCGGTGAACCCCTGGGCGAACGCCGCCATCCGGAAGCCGTGGTCGTAGGCGAACCCGATCGCCTCGTCGACGAGCATGCCGCCGTCGTACAGCGGCACGAACGAGAGCTCGAGCTGCAGGCCGACGCAGCGCTCCAGCGTCTCGGGGGCGCCCTCGAGCACCTGGCGCTCGAAGCCCTGGGTGTCGATCTTGAGGAACGGCCGGCTGCCGGCCTCGAGGTGCTCGGGGGCGACGTCGTCGAGGCGGGCGACGGTGATCTCCTCCTGCCCGACGTAGTCGACGTGCGGCGCGGCCTGCCGGTGCGCCTCGGCCATCGGCAGCAGCGAGCTGCTGTCGCTGTTGGAGGCGATGTTGATCGTCTGCGTGCCCGGGGTGCTGCCCAGCGCCGTGTGCACGGCGGTCCACGCCGGGTCGCCCGCGGCCGCCGCCGTGAGGTCGGCGTACGCCGCCGCGATCGGCTCGAACGAGACGATCCGGCCGCCGTACCCGAACCCGCGCAGCTCGCGCGCGTAGCCGCCGCGGGCGGCGCCCACGTCGAGGACCACGTCGACCCGGTGCTCGGCGAGCAGCCGCTGCCGGCGCCAGCCCGGGTGCCGCTGGACGGCGAGGCCGCGACGCTCGAGGACGCGCATCACCGCGCTGCTCAGGCTCCGCATCGCTCGTTCCCCTCGTCGTCGGACACGGCAAGATAGCGCCCATGTCGAAGGTGACGTCCTCCGAGGGGCTGGGATTCCGGGACCTGGTCTTCTCCGACCTGGCCCGCTACCGGCCGCGTGAGAAGCCCACCTGGGTGGGCGTCGCGATGCGCTGCCTGTCCAACCCGGGCATGGTCGCCTCGGTCATCCTGCGGGCACAGCAGATGGCGATGCGCAAGGGGCGGGTCCGGCTGGCGTACCTGCTGCGCAGCATCGGGATGGTGCTGGTCAGCGCCGACTTCGTGCCCGGCATGGACGTCGGTCCGGGGCTGATGATGGCCCACCCCAACGGCGTGGTGATCGGCAACGGCCTCCGGGTCGGGGCGAACGTGACCTTCGGCGGCGGCGTGACCGCGGGCGTGGCCTCGCCCGACGCGGGACCGGACGAGAACGAGTACCCCACGATCTGCGACGGCGCGATCGTGCTCGCCAACGCGGTCCTGGTCGGCGGCGTGACCGTGGGGATGCACGCGCAGGTCGGCGCCAACTCGGTGCTGCTCGCCGACGCGCCCGACTACGCGGTCATGTTCGGCATGCCCGCGCGCCGGATCGCCGAGCGCGAGGGCGTCATCCCGGGCTCGCTCGAGGTGCTCGAGGGGTCCTGAGCCGTCTCGAGGGGCGAGGTCGCGAGACGGCTCAGCGCGCGGCGGCGCGTGGGTTAGCCTTTGCCCGCACTTCAGTCGTCGAGGAGATCCCGTGAGCACTCCGCAGCAGCTGGCCGAGCAGACCGTTCGCAGCTTCGTGGCCCGCGTCAAGCCCGAGGCCGCCGAGCTCACCCTGGACACCCCGCTCTTCTCCGACGAGGTGGGGCTCGACTCGATGGACGCCGCCGAGCTGTCGGCCACGCTCGAGGACGAGCTCGGCGCGGACCCGTTCGCGGGCGAGACGATGCCGCAGACGCTGCGCGACATCATCGACTACTACGGCGACACCGCCACCGCCAGCGCTTGATCGAGCTGCTCCGCCGCACCGCGGAGGAGGATCCCGGGCGGGAGGCGATCGTCACGCACGACTCGTCGGTCACGTACGCCGAGCTCGTCGGCCGGGCCGACGCGGTCGCTGCCGCCCTGCGTCGCGAGGGCGTGCAGCGGTTCGCGGTGGTCGAGGACGAGGCCGCGCCCGTGGTCGCGCTGCTCGCCGGTGCCTCCGCCGCGCGGGCAGAGGCGTGCCTCTACCCGCCGGCCGACGCCGCCGAGCTCGCCGAGCTCTTCCGCAGGTTCGACCACGACGTCGTGGTGACCGCCCGGGACGACGTCGACGCGCCGCGCGTCGTCCGGCCGGGGGAGTGGACCGACGGTGCCGCGGAGGCGGACGCCGGCCCGGCACCCGACGCCGTACGCCCGCACCTGGTGCAGACCACCGGCACCACCGGCGTGCCCCGCGGGGTCCGGCACGACTGGAACCGGCTGCTGCGCAGCACCGCCCGGATCAAGCCCGAGCCCGGGCACCGGTGGCTGCTCGCCTACGGCCTGCACCAGTTCGCCGGCCTGCAGATCCTGCTGCACGTCTTCGCCGCCGGCGCGACGCTGGTGGCGCCCGCGCCGCGTCGCCCGCGGGAGGGGCTGCGCGCGATGCGCGAGCTCGCGGTCACGCACGCGAGCGCGACGCCGACGTTCTGGCGGTTCGTGCTCGCCGAGATGCGGGCGGACGGCGGCCCGGTGCCGGCGCTGCGGCAGATCACCCTGGGCGGCGAGGCGATCCCGGGGCCGCTTCTCGACGACCTCGCCCGGGTGTTCCCGGACGCGAACGTCTCGCAGGTGTACGCCGCCTCGGAGTTCGGCTCCACCGGGTCGGTGCGGGACCGGCGCGCGGGCCTGTCGACCGAGGTGCTGGAGCGCGGTGACGACGCCGACGTGGCGATGAAGATCGTCGACGGCGAGCTGTGGGTCCGCTCCCGGATCGGGATGCTCGGCTACTACGGCGAGGAGCCGGTCGACCCCGACGCCTGGCGGCCGACCGGCGACCTGGTCGAGGTGGTCGGCGACCGGATCCACTTCCTGGGCCGGTCCTCGGACATCATCAACGTCGGCGGGGTGAAGGTGCACCCGCTGACGGTCGAGGAGCGGGTCAGCGCGGTGCCCGGTGTCGGCGTGGCCAGGGTCTACGGCCGCCCGAACCCGATGACCGGCCAGATCGTGGCGCTCGAGGTCGTCCCCGACCGCGACGCCGACCAGTCCGAGGTCGAGGCCGCCATCCGGCAGGCGTGCGCCGACCTCCCGGCGGCCGCCCGGCCGCGCAGCATCCGGTTCGTGGAGCAGGTCGCCCAGGCCGGCCACAAGATCGTGAGGAGAGACCCCGGTGAGTGAGCGGCAGAGCGCGCCCCAGACGGAGCCCGGGACCGAGGCCCGCGTGGTGATCGTGACCGGCGGCAGCCGCGGCCTCGGGGCCGGGCTGGTGCAGTCCTACCTCGACTCCGGGGACCTCGTGGCGACCTGCGCCCGCAGCAGCACCCCCGAGGTGGAGAAGTGGCAGGGCGACCCCGCGACCGCCGACCGCTTCCTGTTCGAGACCGCCGACCTGTCCAGCCCCGAGGACGCCGAGCGCTTCGTCAAGGCGGTCGTCGACCGCTGGGGGCGGGTCGACGTGCTGGTCAACAACGCCGGGGTCGCCCGCGACGGCGTGCTCGCGCTGACCTCCGACGACGACATCGACACCGTGGTCGACCTCAACCTCAAGGGCACGCTGCACATGAGCCGGCTGGTCACCCGCCGGATGCTGACCCGTCGGCGCGGCTGGATCGTGAACATCTCCTCGGTGGTGGCCCGGTCCGGCTACCGCGGGCTCGCCGTCTACAGCGCCACGAAGGCCGCCCAGGAGGGGATGACCCGCGCGCTGTCCCGCGAGCTGCGCCCGCGCGGCATCACGGTCAACGCGATCGCGCCGGGCTACCTGCGCACCGAGATGAGCCACGGCCTCGACGAGGAGCAGCTCCAGCAGATCGTCCGGCGCACCCCGGCCGGCCGGCTCGGCGAGCCCGACGACATCGCCCGCGCCTGCCAGTTCCTCACCGACCCGCGCAACGACTACATCACCGGCCAGGTGCTCGTGGTGGACGGCGGGCTCACCGCCTGAGCAGCCGGACGACGGTCTCGCGGACTGCGCCCGCCGCCGTTCCGCATGCGGCATACTCCCCACCTGTCCCAGCGAAGGAGCCCGATGTCTTCCTCGGCCGATGCGCCGCCGCCCGCCAACCTGCGCCAGCGGCTGTCCCGGGTCCTGCCGACGCGGCTGGTCGACCGGATCGACGGCTGGGTGTTCCGGCTGCGCCGGCGCCGGATCCAGGCGGTCCACGGCCTCTTCGCCCGGCTCGGCCTGAACATCGCCAAGCGCAAGGACTACTACTCGACGCTGCCGGTCATCGCGGAGCTGCGCGAGCACCGCGAGCGGTGGGACCGGCCCAGCTCGCTCGCCGGCGTCGACGTCGACCCGAGCGCGATGGCCAAGCGGCTCGAGGTGCTCGCCGACCGCTGGGAGGGCGAGTTCGGCGAGGTCGCCGGCGACTACCTCGCCAACACCCGGCGCGGCTTCGGCCCGGGCTACCCCGAGTTCGACGCGCGGACGCTCTACTACGTGCTGCGCGAGCACAAGCCGCGCCGCTACCTCGAGGTCGGCTCCGGCCTGTCGACGTACTACGCGTCGCTGGCGCAGGCCCGCAACGCCGCGGAGGGCTCGCCGCTGCACATCACCTGCATCGAGCCGTACCCGTTCGACGCGCTGCGCACCCTGCCCGACTTCGACCTGGTCGAGGGGATGGTCCAGGACACCCCGCTGGAGCGGTTCGAGGAGCTCGAGGCGGGCGACGTGCTCTTCATCGACTCCTCGCACGCGCTGAAGATCGACAGCGACGTCGCCTACCTGATGCTCGAGGTGCTGCCCCGGGTGAAGCCGGGCGTCCTCGTGCACATCCACGACGTACCGTTCCCGTTCAACACGCCGTACCCCTCGGGGACCTGGCTGTTCGGCGAGCGCTGGCCGGTGTACTGGAACGAGGCGATGGTGGTCCAGGCGTTCCTGGCCTTCAACACCAGCTTCGAGGTGCTGCTGTCCGTGCCGCTGATCCGGCACCACGACGAGGACTTCCTCACCCGCCGGTTCCCCGACTACGTGCCGGTGGCCGACGACCCCAACCCCCCGTCGTCCCTCTGGCTCCAGCGCACCTACTGAGCCGAGCGCACGGTGACCCGTCGCTAACTTAGTGACGGGTCAGCGCTCAGACGGGGACGTGCTGCTCGCACCAGGTGCGGACCTGGTCGGCCATCGCCCGGCCGACCGCCTCGTGGGCCTCGGCGGTCAGCTCACGCGTGCCGGGTACGACGTCCCGGCCGGCCGCCGCGAGGGTCGCCAGCACCTCGCGGGTCGGGAACACGCGCACGTGGTCGAGGTCCACGCGGCGCACGACCTCGGCGAGGGCCTCGTTGACCGACCCCGCGCGCTCGCCCGGCAGGGGCAGCTCGGGCAACAGCACCAGCGGGTTGCTGATGTAGAGGCAGCGCCGGACCAGCCGCTCGAGGTCGTCGGCGAACCGCTGCACCCGGCGGTCGAGCACGGCCCGCAGCCCGCGCACCGGCTCCGCCTCGGCGGCGCCGTACCCCAGCACGACGACGTCCGGCGACCACGGGAAGACCTGCCGCTCCCAGTTCCGGATGCCGGTGGTGACCCGCTCCGACGGCGCCGTCAGGTCGCGGACCACCGCGTGGTGCCCGCTCGCCCGCAGCTCGCTCTCGAGGACCTGGGGGTAGCCGCGGCCGGTGGCCGGCGCCGGTCCCTTGACCAGCACCCGCCACGGCGCCCGGAGCGGGGCGTCACTCGCTGACGGCACGGGCCTGAGGGGTGGTCGGTCCGGCGGCGGTGACCAGGCCCTGGGACCGGGCCCAGGTCACGATCTCCTCGGCCAGGCTCGCGGCGATCGCCCGGTGCGCCTCGGGGGTGTAGTGCCCGCCGTCGGGCACCACCTCGCCGGCCGCGGCCAGCTCGGTCAGCGCGCTGTTGGTCGGGAAGAAGCGCACGTTGTCCCGGCCGGCGCGGGCCACCGCCGCCCTCAGGTGCCGGTTCATCGCGTCCATGCGGACCGGCATCCCCGGGAACCACCGGCGGAACGGCGGGCCGGGCGGCGTGAGCTCCATGACCAGGACCAGCGGGTTGCCGTTCCTCTGGGTGAGCTCGATCAGCCGCACCATCTCGTCCTCGACCCGCCGCAGCCGGCGGGCGACGATCATCGGCGGCACCCGCGCGTCGACCTGCTGCTGGACCACGGCGAGCAGCTTCCACACCTTGCGCAGCGCGGTCCGGTACCGGGTCCGCACCGGGCCCGGCCGGTCGGCCATGCTGTGCGCGTGCCGCTCGAGCCGGTGCGGCAGGAACAGGTGGATGGTCTCGAAGTGCCCGTAGTTGAGCACGACCACGTCCGGCGACCATCCCGCGGTCTCGGTCGGGTAGGTCCTCAGCGCGGTCCGGGTGAGCTGGGAGGCCATCGCGGTGCAGCGCACCTCGGCGGGTACCCCGGCGGCGTACAGCGCCACCTCGGTGGCCCGCGGGTAGGCGAAGTCGCCGCGCGAGCCGCCCATGTACGAGACCGTGTGGACCGTCGAGGCGCCCTTGACGAGCACGCGGAGCGGGGACGACAGCGGCCCGCTCATGACACCTTCTTGGTGCCCTTCGCGCTGCGGGACAGGCTCAGCTCGCCGCGGCCGTTGCCGCCCTCTTCGTAGTAGTAATAGTAGTAACCGCCGGTCGCCCGCTTCGGGATCATGTTGACCGCGATGCCGAACAGCCGGCCGCCCACCTGCTCCATCCGGGTGATGGCGTCGCGGACGGCGTCCCGGCTGGTCTTGCCGTGCTGGACGACGAGGATCACGCCGTCGGCGATCGTGGACAGCACCGCCGCGTCGGCCACCGGCAGCAGCGGCGGGGCGTCGATGATCACCATGTCGTACTCGTCGCACAGCTCGCGGATCAGGTCGTGGGTGACCCGCGACTGCAGGATCTCCGTCGGGTTCGGCGGCTTGGCGCCGCTGGCGAGGAAGTGCAGGCCGCTCTTCTCGTGGACCTGGATCGCGTCCTTGACGTCGGTGTTGCCGACCAGCACGGTCGTCAGGCCCACCGCGGCGTCGAGGCCGAGCTGCCCGGCGACCCGGGGGCGGCGGAGGTCGCCGTCGATGAGCAGCGTCCGCCGACCGGTCTGCGCGAGCGCGATGGCGAGGTTCGTCGAGGCCATCGTCTTGCCCTCGCCCTGCAGCGCGCTGCTGATCACCAGGCAGCGGGGCTGCTGGTCGAGGTCGAGGAACTGGAGGTTCGTGCGCAGCACCCGGAACGCCTCGGTCCGCGGTGCGAACGACCCGAGGTCGGTGAGCAGCGGGTTCTTCTTGATCGAGCCGTCGAAGCCGATGCTGGCGAGGACCGGCTTCTCGGTGATCTCGCGGATGTGCTCCTGCGAGCTGACCGTGCGGTCGAGGATGTGCCGCGCGATCGCGGCGCCGATGCCGAGCAGCAGGCCGATGATCAGGCCGACCGCCAGGTTGAGCCAGGTGCGCGGCGAGACCGGGTCGGGGTCGTACGTCGCCTGGTCGGTCACCCGGGCGACGATGCGGCTGGCGCCGGAGTCGTCCGGGCTCTCCAGGTCGGTGAGGTACTCGGTGAGCCGCTGCGCGTGTGCGCGCGCGATGCGCTGGGCGACCTTGGGGTCCTCGTCGCGGACCGAGACGTCGAGCAGCGTGGTGTCGGTGACCACCTCGGCGGAGATCTTGTCGGCCAGCTCGTTGGGGGTCATCTTCAGGTTGAGGTCGTCGATGACCTGGTTCATCAGCTCGGTGCTGTCCGCGAGGTCGGCGTAGGACTGCGCCCGGTAGGTGGCCTGCAGCAGGATCCCCGACGCGTCGCTGGGGTTCTGGAGGTTGAGCCCGATGAACACCCGCGCCTTCGACTCGTACTGCGGCGTCATCTGCCAGTTGATGACCAGTGCGACGCCGAGGCCGACGGCGACGAGCGCCGCGATCGTCATCCAGCGACGCCGGAGCACGTGCAGGAGCTGCTTGAAATCCACGCTGAGCCTTCGCGAAGTAAGAGGCGGGTCGACCCGAGATCCACTGGATCCTAGGCGATGGGCGCTCCGCGCTGCCGACAAAGCCCCATCCACTGACAGGCTGGCTAACGTCCCAGCCCGTCGTTCGTTATGGCGCCTGGAGCGGAGGTCTCGGAGGGGGGTTCCAGGTGGCACCAGTGCGACGTCGGCGTCGCCGGGACCTCAGGTCTCGGGTGGCCCGGCTGGCCGCGCGGTTCCGGACCCGGACGACGGCGCTGGTCGTGGCCGGGGTGCTGGCGGTGGGGGTACTGGTCGCGCTCTGGTGCGGGTGGACGGCGTACCGGGTGTACGCCGACCTGCGCGAGGCCAAGGACCAGGCGCTGATCGTCAAGGCGTCGCTCGAGCGCGGCGACGACGCCGGGGCGCGCGAGGCGGGCGCCCGGTTCCGCGAGCTGACCGACGCCGCGGCCGACCGCACCGACGGTCCCGCCTGGAGCCTGGCCGGGTCGCTGCCGTTCCTCGGCGACGACGCGCGCGGACTGGCCGAGGTCGCCGACGTGCTCGCGGACATCGCCGAGGGCGGGCTGCCGCCGGTGCTCGACTCCGCCACCCGGCTCAACGCCGGCTCCTACGCCCCCGCCGAGCACCAGTTCCCGCTCGACGGCATCGCGGCGCTGCAGCAGCCCGCGGCGCAGAGCAGCCAGGTCTTCGCGGAGGCGTCGGAGCGGCTGGCCGAGATCGACGCGGACGGCTTCTCCGCGCCGCTGCGCCAGGAGTACGACGCCCTGCGCGACCAGGTCGACCTCGCCGCCGCGAGCCTCGACACCGCCGAGCGCGCCTCCCGGCTGATGCCGAAGCTGCTCGGCGGCAGCGGCCCGCGCGACTACCTCCTGGTCTTCCAGACCAACGCCGAGCTGCGCGCGACCGGCGGCCTGCCCGGCGTGATGTCGCTGGTGCACGCCGAGAACGGCCGGGTGGACATCACCCGGCAGGCGTCGGCCGGCGCGATGGGGGAGCGGGACCGGCCGATCCTGCCGCTGACCGACGCCGAGATGAGCCTCTACGGCCCGCAGCTCGGCACCTACTTCCTGGACGCCAACTTCACGCCGGACCTGCCGCGCGCCGCCGACCTGTGGCGGGCGCGGTGGCGCGAGGAGACCGGCCAGGACATCGACGGCGTCATCCTGGTCGACCCGGTCGCGATGTCGTACCTGCTCGGCAGCACCGGGGTGATCACCGTCGAGGGCCGGCCGCTCAACCAGCTGACGCTGGTCACCGAGGTCGAGCACCTCGCCTACCTCCGGTACGACGACCAGGTCACCCAGGACGCGTTCTTCAACGGCGTCGCCGACGCCGCGTTCGACTACTTCGCGAACGGCGGCGGTGACCCGACCGAGCTGGTCACCGCGCTGGTCCGGGGCGTCAACGAGCGCCGGGTCGGCCTGCACCTGTTCGACGACGAGGAGCAGTCGGTGCTCGCCGGCACCACGATCGCCGGCGAGGTCTCGCCGGAGCCGACCTCGACCCCGCAGGTCGGGGTCTACCTCAACGACGGCACCGGCGCGAAGATGTCGTTCTTCCTCGACCACGACGTCGAGGTCACCAGCATCTCCTGCCAGGGCGACCGCCAGGTCCTGCGCGGCCGGCTGCGGGTCACCTCCGACACCCCGCCGGACGTCGACCAGCTGCCGCCGACCGTCACCGGCTTCGAGGGTGACGGGTTCGGCGACCAGGTGGAGCGCGGCGACCAGCTCGTGGTCGCGGACCTGTTCGCCCCGGTGGGCGGGGTGATCCGCGACGTCGAGTTCGACGGCGAGAAGCTGCCGGACCCGGCGGTCGACCGCTACCGCGGCCGGGAGGTGGTCTCCCTCGGTCTGCCGCTGGACCCGCAGCAGACCCGGGTCGTCACCTGGACGATGATCACCGGCCCGGACCAGCCGGCGCCCGCGGAGGTGTGGGTGACGCCCGGCGCACGCTCGGAGAACGAGTCCGAGGTCGTCCCGTCGGCCTGCTGATCCATCATGTGGACGCCCCGTTCACCATTTGAGACGCGGCGTGAAGCGGAGGCCACCGGGTCCGTACTGTTGCCCCCGTGAACACGACGCTGCTGACCAAGCGCCGGGCAGTGGACCACTGCCGCGTGCGCTCGGCGCTGTGTCGAATGTCCTGACCGGCCCGGCCTTCCACGTCCGCGGACCCGCCGGTCGACCTCTCCGTCGACCCCTGCGCCTCCGCCTGCCCGGGCCCCCGCTCCCACCCGCCCGTCAGGACCAGAGGACCGTTCATGACCACGCTCTCCGACCCGCCGCGCACCGGCATCGACCCGCGCGGGCCCCGCTTCAACGCCGCCGTCACCTCGGTGGTGCTGGCAGCCGTCCTGCTCACGGCCCCCGGGGCCTTCGGCACCGCGCTGCTCGGCGTCCAGGTGCTGCTGTTCGCGGCCGGCGCCACGCTCGGCGTGCAGCGCACCCCGCTCGCCTGGGTGTTCCGTACGGCGGTCCGCCCCCGGCTGGCCCCGCCCGATGAGCTCGAGGACCCGGCCCCGCCGCGCTTCGCCCAGGCCGTCGGGCTGGCGTTCGCGGTCTTGGCACTGACGGCTTTCCTGACCGGGCTCGAGGTGCTAGGCCTGGTTGCCACGGGATTCGCTCTGGTGGCTGCCTTGCTGAACGCCGTGTTCGGGCTGTGCCTGGGCTGCGAGATGTACCTGTTGTTCCGCCGGGCGCGTCCCGGCGTCCCTGTCCGTCACCACCAGCTCTCCACCAACTGAATCCCCGAAGAAAGGCAGCAGCATGACCCGCGAAGACGTACTGGTATCGGCCCAGTGGGTCGAGGAGAACCTCGACACCCCCGGCATCGTCCTCATCGAGGTGGACGAGGACACCACCGCCTACGACAAGGGCCACATCCGTGGCGCGATCAAGCTCGACTGGACCACGGACCTGCAGGACCAGGTGCGCCGCGACTTCGTCAACAAGGAGCAGTTCGAGGCGCTGATGTCCGAGCGCGGCGTCTCCAACGACGACACCGTCGTGCTGTACGGCGGCAACAACAACTGGTTCGCCGCCTACGCCTACTGGTACTTCAAGCTGTACGGCCACGAGAAGGTGAAGCTGCTCGACGGCGGCCGCAAGAAGTGGGAGCTCGACTCGCGCGAGCTCACCGACGCGGTGCCGACCCGCGAGCGGACGACGTACACCGCCAAGGAGCAGGACCGCTCGATCCGCGCGTTCCGCGACGAGGTCGTCGAGGCGATCGGCCAGAAGAACCTCGTCGACGTGCGCAGCCCCGACGAGTTCGCCGGCCGGCTGCTGGCCCCCGCCCACCTGCCGCAGGAGCAGGCGCAGCGCGCGGGCCACATCCCGACTGCGGCCAACGTGCCCTGGAGCAAGGCGGCCAACGACGACGGCACCTTCAAGTCCGACGAGGAGCTCCGGCAGATCTACACCGAGGCCGGCGTCGACTGGGACAAGGACACCATCGCCTACTGCCGCATCGGCGAGCGCTCCTCGCACACCTGGTTCGTGCTGCGTGAGCTGCTCGGCCAGCAGAACGTGAAGAACTACGACGGCTCCTGGACCGAGTACGGCTCCCTGGTCGGCGTGCCGGTCGTCGTCGGTGACGAGCCCGGGACCGCCTGATGTGCGGTGCGACCCAGGGCGGTCTCTCGCTCGACGGAGTGGACGTCGAGAGGGAGGCGGTGATCCAGGGCCAGGTCGTCCGCGACGGTGAGCCCGTGGGCAACGCCTACGTGCGGCTGCTCGACCGCACCGGCGAGTTCACCGCCGAGGTGCCGACCTCGGCCACCGGACACTTCCGGTTCTTCGCGGGCGACGGCGAGTGGACGCTGCGCACCCTCGCGCCGCAGTCCGACCCCGTCGACACGAAGGTGAGCGCCGGCGTCGGCCGGGTCGCCGAGGTGACCGTCACCATCTGACCGACCTCTCGTTGGTCGGGTAGGGACGAGAGCGGCCGTATCGGGACCACTCCCCGGGGTGGTCCCGATACGCTGCCCGCTCGCTCGTCCCGGCCACCCGTCCAACGAAATGAGGTTGTGCATGTCTGCCTCCGCCGGGGCCTTCGGGACCGCGCACGGCGCGACGAAGCGGATCCTGGTCACCGGGGGCGCCGGGTTCATCGGCTCCCACCTGACCCGCCGGCTGCTCGACGAGGGCCACGACGTCCTCGTCGTCGACAACTTCTACTCGAGCACCCGCCGCAACCTCTACGACGTGCTCGACCGGCCCGGCTTCGAGCTGATGCGCCACGACGTCACGTTCCCGCTGTACGTCGAGGTCGACGAGATCTACCACCTCGCCTGCCCGGCCTCGCCGGTCTTCTACCAGCGCGACCCGGTGCAGACGACGAAGACCTGCGTGCACGGGTCGATCAACATGCTCGGGCTGGCCAAGCGCACCGGCGCGAAGATCCTGCTCGCCTCCACCTCCGAGGTGTACGGCGACCCGGTCACGCACCCGCAGGAGGAGTCCTACTGGGGCAACGTGAACCCGATCGGGCTCCGGTCCTGCTACGACGAGGGCAAGCGCTGCGCCGAGACGCTGTTCTTCGACTACTACCGACAGCACCAGCTGCCGATCAAGGTGGCCCGGATCTTCAACACCTACGGGCCGCGGATGCTCCCCGACGACGGCCGGGTGGTCAGCAACTTCATCGTCCAGGCACTGCACGGCGAGCCGATCACGGTCTTCGGCGACGGCTCCCAGACCCGCTCGTTCTGCTACGTCGACGACCTCGTCGACGGGCTGGTCGGGCTGATGAACACGCCGGACGACGTCACCGGGCCGATCAACCTCGGCAACCCGGGCGAGTTCACCATGGTCGAGCTCGCCGAGAAGGTGCTCGAGCTGGTCGGCAGCGGCAGCGAGCTGAAGTACCTCCCGCTGCCGGAGGACGACCCGGTGCGCCGCCGGCCCGACATCACCCGGGCCCGCGAGCTCCTGGACTGGCAGCCCACGATCTCCCTCGAGGAGGGCCTGGCCCGCACGATCGCCTACTTCCGGGAGACGGTGGCCTGATGCGCTACTACCTCGCCTGGCAGTACATCACCGGCTACTCCACCTCCGGGATGCACGCCCTCGTCAAGCAGGGCCACGACGTCAAGCTCATGTACCAGGAGGCGCTGGTCCACCCGCCGTACCTGGCGCCGTTCGACGACGAGGAGCTCACCGAGGGCCTCGACGCGATCGGCTGGAGCGGGCAGCCCGACGAGGACCTGCTGATGCGGGAGCTCGAGGAGTTCCAGCCCGACGTGCTGATCGTGAACTCCTGGCACATCCCGACGTACATGAAGGCGGCCCGCCGCTGGCGCAAGCGGGCGCTGCGGATCGTGGTCATGGACCACCAGTGGCTGGGCCGGCCCAAGCAGTGGCTCGGCCGGGTGACCCGCAACCTCTTCATCCAGCCGGCCTTCGACGCGGCGTTCATGCCGGGCGACGAGCAGGCGGTGTTCGCCCGGCACCTCGGGTTCGAGCAGCACGAGATCATCGTCGGGCTCTACACCTGCGACGACCCGTTCTTCACCGGGCCGCAGGAGAACCCGAGGGACTCCTTCCTCTTCACCGGCCGGCTCGTCGACGTCAAGGGCGTCGACGTGCTCGCCGAGGCCTACCGCCGCTACCGGGCGAGCAGCCCGGACCCGTGGCCGATGAAGGTCGCCGGCATCGGGCCGATGGACGAGGAGCTCAAGGCGATCGACGGCGTCGAGCTGCTCGGCTTCGTCTCGCCCAAGGAGCTGCCCGAGGTGATGGCGGCCAGCGGCTGCTTCGTGCTGCCCAGCCGGTTCGAGCCCTGGGGCGTGGTGCTGCAGGAGGCGGCCGCGTCCGGACAGTCGGTGATCTGCACCAGCACCTGCGGCGGCGCCTCGCGACTGGTCCTCGACGGCTACAACGGCCGGGTGGTCGCGCCGGACAAGCCCGACGAGCTGGCCCGCGCGATGACCTGGGTGGCCGACGCGACGCCCGAGCAGCGGCGCACGATGAGCGTGCGCAGCACCGAGCTCGCCCGGCAGTACACGCCGACCCGGTGGGCCGAGCACCTCACCGACCGCTGCCACGAGCTGCTGCCGGAGAAGGTCCCCGGCTGGCGGCCGTCCGGCAGCTGATGCGCTCCTACGGGCCGGGCCGCCCGCTGGTCCTCAGCCACATCCCCAAGACCGCGGGCACCTCGCTCGGCGCCGCGCTCAACGGGCTGCTGCAGCCCGACGTGTCGGTGCTCGGCGGCATCGACACCTCGCTGTGGGGCGGGTACGACGACGTCAGCGCCCTCGACCCCGTGCTCCGCCCCGGCATCTACCTGACCCCCGAGGAGCTGCCGGCCGACGCGAGCCTGGTCGCCGCCCACCTCGCGCCCGCCACGACGATGGAGCGCTATCCCCGGGCCGAGCACCTCACCGTGCTGCGCTCGCCGCAGGTGCGGGTGCTGTCGCAGTGGATGCACAGCCGCTCGCTCTCGGACTTCACGCTGCGCCGCTGGGGCCCGTCGGCGAACGCGTTCCGGGCCGGCCGCCGCCCGCTCCGCGAGTACCTCGACGAGCCGATGATCGCGCCCAGCGTCGACAACACGATCACCCGGTTCCTCGCCTGGCCGCACCCGGCGCTGCAGCGCACCGGCTTCATCGCCGAGAAGGACGACGACGCGCTCGTGGACGCGGCGCTGACCCGCCTGGACCGGTTCGCGCACGTCAACCTCGTCGAGAACCCGAAGTTCATGGCCGACATCGCCGAGTGGCTCGGTGGCCCGCTCGACTCGCCCCAGCTCAACGAGCGCACCTCCGTGCTGCCGGCGTACCGCACCGACCTCGCCACCGAGCTCGACGCGGACACCCGCGGCCACCTCGACCACCGCTGCCGGCTCGACCTGCGGGTGTGGCGGCACGTGGCCGCCAGAGTGCTCCCCGACGCGGACCACGACTCCGTGCTCGCGACGGCGCTCGCCAGGGCCGTCGACCGGTACACCGAGCTGATGAGCCGGCCCTACGACGCGAGCCTCGTCCGCCGGGTCGTGGAGCGCGCGTACGACGTCAAGGTGCGGCTCACCAGAGGTGCCGGCCGGGGCTGACCCGGGTTGATAGCCTCGCCGCGTGCCGGCGGCCTCCTCGCTCCTGCAGAACGTCCACCAGCTGCGTCGGCTCGTCCCCGAGCCGCTGGTTCCCAGGCTGGTCAAGCCGCGCCTCGACAAGCTGTGGGCCGACGACGCGTTCCGCACCGAGCAGGAGCGCGAGATGGAGTTCCTGCTCGGCTGCTCGCCGCGCGCCGACGAGGTCCCGCAGCTCGCGTACGCCTACGCCGAGGCGATGATGATCCGCGCCTACATGCGCTGGCACCCGCGGGTCGTGCTCTCCCAGCGGATCGAGGGCCTCCAGTGGCTGACCGACCGCGACACCTCGCGCGGCACGATCCTCAGCTTCATGCACCACTACCGCTACGAGGCGATGTTCGGCTCGATCGTGCGGGCGGGCGGTCCGCAGATCAAGGTCGTGGTCACCGAGGCGATCGACCGCCCGGAGGCCGGGATCGCCTTCCAGCAGCACATGCGGCTGGCCCGGCGCGGCGGCCCGATCGTGTACGCCGAGGTCGGCACCCGCGGGCTGGCCGAGGAGCTCGAGCCCGGCGCGGTGCTGGCGCTCGCCCCCGACTTCCCCGGCCGGACGCCGGTCACCTTCCTCGGCCGCACCGTGCTCGCGCCGTTCGGCACGCCGCGCGTCGCCCAGCTCACCAACAGCCCGATCGTGGTCGCCACCAACGAGCGCGACGAGCGCGGGCCCTACGTGCAGCTGCACCCGCCGATCGAGCCGGGGGAGTACGACGACCCCGAGGCGCTGCTCGTCGACCTGCTCCGGAGGTTCGAGCCGTCGATCCTGGCCTGGCCCGAGGTCCTCGAGTCGCCGCGGGCCCGGTTCGGGAATCCGGAAGACGCCTGAGCCGGGCGCCCGTCGGCGCTAGTCTCCTCGCGTGCGAGCGCTGGCCGCGAAGGCGATGGATCGGACCGAGCACCTTCGGCGTCTCGTCCCCCAGCACAAGATCCCCGAGGTCGTCGAGCGGAAGCTCGCCAAGCTCTGGGAGAACCCGGACTTCCGGGCGCTGCAGGAGCGACAGATGCGCTACCTGCTCGAGTTCACCGACCGGGCCGACGAGGTGCCGACGCTGGCGCGCGAGTTCGCGCGGTTCAGCATCACCCGGCTCTACCAGCGCTGGCACCCCGACCCGATCTCCAACCACCGGGTCGAGGGGATCGAGTGGCTCACCACCAAGCGCGACCCCGAGCGCAGCGTGATCCTCAGCTTCATGCACCACGGCTGGTACGAGGGCCTGTTCGTCTCGGTCAAGCGCGCGGGTGCGCCGGTGACCATCCTGGCGCTGCCCTCGGTGATGGGGTCCGGCGCTCCCACGGCGATGCGGCAGCACATCCGGGTGGTGCGTCAGGAGAACGAGATGATCCCCGCCTCGGGAGGCGTCAAGGAGATCCAGGCGCAGCTGCGGCCGGGGATGACGATGGCGATCGCGGCCGACGTACCCGGGCACACCGAGCTGAAGTGGCTGGGCCGGCGGGTGCGGGGGCCGATCGGGCACGCGGTGATCGCGCACCGCAGCAACAGCCCGGTGGTGATCGCGACCGCCCACCCGACGGACGGCGTCGGCGAGGTGGTGCGGCTGCACGAGCCTCTGGAGCCCGGGGACTTCGGGGAGCCGATGGACCTGCTCGAGGCGATCCTGCGGCGGCAGGAGGAGGCGGTGCTGGCCTGGCCCGAGGCGTTCGAGATGCCCCGGGCCCGATGGGGCATCATCGAGGAATGACTCGTCCGCCTCTCGCCGGCCGAGCCGGCGTGCTCCCGTGAGGCACCTGGTCCTGAGCGGGGCGGCCCGGCTGCTCGGGCTGGTCCCGCAGGCGGTGGCCACGCTCGTGGCCAGCCGCCTGATCCTCGACCACTACGGCCTGCACACGTTCAACACCTACGCCCTCGTCATCGCGATGATGGCGCTGATCCCGCTCAACAACCTGGGGGTCGGCGCCTCGCTGACCCAGGTGATCGCGGCGCAGGGACCGCAGGCCGACCGTGCGCTGCGCGCGGGCCTCACCGCGTCCCGCGTCCTGAGCCTGTCCGCGCTCGGCCTGGCCGCGGTCGCGGTCGCGGTCGCCGCCGCGGGGCTGTGGCCGGACCTGCTCGGCGAGGCCTCGGGCCCGAACTGGTTCACCGCGCTGGCGCTGGTGGTCTTCGCCGCGACGTTCGTCCCCGGCCTGGCACCGAACGTGCTGCTCGGCGCCAACCGCAACCACCTGTCGATCGTGGTCGGCTCGTTCCTGGCGCCGGTGTCGCTGCTGATCGTGCTGGTGCTCATGGCCACCGGGCTCGGCAGCGGGTGGGTGATGGCGGTGCCGCCGGCCGCGCTGCTGGTGATCAACGTGGCCACGATGCTGCTGGGCAGCCGGGTCGTGGGCTTCCCCTGGCGGGAGGTGCTGCGCCGGATCCCGTTCCGCGGCCGCTACCCCGGGGTCCGGATCCGCTCGCTGTCGGGCCCGATGCTGATCACCTCGCTGTGCGTGCCGATCACGTTCTGCACCGACCGGATCGTGCTCAGCCACGTGTCGACCGAGGAGGCGGTCGCCAACTACTCGGTCGTGCTGCAGCTCTGCGCGCCGATCATCGCGCTGATCGTGGCCGCCGCCCAGCCGCTGTGGCCGATGTTCACCCAGGCCCGCGCGCAGGGGGAGCGCGGCCCGCAGATGGGCAAGATCTTCCTCGCGTTCGGCGCCGGCACCCTGGTCTGCGGCGCCGGGCTCGTGGTCTTCGCCGACCCCGTCGGCCACCTGATCGGCGGGGACCGGATCGACATCGGCTACTTCCTGCCGGTGGTCGCGGCGCTGGTGATGCTGCTCCTCGCGGTGGCCTACCCGCTCTCGATGAGCCTGGTCGACCCGGCGGGCGCGCGGTTCGTCGCGATCTGCGCGGTGATCACCCTGCCGGTCAACATCGCGGTCTCGATCGTCCTGTCGCGGGAGTTCGGGGCGCCCGGCCCGCTGATGTCGCTGCTGCTGGTGAGCACGAGCATCCAGGTGATCCCGATCCTGCTCTACTCGCGCCGCCGGGAGCGGTCCGGGCAGCCGATCGCCGTACTGGACCCGGACGACCTGGACCGGACGATGGGGACGACGAGCCCGCTGGGCTGAGAGCCCTCAGCGGCCGAGCACGACCCGGGCGAACTCGTCGGCGGTCGCCGGCGGCACCCGGCGCTGCGGCTGGAAGCCGGCCGGGCGGTCCAGCACCCGCCGGATCGCGTCGCCCAGGCTGCCCGGCTCGAGCTCGGCCAGCTCGCCGGCGCCGGTGGCGACCAGCTCGCGGGCGCGGACCGTCGAGCCCGCGGAGACGACCGGGACGCCGGCGGCGAGCGCCTTGCCCATGATCCCGCTCGGCCCGTTGTTGGTGAGCGCGATCGGCGCGACGTCGGAGGCGGCGATCAGCTTGTCGAGCTGCGTGTTGTCGAGGAAGCCCGGGAACGTGTGCACCCGGCGCCGGTCCTCCCCGGGCAGTCCGTCGATCCACGCCTGCACCTCGGGCTCGATGACGCCGGCGAGCAGCAGGTCGGCGTCGATGCCGCCGAGCCGGAGCGCCTCGAGGACCAGCTTGGCGTTCTTGCGCTCGGAGATCAGCCCGAAGATGCCGACCAGCCGCCGGTCCTGCGGGAGCCCGAGCTCGTCGCGCAGCGCGGCCCGGTCGCGCGAGTGCGCGCCGCAGATCTCGGGGTCGCGGGCCCGCTTCACCAGCCAGCCCTGGTGCATGTCGTCGCGGCCGGCGAAGCCGGCGGCCCGGTCGAGGGTGCGCGTCGCCCGGGTGACCGCGGTGAGTACCGCCTTGCTCACCCGGAGCTTGACCTGCACCGGGTCGCGCCACGGCACCCGCGCGGGGTAGCGGGTGTAGAAGAAGATCACCTCGGGGCGGCGCGGCAGCGTCCGCAGCGCGCGCGGCGCGTGCAGCCACCACTTCTTGAGGGTCTGGTCGGCGTCCATGACCACGACGGTGCGCACGTCGTCCTGCCGGCACCGGTCGACGATCCGGGCGAGCATGGTCGGCGTGGGCGGGTACACCTCGTCGTATACCTCGACCGCCTCGAGCGGCACGTCGGCCAGGTAGACCTTGAACGCGTCGCCGGTCGTCGCGCCGCGCGAGGTCAGCAGCACCACGGAGTCGCCCAGCTGCTGGGCCCGCAGCGCCACGTTGGCCACCGCCTGGAAACGGTGACCGCTGGGGTCGGGCTCGACGAGCAGGGTGGTCGGCATGCGCGGATCCTAGTGAGGCTGGTGGCCGGCTCGGTCGCGGTCCACGTCGTCGAGCATCCGCTCCAGCGCGGCGACGTCGACGTGGATGTCGCGGACGATCGTGGTCGCGCGACCCCGGCGCGGGGCCGGTCCGTGGGCGGTGAGGTAGCGGTAGTGGAGGCCGGGGATGCCCGAGGCGAGCCGCCAGTAGTCCGGCAGCAGGCAGCCGACCGGGAACAGCTCGATCAGCGTCGCGCCCGGGCTGGCGAAGGTGAGGTTGGCCAGCGCGGCCCCGTGGGTGGCGACGATGACGTCGGCGGTGGCGAACGCCCGGACCTGGTCGACGACGCTCATCTGCCCGGGGTCGATCATCACGAACCCGCGCGCCTCCAGCAGCGCGGTGACCTCGTCGTCGTTGAGCACGGTGCGGTTGTTGGCCGACGGGCCGCGGGTGACGTAGATCCGCTGCCGGGGGCCGGTCACGTCGACCTGGGGCAGCAGCCGGTGGCGCAGCCACTGCACCGCCCAGGGCGGGTTCACCTCCGACATCGCCGGCGGTTCGGGGACGACGAGCACGTCGGCCTGCACGTGCGGGTGCTCGACCGCGTCGACGACCCGGTCGAGGGGGACGCCGGCGAGCTCGAGCAGCTGGCGCTGGAACGGCGGCCCGGTCACCGAGGCGTACCACCGCTCGGGTGCCTCGATCGCCGGCGCCTGCTCCAGCACGCCGAGCTTGACGATCACGTCCATCAGGTAGTGGTAGTAGTTCACGTCGCCGCGCGCCGCGAGCACGCCCAGTCGCCCGTCGACGTGCAGCGGCGGACCGGGGAACGGGTTGTTGAACACCGGGTGCTCGCGCGGCCGGCGGGTGCCGAAGTACCAGCTCACCTCGTGCACCAGGTCGCCGCGGCCGCTGATCACCGCGTGGTGCGGGCCGAGCACCCGGCCGTTCGGGAGCTCGGCGACCCCGATCGCCTTGAACGACTGCCCGTCGCTGGGGTCGGTGAGCGGCATGTCCGGCGGCTCGCCCAGCATCGGCGGCCGCTCGACCCGCTCGGCGGCCCGGGCCTGCTCGAACCGCCCGCCGGTGGAGACCGCCGCCTCGGACAGGGTCGGGACGACGCCCGAGGGCAGGTGGCCGCCGCGCAGCCCGGAGAGGAGCTGGTTGGCCGGGGCGGCCATCCGGGTGGCGTGCACGTAGAGCGGCTTGAGGTACGGGAACAGCGGCTTCAGCGGGCCGGGCAGCCGCACCATCTCGAGATCAGCACCTTCGTCGGGAACGCGGGGTTCGTGGTCGCGGTGACCTTAACGAGCGGAGCCGCCCTAGGTGCCGGGCGTCTCCAGGATGAGCGTGACCGGCCCGTCGTTGACCAGCTCCACGGCCATGTCCGCGCCGAACACGCCCTTGCTGACCGGGGTGCCGAGCTCGGCCATCCGGTCGCACACCGCGTCGTACAGCGGCTCGGCGACCGGTCCGGGGGCGGCGGCGTGCCAGGTCGGCCGCCGGCCCTTGCGGGCGTCGCCGTACAGCGTGAACTGGCTGATCACCAGGGCCGGGGCGCCGAGCTCGCCGATCGACCGCTCGTCGTGCATCAGCCGGACGTCGCGGATCTTGCGGGCCATCCAGTCGACCTCGCGGGGGCCGTCGTCGTGGGTGACGCCGAGCAGGACGACGAGGCCGGGCCCGTCGAACCCGCCCACGACCTCGCCGTCGACGGTGACGCTGGCGCGGCTGGCTCGCTGCAGGACGGAACGCACGCAGCGAGGTTAGCGCTGCGTGGTCTAATGCCCGCATGCCAGCCCGCAAGGACGTCTTCGCGCAGCGCCCGCTGATGCTCAACCTGGGGTCCGGGCCGACGGGGCCGAGGTCGTGGGTCAACCTCGACCGGTCGCCGACGATGCTGCTGCGGCACGTCCCCTGGGCGGCGAAGGCGCTGCGCCGGGCGGGCGTGATCGGCGAGCAGCACCTGGCCCCGTGGGACCCGCACATCGTGCGCCAGGACCTCACCAAGCCGCTGCCGTTCGAGGACGGCACGGTCGACGCGATCTACTCCTCGCACTTCTTCGAGCACATCTACTTCAGCGACGCGCAGTTCATCCTGCGCGAGTGCCACCGGGTGCTGAAGCCCGGCGCGGTGCTGCGGCTGGCGCTGCCGGACGGCGAGGCGTGGGCGCGCGAGCTCGTGGAGTCCGGCGACGACCAGGACGGCGAGGCCGGGTACCGCTACCTGCTCCGCCTCGGCTCCCACCCTCTCGACCGGCCGACCGGCAAGCGCGCGCTGACCGCGAAGATCGGCGGCCACATCCACCGCTGGCAGCCCACCCGCGGCCTGGTGCGCAGGATGCTGGTCGAGGCCGGCTTCGACGACGCCGACATCTCCGACCGCAAGTTCCTCGAGGGCGACCTGCCCGAGCTCGAGCTGATCGAGACCCGCGAGGAGAGCTTCTTCACCGAGGCGCGGCGCTGACCACGCTGCTGCCTTCGTAGCCGAACGGGCACAACGGGCTGGGCGGGGCCTCGCCCCGCGGGGACGAACCGGCATCGGCGTCGATCTGCCCGTTTGAGTACGAACGGTGTGTGCCCCCGGCACCCTCTGGCACGATGCGGCCATGCCTGACGTCCCACCCGAGGCCCTCCTGGTCACCGTCGCGCCCACCGGCGCCGAGACCGCGAAGTCCGACTGCCCGCAGCTCCCCACCACCCTCGAGGAGCTGGTCGCCACGGCCCGGGAGTGCGAGGCCGCCGGCGCCGCGATGATCCACGTGCACATCCGCGACGACGAGCACCGGCCGACGCTCGACCTGCAGCGGCTCAAGGACACCGTGGCCGCCCTGCGCGAGGCGACCGACCTCGTCGTCCAGCTGTCCACCGGCGGCTCGGTGCACGACCCGCTCGACGCGCGGCTCAAGGTGCTCGACGCGCAGCCGGACTCCTGCAGCCTGACCATGGGCACCACGAACTTCGGCGACGACGTCTTCAGCAACCCCTGGCCGTTCGTCTGCGACCTCTACCAGCTCACCCAGGAGCGCAAGGTGGTGCCGGAGTTCGAGCTGTTCGACCTCGGCCAGGTGGCCGCGCTGCACCGGCTGCTCGACCGCTACGGCCTCCCGTACGGCGGCAAGGTGCACTGCGACTTCGTGATGGGCGTCCCCGGCGGGATGCCCGGCACCGCGGACGCGCTGGTCGCCGGCGTCGCCGCGCTGCCGCCGCAGGTGACCTCGTGGTCGGCCACCGGCATCGGCCGCACCACGCTCCCGGTGATGCTGACCTCGCTGGCCAAGGGCGGGCACCTGCGGGTGGGCATGGAGGACGTGCTCACCATCAGCCGCGGGGTGCCGGTGGAGAGCAACGCCCAGCTCGTCGAGCGCGCGGTCGAGGCCGGCCGGCTGGCCCAGCGCCGGCCGATGAGCACCGCCGAGGCCCGCACCCTGCTCGGCCTCTCGCCTTCGTTGGTCGAGTAGCCCCCCGGCCCCTTCGTTGGTCGAGTAGCCCCCGGGCGAGCTTGCGAGGCCGGGGGCGTATCGAGACCACTTCGTCGGTGTTTGGGCGGGGGTGTTGTGGGGGCACGGGGGGTGGTCTCGATACGCGCTCGCTCCTTCGTCGCTGGCGCTACTCGACCAGCGGGGGAGGCCGCGGAGGCCCGCACCCTGCTCGGCCTTTCTCTTCGTTGGTCGAGTAGCCCCCGGGCGAGCTTGCGAGGCCGGGGGCGTATCGAGACCACTACGTCGGTGTTGGGCCGCGGGGTGTTGTGGGGGCATGGGGTGGTGGTCTCGATACGCGCTCGCTCCTTCGTCGCTCGCGCTACTCGACCAGCGGGGGGAGGCCGCGGAGGCCTTTCGTCTTCGTTGGTCGAGTAGCCCGCGGGCGAGCTTGCGAGGCCGGGGGCGTATCGAGACCACTTCGTCGGTCTTGGAGCCGGGGTGTTGTGGGGGCACGGGGTGGTGGTCTCGATACGCCGCCGCTCGTTCCTCGCGGCGGCTACTCGACCAGAGGAGGGGCGCGCTCGACCGAGGAGGGAGCGCTACTTCCACACCCGGACGTAGTCGACGAGCATCTCGGCGGGGAGCGGGGCGCGGCCGTCGTACTCGTTGCCGGTGGCACCGAGCATCTGGGTGAGCGCGATGATGTACGGCTTCTGGAACGCCTGGTCGCCCGAGGTGTTGGTCAGGCAGTGCCGGCCGTTGACGAGGATCCGCAGCATGGTCGGGGTCCACTCGAGCGTGTAGGTGTTCCACTGGCCCCGGTGCGCGGTGCAGGTCCAGGCCGTGTTGACCGTGGGGAGCTGGCCCCAGAGGTCGGCGGAGTAGTGGAGGAACGGGATCGACAGGTCGGGGTGCGAGCTGTAGGTCTCGGAGATGTCGATCTCGCCGGCGTACGGCCAGAGCTGGGTGTTGTACCGGTCGTCGGGCCACAGCCAGAACGCCTCGTGCAGCCCGGGGACGTCGGCGTCGGTGCTCTTGATCCGCGCCTCGAACCGCCCGTACCGCTGGCTGAACAGGCGGTACGTCATGACGCCGCCGGCGATGTGGTTCGTCACCGGCGCGTCGTTCATCCCAGGGCAGTCGACCGGCTCCGGCACCTCGCGCACCGACAGGTGCAGCGCGCCACCGCCGACGGAGATCACCGAGTGGTCGTCGACGTAGCAGGCCCGGCCCGAGTCGGACCCCGTGGGGAGCGGGGTCTGCGCCCGCCACACCCCGCGGTCGAGCTGGGTGCCCTCGAAGTCCTCCGCCAGCGTGCAGGACCACCGGGAGCCGTCGTCCTTCAGCGGCTGCGGCCCGCACGCGTCGGACGGCGCCGGCTCGGGAGGCGTCGGCAGGTCGGGCTTCGGCGCGTCGACCGCGGGCACGACCCTGGCGGCGCTGCGCACCTGGCCGGCCGCGGCGCGGTAGCGCTGGCGGTTGCCGGCGATCCGGACGGTGGTGCGGAACCGGCCGTTGCGGTCGGCCCGGACCCGCTTCAGCTTCACCCACGCATTGCGGGCCTTGACGTAGCGCTGGATCTGAACGGCCGACCGACCGATGACCCGGCCCTTCAGCCGGACGTGGTGGGCGTCGACCAGCACCGGCTTGTGCATCCGCACCCGCACCCCGCCGCGCGCGTCGGCCGACGGCTGGGCAGGCGCGACCAGCAGCGCGGCCACGACCGCGACCAGGCACGCGCAGGCGCGCTTCATCGATCCCCTCCCGAGTTCTTCGCGGCCCTCCCAAGCCGCTGTTCAGTTGTCCCTCGCGTCTACTGCCAGACGCGCAGGTAGTCGACGGTCATCTCCGCGGGCAGCGGGGCGCGGCCGTCGTAGCCGTTGGTCGCGGTACCGAGCGCCTGGGTGAAGGCGACGATGTAGCGCTTGTCGAAGGCCGGGTCGTTCGAGGTGTTGGTCAGGCACTCCTCGCCGTTGACGTAGATCGTCAGCGTCGTGGGCGACCACTCGAGCGTGTAGGTGTTCCACTGTCCCCGGTGCGCGGTGCAGTCCCAGGCGGTGTTGAGGCCGGGCCGCGGTCCGCCGTTGTCCCAGGCCGTGTAGTGCAGGAACGGGATCGCCAGGTTCGGGTGCTCGCTGTAGGTCTCGGCGATGTCGATCTCACCGGCGGCCGGCCACAGCCCGCTGCTGTAGCGGTCGTCCGGCCACAGCCAGAACGACTCCTGCAGGCCGGGCATGTCGGTGGCGGTGTTCTTGATCCGCGCCTCGAAGCGGCCGTACTGCTGGCTGAAGAGGCGGTACGTCGAGACCATGCCGGCGACGTACGACGTCTGCTGGTTGTTGGCGCCCGGGCAGGTGATCGGCTCGTCCAGCTTGCGCACCGAGAGGTGCAGCGCGCCGCCGCCGACGGAGACCACCGACGGGTCGTCGAGGTAGCAGGCCCAGGCGGTGGCGGTGCCGGTCTTGAAGATCGTCTGCGGCAGCCACAGCGAGCGGTCGAGCTGGGTGCCGGTGAAGTCCTCGGCGAGGGTGCAGGACCAGTAACTGCCGTCGGCCTTCTGCGGCTGCGCGCCGCAGGCGTCGGTCGGTGCGTCGGGGTCCGGCTCGGGCTCGGGGTCCGGCTCGGGCTCGGGGTCGGGCTCCGGCTCGGCGTCCGGGTCGGCGACCACGCTGATGCCCGGGGTGACCATGAGCAGCGCCCGGGCCCGGTAGATCGTGGGCGTCGAGGTGGCCGGCACGGTGGCCCGCCAGATGCCCTGGTCGTCCGCGGTCACGTTGGTGACCCGGCGCCACAGCAGGCGGTCCTTCTGCTCGATGACGACGTTCTTGGTGCCGGTCACCGTACCGCTCAGCTCGGCGCTGTCCGCCGTGACGACGGCAGGGCTCATCGTGATGCGTACCGGCGCCGACGAGGCCGGGGCGATGAATCCCCATGACAGCGCGCAGAGCGCGCCAAAAATCGCGACCGTCCGTTTCATACCGTGTCCTCTCGTGCTCCACGGACCCGAGACGCTGCTGGACCCGAGAGTTCGGTCAACGTAGCCCGGTACCCAGTGGCCCGGCGCGTACCGGAGCCCTCTTATCTGCGTGCCAGGGAACTTCACCCATTTGGGTGACGCGAGATTCAACCAAACGGAGGATGTCCCCTCGAGGAGCGCTCAGTAGACGAGCGCCTGGGCGCCGTCCGCGGTGATCTCGCTCACGAACACGGTGGCGCCGGCGATCCGCACGCCCGGCACCAGGTCGGCCTCGGTGAGCTCGCGCCGCAGCGCGCACTGGCTGCACACCGTCACGGTGCCGGCGGCGAGCACCGAGGAGAGCAGCTCCCCGATCGGGGTGGCGTGCGGCAGCTGCAGGTCCTCGGCCCGCCCGGGTACGGCGAGCCAGGTCGCCTCGCCGGTCAGCCACAGGCTGACGTTCGACCCGGCCGCGACCGCGGTCGCGGCGACCGTGAACCCCTGGTTGCAGCGCTCCGGAGCGTCCGCCCCGCTGGTGACCTTGACGACGAGATCCCGGGCCATGGCCCGACACTAGACTCGTTCACCATGCCGTTCGAGATCCCGGACAACCTCCACCCCGACTGCGCCCCGATCGCGTGGCTGCTCGGGACGTGGGCGGGCAACGGGCACGGCGACTACCCGACGATCGACAAGTTCGAGTTCGGCCAGGAGCTGATCTTCACCCACGACGGTCGCCCGTTCTTCCACTACTTCTCCCGCTCCTGGATCGTCGACGAGCAGGGGGAGAAGGTGCGCGACGCCGCCCTGGAGACCGGCTTCGTCCGCGCCAAGCCGGAGGGCCGGGTCGAGTGGGTGATGGCCTACAACACCGGGTTCGTCGACGTCTGGTACGGCCACGCCGAGGGCGGCAAGGTCGAGATCACCACCGACGCCGTGGTCCGCACCGAGACCGCCAAGGAGTACGTCGGCGGCAAGCGGCTCTACGGCAACGTCGAGGGCGACCTCCTCTACGCCTACGACATGGCCGCGATGGGCCAGCCGCTGCAGCCGCACCTGTGGGCGAGGCTCAAGCGTGTCTGAGACGCGCACGGACTGGCGGGCCACGCTGCGCGAGCGGGGCTACCGGCTCACGCCGCAGCGGGAGATGATCCTCGGCGCGGTCCACGAGCTCGGCCACGCCACCCCCGACGAGGTGCTCGCCCACGTCCGCGAGCACGCCTCGTCGGTCAACATCTCGACCGTCTACCGCACCCTCGAGGTGCTCGAGGAGCTCGGCCTGGTCAAGCACGCGCACCTGAGCGACCGCGCCCCGACGTACCACTCCGTCGGCGGCCACGAGCACTTCCACCTGGTCTGCCGGAATTGCCGCCGGGTGTTCTCGGTTGACCTCGATGTGGCCTCCGGGCTGGTCGACCGGCTCGGCGCGGAGCACGGGTTCGTCCCCGACCTGGGCCACCTGACCGTCTTCGGCCGATGTGAGGAGTGCGAAGCGTGACCTCCCCGCTGCTCGACCTGCCCGACGCCGTCGCCGGCGACGGCGTCGACGCGCCGGTCGCCGCCCACTACGGGTCGCTGTACGGCGAGCAGCGCACGCTCGCCGCGGGGGAGGGGTTCGTCGACCTGTCCCACCGCGACGTGGTGCGCATCGCCGGGCCGGACCGGCTCACCTGGCTGCACTCGCTGACCACCCAGTACTTCGAGGGGCTGGCCCCCGGCACCTGGACCGAGGCGCTGATCCTCAGCCCCCAGGGCCACGTCGAGCACGCGTTCGCCGGTGTCGACGACGGCGAGGCGTTCACCGCCCACACCGAGCCCGGCGCGGCCCCCGCGCTGGTCCAGTTCCTCGAGAGCATGAAGTTCCTCATGCGGGTCGAGGTCACCGACGTCACCCAGGACCTCGCCGTGATGTGGCGCCCGGGAAGTGTGGTGGTCGAGGAGGGCGCGCATCAGGTGGTCGAGGAGGGCGCGCCGGCGCCCGTCTCGAAACCACCCCGCGGCCGCGGCCAGGGCAAGTACGACTTCGTCCCCCGCGACCAGCTGCCGACGTACGCCCACGCGGCCGGACCCGCCTGCGGCCTGTGGGCCTTCGAGGCGCTCCGGATCGCCCGCGGCGAGCCGCGGTTCGGCGTCGACACCGACCACCGCACCATCCCCAACGAGGTCGGCTGGATCGGCCCGGCGGTGCACCTCGACAAGGGCTGCTACCGCGGCCAGGAGACGGTCGCCCGGGTGCACAACCTGGGCCGCCCGCCGCGCCGGCTGGTGCTGCTCCACCTCGACGGCTCGGAGAACCTCCTCCCCGAGGTCGGCGCCGACGTCACCCTCGACGGCAAGGTCGTCGGCCGGGTGGGCAGCTCGGCCCGCCACCACGAGCTCGGTCCGATCGCGCTGGCGCTGGTCAAGCGCAACGTGGCCACCGACGCCACCCTCGACGCCGGCGGCCTGGTCGCCGCGCAGGAAGTGATCGTCGACCCCGAGGTCGGCCTGCACGTGCGCCCCAACCTCCGCTGAGACCCTCCCCCCGCGCCCGCGGGGGACTAGTCTGCGGCTCACGGCGTCCATGGGGGAGCCAGGCTGGCCGAGGAGTCGGTTTGCTCGAGATCACGCTCGCAGACCTGCGCATCCGGCTGCGCCAGTTCCTGATCGCGGTGGTCGGCGCCGGCGTGGTCTTCGCAATGGCGCTGCTGCTGACCGGCATGTCGCAGGGCTTCTACAACGAGGTCGAGCGCACCGTCGCCAGCATCGACGGCGACACGTGGGTGGTGCCCGAGGGCGCGTCCGGACCGTTCACCTCGGTGCAGAGCGTGCCGGCGAGCCGCGTCGACGAGGTCGGTACGTCGCCCGGCGTCGAGGCGGCCGGCGGGGCCGCGATCTCGCTGCAGACCGTCGACAAGGGGTCCGGTGAGCTGGAGCGGGTGATGATGGTCGGCGCCGACGACGACGCCCTCATCGAGCCCGACGAGGGCGAGCCGGTGCGCGCTGCCGACGAGGCGGTCGCCGACGAACGCCTGGACCTCGAGGTCGGCGACTCCTTCGTGCTCGGCCCGCGCACCTTCACCGTGGTCGGCCTGGTCGAGGGCTTGACCATGATCGGCGGCACGCCGGACATCTTCGTCTCCCTCGATGCCGCCCAGGACGTGCTCTTCGGCGGCGAGGACCTGGTCACCTCGATCTGGGTCCGGGGCACCCCGGAGTCCCTGCCCGACGGCCTGGTCGCGATGACCCCCGACGAGGTCGAGGACGACAGCCTCGGCCCGATGGAGGACGCGGTGAGCTCGGTCGACAACAGCCGCTACCTGATGTGGGCGGTGGCCGCGATCATCGTCGCCGCGCTCGTCTACGTCTCGGCGCTGCAGCGCACCCGCGACTTCGCGGTGCTCAAGGCGATGGGCGCCTCCTCCGTCTCCCTCTTCCTCGGCGTCGCCACCCAGGCCGTGGTCATCTCCCTCGGCGCGGCCGCGTTCGCCGCGGCCACCTCCGGGCTCTTCCGGCCCGCCTACACGGTGCCGCTCGAGGTGCCCTGGACGGCGTACCTCCTGCTGCCCGCGGTCGCGATCGGCGTCGGCGTGCTCTCCTCGCTGGTCGCGCTGCGCCGCGCGGTCAACGTCGACCCGGCCCTGGCCTTCGGAGCCGCCTGATGCCCGCCCTGGAGGTCCGCGGCCTGACGGTGGAGTACGCCTCGGGTGACGACGTCGTCCGCCCGATCCACGAGCGCGACCTCGACGCCGCCGACGGCGAGCTGGTCGTGCTGCTCGGACCGAGCGGCTGCGGCAAGACCACGCTGCTCTCCTGCCTGGCCGGGCTGCTTCGGCCGACGGCCGGCACGATCCGGCTGGGGGGGGCGAGGTCACCGGGCTCGGCCCGCGCGAGCTGGCCGACTACCGCCGTCGCGACGTCGGCGTCGTCTTCCAGGCGTTCAACCTGCTGCCCAGCCTCACCGCGCTCGGCAACGTGGTCGCCCCGATGCGGCTGTCCGGCATCGGGCGCCGGGACGCGAAGGCCCGGGCCACCGAGCTGCTCGAGCGGGTGGGTCTCGGCGAGCGGATGCACCACCGGCCGGCCGCGATGTCCGGCGGCCAGCAGCAGCGGGTCGCGATCGCCCGGGCGCTGGTGCACGACCCGCCGCTGGTGCTCGCCGACGAGCCGACCGCCCACCTCGACGCGGTGCAGGTCGAGGGGGTGCTCGAGCTGATCCGCGGGCTGGCCGCCCCCGGCCGCACCGTCGTCGTCTCCACCCACGACGACCGGCTCACCTACATCGCCGACAAGGTGGTCGAGCTGGTCCCTGCGGTCGACAGCACCGATCGCGAGCCCGAGCGGCTCGAGCTGGCCGACGGCGAGGTGCTCTTCCGCCAGGGTGACCCCGGCGACCTCGTCTACGTCGTCGAGGAGGGCGCGATCGAGCTGCTCCGCGACCGCGACGACGAGCCGTTCGCCGAGCTGCGGCCCGGCCGCTACTTCGGCGAGATCGCCCCGCTGCTCCGGCTCCCGCGCAGCGCCACCGCCCGCGCCCGCGGCCGCACGGTCCTGACCTCCTACACCCTCCGCCGCTTCCGCCGCGAGCACCTGAGTGGTGGTGGTTGACGAGCGCGCGCGCAGTGTGGTGGTTGAGGAGGGCGCGTCTTGTGGTGGTTGAGGAGGGCGCGCAGCGCCCGTCTCGAAACCACCACCTGTACGGCGTGAGGTGCACCGCCGCCCCTCGTTGGTCGAGTAGCGCCCGCGAGGAACGAGCGGGCGCGTATCGAGACCACTACCCGTGTCTCTGAGAACCCGATCGGCCCAGGAAACCCTGGGGCCGGACTAACCCCCGCACCGCCGCGTCCGAGATACCCATACCCCCATAAGACGCATGCTGAGGACGGGTGCCACGAGCCGGGCGCAGCAGCCGCCACCCCGTGGAGAAACAGCCCCGACAAGGCCGAGGATTTGCCTTACAGACTCACCTGCAGCACATCCGCGATCCGCCCGAGCGACGCCGGTGCACCGACCAGCCGCAGCTCGCGCCCTCGCGCACGCATGCCGTCGGCGAGCTCGACCAGCGCCCGCACCCCGGTGTGCTCGATGAACTCGAGCCCGTCGAGGTGCAGCACCAGGTCGCCGTCCGCCTCCCGCGACCGCAGCAGGTGCCGCAGCGTGTTGCTGGAGAACGCGTCGACCTCGCCGGCCAGCTGCATTGCGTCCGCGGGGCCGAACAGCTGGAACGGCACCACGTCGGCCAGCCGGCTGTCGACCAGCGGGTGCGCACTGGCGATCGCGGCGATGCCCTCGGCCGGCAGGGCGGTCCGGTCGAAGCAGCACAGCGCCGAGAGCGTGAACCCCGGCATCCGCCCCTCCGCGTAGCTCTCCCAGCGCGCCTGGCCGAGCCACTCGCCCTCACCGGTGGCCAGCGACGTCACCTCGGCGAGCACCCGGA